>Ga0210142_1000004_pt1 | contig 79650 bp, 74 predicted proteins | sample Goodyear_PhragC__FD_184869 | JGI IMG/M metagenome (GOLD analysis project Ga0210142, IMG submission 184869) | Wetland microbial communities from San Francisco Bay, California, USA, that impact long-term carbon sequestration - Goodyear_PhragC_D2... | ecosystem: Environmental > Aquatic > Marine >...
AGCAAACAGTCGAGCAGGGCAGACGGCGGGCGGGTCGGGAGCTTCGTCGAGATTTCTCGGCGCTCGACGCGGAGGTCGTCCGCCGCCTCCAGCAGCCGCAGCCGTCCCTCGCGAACGAGCTGCTCGTCGACGGCGCCCATGCGACCCGAGAAGATGGTGTAGACGGGCGTGCCGAGGGCGACTGCCTCCCGGTTCATCGTCCCCCCGGCCGAGACGACCAGGTCGGCGAGCGCCACGAGGCTCAGCGCGTCCACCGCCCGCTCGGGGACGAGGAGCGACGGGAGTCGTAGGGCTGACGCGGCGGCGCGCTGCTCGGGGGTCCGCGGCAGCACGACTGCCTGCACCGTGGGGTCGCCACCGAGCCGCTCGAGCACGGCGGTGAAGAGCGGGCTCCCGTGAAGGTGGTACAGCGAGACCTCCGGTGGCGTGCGCAGGACGGCGAGAAGCCGGGTGCGATCGACCCCGAGCGCCTCGAGCACGCGGCCGTCCGCCTCGAAGCCGTCGAGGTAGTACTCCTCCTTGAGGCCGGGGTAGCGTCGCACCTTCCGTGCGCGAGCGCCGAGTGAGTCGAGGCGGTCCTGCGGAATCGTCTCCGGCACGACGACACGGGTGGCCGCGCGGCAGCCGAGGCCGTGCTGGGCGCGCGCGAACTCGTAGTCGAACGCATAGGCGGAGGGGATGCCGAGGGATCGGGCGGCGAGCGGAAGCTCGTGCGAGGCGTGCGAGAGCGCGACGTCGAAGCCGCGGCCGCGAGCAAAGCGACGGAGGGCGGCGAGCCGCGAGGCCAGCGCGCGCGCCTTGCCGGCGCGCGAGGCGCCTCCGTGCGGCGGACCGACGACCGTGTGCTCGAGCCCGGCGTCCTCGAGCAACTCGAGGGTCTGGGCGAAGTCGCGCGCGGTGAGCGCCACCTCGTGCCCGCGCGCGTCGAGGAGCCCGACGAGCGGCCGGAAGAACGGGACGTGCGGAGAGTTCGTGACGTCGATCCAGACGCGCATCGGCATCTATCCTCGCCGAGCGGCGGAGCCGCGTGGCGCGAACAGCGCTTCGATAAGCTTTCCTTATGGATACGCGCCAGCTCGCCGCGTTCTGCGCGGTTGTCGAGCGTCGCTCGTTCTCGCAGGCCGCCGAGCAGCTCGGCGTCACCCAGCCGGCGGTGTCGCTGCAGGTGCGGGCGCTGGAGAAGCGCCTCGGCACGCAGCTTCTCGACCGGTCGGGACGCCGGGTGGAGCCGACCGAGTCCGGTCGTCGCCTGTATCGCGGCGCCCAGCGGCTGCTCACGCTCGAGGCGCAGGTCCTCGACGAGCTCGCCGCGCAGGCGGAGGGCGAGCTGACGGGAGGGCTCGCGATCGGCGCGTCGACCGGGCCCGCCGCGATCGTCGTGCCCCAGCTCCTGTGCGAGTTCCAGCGGGCCCACCAGGGCGTTCGGGTCGCGCTCGAGGTGCACGACACGCGAACAGTGGTCGAGCTGGTCGCCGAGCGGCGCCTCGAGCTCGGGATCGTCGGCGCGGCGCCCCGCCATCGAGGAGTGCGCTACGAGCCGTTCGCGCACGACGAGGTCGTGCTGGTGTGCCCTCCCGGCCACCGCTTCTCCGGCCGCGACGTCGACGTCCACGAGCTTGCCGGCGAGACGCTCGTCGTGATGCAGGAGGGCGCGGGCGTGCGACGGATCGTCGAGGACGAGCTCCGCCGGCTCGGTCTGCGGCTACGCGACCTCGAGGTCCGTCTCGAGCTCGGCCTGCAGGAGTCGGTGCGGAGCGCGGTGCTCGCCGGGTACGGGGTGACGTTCATCTCGCGCGCCGCGGTCGAGGCCGATCTCGCCGCGGGCGCGCTCGCCGAGGCGCGCATCGCCGGCATGAACGGTCGGCGGGAGATCTCGCTCGCGCGAGGCACCGGTCGCGTCGCGAGTCGCATCGGGGACGCGTTCGTGGACTTCGCGCGGAGCAGGACGGCGGCACCGGCGTCCGCGTCGACGAGGGAGCGGCCGCGGCCCGCGTGAGCGACGAGCGCCCGCTCAGGATCATGCGGTACGGGGCCGGCTCGCTCTGCGAGCTCGCCGACGTCTGCGCCGAGGCGGGCATCGAGCGGCCGCTGCTCGTCACCACGCGCCGCGGAGCCCGGGACGCGGGCACGCTGCCCGTCGTCGGGCTGTACGACGGGGTGCGGCCACACGTCCCGGTCGAGACCGTCCGAGCGGCGGCCGCGCGTGCGACCGAGCTCGAGGCCGACGGGCTGGTCGGTCTCGGCGGCGGCAGCGCGATCGACACGTGCAAGGCGGTGGTCGCGCAGCTCGCCGACACCGGCCGGGAGCCCCTACCCCGCGTCGTCGCGGTGCCGACGACGTACGCCGGCGCGGAATGGACGCCGTATTTCGGCATGCTGCTCGCACCGGGGCGGAAGGGCGGGGGTGCGGACCCGCGCGCGACCCCCGTCGCGGCGATCTACGACCCGAGCCTGACCCTCGGCCTGCCCCTCGAGGCGACCGTCGGCACGACGATGAACGCCCTCGCGCACTGTGCCGAGGCCTACTACCACCCCGCTGCGACCCGTCGAGCGCCGCGTCACGCCGACACCGGTGCGGTCGCGATCGACCATGCGCTGCCGATCGTCGTCGAGCGTCCCGACGGGATCTACGGTCGGTCGCGGCTCCTCGAGGGCGCGCACCGCGCGGCGCTCGCGCTCGCCGAGTCGGGTGTCTGCCTCGCCCATGCGATGGCCCAGGGGATCGGCGGCCGCTACGGCATCCCGCAGGGATCGGCGAACGCCGTGTGCCTTCCTGTCGCGTTGCGGTTCAACGCCGAGGCCGTCCCGGAGGCGGTCGAGCGGCTGGCGACCGCGCTGGCGACGGACGACGCGCCGGCGAGGATCGCCGAGCTCGCCGCGCTCGGCGGGTTCGGCCGCCTGCGCGACCTCGGCGTGCCGGCGGACGACCTGGACGGGCTCGCGGCGGCGATCGTCGCCAGGCGAGGCGCCCAGGTCAACCCACGGGCGGCTGCCGCCGAGGATGTCGCCGAGCTTCTGCAGACGGTCTGGTAGCTACTCGAACTGCTCTCCCTCGTCGCGACGGTAGCCCCACCAGGCGAGCGCGAAGAACACGACCGTCCAGCCGACGAGAGCCGCGACGTGGTGCAGCGGCAGGGGACTGTCTCCGGTGGAGACGGAGTCGAGCACCTCCGCCCAGCTGCGGGTGGGCGAAAGCTGTGAGGCGATGTCCGCATCCCGGGGGAAGTCGTCCGGCGGTCGGGCCCAGAGGAACCCGACGACGATCAGGGGGATGATGACGATGTTGGCGATCGGCAGCGCAGATCGCGGCGGCAGCCAGTACCCCAGGGCGATCCCCGCGAGACCGAACGGCACGCTCCCGAGCAGCAGCGCGAGGATCAGTGCCCCGAACCGCCAGGGGGCGAATCCCGCGCCGTACGCCGCCGCGCCCACCACCATCACCACCACGACGGTCGCGACCGCAAACACGAGCGCGGACAGGATTCGCCCGGCGATGCGCGTGGTGGCCGTCGCGGGCAGCGTGCGCACGTAGCTGGCCCACGGCGTCACGCGACCCATCGCGATCCCCACGCCGAACTGGAAGAGCGAGACCGTGATCAGCGCGGTTGCGGCGAACCCCGCGACCAGCCGCTCGGGCTCGTCCTCGACGAGCCGCCGACCGAACAGCAGCATCAGCACGGCCGGCAGGGCGAGCGTCGGGATCGAGTACGGCGTGTACCTGCCGTACTCGATCGTCTCCGCCTTCGCGTACGCGAGCACGAGCCGCACTACTCGGTCTCCCGGGTGAGCGTGACGAAGGCGTCCTCCAGGCTGACCGGAGTCACTTCGAGCTCGCGGAAGGCAACTCCCGAGCGGACGAGGCCCGCGACGAAGGCGTCGGCGTCGTCGACGTAGACGACGTGGCGATCATGGCTCGACTCGACCGACGCGACGCTCGGCAGTTGCGGCAGCTCGTCGGTGCGCACCGTGACCTTGGCGAGACCGGCGCGCGCCCGGACCTCCGCAACCGTTCCTCCGAGGATGATCCGGCCTCGCACGAGCAACACGACGCGAGAGGCGACCTCTTCGGCCTCGGCGAGTTGCTGCGTCGTCAGGAGCACGGCCCCGCCGTCGGCGGCGAACGCCGTCAGGTCGCGGAGCAGCGCTCGGCGGGCGGTCGCGTCCATGCCGGCGGTCGGCTCGTCCAGGAACAACGTCTGCGGGCTCCCCGCGAACGCCAGCGCAACCGCCAGGCGTCGCTGCTGGCCCCCCGAGAGGCCGAGCGCGACGCGGTCGAACAGCTCGCCCAGGCCGAACCGCTCGAGGACCGCGTCGGTCGAAGGTGCTTCCGGGTAGTGCGCACGGACGAAGTCGACGGCCTCCCGGACGCGGAGCGAGAGCGGGAACCCGACGTCCTGGAGCACGACGCCCACCCTGCGTCTGGCCCCCGGGTCACGCGGGTCGCGTCCGTGGAGCAAAGCCCGTCCCGCATCGGGTCGCCGCAGCCCGAGCAACAGCGAGACCGCCGTGGACTTCCCGGCGCCGTTCGGCCCGAGCAGCGCCAGGATCTCGCCGGATCGGAGCTCGAGATCGACTCCGTCGAGGGCGCGCACCGCCCCGAACGACTTCGAGACTGCTGCGAGGCTGGCAATCGAAGCTGGCACGGCGGGCGGCGGCACACCCTGCGTGGGAAGGCGACGGAGTGAGCCCGGCGATCGTACGAGGCGGCGCACTCGAGCGCTAGTGTCATTTGTGGACACGTCCATCCGGGACAGGAGCCCGGCGCCGATCAACACGTTGTACGTCGCATGGGCGCCGATCGCTGCGGCGAGGCTCCCTGTCGCGAGGTACGCGAGCCCGAACACCACGCCGGTCGCGAGGTGCTGCGCCGCACGCGCCCCGAGGCGGTTCACGTGGGCAGCGGCGAAGAGGATCGTGCTCACGACGAGCGCTCCTGTCCTGCCGATCGGCCCCACGAGGAACCCGAGCGCGACGGCCCGCCAAACGGCCTCCTCGTGGGCGGCCTTGATCGTCAGGGCGAGGGTGCGCGCGACGAGCTGCCCGGGTGGGACGGTCGCGAGCGCCGCCGGCGAGACGCCCTTGCGAGCGAGGGTGACGAACAGGATCGCCCCGGCGCAGATTCCGAGCGGCACCGCCGCGGGCCCGTGGTGGAACAGCGGGTCGATCCGGGGGGCAACCGCGATCGCCAGCACGACCGTGGCCGTCCACCACGCGAGTCGCGCGAGCGTCACGACCCGTTCGCTCCGACAGGCAGGAGGTAGAGCGACGCCTCGTACAACCCGTCGATCCCGAGGAACGCGTCGACCCTCCGGTCGTAGAAGCCGCCCACCGGGCAGGCGGCGAGACCAAGCGCGGTCGCGGCGAGCAGGAAGTTCTGCGCCACGTGACCGGCCTCGAGCAGCGCGAAGCGATACGCGCGCGAGCCGTACTTGAAGCGCGAACGCCAGAAGACGGCCGAGATCATCGCGACGGCGGCGCTCGGCACGAGGAGCTCGTCGTACGGGGTCAGACCCGCGAGCTCGTCGCTCGCGAGCGGCCGAACACGCTCGAGCACGGTCCGAAGCGGGTCGAAGTGGTAGAGCGCGGCGTCCAGCCCCTCGACGCGTCGTGCGGCGACGTACAGCTCCAGCGGGTAGAGCGCACCACCAGACGGAACGGCGCGGAATGCCTGCGGCCCGGGCGCGCCGGTGACCCCGTAGCTCGCCCGGAGCAGGGTCGCGAGCTGCGCGAGCGGAAGCGACGTGTCCGCGTACTCGCGGGTCGACCGACGTGCTGCGACGACCGCATCGAGGCTCTCCCGGACGGGTTCCGGCTCGGGGAGCCGCACCGCCGGCAACCCGGTTCGCCGGCGGACCGCGCGGCTCGCGCTCGCCCGGAGCTCGGGGCTGCGGGCGAGCAGAGCCCCTCCGACGGCCTGGGTGTCCACGACGTCCGGGTAGAAACGGGACTCCTCGTGGAACACCTCGGCCGGGTCGTCCGTCGCCGGGGGCCCGTCGCCGTATACGCAGGTTCCGAACAGAAGCGTCTGCGGCTCGAGGGCGTTCACGGGTACGGGTGCGGAAGCGGGTTGAGATCGTCGTACGTCAATGGCGTGTCGAGGAGGCCGGCCTCGAAGGCGGCCCGGTAGAGCCGCGCTCCTCCCCGGTACGGCGCGGCGCCGAGGCGCGGCGCCGAAGACATCGAGCGCGCAGAGCTGGGGCGCCACCACCCGGGCGACCTTCATGCCGAGCTCCTCGACGTCGGGCGAGGTGACGTCGATCGCATAGGCGGAGACGCCATGTTCACCCAGCCGGCGCACGATCTCGGCGACGATCTGCCCAGGTGTGCCACCGGGAACGGGAGGCACGTCCCTCGTGCTGTGCTCGTCGCCCGAGGCCTCGAGGAACGCCAGACCTGCTGCCCGGTCGGGTGTCCCGTGGAAGAGCGTGTGATCTTCGAGCGAGCGAACGTCCTCGACGCGCTCGATCGGCGCCGGTGCGGCGGCGAGCAGGCCGCGCAGCCAGCGATGGACGGCGAACGCCTCCGCCAGGCACGTTCTCCAGGCCTCGCCCATCGTCGGCGCGCAGCCCGCTCCGATGCCGATCGCTGCCCGGTCGCCGGGCGCTCCGTGGACGACTCCGATGGCGGCCGGCACGCCGAAGAACGTGCTCGTGTCGATCGCCGCGTACCCGAGCCCGGTCGGGACGAACGCCTGCGCGTCGAGAGCTCGGATCGGCGGGTCGTCGAGCCAGGTGAGACGCGGCAGCGAGAGTCGGTTGGCCCAGACGAGCATCATCGCGTCGCGCTCGACGACCTCGAGGAGGGCGGCGAGCACCGCCTCTCCCAGCGTCGGTCCGCAGGCGAGGCCGTTGCTCGTCGGATAGCCGATCGGCGGCTCGGAGCCGGCGTAGTGGAGGTAAACGAGCTGCGCCGGGAGGAACGCCGGTCGACCGTCGACGAGCGAGAACCCCTCGACGAACGACAGCCGAGTCGAGCGTGTGAACCGCGCGAACGGAAACCCGGAAACGTGCTGCCGTTCGTGGAAGAGCGCGAACGACTCGGGCGGCACCGCACGTTCGCCGAGCTCGGCCGCCGAGGCGACCGTCAACCCGTCGGGGATGAAGGTGGCGGAGTAGCGCTCGACCGCTTCGCCGATCGAGGCGGCGCGGGCGCGCCCGACGTGTGCGTGGGCGGATCCCGCGTACTCGACCGTGGCCGCTCCGGCGGTCTTCGCTGCGCTCGCGACCTGGCACGCGAACGCGTGCAGGCGGGGCTCGTCCGCAGCGACCATGATCGCGGGCGCGACGCGGACGAGGCCCACCAGAGGCGAGACGGCCTGCTCCAGCCTGACGAGCGCGTCGGCGACCGGGGTCGCCGGTCCGTCGAGCAGCTCAAGCATCGAGCTCGCGAAACCACGGGCTGGGTGGTGGCGACGGCACGCCGCATGCCGGACAGCGGGGCACTCGGAGGACCCGGTGCCGCGTGAGAGCGAGGGTGCCCCGTAGCTCCAGCGCGTAGAGGGCCCCGGGCAGCGTCGGATCGTGCGCTCCGAGCCAGCGAAGGCAGATCAGCGCGGCGAGCCCCGCCGCGATCGCGCTCGCCGGAGCGGGCATCGGCGCCCGAACAGGCCGGCTCTCGAGCAGCGTGAAGTCCTCCTCGTAGCCCGAGGTCGCTCCACGCCGCAGGAGGTAGCAGGCGTGACACGCCGTCTGCCCGGGGACATGCAGCGGACCGACGGCCGCGAACCGGCCGTCGCTCGGGAGGAGCGCCAGCCACGGCGTCGCATCGCTCAGACACCGCTCGTTCAGGTCTGCAAGCCGGTGCACCTCCTCGGCCGCCGGCGCGGCGACGACCAGGTCGACGGGCGGGCCGAACTCCTGGGTCGCGGCCCACGCCTCGGTCACGGCACCGGCCGATCCGAGCAGGCGCGAAACCTCGGCTCCGGCGCGCGCCGACCCGAAGATGGCGACGCGCGAGCTCGCCACTGCGGCAGACGTGGCTTCCGGCGTCGACGAGCAGACCGAGGCGACGTAGTGCGCTGCGGCGTCGCTCTCTCCCGCCGGGCCTTCGACGAGGAGGCCGTGGTCGTCGAGGAGCGCCAGGGCCTTGACGATCGGTGCTTCCGCCGCTTCGCCGAGAAGCTCCACGATCTCTCGCACCGTGTGGGTGCCGTCGAGGAGAGGCACCAGTGCCGGCAGGAGCGCCCGGACAGCGCGCCCGTTGAGCTCGACGACGTGTCCCGCGTGCTCGAACAACAGCCGATCGCGGTCCTGGACGGCCCGCCACCAGGGAGCGAGCAGGGGTCGGCGCTCGGCCTCCGTCTCGCGCCCCGGCGCCGCGTGCTCCGCCGTCGTGCTCACCAGCAGATCTGGGAACAGCAGCAGCAGAGGACGAGGTTGCAGCTGCAGTTGGCACAGCCACCGCCGGGGTCGGTGTTCGCGTACAGCGCCCCGCCGTAGCCCTTGTCGCTCGCCTCGAGGTCGAGCAGCTCCTCTGTGAGCTCGGTGAACATGTGGCCTCCTCCTTCTCGGTTTTCTCAATTGGCAACGTCGTCGGCAGGCTATGCAACGAGCAGCGACGGTGCAAGGGGATTTCGTGCCGACTCCGTGCCGGTTCGTCCACAGAGGGGAGAGCCCACGGGATCGCTCGGCGGCAGGATTGACCGGCTGCCGCCGCTGTCCGATGATGGGGAGATGGGCGAATACGCGCTCGTCACGGCCGCCGTCGCCTCGCTCGCCATCTCGATCGCGACGATCCCCGAGGGTCAGCTGGCCGCCCGACTGCCGACGACGGCCGCAAAGGCGAAGACGCTCGTGACGCGCGACGCGCGAGCCCGGGGTGTCTCGCCCGCGGAAGCCAGGACGGTGCTCGGACGCGCCCCGTACCGCCGGCCGCCGCTGCGCTACCTGTTCGCGTCGGGGTGGCTCGACGGGCGGAAGGACGCGGCGTCCTGCATCTTCGCCAAGGTGTCGCCCGCCGACACGACCGCCGGTGTGACGGCGGCGATCCGTCGTGACCGGAAGCTCGTCGCGCGACTCGGCCGCATGCGGGTCACCCCGGCTCAGGCCGCGCGCGCGGTCGTGCGGGGCACCGCCGCGGCGTGCTGAGCCCGGCGGCTGCCCGTCAGGCGGTGTTGCGTGCGGCGGCCTTGGTCGCCGCGACGACGCGACGCATGCTCACGAGCCCGACCACCGCACCGCCGTCGTCGACGATCGGGAGGTGGCGGAAGTTGTGCTCGAGCATGATCTGGGCCGCCTCCTCCACCTCCATGTCCGCCGACGCGGTGAGCGGGTCCTCCGTCATCCACTGCCGGACACGCGCCTCGCTCGTATGGACGCGTGCCGCCATCGCCTTGAGCATGTCTCGCTCCGTGAGGATGCCGATCAGGCGTCCGTAGTCCTTCACGACCACCGCCCCGACGTTCACGGCGCTCATGCGCTCGGCGACCTCACCGAGGGTGTCCTCGGGCGCCACGACGATGACCTCCGTGCGCATGACGTCGGCGAGGGTTGGCATGGGCGGAAGTCTAACGGCCTCCCTTTGAATAAGCAGAACTAATCCTTGTCATAAATCGTCACGCAGATTGCGCTAGGATGCGGCCCGTGTCGCGCGAGGCCACCATCGACGTGCTCGTGATCGGCAGCGGCGCGGCCGGCCTTGCCGCGTCCGTCTCGGCCTCGCGAGCCGGTGCGCGGGTGGCCCTCGCGACGAAGACGACGCTGCAGGCGAACAACTCGTCCAAGGCGCAGGGCGGGATCCAGGCGGCGCTCGGGGACGACGACTCCCCCGCACTGCATGCGGAGGACGTGCTCCGCTCGTCGCACGGCACCGCGGACCCGGAGCTGGTCGAGGTCCTCACCTCCGAGGCGCCCGGCGCGATCGCGTGGCTCGAGGGGCTCGGCTGCGCGTTCACGCGCGACAGCGCCAACGGCGGCCCGTCGGGCCGCCGGGGCGGCTACCGTCTCGCCCGCTGCGGCGGTGCCACGCGCAAACGGCTGCTGCAGGTCGGCGATCGCACGGGCCACGCGATCACAAAGGCTCTGCGCGAGCAGCACGAGGCGGGAGAGGCGGAGACGCTCGCCCACCATCGCCTCGAGGCACTCGAGCCCGCTCGCCAGGGGTGGCGTGCTGCGTTCGCCACTCCCGAGGGGCCCCGCGTCGTACCCGCCGGGGCGGTCGTGCTCGCGTCGGGTGGGCGCTGCTACGCGGAGGCCGGGCGCCGCGGGGAGCTGTCGACGAACCATCCGAACGCGACCGGCGAGACGACGCGCATCGCCTGTGACGCGGGAGCCGAGGCCCGTGACCTCGATGCGCTCCAGTACCACCCGAACGGCGGCGCCTGGCCTGCCACGATGCAGGGCTACTCGATCCCCGAGACGACGCGCTCGTACGGCGCCGTCCTGCTGAACGCGACCGGGGAGGAGTTCACGGACTCGCTCGGGCCGCGCGACGAGGTCTCGCAGGCGATCTTCGACGAGGTCGAGGCCGGACGGGGTGTCGCGACGCAGGACGGTCGCCCCGCCGTCTGGCTCGACACGACGCGGATCGCGGCCCGCGACGCGGAGGTGTCGCTGCCCTACATGCTGCGTCGGTACCGCGGTGCGGGCATCGACCCGCTCACCGAGCCGATCCTCACGTACCCGGTTCTCCACTACCAGAACGGCGGCCTCGTGATCGACACCGAGGCCGAGACGACGCTCGAGGGCGTGTACGCCTGCGGCGAGATCGCGGGCGGGACACACGGGCGGAATCGCATGATGGGCAACAGCTTGCTCGAGTGCGTCGTGTTCGGACGGCGCGCCGGCAAGGCGGCATCCGAGAAGGCGAGAAGCTGAGGAGACATGTCGACGACCACCGTTAGCCTCGACGACGCCGTCCTGGAGGCGGCCGCGCACCTCTACGTCTGGGCCCTGAAGGACATCCCGCAGGACTTGCGCGACGCGCTCGCCGCGGCGCGTGACCGGGAGACGTCCGTCACGGGCATCCGCGTGCTCGAGACCATCCACCGCAATGTCGAGATCGCGGACGAGCAGAAGAACCTCGTCTGCCAGGACACCGGGATCGCTGTCTACTACTGCCGGGTCGGTGAGCGCTTTCCGCTGCATCCGGCGCGGATCTATGCGGCGCTCAAGGCGGGAACGGAGCGCGCGACGGTCGAGCATCCGCTGCGCTCGAACACGGTGCACACGCTGACCCGCGAGAACACCGGCGCCAACGTCGGGTATCGCGTGCCGATCGTCCACTGGGACTTCGTCCCGGATTGGGACGGGCTCGACGTGAAGTGCGTGCCAAAAGGCTCCGGCTCGGAGAACATGACCTTCTTGAAGATGCTCGTGCCCGCCGACGGCGTGGGGGGCATCAAGCGGTTCGTGCTCGACTCGATCGTCGACGCGGGGGGCAAGCCGTGCCCGCCGGGGATCGTCGGGATCGGGATCGGCGGCTCCGCCGACTACGCGATGCACCTCGCGAAGGAGGCGATCGCGCGGCCGGTCGGCTCGCGCAACCCCGACCCGCTCGTCGCACAGCTCGAGGACGAGCTTTTCGACCTGCTCAACGAGACGGGGATCGGCCCGATGGGGCTCGGCGGCGACGTCACCGTGCTGCAGTGCCACATCGAGCATGCGGACACGCACATGACCCTCAACCCGGTCGCGGTGAACTACCAGTGCTGGGCGGCGCGCCGCGCGTCGGCCCACATCGCGGCCGACGGCACCGTCGACTTCGACCGGGAGGCATGAGATGGCCCCTTCGCGCCAGGCGCAGCGCCGTTCTGTGGACGAGATTTGTCTCCCTCGACACGGTTCGCTGCCGGTGAGCGGCGTAGAATCGGCAGTGAGGGTGGCGGGAGGCATCCCCACCCTGGGTGGGGGTCTGCGCGTGCACGCGGTCGCGCTTTCCGGCCCGGGCTGCAGAACGGGCACGAGTGGAGCGCCGGCCTGATGGCGACGCACGAGGTTACGTTCCCGGTCACCGATCCCGCCGAGATCGCAAAGCTCCGGGCCGGCGACGAGGTGATCGTGCAGGGCCACATCATCGGCATCCGCGACCGCACCCAGATCCGGATTTTCGATCAGGGGATCGAGCCGCCGATGGACCTCTTCGGCGCGTTCCTCCTGCACACGGCGCCCGGTGTCCGCAAGCTCGGCCCGGGCCGCTACGAGAAGGTCTGCATCGGCACGACCACCAGCGCCCGCATGGTCCGCTTCACGGAGGGCCTCGGCGCCCGCTACGGCGTGCGCGCGATCTGCGGCAAGGGCGGTTTCCCCGACGAGGCGATCGAGCCGATGCAGCGCCTCGGGATGGTCTACTTCGCGATCGTCGGCGGCGCGGCCGCGCTCGAGACGACCCAGATCGAGGAGATCGAGGAGGTCGCCTGGGAGGAGCTGATGCCCGAGTGCCTCTGGAAGTTCCGCGTCAAGGACTTCGGGCCGCTGATCGTCGGGATCGACGCCCACGGCGGCTCGCTGTACCGCGAGGTGCAGGACCGCGCCAGGACGAAGCTGGAGGAGCTCTATGCCCGAATTCAGTGACGGCTTCCTCGGGGTTCCGGCCAGGCCGGGCAAGCCCCGCGACGTCGGGATCACCCATGTGATGGACAAGGGACTCAACCTGCGCGACATCGAGGGCCTCTTCGACACCGCCGGGCAGTTCGTCGACATCGTCAAGTTCGGCTGGGGGACGAGCTACGTCACGAACAACCTCGAGAAGAAGATCGCCCTCTACCGCTCGTTCGAGACGCCGGTCGTCTGCGGCGGGACGCTGTTCGAGGCGGTCTACGGCCGCGACAGGATCGAGGAGTTCAAGCGCTGGCTCACCGACCACCGCTTCTCGCACGTCGAGATCTCCGACGGCACGCTCGAGATCCCGCGCGAGCGGAAGCTCGAGCTGATCTCCGAGTTCGCGCAGGACTTCACCGTGCTGTCGGAGGTCGGCTCGAAGGACTCCGACGTCGTGTACGCGCCGTACCAGTGGGTCGAGTGGATCAAGGAGGAGCTCGCCGCAGGAGCCTGGAAGGTGATCACGGAGGGCCGCGAGGGAGGGACGGCCGGGATCTTCCGCTCCGACGGCGATATGCGCACCGGCCTGATCGACGAGATCGCACACGAGGTCTCGATCGACGACGTGCTGTTCGAGGCGCCGACGAAGTCGTCCCAGGCCTGGTTCGTGAAGCACTTCGGGCCGAACGTCAACCTCGGCAACATCCCGCCGGACGAGGTGGTCGCGCTCGAGACCCTCCGGCTCGGGCTCCGCGGCGACACGCTCGTCGAGGTGCTGCTGGCGGCACCGGCGGAACGTGAGGATGACCCCGCGCCCCTTCCCTAGCCTGCGCCGAGGCGCAGGGGTCTGAGATGGACTGGAAGCTCTCCCTCGCCGGGCTCCTGATCGGGCTGCTCGTGGGCGTGACGGGGATGGGCGGCGGCTCGCTGATGACGCCGCTTCTCGTCCTCTTCTTCGGCTTCCAGCCGTCGGTGGCGATCGGGACGGACACCGTGCACGGTGCGATCTTCAAGTCCTTCGGCGCGGTGCAGCACCGCCATCTCGGGCACGTGCACGCCCGCCTGACCGCCTGGATGCTGCTCGGCTCCGCGCCGTTCTCGGTACTCGGCGTCGCGCTCTCCTGGTGGCTGAAGCGCGAGTACGGCGACGGCTACGAGGACACCGCACGGCAGATCCTCGGCGTCGCGCTCCTCCTCTGCGGGCTCGCGTTTCTCGTGAAGGCGTACCTGCACTCCGCCCCCGAGGACAAGCCCTTCCTGCTGCAGCGGCGCGACCGTCTGATCGCGGTCGCGACGGGCGTCGTGGGCGGCTTCGTCGTCGGCCTCACGTCGGTCGGGAGCGGCACGGTCTTCGGCCTCGTCATGCTGATCGCGTTCCCGCTGACGGCGGCGAAGATCGTCGGAACGGACATCTTCCACGCGGCCGTGCTGCTCGGGGTTGCCGGAGTCGCTCAGCTGGCGGCGGGGCACGTCGACCTCGGTGCGACCGGTTGGCTGTTGATCGGCTCGGTGCCCGGGGTGCTGATCGGAGGGCGCCTGACGGTGAGGCTGCCGGACCGCGCCCTGAGGATCGCGCTCGCGTCGACCTTGACCCTCGCCGGGGTGAAGCTCGTCGACCCGCCCGGGTCGGACGCGATCGTCGCCGTGGGTGCCGGCCTCGCCGCGCTCTTCGCACTCGTGCAGGCGGCACGCTGGCTGGCGGGCCGCAGCTCTGCGTCCGCTCCCGACCTGCCCTAGCGAATAGCTAGGCGACGTCCGGTGGCAGCGGGCAGGAGACGAACCTCCGCCCGGTGAGCCTGTACCCGACCTTGTACGCGGTGCAGCCGGCGCAGAAGCCGGTCCCCGCCGCGAGCAGCGCCAGAGCGGCGACCAGCAGGCCGAGCCCCGCACCGAGCACCTCCAGGCCGGCGGCGGACACCAGCGTCGCGGCGCCGAGAACGCCCAGCCCGACCATGTTCGCGAAGCGCGGCGGGCGCGAGTCCTCCAGCCGTCCCTCTCCGAGCCGCGGCTGGATCAGCTCGAAGTACGCCACGCAGGCCACGCACCACCGGCGCCCGAGCGTCAGGCCCAGGGCGAGCTGGAGCGCGAGCAGCCCATAGAGCCACCACCAGCCGCCCAGGACGGCGAGCAGCGCGACGCCGCCCACGACCGCCTGGTTCACGCGTGGCGCGCGCTCGTCGATCACGTTGGTGTCTCGGTACGGATCGGCCCGACGCTTCATTTCGGGAAGTATCGCAGAGCCTAGACTGGGCTGGTGGCCGCCGACCCGCCGGTGATCGTACTCGGCGTCCGGCGCTCGGGCACCACCCTGCTCCGTGTGATGCTCGACCGCAGCCCCGGGCTGGCGGTCCCCGACGAGTCGTACTTCGTCCCCCAGCTCGCGCGACGACATCCCACCCCGGTCGACCCGGTCGCCTTCGTCGACGACCTCCGCCGCCTGCCGAGCCTCGTCGAGTGGGGGCTTTCGCCGACCGCCGTCCGCTCACGGCTCCGACCAGGCATGACGACGGGCGCCGCGATCGCCGCGATCTTCGAGGCGTACGCCGCCGTGCGCGGGAAGCCGCGCTGGGGGGACAAGACGCCGCTCTACATGCAGTACCTCGGCCTGCTCGAGCGTCTCTTCCCGACTGCGCTCTACGTCCACCTCATCAGGGACGGGCGTGACGCGGCGCTCTCGTTCCTCTCCGTGCCGGGCGGTGTCGTCACCGAGGGGTGGGGGCACCCGCGCGACGCGGCGGGGTTCGCGTGCCAGTGGGCGACCGAGGTGAGGGCGGCGCGCCGTCTCGGGGCCCGGCTGGGCCCGGGGCGGTACGCGGAGTTGCGCTACGAGTCGCTCGTCGCCGCCCCGGCCGTGGAGCTCCGGCGCGTGTGCGCATTCGCCGGGCTCGCGTACGACGACGCGATGCTCGACTACGTCGGCCGGACGGACTCCGCGCGCAAGGCGCACCAGCAGCGCCTCAACGAGCCGCCACGGCAGGGCATGCGCGACTGGCGCACCGAGCTGGACCCCGCCGAGCGCAAGAGGTTCGAGGCGGTCGCGGGGGACCTGCTCGACGAGCTCGGGTACGAGACGGGCGACCGGCGCACCGCGCGCGCGAGGCTCGCGTCCTACCGGGTGCGGACGGCCGCGTGGCGTGGAGTCGGGGCGGCCGTGCAGCGCTCGAGGCTCTGGGCGCGCCGCCACCCACCGCTGCGGTGAGGGCGACCACGACGTTTTGACATCCCGGCGCCGGGTACCCATCGAGAGGGCGAACCGACCAGAGGCCGCGAAGAGGAGGACTGGATTCGATGGGTACGACCGTTGCCGACTACGTGCTCGAGCGTCTGCGTCGCTGGGACGTGCACAGGATCTTCGGATTTCCCGGAGACGGGATCAACGGGTTCCTGGGGGCGCTCGACCGTGCCGACGGCGACCCGCAGTTCGTCCAGGCGCGACACGAGGAGATGTCGGCGTTCATGGCCTGCGGCCACGCGAAGTTCACCGGCGAGCTCGGTGTGTGCATCGCGACCTCGGGACCCGGGGCGATCCACCTTCTGAACGGGCTGTACGACGCCAAGCTCGACCACCAGCCGGTGCTCGCGATCGTCGGTCAGCAGCGGCGCATGTCGCTCGGCGCCCACTACCAGCAGGAGGTCGACCTCGACGCGCTCTTCAAGGACGTCTCCGAGTACGTGCAGGTCTGCATGGACCCGGCGCAGGCCCGCCACCTCGTCGACCGCGCCGTGCGCACGGCGCTCGCCGAGCGGACCGTGGCGACGCTCGTCTTCCCGAACGACGTCCAGGAGCTGGACGCCGTCGAGTCCCCGCCCCGCAGCCACGGCGCAGTGTTCTCGAGCGTCGGCTACCACACGCCCAGGATCGTCCCCTACCGGGAGGACCTCGAGCGGGCCGCAGACGTCCTCAACGCAGGGGAGAAGGTCGCGATGCTCGTCGGCCAGGGCGCGCAGGGCGCCGCCGACGAGGTCGTCGAGACCGCCGAGCTCCTGGGCGCGGGAGTCGCCAAGGCCCTGCTCGGCAGGGCCGCTCTCCCCGACGACCTCCCGTTCGTGACGGGCCCGATCGGGCTGCTGGGGTCACGTCCGAGCTTCGAGCTGATGGAGGGCTGCGACACCCTGCTGCTGGTCGGCACGAGCTTCCCGTACTCGGAGTGGCTGCCGAGCGAGGGACAGGCACACGGCGTCCAGATCGACATCGACGCGCGCATGATCGGGCTGCGCTACCCGATGGACGTGCATCTCGTGGGCGACGCGCGCGAGACGCTCACGTCGCTGATCCCGCTGCTCGAGCGCAAGGACGACCGCGCGTGGCGCGAGCAGATCGAGGAGAACGTCGAGGACTGGTGGCGGCTCATGGAGGAGCGGGCGATGGCTGACGCCGACCCGATCAACCCGCAGCGCGTCATGTGGGAGCTGAACAGCCGGCTGCCGGACGACGTGATCCTCACCGCGGACTCGGGCTCGTCCACGAACTGGTGGGCGCGGCAGCTCCGACTGCGCCGCGGGATGATGGCCTCGCTCTCCGGGACGCTCGCGACGATGGGGCCGGGCGTGCCCTACGCGATCGCCGCGAAGCTGGCGCACCCGACCCGCCCGGTGATCGCGATGGTGGGCGACGGCGCATTCCAGATGAACGGCATGAACGAGCTGCTGACCGTCGCGAAGTACCGGCACCTGTGGCCCGACCAGCGCCTCGTGTTCTGCGTCTTCAACAACCAGGACCTGAACCAGGTCACGTGGGAGCAGCGCGTGCTCGCCGGGGACCCGAAGTACGAGGGGTCGCAGGCGATCCCCGACTTCCACGCGGCGAGCTTCGCGGATCTCGTCGGGCTGCACGGCATCAAGGTGGAGGAGCCCGAGCGGATCGGGAGCGCCTGGGACGAGGCGCTCTCGGCCGACCGCCCGACGCTGATCGAGGTGGTCGTCGACCCCGAGATCGCGCCGCTGCCGCCGCACATCACGTTCGAGCAGGCGACGGCGATGGCCTCCGCCATGGTCAAGGGCGACCCGGACGCGATGGACGCGATGACGAAGTCGTTGCGCGGGAAGCTCCTCGAGTTCCTCCCGGGCCGCTGAACGCGTGGCGATCGCAGTCGCGCTCACGAGGACGCCGGTCGACGAGGTCGAGGTCACCGCCTACACCGTCCCGACGGACGAGCCGGAGTCCGACGGCACGCTCGTCTGGACGTCGACCACGATCGTCGTGGTGGAGTGCCGCGCGGGCGGCGAGGCAGGGCTCGGCTACACGTACGGAGACGTCGCCACCGCGCGGCTCGTCGACTCGCTGCTCGCCGGCGTGGTCGTCGACCTGGACGCGCTCGAGGTCGGCGCCGCCTGGGAGGCGATGGTCGGCCGGCTCCGCAACGCGGGTCGGCCCGGTCTCGGCTACATGGCGGTCGCCGCGGTCGACATCGCGCTCTGGGACCTGAAGGCCCGGCTCCTCGGGCTGCCGCTGACGACCTTGCTCGACGCCCGGCACGACGCGGTTCCCGTCTACGGCAGCGGCGGGTTCACGTCCTACTCGCCCGAGCGTCTCGCGGCGCAGCTCGCGGGCTGGGTCGAGGAGGGAATCCCCAGCGTGAAGATGAAGATCGGCCGCCGGCCGGAGGAGGACGCCGCACGACTGCGCACCGCGCGCGAGGCGATCGGGCCGGACGCCGCGCTCTTCGTCGACGCGAACGGCGCCTACACGCGCAAGCAGGCGCTTGGGTGGGCGGAACGCCTGCGGGGGGAGTGGGACGTCACGTGGCTCGAGGAGCCGGTCTCGTCCGAGGACCTCGACGGGCTGCGGCTGATCCGCGACCGCGCACCGGGGGGCCTCGAGGTGGCCGCCGGAGAGTACGGCTGTACGATCGCCGACTTCCGCCGCCTGCTCGAGGCCGGTGCCGTCGACTGCCTCCAGGCCGACGTCACGCGGTGCGGCGGCGTCACCGGGCTGCTCGCCCTCGCGGGACTCGCCGACGGGTTCGGCATCGACATCTCGGCGCACACCGCACCGGCCGTGTCCGCGCACGCGTTCGCCGCCGTGCGCCGGCTCCGCCACCTCGAGTACTTCCACGACCACGTGCGCGTCGAGTCCCTGCTCTTCGACGGGGTGCCTGCGCCCGAGGAGGGCGCGCTGCGCCCGGACCGCTCCCGGCCGGGCCTCGGGCTCGAGCTGAAGCGCGGCGACGCGGAGCCGTTCCTCGTCCACCGGGGTCACGTCTCGTGAGGGGCCTCCACCTGGCCGCGCCGGCGCGGCGGACCCGGGTGCCGGCGAAGACCGAGCCCGCCTACCGAGGCGCCCCGCGCGGCGATGTCGAGGTCGACGTGCGCGCCCTCGCCCGGCGCCTCAGCCGGGACGTTCGCGGTGAGGTCCGGTTCGGGGCGGAGAGCCGGGCCCTGTACGCGACGGACGCCTCGAACTTCCGGCAGGTGCCGATCGGCGTGGTCGTTCCGCGCACGATCGAGGACGTGGTCGCGACGCACGCCGCGTGCCGCGACGTCGGCGCTCCCATCACCTGTCGCGGCGCCGGCACCAGCCTCTCCGGCGAGACCGTCAACGTGGCGGTGATCGTCGACTTCTCCAAGTACCTGCGCGCGATCCTCGAGATCGACCCCGAACGGCGGCTCGTGCGGGTCGAGCCCGGGGCGATCAACGAGGAGGTCAACCACGCGACCGGCCCGCACGGGCTCGTCTTCGGGCCCGACCCGTCGACCCACGCCTACTGCACGATCGGCGGCAACATCGGCAACAACTCGTGCGGCGTCCATTCCGTGCAGGCACAGCTCGAGGGAGACGGCGGGCGCACCTCCGACAACGTTCACGCGCTCGAGATCCTGACCTACGACGGCGCGCGGTTCGCCGTCGGCTGCGGGGAGGAGGACGAGCTCGACGCGATCGTCGCCGCGGGCGGGCGGCGCGGCGAGATCTACGCGCGGCTCCGCGACCTGCGCGACCGCTACGCCGACGAGATCCGCGACCGGTTCGTCGACATCCCCCGCCGGGTCTCGGGCTACAACCTCGACGAGCTCCTGCCGGAGAAGGGCTTCAACGTGGCCCGCGCACTCGCGGGCACCGAGGGGACGTGCGCGACGGTGCTCGAGGCGACGCTCGACCTCGTCCCGAATCCCCCCGAGCGCGTGCTGCTCGTGATCGCCTACGACGACATCTTCAGCGCGGGCGACCACTGCGCGGAGATCATGACGCACCGGCCGATCGGGCTCGAGGCGATCGACCACCGGCTGTTCCTCAACGAGCAGCAGCTCCACCTGCACACGCGGGAGCTCGGCCTCCTGCCCGAGGGAGGCGCCTGGCTGCTGGCCGAGTTCGGGGGCGAGACGCGGGCCGAGGCCGAAGCCACGGCGCGCGAGGTGTGCGCCGCCCTCGAGCACGACCCGATAAAGCCCGACGCGCTGAAGGTGCTCGCCGAGCCCTCCGAGCAGCGGGCGGTGTGGGCCGTCCGGGAGGCGGGGCTCGGCGCGACGGCGTTCCCGCCGGACAGCTCCGGAGAGCACTGGCCCGGCTGGGAGGACTCGGCCGTGCCGCCCGAGCGCGTCGGCGACTACGCGCGCGACCTCCAGCGCCTCTACCGCGAGTACGGCTACGTGGGCGCCATGTACGGCCACTTCGGCCAGGGCTGCATCCACTCGCGCATCGACTTCGACCTCCGCACCGCGGCGGGCATCCAGCGTTACCGGTCGTTCCTCGAGGATGCCGCCGACCTCGTCGTCTCGTACGGCGGGTCGCTGTCCGGGGAGCACGGAGACGGGCAGCAGCGCGCCGAGCTCCTGCCGCGGATGTTCGGCGAGCGCCTCGTGGAGGCGTTCCGCGAGTTCAAGCGGATCTGGGATCCGGACTGGAAGATGAACCCCGGCAAGGTCGTCGACCCCTACCGGCTCGACGAGAACCTCAAGCTCGGGACGGACTACAACCCGCCGCGCACGGAGACCGCGTTCGCCTACCCGGACGACGACGGGGACTTCGCCCACGCCGCGCTCCGGTGCGTCGGCGTCGGCAAGTGTCGGACCCCGTCCGGCGCCGGCGTGATGTGCCCCAGCTACATCGTCACGCAGGAGGAGACGCACACGACGCGCGGGCGGGCCCGGCTCCTGTTCGAGATGCTCCAGGGGGAGGTGGTCGAGGACGGCTGGCGGAGCGAGGAGGTGTTCGAGGCGCTCGACCTCTGCCTCGCCTGCAAGGGCTGTACGAACGACTGCCCGGTGAACGTCGACATGCCGACGTACAAGGCCGAGTTCCTGCACCACCACTACCGGGGCAGGCTGAGACCCCGCCACGCGTACGCGTTCGGGTTGATCGACCGCGCCGCACGGCTCGGCTCGCTCGTCCCCGAGCTGACGAACCTCGCCACCGGCCTGCCTCCGTTCTCCCGGCTCGCGAAGCTCGCGGCGGGCATCGCGCCCGAGCGGGACATCCCCCGCTTCGCGCCGACCACGCTCCGGTCGTGGTACCGGCAGCGCGGTGGGCCTCACGTCGAGTCGGGCCGCCGCGTCATGCTCTGGGCGGATACCTTCACCAACCACTTCCACACGGACGTCGGGGTCGCCGCGATCGAGGCGCTCGAGGCGGCCGGGTACCGCGTCGAGCTCCCCGCCCGCAACCTGTGCTGCGGCCGGCCCCTCTACGACTACGGATTCCTCGACCGGGCCCGCACGTACCTCGAACGGGTCCTCGACGAGCTGCGACCCGAGATCCGCGCCGGCGTGCCGCTGGTCGGGATCGAGCCGAGCTGCCTCGCGACGTTCAAGGACGAGCTGCCGAAGCTCATGCCCCACGACGACGACGCCCGCAGGCTCGCGCAGCAGGCCAGGCACTTCGGCGAGTTCCTGGAGGGGGAGGGGGTCGAGCTGCCCCGTCTCGACCGGCCCGCGCTCGTGTGGGGCCACTGCCACCACAAGGCGACCGGCGGGATGGAGCCGGAGCACGCCGTCCTCCGCCGCATGGGGGTCGACGTGCGCCCGGTCGAGGGCGGCTGCTGCGGGCTCGCGGGCTCCTTCGGCTTCGAGGCCGGCCACTACGACATCTCCCTCGCGGCCGGCGAGCACGCGCTCCTGCCCGCCGTCCGCGACGCGCCGCGGGAGACCCTCGTCGTCGCGAACGGCTTCTCGTGCCGCACCCAGATCGAGCAGGCCGGCACCGGGCGGCGGGCGCTGCACCTCGCCGAGGTGATCGCGCTCGCGCGCGAGCGCGACCCGGGAGTCCGGCAGGCGACACCTGCGGAGGCCGGCTGGGGCGACCGCCGCCCACGCCCACCTGCGGCCCGTCGCGTGGGCCGGGTCGCCGCCGCCGCCGTGACGACGGGTCTCGCGGCGGCGGGCGCCGTGACCGCAATCCGCCGGGGCCGTGGACGTTTTCGGCCCACGTGACCGGGTAGGAACATCGTGATGCCGGAGCGGCGCGTGATCGTGGTGACCGGGGCGACCTCGGGCGTGGGACGGGCGACCGCCTGCGCCTTCGCGCACGAGGGAGCCGCGGTGGCGCTGCTGGCCCGGGGAGAGGATGGGCTCGACGCGGCTCGCAGGGACGTCGAGGCGGCAGGCGGCACCGCGCTCGCGCTCTCCGTCGACGTCGCCGACCACGAGCAGGTGGACGCGGCCGCGGAGCGCGTCGAGCAGGAGCTCGGGCCCATCGACGTGTGGGTCAACAACGCGATGACGACGGTGTTCGCCGAGTTCGCCGACATCGAGCCCGCCGAGTTCCGGCGGGCGACGGAGGTGACCTACCTCGGCAGCGTGTGGGGCGCCCACGCCGCCCTGCGCCGCATGCTGCCACGGGACCGCGGCACGATCGTGCAGGTCGGCTCGGCGCTCGCCTTCCGCGGAATCCCCCTCCAGACGCCGTACTGCGGCGCCAAGCATGCGCTCCAGGGCTTCGTCGAGGCGCTCCGCTGCGAGCTCCGCCACCGCCGCAGCAACGTGCGCGTCACGGCCGTGCACCTGCCGGGTCTGAACACGCCCCAGTTCGACCGGTGCCGGTCGAAGATGCCCCGCCACGCGCAGCCCGTCCCGCCCGTGTTCCAGCCCGAGCTCGCCGCGGACGCGATCGTCTGGGCGAGCCGCCACGACCGGCGCGTCGTCTACGTGGGGTCCTCGACCGTCGCGACGATCCTCGCGAACAGGCTGGCCCCGTCGCTCGTCGAGTGGTACCTCGCGAAGACCGGATACGGCAGCCAGCAGACCGACGCGCGCGAGCAGGGCGAGCGGCCGGGCAACCTCTTCGAGCCACTGCCCGGCGACCCCGGGATGCACGGCCCCTTCGACTCCGAGGCCCACGCGCACAGCGTGCAGCTGGCGGCGACGAAGCATCGGCTGGTGTCCGGCGCGCTCGGCGTCGGAGCGGGGCTGGCGGTCGGCGGGCTGATCGGCGTGCTCGAGCGACGAAACGGCAACGGGAGTGGGCGGCTCCGGCACCTCGCCGCCACCGTGGCGGGACGCGGATGAAGGCCAAGCTGCTCGACGACACGGGCTCGAAGACCTACGCGCTCGTCTTCGAGCTCGGGGACGAGGTGATGGAGGAGCTCCAGCGCTTCGCCGAGGAGCATCGGCTGGACGGCGCCCACTTCACGGCAATCGGCGCCTTCAGCGACGCGACGCTCGGCTACTTCGACTGGGAGCGCAAGGAGTACAGGGAGAACGCCGTGCCCGAGCAGGTCGAGGTGCTCACGCTGGCCGGCGACGTCGCCGCGGGCGACGGCAGGCCGGCAGTCCACGCGCACGTCGTGCTCGGGCGCTCCGACGGCGCGGCGGTCGGCGGGCACCTGCTCGCCGCGCACGTCCGGCCGACTCTCGAGCTGATCCTGACGGAGACCCCGGCGCACCTGAGGAAGCGGCACGACGCCGCGAGCGGCCTCGCGCTGATCGACCCGACCGCGTGACCCGCCCGCTCGCCGTCGTTTCCCTCCGAGGAGGCCGGGGTAGACAACTCCATGTGGCGACCCGCGAGGCACGTCATCCGGACACGTCCGACGCCCCCGCGCCGCTCAAGCGGGGCGTGGTGACGGCGCTCGTGCTCGGTGCGGTGCTCGCCCGCATTGCCGCCGTCTGGTCGTCACGTGACTAGCGTCGCGCCCGGCACCGGCTCGTTCACGGGTGCGGCCCGCGAGCTGGCGGAGCACACCCGTCGGATCGCCGGGCTCGAGCTCCAGCTCGCGCTGGCGGAGACGCGCACGAAGGCGCGGCGCCTTGCCTTTGCGGCCGCGGCGGGTGTGCTCGGTCTGGCGCTGCTCGGCGCCGGCGGCGCGTTCCTGCTGGCCGCCGTCGCCGCGGCGCTCGCGCTCGTGCTACCCACCTGGGCTGCGCTGCTGATCGTGGGCGGCGTGCTGGTTGCCGTTGCGGCTCTGCTCGTCGGCATCGCGGCGTCCGAGCTGTCGCGCTCGGCGACGCCGCTTCCCACGGCTGCGATCGAGGAGGCGCAGGACGTGCTCGGCGTCGTCACTGGCAATGGCAGCCGCTGAGACCGACGGCCGCATCGGGGAGCTCCGTCGGGAGCTCTCACGGGAGCGGGAGCGGCTCGCCGCCGCGGTCGGAGACCTCGAGCGCTCCGCGGCGCTCGGCTCGCGCCTCGGGGCGCATCGCCGGGCGATCATCGGCGGCGTCTTCGTGACGTCGTTCGTGCTCGCCGGCGGGCTCTCCGCGCTCGCCCGCGCGATGCTCCGCCGGGGCCGCCGCGAACGTGTGCTCCTCGCCGCCGGGAATCTCGCGCTCGTCCGCCGGACGCGCTGACGGGGGACGCCTACGACTGCTCCGCTCCCGGACGGGCGGCGCGCCGCCGGCCGTAGCGGGCGGAACGTGCGGCGACGCGCTCGCTCGAACCCTGCCCGAGCAGCTCCTGCCGCTGCTCGTCCTCGCGGAGGAGCGCGAGGAACGCCCAGACGAAGGCGACCATCATCACCACCGTCGCCTCGGCGAGCATGATCGCGCCGCCGAGCGCCTGGTCGGTGCGGGGCGAGATGCCCTCGAGCGGAGCGCCGGAGACGTACGTCTCGTAGAAGGCCCGGCCCGACCAGAGGAAGACGTTCGCCAGCACGAGCTGCGCGACCTGCGCCGCCCCGAGGTAACCGAGCTTCCAGCCGGCCGTGAACCACGCCGGCCCCGGCAGCGCCTCCAGCAGGGCGCCCCAGAGGACGACCCCCGCAACGAGGAAGCAGCCGTGCTCGAGCGCGTGTACGGCGTCGTGGTGCAGGGCCGCCTCGTAGGGGCCGGGAAGGTGCCAGGCGTACAGGTTCCCGCACCAGAGCGAGAGGGCGACCGCGGGGTGGAGCAGCGCCCGCAGGCGAATGCTTCCGCGGACCGCCAGCAGAGGCCGGAGCACGGGTCGGGTGACACCGAGCACGAGGCAGACGGCCGCGACGTCGCCGATCGCCAGGTGCTGGGCCATGTGGGCCGAGAACAGCCGCTGCTCGCCGAGCGTGTCGAGCGGCGAGCAGAGCGCCGCGACCAGCACGCCGAGCCCGGCGCCGAAGGCAACGACGCGGGCGGGGTGGGTGCGCCGGCCCCGGCGCGCGAGCGTCCTCACGCGGAGCCAGTAGGCGACCGCGACGACGAGGAGCGCGGCGAGCTGGAGGGGATCGAACGACCATGCGCCGGCGGCGTCGGCGAGCGGCGGGAGGCTCACGCCGCCCCCTCGAGCAGGACGAGGCCGATCTCGCCTCTGCCGCGACGTGCGCCGGACCGGGCGGGTCTGCGCTGCTGCACGGCTCCGTCCTTCCCGGCCGCCGACGGGCGGAAACGCGCGGCGTTTCGACGCCGCGGCGACCGGGTAGAGGCGTCAGGTGGACGTGTTGCCCGGGCCGTGTGGAGCGAACGCCCCGGGGGCGCGCGGCCGGCGGCGTGGGTCGACGACGGGATAGCGGTCTGGCCAGCGGCGACCAACGGTGCCGGGTGCGGAGCTCGACGGTCACGGGCGGCAGGCGGCCGCGGGGCGCAGGCGTCGTCGCGGAGGTGGACGTGTTGCCCGGGCCGTGTGGAGCGAACGCCCCGGGGGCGCGCGGCTGGCGGCGTGGGTCGACGACGGGATAGCGGTCTGGCCAGCGGCGACCAACGGTGCCGGGTGCGGAGCTCGACGGTCACGGGCGGCAGGCGGCCGCGGGGCGCAGGCGTCGTCGCGGGGCTCGTCGTCGTCGCCGTCCTCGCGTCGACGGGCTGCGGGGGCGACCAGTCGGCGCTCGACCCGGCGAGCGGCCCCGCGCGGACGATCGCCGGCCTCTGGTGGTGGATGCTCGGGGGCGCGCTGGTGGTCTTCGCGGGCGCAGTCGGGCTGCTCGTGCTCGCGTGGCGGGGGCGCCGGGCCGACGGCTTCCCGCTCTTCGGTCGGAACGAGAAGCTCGCCACGTCGCTCGTGGTCGCCTTCGGGGTCGCGATCCCGCTGATCACGCTCACGGTGCTCTTTACAGCGTCCAACGTCGTGCTGATCTCGAAGACGGACGCACCCGACCCGAGCTCGACGGCGATGACGATCGAGGTCGTGGGCCACCAGTGGTTCTGGGAGGTCCGCTACCCGGGCACGCCTGCCGTCACCGCGAACGAGCTCCACATCCCGGTCGGCACGCGGGTCGAGCTCGAGCTCCGCACCGCCGACGTGATCCACAGCTTCTGGGTGCCTCGCCTGAACCGGAAGGCGGACCTGATCCCGGGCCGGACGAATCGGATCTTGCTCGACGCCGACCGGCCCGGCGTCTACCGCGGCCAGTGCGCCGAGTTCTGCGGGCTGCAGCACGCGCACATGGGCTTCTACGTCTTCGCCGACAGCCCGGCGCGGTTCCGCGCCTGGCTGGCTGCCCAGTCCAGGCCGCGCTCCACGCCCGCGACCCCGGCGGGACGCCGCGGGGAGCAGGTCTTCCTCGCGCAGGCCTGCGCGAGCTGCCACACGATCCGCGGCACCTCGGCGAGCGGGACGGTGGGGCCCGACCTCACCCACGTCGCGTCGCGGACGACCCTCGGCGCCCTGACGGTGCCGAACAACCCTGGTCAGCTCGCGGCCTGGGTTGCCGACCCCCAGCACGCGAAGCCGGGCAACCTCATGCCCGTCGTCCCGCTGCAGGGTGCGCAGCTCGCCGATCTCGTCGCGTACCTCGAGGGCCTCGACTAGCCGTGGCTGTCGACGTCCTCTCACCGGACGCGCGCCGGAGCGTCGACCGTCTCGAGCGGGTGTGGCGGGAGCCGAGCGGGCTGGTCGGCTGGCTGACGACGACCGACCACAAGCGGATCGGGATCCTCTACTTCTTCACGTCGCTCGCCTTCCTCGGGGCGGGAGGCGTCGAGGCGCTGCTCATCAGGACCCAGCTGATCGGGCCGGATCAGGACGTGGTCTCCCCGGAGACGTTCTCGCAGCTGATGACCATGCACGGGGTGACGATGATCTTCCTCTTCGTCATCCCGATGTCGATCGGCGCGTTCGGGAACTACCTCCTCCCACTGATGATCGGGGCGCGGGACATGGCCTTCCCGCGCCTGAACGCGGTCTCGTACTGGATCTACCTCGCGGCCGGGCTCTTCCTCTACACCGGGCTGTTCACCGGCAACGGGCCCGACGCCGGCTGGTTCGACTACGTCCCGCTCGCGTCCCGTGAGTTCAGTCCCGGCCCGAACATCGACTTCTACGCGCTCGGGCTCGTGTTCGCGAGCGTGGCCACGACCGCCTCCGCGGTCAACGTGATCGTGACGATCCTCAGGCTGCGGGCGCCGGGCATGGCGATCAACCGCATGCCCCTGTTCTGCTACGCGATGCTCGCGGCGAACGGCGCGCTCGTCTTCGCGCTGCCGCCGCTCTCGGCGGGGCTCCTCCTGCTCGAGCTCGACCGGCTGCTCGGGATGCGCTTCTTCGACGTCGCGGCCGGGGGTGACACGCTCCTCTGGCAGCACCTGTTCTGGATCTTCGGGCATCCCGAGGTCTACATCATCGTGCTCCCCGCGTTCGGGATCGCGACGTCGATCATCCCGACCTTCGCGCGCCGGCGGATGGTCGCCTTCCCGCTCGTCGCGCTGTCGGAGCTGCTCGTGGCGTTCATCGGCTTCGGCGTGTGGGCGCACCACATGTTCGCCGTCGGCCTGCCGACCGTGAACGCCGTCTACTACGCGGCGGCCAGCCTCGTGATCGTGATCCCGAGCGCGGTGCAGCTGTTCGCCTGGCTCACGACGCTCGTGACCGGCACGCCGCGATTCGCCACGCCGCTCCTCTGGATCGTCGGCTTCATCGTGTTCTTCATCGTCGGCGGGCTCTCCGGGATCATGTTCGCCGCGATCCCGTTCGACCAGCAGGCGACGGATACGTACTTCGTCGTCGCCCACTTCCACTTCGTGATCTTCGGGGCGGCGGTGTTCCCGCTCTTCGGCGGGATGTACTACTGGTTCCCGAAGGTCACGGGGCGCATGTACCACGAGGGCGTCGGGAAGGCGAGCTTCTGGCTCACGTTCGCCGGGACCGCGGTCACGTTCTTCCCGATGCACGTCGTCGGCCTGCTCGGGATGCCGCGACGCAACTACACGTACCCCTCCGGGCTGGGCTGGGGCCCCTACAACCTGATCGAGTCCCTGGGCTCGTACCTCCTCGCAGCCGGGCTCCTGCTCGTGATGGCCAACCTCGCGGTGAGCCGCTTCCGCGGCGCGCCGGCCGGCAACGACCCGTGGGGCGGGGACACGCTCGAGTGGGTGACGACCTCACCGCCCCCCGCGTACAACTTCGCGGTCACGCCGACCGTGTCGAGTGCGTACGCCGCCTGGGACACGGAGGACCGCGAGCGCGACGCGCGACGCCTGCAGCGAGGCGAGCGGACGCTCGACGGGAGTCACGAGACGCAGGCGACGTCGGTGCTCGACGGCGATCCGGAGGAGATCCTGCACATGCCCGCCGGGTCCTGGCTGCCCATCCTCGTCGCGGTCGTGCTGGCGGCGGTGTTCGCGATGCTGCTCACCCAGCACTTCGTCGTCGCGGGTGTCTTCGCACTTGGTGTCGCCGCCGTCGTGGCCGTCTGGCACCTCGAGGAGCCGGAGGATCCCGAGCCGGCCTTCGTCCTCGGGGAGAGGGGGAAGCGGTGAGCGGGCTGCCGGCGGCCGAGCGGGCGGGCATTCGCCGGGGCGCGAACCGGGCCCTGCGCGAGCCGTGGTCGAACGGGATGTGGGGGATGGCGCTCTTCCTCGCCTCGGAGGCGGCGCTGTTCGGCGTGCTGATCGCGAGCTACTTCTACCTGCGCTTCGATGCCGAGCGATGGCCACCGGCGGGCGTCGCCGAGCCCCGTGTCCTCGTGCCGCTGCTTCTCCTGGCTCTCCTTCTCGCAACGGGAGTCCCGATGGTGCTCGCGGCGGCGAGCGCGCGGAGCGGCCTGCGCGGGGCGACCGTCCGCTGGCTCGCGGTCGCGCTCGGCGACCGTCCGCTGGCTCGCGGTCGCGCTCGTGCTCCAGGCGGCGTACCTCGTGCTCGCCCTCCTCCTCTTCCGAGATGACCTGCAGGACCTGTCCCCGCGGGACAGCGCCTACGCGTCCGCGTACTTCACGCTGCTCGGCCTCCACCACGCGCACGTCGCGCTCGGGCTGCTGCTCGTCGCCTTCGTGCTCGCGCGGACGTCGAGGGGCCTCACCGCGTACCGGGTGCGCGGGGTGCAGGCGGTCGCCCTCTACTGGCTCGTGGTCGCCGCGCTCGGCGTCGCAGTGACGATCACCGTCGTCTCCCCGTCGCTGTGACCGGTCGCGCACCCATGACGGGCCTCGTCGCCTGGTACGGCGTCCTCGGCGCCCCGGCCGCCTGGGCGCTCTCGCTCCTCGTCGGCGTCGAGGTCACCGACGCCGCGTGCAGTCGCGTGGGCGCGCCGGGCTCGCTCGACGCCTGGGCGCTCGGGATCACCGTCGTCGCGGGGCTCGCCGCGGTCGGAGCAGAGGCCGCGGCGATCGTCACGTATCGGGCGACGCGCGACTCCGGGAAGGAGCTTCCGGCCGCGCGGATCCACTTCCTCTCGGTGATCGGGATCGCGGTCGGCGTGCTGTTCCTCGTCCTCATCCTGATGAGCGGGCTCGGCGCGCTCGCGCTGCCGGAGTGCGTCCAGTCATGAGGGTCCGGCTGCGGAACGCGGTCGTCGGCGCGGCGCTCGTCGCCGTCGCGGCGACCGCCGGCCCCCGCGAGGCGGGAGCGGGCGCCCGACCCGACGGAGAGCAGCTGTACGGCCGCTACTGCGTCTCGTGCCACGGCGCGGCGGGAGAGGGCGTGCCGGCGGGCACCAGTGCGACCGGCAACCCGGGCAAGGCAGGAAACCCGGGCGAGGTCGCCGGCCCTTCGCTCCGCGGCGTCGGCGCCCGCGCCGCGGACCTCTACCTCCGCACGGGGTACATGCCGCTGCTCCACGTCGGCGACCAGCCCCGGCGCCGGAGCGCCGGCGAGCGTCTGCTCGACGACGCCGAGATCGCCGCGCTCGTCCGGTACGTCGCCTCCCTCGCCCCCGGTCCGCCGGTGCCGGCCCCGAGACCCGAACGCGGCGACGTCGCCGCGGGCATGCGCCTGTTCACGCAGCACTGCGCCGGCTGCCACCAGGTCGTGGCGGAGGGCGGGTACGTCTCCGGCGCCCTCGCGCCGCCGCTCGCCGGCGTCGGCGCCGTGCAGATCGCCGAGGCGGTGCGGGTCGGGCCGTACGTGATGCCGAGCTTCTCGGAGCGCGTGCTCCCGGACTCCGACCTCGACTCGATCATCGCGTACGTCCAGGCGGCGCAGAGTCCGGACGACGCGGGCGGCTGGGGCATCGGCCATCTCGGGCCCGTGCCGGAGGGGATGGTCACCTGGCTGCTCGCGGCGGCGGCGCTCGTCGCCACCTGCGTGGTCGTGGCGGGCAAGCGGAGCCGCTCGTGAGGAAGCTGCTCGCCTGGCTCCTCGCGGGGGTGGTCCTGCTGTTCCGGCGGCGGCGACGCGACGCGCCTCGGCCGCTTGACGCCTCGAGCGCGGAGGAGGCCGCCCCGAGGCGCATCGTGGCGCCGGGCGAGCCGGTGCCGGCCGCGGAGCTCGCGGTCGCCGCCCTGTTCGTCGCGACCGCGCTGTGCGCCGTCGGATTCGTCGTCGTCTACGCCGTGGACGGCATCGGCCACCGGACGCAGCTCCTCGGGCTCACGCTCGGGGTCGCCTTCCTCCTGCTCGCCGCGGCCTTCGTCGTCGCCGGTCGCTACCTCGTCGCCGACGAGGACGCGTTCGAGCCCTACCCGGAGCCCACTCCGGCCGCCCAGGAGGAGCTTTCGCGGATCGTGGAGGAGAGCGGCGACCGCATCACCCGGCGGCGGCTGCTCGTCCTCACGGGCGCGGGGGCCGGCGGGGCCCTCGGGCTCGCGCTGCTGGCCCCGGCCGCCTCGCTCGGGCCGCTGCTCGAGTGGCACGAGCTGTCGGCGACCCCGTGGCGCGCGGGCCGGAGGCTGGTGGACGAGCAGGGGCGCCCGCTGCTCGCACGCCTGATCGAGGAATCCGTCTTCTACACGGCGTACCCCGAGGGTGCGCCGCGCGAGGACATCGGCGCACCCGTCGTGATCGTGCGGCTCCCGTCGGCGCAGCTCCAGCTGCCGCCGGAGCGCCGCGGCTGGGCTCCGGGAGGCATCCTCGCCTACTCGAAGGTCTGCACGCACGCCGGCTGCGCGATCTCCCTCTACCGTGCGCCGCTCTACGCCCCCACCAGTCCGCGGCCGGCGCTCGTCTGCCCGTGTCACTACTCGACGTTCGATCCCGCGGCGGCGGGGGCGGTGCTGTTCGGGCCGGCCGGACGTCCCCTGCCGCAGCTTCCGCTGCGCGTCGGGCGCCGGGGCGAGCTGAGGGCCGCCGGGCCGCTCTCGGCGGCCCCCGGCCCGTCGTGGTGGGGCGCGCGGGGCGAGGCGGGCACGCGCTGATGCGCCGCCTCGTCCGCGTGCTCGACGAGCGAACCGGGGCGGCGCCGATCGCGCGCAAGGCTTTGCGCTACGTGTTCCCCGACCACTGGTCGTTCCTGCTCGGCGAAGTCGCGCTCTACTCGTTCGTCGTGCTCGTCCTCACGGGCGTGTACCTCACGTTCTTCTTCGAGCCGAGCACGCAGCGGGTCGTCTACGAGGGATCGGTGGAGACCCTGCGTGGCACCGAGATGAGCCAGGCGTACCGCTCGGTGGTCGACATCTCGTTCGACGTCAAGGCGGGGCTGCTGATCCGGCAGACCCACCACTGGGCGGCCGACGTCTTCGTTGCCTCGATCGTCCTCCACCTCATGCGGGTCTTCTTCACCGGGGCGTTCCGCAAGCCGCGCGAGCTCACCTACCTGATCGGGCTCGGGATGCTCTCGCTCGTCCTGCTCGAGGGGTACCTCGGCTACTCGATGGTCGACGACCTGCTCTCGGGCATGGGTCTCGCGATCGGGTACGGCGTCGTGCTCTCGGTTCCGCTGATCGGCCCGGCGCTCGCGCTCGAGCTCTGGGGAGGGCCGTTTCCGGGCGATCCCACGTTCATGTCGAGGATGTACGTCACCCACGTCCTCCTCCTGCCGGTGGCGATCGGCGTTCTGCTCGCCCTCCACCTCCTGCTCGTCACCTCGCGCCACCACACGCAGTTCCGTCGGCCCGGAGCCGGCGAGCGGCGCGTCGTCGGCCTGCCCGCCGTGCCCTCCCAGGCGCCGCGCTCGCTCGGGCTCATGTTCGCCGTCGCCGGGGTGCTGCTGCTGCTCGGCGGGCTCGTGCAGATCAACCCGATCTGGCTGTGGGGGCCGTACGACGTCGCGAGCTCGACCAACGGCGCCCAGCCGGACTGGTACCTCGGCTGGTTGATCGGGGCGCTGCGTCTCGTGCCCGGCTTCGACGTGACGATCGGCGGAGCGACGATCGTGCCCAACCCGTTCTGGGGCGGAGTCGCCTTCCCTGCGCTCGTGTTCGGCGTCCTCGCAGTCTGGCCGTGGCTCGAGCGGTGGGCCACCGGCGACCGGAGCGCGCACAACGTCCTCGACCGACCGCGCGACGCCCCGGTGCGCACCGCGTTCGGCTGCGGCCTCCTCACGTTCGTGCTCGTGCCGTTCCTCGCCGGCTCGGCCGACCGGGTCGACGTGTTCCTGGGACTGGACTACCGCTGGCAGCTCGGCGTCTACCGCGTCGCGGTGGTCGTCGCGCCCGTGCTGGTCGCCCTCGTGGCGCACAGGCTCCTCGTGGGACTGCAGCGCGCCGAGGCGATCGAGGCGGCCAGGCGCAGGGCGCTCGCCGAGGGCAGAGCGTCGCGCTCCGGCGTCGGCCCGCGAGCGGGGACGGGCTAGAGAGCCCCCTCCGCCTGGGCGAGCGCGCACTCGAGCAGCTCGGCGTGGACGAACGCCTGCGGCAGGTTCCCCCGTAGCTGCCGCTGGCGGACGTCGAACTCCTCGGACAGGAGGCCGGGTGGGCCGCAGGCGGCGCGCGTGCGCTCGAACCACCGTGCCGACGCGACGGTGTCGCCGCGCTGCAGGAGCGCGAGCGAGACGAGGAAGCCGCACAGGAGGAAGGCTCCCTCCGCCTCGCCGAGGGATCGCGAGTCGGGCCTGAAGCGGTACACGTAGCCGTCGTCGGAGAGCTCCTCGAGCACGGCCTCGAGCGTGGCGACGGAGCGGGGATCGTCGGCCGGGACCGCGCCGCGGAGGGCGGGCAGGAGCAGCGCGGCGTCGATCCGCCGGTCGGTCGGCGAGCGCTGCCAGCGGCCGGAGCGGTGGACGGCGTGGGAGGCCGTGTCGGCCACGATCGTGTCCGCGAGGGCGAGCCAGCCGGCGGACTGCTCGCCCACCGGCCCTGCTGCGGCGATCGCGCGCAGCCCCGCCGCGCAGAGCAGCCTGCTCACCGTCCAGTGGTCGGGGCCGAGCTCCCAGATGCCGTGGTCCGGCTCCTGCCAGCGACTCTCGATCGCGCGCGCCGCGATCTCGGCCGCATGCCATGTCTCGGCGTCCAGCCGGTCGTGCCGGGCGGCCTCGGCGAGCAGCAGCAGGGCCTCCCCGAAGACGTCGAGCTGGAACTGGTCCCGGACGTGGTTGCCGACGACGTTGACGCCCCCGGGGTACCCGGGAAGCTCGAGCGGGCGCTCCGCCGTCCAGCGGTCGGGGCCGAGCTCCCAGATGCCGGCGTCCGGCTCCTGCCAGCGACTCTCGATCGCGTGCGCCGCGATCTCGGCCGCATGCCATGTCTCGGCGTCCAGCCGGTCGCGCCGGGCGGCCTCGGCGAGCAGCAGCAGGGCCTCCCCGAAGACGTCGAGCTGGAACTGGTCCCGGACGTGGTTGCCGACGACGTTGACGCCCCCGGGGTACCCGGGAAGCTCGAGCGGGCGCTCCGCGGGGATGCGGTCACCCGAGGACGTGTACGCGGGCGTCAGATGCTCGCCGTCGTCGAGTAGGCGGTCGCGCGTGAAGCGCACCGCGGCGTCGAGCAGCGCCAGCCCGCCGCCGCGCACCGCAGCCCTGGCCGCGTAGGCCTGATCGCGGATCCACACGTAGCGGTAGTCGTAGCTCCGGCCCTCGTTGGCGCGCTCGGGGAGCCCCATGGTCGCCGCCGCCACCATCCCGCCCCCGGAGGAGGTGAGCCCGGAGAGCACGGCCCACGCGTGGCGCGAGTCGCGCTCGGCCAGCGCGAGCCCGAGGGTGGGAACCCGCTCCTGCCACCCGTTCTCGGTGCTCGCCCAGCAGAGGTCGGGGTCGGGCGGCCCCTCGTCGTCGTCGCACGAGAGCAGGAGCACCAGGTCGTGCGTCTCCCCCTCCGCGAGCTCGAGCACGTGCCGCAGCGTCGTGCGCCCGGCGTCCTCGTCGACGCCGGCGTCGTCCGCGCCCCACCACCCCACCCGGACGGCCCCGGTCCATGCGCGCCACCCGCCCGCCGGAGCGCGGGCGAGCTCGCGCAGCGGCTCGGTACCGAAGCCCGAGCTCGCCTCGAGCGTCACGTCGATCGTCATCCGCCCGCTGAGGCCGATCAGACGGCGCAGGACGATCGCGCGCCGCCCGGTGGCGGGCAGCGCGAGCGCGTCACGGCACTCGACGATGGCGTTCGCCTCGTCGACGAACCGGCCGCGCCAGACGAGCGTGCCCGGCTCGTACCAGCCGCCCCAGACGAACGGGCCGGACGGCCGCACGGCGTACGTCCCGGCTCCCCCGAGCAGCGACGCGAAGACGGCATCGTCGGCCCAGCCGGGAAAGCACATCCAGGCGATGTCGCCCGACGGGCCGACGAGGCAGCCGCGCTCGCCGTCGGCGAGCAGCGCGTACTCGCGCAGGACGTGCAGGCTCGGGCGATCCGTGTCGTGCGACGGCGACGGCCGGGTGGCCGCGTCGGCCGGTCTGGTCGAGGCTGGTCGTTCGGTCATGGGATCGTGGCAGCACGGGCCGACCGTGGCGGCCCGCTACCCCGGGTCTCTCCGCCAACGCGTCGCGACAAACCACCGTCTCGTTCTCGCAGCGGTGCCACGCCGGCGTCCGGCTCCGGCCCGACGCGGGCCCAGGCCGATGGGGTCGAAAGAGGGTGGTGCTGGCTTGGGTCGCTGGCGGAGGCGCAGGACGAGCAGGGCCGCTGGTGGGTCGTTGGTTTCTTCGAGTCGGGCACCGGCCGAGCGGGGCGTGAGGAAGGTCGTGCGTGAGAACCGTGCTGCTCAATCACGGGTAAAGGGCTGACGCAAGAAGCTCGCCCGCCGGAAGCGACATGATGCGGGCCACCATGTGGTCCTGGGGGAGGCAGATCGGGCGAAAACCGGCGACAAGCGTCGGTGTGGCCGAGCGCACTCAGGCGGAGCGGCAGGTCCGGCTGTTCCTCCGCCGGCTCGCGAAGCTCGGAGCCGTTATCTGCCTGCTGCTCGTTGCCGGGACGTTGGGGTTCGCGGTCGCCGAGGACACCTCGCTTTGGGCTGCTTTCGTCTGGGCGCTTGACACGATCGCGACCGTCGGCGCGATCCCCTCTCCCGAGACGACGGGCGGGCAGGTTCTCAAGGTCCTGCTCATCGTGCTCGGCGTCGGTACGCTCTTCTACGCGCTCGTCGCGGTGACAGAGTTCTTCGTTGCCGGGCACGTCACCGGGCTTCTCGACGAGCGTAGGAGGCAGCGGATGGTGGACTCCCTCTCGGACCACTACCTCGTCTGTGGCTTCGGTCGCGTGGGGCGCCAGGTCGTGCGAGACCTGCGTGCGGCGGATGCGACGTACGTGGTGATCGACCGCAACCCCGAGAGCCTCGAGGCAGCCTCAGCGTCAGGCACCCCTTACATGGAAGGCGAGGCCGCGGACGAGCAGCTTCTCCGCCAGGCCGGGATCGAACGCGCCCGAGCGCTGATCGCCTGCGTGGACTCAGATGCCGAGAACGTCTTCATCACGCTCACCGCCCGTGAACTCCGGCCCGATCTGACGATCATCGCGCGTGCGAGCGGGGAGGAGTCGGAGCAGAAGCTCAAGCGCGCGGGTGCGCAGCGCGTCGTCTCGCCCTACAGGTCGAGCGGTTCGGAGATGGCCCGGCTAGCGCTGCACCCGCAGGTCGCGGGCGTGGTCGACGTTGCACCGGAGTACCGGATGGAGGAAATCGAAGTGACACCAGGCTGCCCTGGTGCGGGCCGACCTCTGGCCGATGTCGCCGGCTCCGCCATCATCGCCGCGCTGCGCAGGCCCGACGGTGCGCTTGTACCACAACCCTCGGGAGACTTTGTTCTGCAGCCAGGGGACGTACTCATAGCAATGGGCACCGCGGGCACGATGGATCGACTAGAGGCCCTCTTCGCGCCGTAAGACGCGCAAGCCGGCTTCTGCTCGGGATGAGTCGGGGGCGACCAATTGGGTGCATTGACGTCTTTGCAAGCGGCCGGGGAAGGCACAGTCTTCTTTGGCGTCGGAATGAGCCTCGGCGCGAGCTCGAAGCCTGGCGGCGCGAGTTCATTGGTTGTACAAGCACGCCACGAAGGCTGCGTGCTGCGGCGAAACCGACCGCGTTGATCCGTGCGGGCCCCGATGGCACGCGCCCGCCCGCCCGCGAAGATCGAAATGGCCTTCCGATAGGAAGCTCGAATGGTGTTCGGAGAGGAGAGGACGTCAATGGAACAGTCGACTGTCAATATCCACTCGGGCCGCACCGGCGACCTGATCGTCGTATCAGGTCATCGCGTCGGCGACCGCGAGCGTCTCGGCGAGATCCTCGAAACTCTGGGAGAGGCCGATCACGTTCACTATCGCGTTCGCTGGGATGACGGCAATGAGAGCATCTTCTACCCCGGTAACGACGCGACGATCCGTCGCGCGCATGCGAAGCAAGCTCGGAAGACAGTCTGATCAACCCGTGTGCGGTTCTCGGCGCCGTTAGTGGCGACTGATGGGAGATCGGCTCGCCCACAGCCCAATGGTCACGCGATGCCAGGAGCGATCGCCTGCTGTAGAGCGATCGGCGCACACTCGGACGGGTAGAAAGAGGCCGGCCGGTCGCCTGAGATCGGGCCTGGTGCGGTTTCCTGGAAGCTGGGAAACGTTGGGAAGCGATTGGCGCGCCGGGACCTACACACCCGCGCCAATGGAAACGGGTGTGTTCGGGGCAACTCGCCGAGCGGCAATCCGCCCCAGGGTGGTGGATGCGCAACCCACCCAGCCTGAGTCAAGAAAGCGGCTCCACCAACCCGGGTAGTGCGAGGCGTCAACCGAAGCGGGGCAACGCCAAGGTCGTCGTCCGCGGGCGGCGGGTTCGGCTTGGCCAAGTAGCGCAGTGGCCGTTGGTCGCGCGCAGGAGCGGATCGAGCTTGCATCTGCCCTCGGAGAGGAGTAAAGAGCGCTGGATACATCCTCAGTCGGCAAGGGGAGGGCGTATGAGGAAGCATCTTTGGCTGCTCGGCGCGGTGGGGCTTGCGTTTTCGCTGGCCGTGCCTGGCGCCGTGGCGGCCCTGGGGGACCGTGAGGTCTCGGTCGGGAGCCCGTCGAGTCCGTTCTCGCAAAACAAGCAGAACGAGCCCGCGCTGGCGATGGACGCAAACGACGAGCTCGTGCTCGCCGCGGGCTCGAACGACAACATCGACATGGAAGCCTGCAATGCTGGCGATCCGACCACCTGCCCGTTCACGCCGGGCATCGGTGGATCGGGGATCTACTTCTCGTTCGACGGCGGTATCACGTGGACGCAGCCGACGTACACCGGGCTGACGGCTCGCGACTGCCTCGGGCCTGCGGCCTGCGTGCCCCAGGTGGGGCCGATCGGCACGCTGCCGTGGTACTTCGAGAACGGCCTCGTCTCCGACGGCGACCCGGCGCTCGCGTTCGGGCCGCGACCGGGACCGGACGGGTTCTCGTGGGAGAACGGCTCGCGGCTGTACTACGCCAACCTCGCCTCCAACCTGGGCGCGAAGAAGGACGAGACCTTCAAGGGCTTCGAGGCCATCTACGTGTCACGGACCGACGACCCGCAGGTCGCGGCAGAGGGCGGCGCGACAGGCAAGGCGGCCTGGATGCAACCGGTTCGGGTCAGCCAGCAGAGCTCGGCGACGTTTGCGGACAAGGAGCAGATCTGGGCGGATAATGCGGCCTCGAGCTCCTTCTTCGGCAACGTCTACGTCTGCTGGGAGAACTTCGTCGGCGGCGGCGCGGGCCCGCTCGTCGTCGCGCGCTCGAGCGACGGCGGCACCACCTGGGATCAGGAGAAGGTGACCGCCGCGCACGCAGCGGCGGCCAAGCACTGGGGCCAGTCGGGATGCACCGTTCGCACCGATTCGAGCGGTGTCGTCTACGTTTTCTACGAGGAGTTCCAGAATCCGGAGAAGGTCGGGCTGCCTCCGACCGGGACGCACGTCCTCGTCAAGTCGTTCGACGGCGGCGCGACCTGGACGAAGCCGATGGCGCTCTACCCGGTCGTCGACCCGTGCTTCGTGCTCAACTTCGACGGTACCTCGAACCGGTGCGTCGAGGACGGGCTGGCGGGCGCTCGCAACGACCTCTCGGCGTCGCCGAGCGTGTCGATCGCGAACGGCGCGCCCACCGGCGCGGGAGCGACGAACGAGATCGTCACCGCGTGGGCCGACGGCCGCGACGGCCTCAGCGACGAGCACGTGCTGTTCGCGTACTCGAACGGAGGCGGGAACCCCGGCAGCTGGTCGGCACCAACCGCGATCGAGGCCCAGCCGAGTGACCGCGGGTACTACGCGGCGCCCGCGATCTCGCCCACCGGCGGCGACGTCTGGGTCGTCTACAACGCGTTCACGACGCCCTTCCGGACCGACACAACGACACCGCGCGGCCTCGTCGGCGTCGTGACGCACGCGTCGATCTCGGGCGGGACCGTCGGCGCGTTCAGCCAGGTCCACCGCGGCGCGCCCGGTGACCCGCGCGCATCGAGCCAGAACAACCTCGTGATCGAGTTCCTCGGCGACTATGTCTACGCGGTCGCGGGCAACTCGTACGCAGCGGCCGTCTGGAACGACGTCCGCGAGGGAGCGGACTGCCCGGCGATTGACACGTGGCGTGCAGGCGTCCAGACCGCCACGACCGTGGACGACGTGCCGAGGCCGGCGCCGCAAACCGCCTGCCCGGAGACGTTCGGCAACACCGACATCTACGGCTGGACGTCGGCGCCATAGCCGAAAGCCGTGGGGAGGGCGGCACGGCCGCCCTCCCCAAAGGCTGAGCTCGGACGGTGCCTCCTCGGCACCGCGCGGTGCTCCGGAACGATGTTCCGTTCGCGCGGGCGGTGGCCGCGATCCCTGGGCTAAAGCCGTTTCCGGGCTAGGTCGCCGATCACTTCTTGGGTCGAAAGAGCGTGATGCCGGCTCGGACCCTAACGATCGCGGTGGGGACTGGCCTCGGGCCCTACGCTGCGAAGAGCGGCTCGGGCAGACCGCTCGGGCCGGGGCGCAGCGCGAACACGCTGCCAGACAACGGGTAGCGCTCGAGCTGCGCCGGGGTCATGTTCTGCCGCGAGGTGGTGACGTAGAGAACGTCGAGCTCCGGCCCTCCGAAGATGCAGCTCGTCGGCTGTGGTACGGGCATCTCGATCTCGTGCGTGACCTCGCCGTCGGGGGCGTAGCGCACTACTCGACCGACGCCGTGCTGCACGCTCCAGACGCCGCCCTCGGCGTCGACCGTCAGGCCGTCCGGGAACCCCCCGCTGCTCTGGTCGACGGTCGCAAACACGCGCCGCGCGGTGAGGACGCCTGCGTCGGGGTCGAAGTCATGGGCGAAGATCGCGTAACGGAAGCTCTCGCAGAAGTAAAACGTGCGGTTGTCGGGGCTCCACCCGAGCCCGTTGGCGCAGACCACCGCACCCTGAACTCGGCTCAGCTCGAGGCCCGGGTCGAGGCGGTACAGCGAGCCGGAGGGCTCGTCCCACGCGACGTCGTTCATCGTGCCGGCCCAGAAGCGGCCTCGGCGGTCGACCTTGGCGTCGTTGAAGCGGTTGCGCGGCTGATCCTGCTCGACGTCCATGATCGGCTCGAGCTCGCCTCCGGGCTCGTAGAAGGCGAGCTGCTTGGCGAGCGCGAGTACCAGTCCAGCGCCTTTCCGCAGGCCGATGGCCATCACGTTCTGGTCGAGCACGATGCTCTCTTCTCTCCCGCTCTCCGGTTCCAGCCGGTGGATGCGCCCGCCGAGGTTGTCGGTCCAGTAGAGCGCCTGCTCGCGCACCGACCACAGCGGCGACTCGCCGCAGGTCGCCGCGACCCGCTGGACGCAATCGCCGTCACGCGCAGCGATCCGGATGCGGCTCACGTCGCCACCTAGGCCCCGTGCCCGCCGCTGAGCTTGGTCCGGGCGTCCAGGGCAGGGGCGACGGACTCCGAGTGACGCACGAGGGTCTCGGGGGTCGCCTGCATCACCGATCGTGGCGTCGACGGCATTGTCCGGAAGTCGCGAGCGCTCCGGTGCCTATTCGCTGTCCGAGTGGGTCACGCGCAACTCCGACTGAGGGTAGGGCCCCGTGCAAAACAGCGTCACCGCAGCTCCCCGACCGTGGATCGCCAGTTGCCCGATCGAGTTCTCGAAGGTTCGCGGCGTGGAGAGCTCCCAGGAGACCTCCGCCGGCTCGACCCCGGCGAGACGAGCCAACCAGGCGAAGAGCTTCGCCGCCCCTCTCGACCCGGTGGTCTTGACGACGCGTCGCTCGCGCGGTGGCAGTGGATTGCGGAATGGAGAGCACACGACCTGGCGCACGCGGCTCGGGCCGCATCTGCCTCCCAGGTCGACGTCGGCGATGTAGGTCGTATGGATATCACCGCTGAGAATCGTGATCGAGGCGGGCGGGTTGCCGGCGCGGCTGACGGAGCAGAGGAGGTCGACGAGCCGGCGAAACGAGAGCTGGTACGCCGCCCAGTGCTCGAGGTCAACGGCCCGGCGCAGCCGCTCACCGAGTCGACCCACGAGCGAACCCCAGGCACCGTCGCAGATCGCCTCGTTCCATGCCTCCAGATGGTGGATCCCGGAGGGAAGGAAGACGGGGAGGCTCGTCGCGACGATGAGGTGATCGAAGGAGCCGTGCGTGTGCTCGACGATCCAGTCCCACTCGTCCTGCGCCATCATCTGCCGTCGGCCCTCCACCACGATCCGCGCAGCGCGCGAGTCGAGGACGAGCAGCCGTGAACGACCGAAGTCGCGGTAGTAGGACCAGCGGCTCGACGCACGATCCTCGTCCCAGTGTCGAGCGCGCTCTCGCAGGCGAGGGCCTCCGTCGTCCTCACGCTGGAGGTCGTGGAAGAGCGACTCCTCGGCCAGCTCGGGAGGCGAGAGGTTCCCGAGCTGCTGGTACAGGTAGTACGCCATGAACGCACCCGTCACGCGCTCGCGCCACCACGGCTCCGTTCGCATCTCCTCGATCCAGGAATCGGAGATGTTCCAGTCGTCGTGGACCTCGTGGTCGTCGAAGATCATCGTCGAGGGCACCGTCGAGAGCAGCCAGCGAACATCGGGGTTCGACCACGACTCTCGGTAGAGGTGCGCGTACTCCTCGAAGTCGGCGACTTCGGCGAGCGACGCGTCCTCGCCGTCGCGTCGTGACCGGATGAGCGCTGCGGTGTCGGGGGGCAGCTCGTCCGCATAGACCTGGTCTCCGAGGAGAACGAGCGCATCCGGCCAATCCACGAGCCCCTGCTGGAGGCTCTTCGAGTAGGCCCACAGCGCATCGACCCCGACGCCGAGCTCGTGTTCCCCCGACGCGAGCGTGTAGGGGGGCTGCTCGGGCGCGCCGATGCGACACGAGCCGAAAGCGAGGCGAACCTCGGGCTCGCCCTGGCGCGTCCGGATGCAGGGCGGCGGTTGCTCGTCATCGGCCTGCGGCCAGACGACGAGCTCGTCGAGCGTGACCTCGTACGGCGTCGTGGTCCCCGGCTCGAGGCCTTCGACCACGACGAGCGCATAGTGGTGCCCCTCCACGTGGAAGGTGGCCGCGCGATGCCCGAGCACCACGACCTGGCACGGCTTTGTCGTCTCCACCCAGATCGTCGCCGTCTCGGTGCCGACGTAGCGGAGGAGCGGCCCGACAAGTAGTTCGGTGACCTCGGTCGACTCCGAAGGCGCCTGGTCTCTGATCTCGTCCGCAAGACGTGTCATGCACGGGCTCCGCGTCGGTGGCCGACGCAAACGTAACCTGCTTCGCCGACACTGATCGCGCGACGGGCGGCCCAACCTGCGACGGGTGAGCGGCAAGAAGGCGCTGTCTTCATGCCGAGCGTTCGGGCTCGCTACGAGGTGCCCGGCGCGTGCTCGGCGACGCGGGTCGCCTTCTTGACCGGAGCTGCGAAGTCGAGGAAACGACCGCCGAAGGCGATCGCGCAGACCGCGAACCACGCCCAGCCGAAGGCGAGCCCGGCCACGACGTCCGAGAGCCAGTGGACGCCGAGCAGGACGCGACTCGCGGCGACGCCGATCGCGACCACGACCGCCGAACCGACGAGGAGCGTCCGGGTCCACGGGCTGCGGCGCCGTGCGAGGACGAGCGCGACGGCGGCGTAGAACGCCGCCGCGGTCGCCGAGTGGCCGCTCGGAAACGACGGGCCGAGCGTCTCGGCGATCGGATTGAAGGTCGGACGCACCCGGTGGAGCAGCTCCTTCACCGCGTTGACGAGCAGGACCTCCCCGACCACCACCGTGAGCAAGAAGAACGGAATCCAGCGGTTGGGGAGACGCGCGTACTCGACGACGCAGACGAGGATTCCGAGCGCGATCACGAACCAGGTTCCGCCGACGTCGGTCACGAGCTGGATCGCGTGCGTCGACCATGGCGTCGAGTGGTCCACGCCCCATTGGCCGGCGCTCGTGTCGACCGAGACGAGCGCGGCGCTCGAGCGCATGAGGTACGCGAGGATTCCGACCACGAGGCCCCCGACGATCGCAAGCCCGAGCGCCAGCGTCAGGACAAGCCCCGTCGCCGTCTGCGGGTCGACCCGCTGAGCGAGCATGCGCCGGAGCCACGGATGCTTCGAGGCCTCCTCGGCCAGCATGTCGGCCGCCGCCTCGGACGGCTCCTGCCCGACCACGGGTGTGGGGTAGCGGGACGCGAGGAAGGCGGCGAGGGTGCCCCCTGCGAGGGCCAGGAGCAGGAGCACGAGGAAGGGCATCGCCTTGGAGTTTGCCCTCGTGTCCGTCGGGTAAACAGCGCTAATGGGTACGCGGGACTCGATTGCCCTGACGGCTCTCCCCACGCGGCCCGAAGCGATCCCAGTGGGGGAGCACGCCGCTGCCCGGACACGCTCGGTCCCGGTGCTCGAGCCAGAGCCGGGAGGGGTGGCGGAGCGGGTTGCTCGGCAGTTGGGTGCCACGCACCCCGTCCGCGTCTTCCTCGTCACCGTCATCGCGGGCTATGCCCTGCTCGCAGGGCTGACGATCGCGACCGGGCTCCTGCTCACCCGGCTGCTCGTCCCGGTGCACGGCTTCGAGCAGTGGGAGAACGACATCAGCCGCGGGCTCGCCGACCACCGAACCCCGGTGCTGACGGACCTTTCATGGCTCGGCTCGACTTTCGCCGGCGGCCTCGTGATCCCGGCGGTCGTCGGGGCGCTCCTCGTCGTCTTCGTCGTCAAACGCTCCTGGCTGCTCGCCGCGTTCACGCTATTCGTGATCTCCGTCGAGTCCGGCACGTACCGTGCGACGACGCTCGTCGTCGACCGTGAGCGCCCGCCCGTCCACCGACTGGAGGGGCTCGACCCGACGGCGAGCTTCCCCTCCGGCCACATCGCGGCGACGGTCGCGCTCTACGGCGGCTTGCTGCTCCTGCTTGCGTCGTGGGTCGCCCGTCGCTGGTTCTGGACGGTCGCAATCTCTCTCGCGATCGCGCTGGCGCTGTTCGTCGGCTGGGCGCGGATGTATCGGGGCATGCACCATCTCACCGACACGGCCGCGGGCGCGATCATGGGCCTCCTCGCACTCGGCATCGTGGTGTTCGCCGCGCGCGCGGCGACCGCGGCGGCGAACGCGCGAGACGCCCGACGAGGCGAGAGCTCGTGAAGGACGTCGCCGTTGTCGCGCACGCCGGGAAGACGATCGGCGGCGGGCTCGAGGAGCTGCGGCGCGAGCTGCGCCGCAGCGGTGTCGAGGATCCGTACTGGTCGGAGGTGCCGAAGAGCAAGTACGCGCCGGAGCGCGTCGAGCGTGCGCTCGGCGGAGGGGCGAAGCTCGTGTTCGTGTGGGGTGGTGACGGCATGGTGCAGCGGTGCGTCGACGTGATGGCGGGAAGCGGCGCGACGATGGCGATCGTCCCCGCGGGAACCGCGAACCTGTTCGCCTCCAGCCTCGAGATCCCGCAGGACATCGCCGCGGCGGTCGAGATCGGGATGCGGGGCCGAACGCGGGCGCTCGACGTCGGAAGGCTCAACGGGGAGCGCTTTGCCGTGATGGCCGGAGCGGGGCTCGACGCCCGGATGATCAAGGGCGCCGACGGGAAGCTGAAGGACCGCTTCGGGCGTCTCGCCTACATCTGGACCGCGTCGAAGAACCTCCGGACAGAGCCGTTCGAGACCACCATCGAGGTGAACGACGAGCTCTGGTACCAGGGCACCGCGAGCTGCGTGCTGCTCGGCAACGTCGGCTCGCTGTTCGGCGGCGTGGAGGCCTTCGACGACGCGAGCCCCGAGGACGGGCTGCTCGAGGTCGGCGTGACGAACGCCGAGGGGCTCGGACAGTGGGCGCGCACGGTCGCCCGCACGGCGGTCGGCTCGACGGAGAAGTCGCCGTTCGTCCAGGTCACGAAGGCGAAGAAGGTCTCGGCGTCGTTCGACCGCAAGGTGCCGTACGAGCTCGACGGTGGTGCTCGCAAGAAGGTCAGGAAGCTCAAGGCGAAAGTCGACCCGGCGGCCATCTCCGTCGCCGTCCCAGAGGCGCCAGAGGCGTCGTGAGCACTGCCGCCTGCGTGCCCGGGACGTCAGCCGTCGACGAGCAGCCCCTGCAGCGGTCCCAGCAGTCGCTCCGAGCTGCGGGACACGTTCGGCAAGCGGACGGGTCGGCGCGTCAGAGGTCGGCCGGCGCTGAGCTGCTCGAGCTGGAGTTTGCTGATCGGCTTCCAGAGCGTGTCGACGACGCTCGCGGGCTCGCCGTCCACGGCGCTCACCGGGAGCTCGAGATGCTCCGCCCACAGCCGTAGTCGCGTGTTGGTGGCGAGCGCGGGGTCGTGGACGACGATGTTCATCTCGGTGTCGTTGAAGAGGGAGTGGTCGTTGAGGTTGGCCGATCCGATCGTCAGCCAGCGGTCGTCGACGATCCCGACCTTGGCGTGGACGTAGATCGGGTCGGAGAAGGCCCCTTCGTGGGCGTAGAGGGTGCAGGCAAGGAGTCGTCCGGCGCCGTTGTCCGCCTCGATCAGCTCGCCGAGCGATCCGCGCGTGTCGTCCGCGCCGGTGTTCGGCTTGCCGGGCAGGACGATCAGCACTCGGAATCGGTCGTCGGGTGGGTGCCGCAACTTGTCCGCGACGATCGAGGTGACCTCCGGTGACCACAGAAACTGGTTCTCGAGGTAGACCAGCCGGCGTGCGTTCCTGAGCGCCCGTACGTAGGACTCCAGGATTCCGAAGTCTCCTCGCGGCACGGCGGAGTAGATGTCCTCCGGGACGGTGCGGACGATCTGGAGCTCCACATCGCCCGTGTCCTCGACCACGCCGGCGGGGGGAAGGGTCTCGCCCGTCACCTCGCGCCAGCGCATGCGGAAGTGCTCTGCGATGTCGGCGACGGCGGGTCCTCGCACACACGTGGCAACGTCGTGCCAGCCGAGCTGCCCGCGCGCGACGTGCGCGACGCTGTCGAAGCGATCGCCGCTCTCGGCGGTCAGGTCGATTCCGCCGACGAAGGCGAGCCGGTCGTCGATCACGATCGTCTTCTCGTGATGACAGTGCAGCGGGCGCTCCCGCGAGTCGAGCGCCCAGTCGACGCGGGATCGTGCGCAGCAGCGCTCCCGCGCGCGCCGAACCGCTCTGCGGGAAGGCCGGAACAGGGGGAGCGGCGCACCGCCCCAGGTGAGGACTCGAACGTCGATTCGCGAGCTGAGCTCGCCGAGGAGGCTCCGGACGATCGCCGGCTCGTCGCCGCGCACGAGGGCGAACTCCGGCGCAAGGTGCCAGCCGGCCAGATGAACGTGCGACCGCGCTTGCCTGAGCTCCTCCACGATGCGGGGCAGGGCCTCGGCCCCGTCGACGAGCACCTCCAGCGAGCATCCCGGGCGCGGCGGCGTGCCGCTGTCGGCCCAACCTCCCGCCGGCGCATCGAGCGCCCCCAGCTGGTCGATGCGCGTGAGCCGACGACGGTGATGAGCAACGACGGCGCGACTGACGGCCCCACCGAGACGGCGATCGATCACCCGTGCGATGCCGAATGGTGCGGCGCTCGTGACGCGCTCGGTGTCGCGAGAGTCGGGCCGGGTTCGCATCCTCCCGGCTTACCCACTCGGCGCCGTTCGAAGCGTGTGGGCCCCGCGGGGGCACACCTCGCGTCGACGTCGTCTCCCCGATCGGCCGCGAATCCGCGGTGGCGCCGCGGAAGTGGGTTGACCCGGGCCAAAGCGGGTAGACATGGGCGTCATGGCCCGCACCCTCGATCCCTCACCCGCTCGACTCCGCGTCGGCCGAGGCTTCGCCTCTTCGACGGGGTTCGAGGTCCTCTCGCGCGCCGGCTTCGTCGCACGCGGCCTGATCTACGGACTCATCGGTCTCTTCGCCTTCGAGGTCGCGGTCAGCGACACGGGGAAGCTGACGAACCAGCAGGGCGTGCTCCGGACGGTGGCCGACCAGCCGCTGGGTGGGTTCCTGCTCGTTCTCCTCTCCATCGGCCTCGGCGGGTACGCGGTCTGGCGACTTGTCCGCGCCGCGCTCGGCCATGGGCCGGAAGGGACGGACAGCACGCTCGAGCGCCTCGGCGGAGTGGGGAGTGGGCTCGTGTACGGGGGCTTGTGCGTCGCCGCGATCGGGATCCTGATGGGCTCGTCGAGTGCAGGCCCCTCCTCGAAGCCGGACCGCACGACCGCCGGCGTCTTCGACTGGCCCGCGGGCCGGTGGCTCGTCGGCCTCGCCGGGATCGTGTTCCTCGGAGTCGCTGCCTACCAGCTCGTCAAGGGTGTCAGGCGGACGTTCCTGGAGGAGCTCGAGACAGGGCAGATGTCCGACGGGACGAAGGCGTGGATCACGTGGATCGGCACGATCGGCCACGTGGCGCGTGCGATCGTCTTCGCGCTGGTCGGGTGGTTCCTGCTCAGGGCGGCCTACGAGTTCGACGCCAAGGAGACCGTCGGCCTGGACGGCGCCCTCACCAAGATCGTCCAGGCAGCGTATGGGCCATGGCTCCTCGGCCTGGTCGCCGCGGGTCTGATCGCTTTCGGCGTCTACTCGATCAGCGAGGCTCGGTACCGCAGGATCTGAGCGCCGCGGGATCCTGCGCCGCTTCGGGGGCGGCGACACGCGCCGTTTCCATCCGGCCCGGCAGCATCTGCACCCGGTACCCGACCGGGCGTCGTCTAGCGTGTCGAAGTCCTCGTCGTTCGAGCCCGGCCAGACCGGGAGGAGGCGCGCAGCGATGCCTGAGGGAGACAGAGCCGGGGGTGCCGGTCCCGCAGCGCCGCTCCTGGACGTCAGCGTCCCCGTGCACCCGGGGATGGCGGTCTACGAGGGCGATCCGGGCGTCTCGCTCGAGCCGGTGTCCTCGCTCGCCGCCGGCGACGACGCGAACGTCAGCCTGCTCTGCTGCGGCGTCCACACCGGGACGCACGTCGACGCGCCCAGCCACTTCATCGACGGCGCGGGAGGCGTCGAGACCCTCGCAGTGGAGGCGCTCTGCGGCCCAGCCCTGGTCGTGGACGCGCGCGGCGCGGAGCAGTGGGTCGACGCGGAGGCGGTGGACGGCCTCGACCTGAGCGGCGTGACGCGCGTGCTCTTCGCCACGCGCAACTCTCGGCTCTGGGCGACCGGGACGTTCACGACGGACTTCGTCTCGATCGCACCCGACGCGGCCGAGCTGCTCGTCGCCCGGGGCGTCCGGCTGGTCGGCATCGACTACCTCTCGGTCGGGCCGCCCGAGACCCACCGCGTCCTGCTCGGCGCGTCGGTGGTCTGCCTCGAAGGGCTGGACCTGAGCGGCGTCGAGCCGGGTGCCTACGAGATCTTCTGCGGCCCGATCAAGCTCGCCGGCTCCGACGGAGCGCCCGCCCGTGTGTTCCTCCGGAGAGCGGAGCCCTAGGGCGCGCGGGGCCCGTCCTTGCCGCGGAAGGCGACGAGGATGCCGTTCAGGGAGAAGTAGTAGGCGCGCTCGGTCGCGATCCCCGGCGAGTACTTGCCGAGGCCGTAGTGCCAGACGATCTTTCCGTCCGACGCGCGTGCCGCATATGTCTCGGTCTCGAGCGTCGAGAAGAACACGAGATCGCCGACCAGCACCGGCGGGCCGAGAATCCGGCCGCCGACGTGCGAGCGCCAGAGGAGCCTCCCGTCGGTCTTGCGGTAGGCGCGCAGACTGCCGTTGAAGTCCCCGACGAAGATCCGATCACGGCCGACGGCGGGCGTCGAGTAGCCGAGCGAGCTGACGCTGTCGGTCCACAGGACGCGGCCGCTCCTGGCGTCGAGCGCGACGATCTTGCCCGAGCGGGCGATCGTGTAGAGCCGGGCGCCGTCGGTGGACGGGCTCGCGTAGAAGCTCTCGTAGCGGAACGCGTCGCGCTTCACGTACGTGCTCCAGAGCTTCTCTCCGTCGCGTTGGCGGAGGCAGAAGATCGACCCGGCGTACGTCGTGATGCAGACCCGGCCCTGCGCGAGCGACGGGCTCGCGTTGATCCGTCCGCCGGTGTCGAAGGCCCAGCGGACGTGGCCGGTGTCGACGTCGACCGCGAACAGCCGCCCGTCGGTGGCGCCGAAGTACGCGATGCTCCCGGCGACCGCCGGAGAGGACTCGACCTTCGCGTTCGTACGCAGCTGCCACACGACCTTGCCGCTCTTGCGCGTGAGAGCGGTGACCGTGCCGTCCTTCGAGGAGACGATCAGCTTGTCCCCCGCGATCGCGGGCGTCGAGGGCTTCGGCGCGTCGCTCACCTTCCGCCACAGGACGCGGCCGGTCGCCGCCTCGATCGCCCAGGTGTCCCCCTTGAACGTGTTCACGTAGAGGACGCCGTCGCAGTAGCTCGCCGGGTACTCGATGTACCCCTTGAGGCCGCGCGCCCAGAGAGGCTTGGCCACCGGCACGCCGAGGTGGATCGCCGGCCGGGCGAGCGTGCGCCGTGGGCCGCCCCCGAACATCGTCCAGCACCGCCGGTCGACCGGCTCGGGCTGCGGCGGCTCGGGCTTCGGCTTCGGCGGCGGCTCGGGGGCGGTCGCCGTCGGGGTGACGACGGTCACGTCCGTGACGTTCGTCTCCAGCGTCCCGCCCGGCGGCTCGCGCGTGAGGTACACGGCGACACCGGCCCCGAGGACGAGCACGACGGCGAGCGCGGGGATGAGGAGCAGTCGGCGGCGCATGCGTTGTCGGCTCCCCCCGTGGCCGACACCAGTGTGCCTACGCGTCGGAGGCCACGACCGCGCGCCTCTACAATCGCGCCGGTGGCCAGGTGCCCCTTCCAACGATGCCCTCCAGGCCGCTGGCGCGCGACGAGCGGCGCCGGGTGGCGTCCTCGGTCGCCCCGAGCCCGTCGGGCATCGGGGCTCCCTGCGTCCTAGCCCGGTTTGCCCCTCTCGCGCCAGGACCGAGGCCGCATCACCGGAATGGGCACCAGGCTCGCCCCAGCGGCGCTCGTCGCGGCGCTGCTCGTGGCGACCTCGGCCGCGTTCGTCGTCACCGAGCAGCTCAAGCTGACGCGCAACCCGATCGTCGGGCCGCGCGTCGACAAGGTCTTCTCACCCGTCTGCGACTGCGCGAGCGACAGCGCCTCGATCACCTTCCGCCTGAGGAAGCCGGATCGCGTCACCGTCGACCTGGTCGACTCCGGCGGAAACGTCGTCCGTGAGCTCGCGCGTCGGCGGCCGCAGGGTCGCGCGGCGATCTCGTACGTCTGGGACGGCCGTGACGCCGCCGGCAACGTCGTCGACGAGGGGTCGTACCGCCCCCGCGTCCACCTCGACCGGGCGCGGCGCACGATTGTGATGCCGAACCCGATCCGGGTCGACCTCACCGCGCCGCGGATCGTCTCGTTCACCGCACGGCCGCTCGTGATCTCGCCCGACGGGGACGGCCGGTCCGATCGCGCGCGGATCCGCTACCGCGTGAGCGAGCGGGCGGTCGTGGAGCTCTACGTCGGCGGCACCCGTGCGATCCGGAAGCTCGGGACGCGGCCGAGAGGCACGATGAGCTGGGCCGGAGTCGCGGGCGGGGAGCCGCTTCCCGAAGGGGTCTACACGCTGCGGCTGGTCGCGCGCGACGTCGCGGGGAACCTCGGCCCGCGTTCGGGCTCGCGCATCGTCCGCATCCGCTTCCTGGCGCTCGGTCGCGACCGGGTCGTCGTCGCTCCGGGCGCGCGCTTCGCGATCCTCGCCCTCTCGCAGGCGCGCACGGTGCGCTGGCGGCTCGGCGCACGGGCCGGCGTCGCGAGACCGGGGACGCTGAAGCTACGCGCCCCGCTCCAACCCGGCCGGTACACCCTCCGGGTCGAGGCGAACGGCCACGTGAGGCGCGCCGCGGTCGTCGTCCGCGGGGCGACGTCGTGAGACCTCCCGGGCCGACCTCCGACGCGCGGGGCGGCCGGGGAGCCCGGCCGCCGCGGGCGGGAGCGGCGGCCGTCCAGGGGCGCGCGTGAGCACCGCCGCGCAGGCAGCCGGCCTCGTCGGCTCCCTCGGCCTCGCCGCGCTCCTGCTCGCGCCAGGCCGCTCGCAGCGTCTGGCGGGCCTCGCCGCCTGGGCGGCCGGCTGTGCCGTGCTCGGCCTCTACCTCTTGCCCGACGTGAGCACGTCACGGCTCGCGGCCGCCACAGTCGCCGGGCTCGTCTGCGCGGCGGCGCTCGCCTGGGCCCTCGATCGCTGGCCCTACCTGCTCGCCTTCGGGACGCTGGCCTGCATTCCGCTGCGGGTGCCGGTCGACATCGGCAGCGACACCGTGAACCTGCTGGTGCCGCTCTACGCCGTGCTCGGCGGGCTCGCGCTCTCGATCGCCTGGTCGCTCGCGAAGGGGGACGTCCGCTCGCGCGAGCTCGGCCCACTCGCGCTGCCGCTCGCCGCGTTCGTCGTGTGGACGGGTCTCTCGATGCTGTGGACCGACGACGTGCGCCGGGGCGCGATCTTCCTCGCGGCGTTCGTGCTCCCGTTCGGGCTGCTCGCGCTCGGGTTCGCGCGGCTCCCGTGGCGCGGCCGGTGGCTCACGTGGCTCTGGGGCGGCCTCGTCGGGACCGCGCTCCTCTACGCGGCGATCGGTGGCTACCAGTGGCTCACGCGCGACGTGTTCTGGAACCCGAGCGTGAAGGTGTTCAACGCGTACGCGCCGTTCTTCCGCGTCAACTCGGTCTTCTGGGACCCCTCCGTGTACGGCCGGTACCTGACGGTCGCCGTGCTCGCGTCCCTCGCCGGGATCCTGCTCGGCGGAGTGCGCGGGCGGCGGGTCGCGGGGCTCTACGCCGTCGTCGTCGCGACCTGGCTCGGTCTCCTCATCTCGTTCTCCCAGTCGAGCTTCGTCGCGCTCGCGGCCGGGATCGTGGTCGCCGTCGCCGTGGTGTGGGGGCGCCGCGCGACGCTCGTGCTCGTCGCGCTCGCCGCCGCCACGTGCGTCGTCGTGCTCGCGGTGCCGCAGGTGCGCCACGACCTGGTCGGCAAGTCACGCTCGGGCGTCAACCGCATCACGTCCGGCCGCGCGAACCTCGTCGGCCAGGGGATCCGGATCGCCGCGGACCATCCGGTTTTTGGCGTGGGCGCAGGCGGCTTCTCCCGGGAGTACGCGCACCGCCGGGGGATCACCGGCAAGGACCCGAAGCGCGTCGCGTCCCACACGGCGCCGATCACGGTCGCCGCCGAGGAGGGCCTCGTCGGCCTGGCGCTCCTCGTCTGGCTCGTCGCCGCGGCGCTCCTCGCGACGCTCGTGGGGCTCGGCGAGGGGTTCACCTCGCGGGTCGCCCTGGCGACGGGGATCGTGCTGCTCGCGATCGCCGTGCACAGCCTCTTCTACGCCGCGTTCTTCGAGGACCCGATGACGTGGGCGCTCCTCGGGCTCGTAGGCCTCAGCGCCCGGGTGCCGAAGAAGCCGCAGCCGCAGCGGGCGGAGACGGTGCCGGCGCCGCCCGCGCCCGCGCTGCCCGAGCCTGCGCGCACGAGCTCGTAGCATCCCGCGGCAGCCCGCCGCGTGCCGGCCCGGCGTGCCGGTCGAATGTCGGGGAACGAGGCGGCGCCAGGCGAGGGGGCACTAGACTCGCGCCGTGCTGGCAGGCCTCGAACGGGCGCTCGTGCTCGCCCCCCACACCGACGACGGCGAGTTCGGCTGCGGCGGCACCATGGCGAGGCTGGTGGAAGCGGGATGCGAGGTGCGCTACGTCGCGTTCTCCGTCGCGACCCGCTCGCTGCCGCCGGGGTTCGCGCCCGACACGCTGGCGCGCGAGGTGCGTCAGGCGACGGCGGAGCTCGGGATCCCCGAGACGAACCTCACCGTCCACGACTTCGACGTGCGCACGTTCCCCTCCAGCCGGCAGGACATCCTCGAGCTGCTCGTCTCGCTGTGGGAGGAATGGCGTCCCGACGTCGTCTTCCAGCCCTCCCACCACGATGTCCACCAGGACCACCAGACGATCGCGCAGGAGGGCCTGCGCGCGTTCAAGCGGACGACGATCCTCGGCTACGAGATCCCCTGGAACAACTTCGACTTCTCCTACGGCGCCTACGTGACGCTCGAGCGGCGCCACGTCGAGCGCAAGGTGGCGGCTGTCCGCCGCTACGCCTCCCAGCAGCATCGCCGTTACGCGGACGAGGAGTACATCTGGAACCTCGCCCGCGTCCACGGCACGAACGTCAACCGCGAGTACGCCGAGGTGTTCCAGGTGTACCGCATCGTCGCCTGAGAGCGGGCGCTCTGCGTCTAGCCTGGATCGATGCGGACCGGGACGATCGGGGCGGCGCTCTGCGTGCTCGCGGGTCTCTGCATGGTCGCCGGCCTCGCCGTCGACCTCGACTCGTCCGCCGCCAAGGCCTTCATCGTCGCCGCCGCCTGCCTCTTCGTCCCCGGCGTCCTCCTCACGTACGCCTGGATGCGGGCGCGCATCCCGCCACGGTGAGACCGAGCCGACCCCGCCCGGCAAGTTACAAGTTGCAACTTGCGCTGCCGGCCGCCCTCTGCGTCGCGCTCCTCGGGTCGGGCGCTGCACGCGCCGGGGCGCCGGTCGTGGTCGTCGACCCCGGCCACGACCGTCTCGCGAACCTCCGCACCGAGCCGATCGGGCCGGGGTCGGCGACCAGGAAGATCCTCGACGGCGGCGGGACTCACGGCGTGGTCACCGGGATCCGCGAGGCCGACCTGACGCTCGCGGTGTCGCTCCGGCTGCGGGCGCTGCTGCGTCGCGCCGGCGTACGCGTCGTGCTGACGCGGAAGCGGACGGCCGGGACGAGCATGGGGAACATCGCCCGCGCGCGGATCGCGAACCGCGCCCACGCCGCCCTCTTCCTGCGCGTGCACGCGGACGGCGCGGCGGACGGCGGCGCACGGGGGACGCACACGCTCACGCCGGCGCTTCGGCACCGCTGGACCGACGACGTGTACGCGCGCAGCCGCCGGGCGGCGGCGCTCGTCCAGGCCGAGCTCGTGCGGGCGCTCCGCTTCCCGGACCGGGGCATCCAGGAGCGATCCGACTACACGGGGTTCAACTGGGCGAACGTGCCCGTGATCCTCGTCGAGCTCGGGTTCATGACCAACCCGACGGAGGATCGGGCGCTCGCCACGGCCGCGGTCAGGGAGCGCGCCGCGCTCGGGCTCTGCCGTGGGGCGCTGCGGTTCCTCGGGCTCTCGCGGGCGCGCTGCGGCCGGTGAGCCGGATCGGACAGCGCCGGCAGATGGACGTCGCACTGCGCGAGATCCGGTACGGGCGCGTCTGGCGGGCGAACGCGTACCGGCTCGTCGAGGAGCGGGACGATCTGCTCGTGCTCTGGTCGCCGCCCGGGACGACGAGGCTGCTGCCGGTCGACCCCGAGGGCGCCGAGATCAGGATCCCGCTCGACGTGCCGTGGGTGCTCGCTCCGCGCACGACGGAGCAGCACGCCCTCTCGCTGGTGCGGCCGGGCGCACGGCATTCCGTGACGCTGCACTGGAGCCCGACGTGGAAGTTCCTCTACTGGTACGTGAACCTCGAACGCTGGCTCGGGCGCGGCCCGCGCACGATCGACTACGTCGACGACAAGCTCGACCTCGTCGTGTCACCGGACGGCTCCGTGCGCTGGAAGGACGAGGACGAGCTCGAGCACGCCGCCGCGACCGGCCTCCTCGACTGCGTCGAGGTGCGGGCGGAGGCGGAGCGCGTGCTCGCCGAGCCCCCGTGGCCGACCGGCCGGGAGGAGTGGCGGGCCGACCCGTCGTGGCCCGCGCCGACGCTGCCGGACGGCTGGGACGTCGTCCAGGAGCTCGTGGCGGAATGACGCGTCGTCGACGCAGCGCGACGCCGGCACCGGGCTTCGTTCTACTTCGAGTTCCGACGCTGCTCGGGTCGCGCCGCGGTCGAAGCACGCCGCGGCGCGCGACGCCGCTCAGAGCCAGAGGACGAGCGCCGCGATCACGAGCAGCGCCGCGACGAACGCGGACAGCACCACCATGACGCCCGCGAGCACGGCATAGGGAGTCGCGGGGCTCCGGCCGCTCATCAGCGCCCGACCCGTCTCGCTCGTCGCGCCGCCCGAGGCGGGCGCCCCGGGCCTGCCGATCTCCTCGACGGGCAGGTGAAAGCGTCGCAGCGCCTCGTCCAGTGAGGCGTCCGTCGCCCCGACGACCAGGATGCGGTCGGCCCGGAAGTCGTTCAGCGCGTCCTCGACCGCGACGACGGGGTCGGCCTCTCCCGCTGCCGCCTCCGGGCGGTCGGGGGGCGCGAGCGCCCGGCCCGTCGCCTCTGCCCGCGCCGCGGCGGCGGCGCGCTCGTCGCCCTCGTCGGTCGCGTACCAGTGGAGCGGCCCGACGTGCGCCGGCGCGACGACTCGGATGCTCGTGTCGCGACGCTCTCCCAGAGCGTCACCGAGCCCGTGGGCGTCGGGATGCTCGTCGAGCAGGAGCACCAGCACGTGATCTCCGGGCTCCGCGCTCATGCCCGGTCGGCGAGCCCTCGCACGCCGGGCAGCTCCGCGCAGTGGGCGCAGCAGAAGATCGAGTCCCCCGACTCCACGCCGTGCCCGATCACACGCGATCCGCAGTGCCCGCACACGGGCGCCAGCGCGTGGATCGCGCACTCGAAGCTGTCGAATGTGTACGTGCCGCCGAGATACGTGATCTCGAGCGGCTTGTCGTAGTCGTTCCCGCACACGTCGCAGACCATCGGGGCACCCCTTCCTCGCGCTCGTTCCTGCGGAGCTCTGCCCGCCTATGGCCCCGGAGCGCCGGACGCTAAACACGCAGGCGGCGGGGAAGCCGGGAGCGCGGCCCTGGGCTCCGCTAGGGTTTAGGCATGGCTAAAATCGTGTGCGACAGCGTGTCCGGTGCCTGACCCGCCGCTCGGGCGCACGAGCGCCCGCGGCGGAGACCCCGGCGAGGACGCGCCTCTCTCCGCGGCGTCCCGCCCGGCGCAGGCGCACGACCGTGCCGCACCCATCCACCCGCTGGACGACGTCCTGCCGGGCGAGGCGCGCGTCCTCGAGGCCGCGCAGGAGTCGCTCGCGCGCAGACGCCGAGGGGCCCGTGGGGTGTGGCCGTTCCTCGGGCCCGCGTTCGTCGCGTCGGTCGCGTACGTCGACCCCGGCAACTTCGCGACGAACATGGCCGGTGGCGCGCAGTTCGGCTACCTGCTGCTCTGGGTGATCCTCACCGCCAACCTGATGGGGATGGTGATCCAGTCGCTGAGCGCGAAGCTCGGGATCGCAACGGGGATGAACCTGCCCGAGGTCTGCCGCGAGCGCTTCCCGCGCAAGGCGAGCTTCCTCCTCTGGGTCCAGGCGGAGTTCATCGCGATGGCGACCGACCTCGCGGAGTTCATCGGTGCCGCGATCGGGCTCAACATCCTGTTCGGCATCCCGCTGTTCCCGGCGGCGCTGATCACGAGCGCGGCGGCCTTCGCGATCCTCGCCCTCCAGGCCCACGGCTTTCGCCGGTTGGAGGCCGTGATCGCGGTGTTCATCGGCGTGATCGTGGTCGCGTTCGCCGCCCAGGTGTTCCTCGCCAACCCCGATCCGGCCGAGGTCGCGGCGGGGTTCGTGCCCGGGTTCGAGGGCTCGGAGAGCGTGCTGCTCGCCGTGGGGATCCTCGGTGCGACCGTGATGCCTCACGTGATCTACCTGCACTCGGCGCTCACCCAGCACCGCGTCGTCGGGGCGACCGACGAGGAGAAGCAGCGCATCTTCCGCTTCGAGCTGGTGGACGTCATGATCGCGATGGGCATCGCGGGGATCGTCAACATGAGCATGCTCGTGATCGCCGCGGCGGTCTTCCACGGCAACGGACTGACGACGGTCGGGGACGACCTCGTCCAGGTCGCCGACGAGCTCAGCGTCCACCTCGGCGCGCACGCGAACGTGCTCTTCGGCGTGGCGCTGCTCGCCTCCGGACTGTCGTCGTCGAGCGTCGGCACGCTGGCCGGCCAGGTCGTCATGCAGGGCTTCATCCGGAGACGTATCCCGCTCTTCCTCCGGCGCGCGATCACGATGGCGCCCGCGATCGTGATCATCGCGGCGGGCGTGGACGCGTCGCGGGCACTCGTGCTCAGCCAGGTCGTGCTCTCGTTCGGCATCCCGTTCGCGCTGATCCCGCTGCTCTGGTTCTGCCGCGACCGCTCGCTGATGGGCGCGCTCGTCAACCGCCGCGCGACGACCGTGCTCACCGCGGTGATCGCGGCGCTGATCATCGGGCTGAACGTCTTCCTGCTCCAGCAGACGCTGGCGTAGTCGCGGTGGGCGGACAACGCTTGTGTTGATTCAACACAAGCGTCTGGGCCGGCGGCTCAACGTGCGACGAGCCGGCCGAGCCGGCGGCGCTCCTCGCGGCTCGTGAACCCGAGCAGCGCGAGCGCGACCGGGTAGAGGACGGAGAGCGCAACCGCCCCCGGCAGCCCCACGTCGACGAGCTTTCCTGCCGTCGCGAGGGCGATCGCGGCGAACGCGGCGGTCGCGACGCGGCGCCACTGGTACGGCACCGGGTAGACGCGCTGCGACCACCACGCCATGCCGAGGGCCATCGTCACGTAGGCGGCGACGGTCGCCAGCGCGGCGCCCATCATCCCGTAGGGCGGGATCAGCGTGAGGTTCAGCGCGACGTTGACCGCGGCGGCCGCCCCCGTCACCACCCAGTTGAACTGCGTGCGGCGGATGCGACCCACGCCGATCGCGATCACGATGTACGCGCCGAAGGCGACCGAGGCGAACGACAGCGGCCCGACGACGCGGGACGCCGACGCGAAGCGCGGGGCGGCGAGCAGGTCGACGAGCCACGGGGCGAGGAGCGTCAGCGCGAGCGCCACCCATGACGACACGACGGTCATGTACGTGAGCACGTACGCGTACGTCCGCTTCGCGTGCTCGTCCTCGCGAATCGAGTACGCGAACGCGGGCCACGCCATGCGGAACGCCGTGAGGAGCAGCACCATGGCCGAGGCGACCCGGACGCCGACGGAGTAGAGACCCGCCTCGGAGACGTCGGACAGCTTCACCAGGAAGAAACGGTCGCTGAAGTTCGTCACCCACAGGAACAGCGCGGTCGGCACCAGGGGGATGCCGAAGCGGTTCATCGCGCGGAGGAGGCCGCGGTCGAACTCGAGACCGAGCTGCTCGCGGCGGAAGCCGAGCAGGACGAGGTAGACGATCAGCGTGCCGCTGAAGTTGCCGACGATCACGCCGACCGCCCCCTTGTCCAGCCGGACCACGAGCAGCAGGGTCACGCCGATCGTGAGGAAGACGTTCGCGAGGCTCGCGCCGACGAACGCGAGCGAGCGTTCCTCGACCCGGAAGAGCGACGTGAGCTGCTCGTAGTTGACGGTGGCCCAGAGCGCGACCGCGGCGGCGCGCACGAGGTTCGCGGCCCCGGTCGTGCCGAACAGGAGGTCCGAGATCGGGTCGGCGAGCGCGAGCAGGAGCAGCAGCCCGAACGTGCCGCCCCCCATCGTGAACCAGAACGACGTGCGCAGCACCGTGCGGCGCGCCGCGTCGTCCTCCGCGTCGAAGTAGAAGCGGAAGAACGCGCTCGAGATCCCCGCCCGCAGCACGATCCCGAGCAACGTGGTGAGCGCGACGATCGTCTCGATCTTCCCGTAGTCCGCCGGTGTGAGGTAGTGCGTGTAGACCGGCAGCAGCAGCACGGCGACGATCCGGGAGACGAGGCCGCCGAGCCCGTAGACGAGCGAGTGGCGGCCGAGCCGGCCGAGCTGGCGGCCGAGGCGGAACTGCAGGCCCGGCTCGCTCATCCGAGGAGGCCCTCGTAGAGCTCGACGAGCGTGTCGGCGACGCGCTCGACGTCGTGCACGCGCTCGGCGTACGCCCGGGACGCCTCCCCGATGCGCCGCCACTCCGCGGGACCCGCTTCGACGAGCTGCGCGAGCCGCGCGCCGAGCGTGTCGGCGGTGACGCCCACGAGCGGCGGCGCGATGCCGTACGCCTCCTCCGTCTGCCGCCGCGCCTCGTCGTGGAGGAAGGTGAGCACGGGCTTGCCGAGCGCGAGGCACTCGATGGCGAGCAGCCCGTACCAGCCCGCGTTGAGCTGGTCGACGACGATGTCGGCGTCGCGGTACAGCGCGAGCGCCTCGTCGTGGCGGAGACCCTCGACGATCCGCAGCTCGACGTCGAGCCCCTCGCATGCCCGGAGCACGTGCTCGGTGCCCTTCCGCCGGCGCGAGGAGGGCGCGTGGACGACGACGGGCCGCCTGCGGTCGGCGGGCGGGACCGGTGCGATCGCCGCGAGGTCGACGCCCGGAGGGATCACCGTGGCCTCGGGAACCCACCGGAGCGCGTCGTAGCTCCCGACGATCTCGGCGCCCGCCTTCTTCCCGGACGCGAGCTGCTGGGGCGTCTTGCCGCGGATGTCCGAGCCGAGGTAGTGCATCACGGAGCGCTTGCGGAGTGCCCGGAGGATCGGGTACTGGAGCGACTGCGGCACGAGCGTGAGGCCGAAGACGAAGTGGAACACGTCTGTGCGCGGCGCCAGCTCGGCGAGCGCTCGCCACTGACCGGCCTGGCGGCGGAGGAAGCCCGTCCCGAGCTCGAGCGAGCGGTCGGCCTCCGGATGGAGGACGTAGCGGTTGAACACGACGAGCGAGGCATCGACTCCCCGTCGGCGGAGCGCCTGGACGTTCGTCCACGGCACCCCGGCAGTGTTGACGGGACAGTGGACGACGCGGAGCGGGCGACGGCGGTGCACGAGGGGCGAGGATACGGCCCGTCAGGACGGGCGCGGTGTCGGAGACCCCCGCTCGTCGCGGGCGAGTCCCTGCCGAGTCCGTGCCGGTTCGTTCACGGGCGGGGGCTCAGTCCCACTCGACCTGGTCGAAGTACCGCAACGCCTTGCGACCGGGACGCACGCGCGCCCGGAGGGCGACGAGCTCGTCGTCCGAGATCTCGCCCAGCGCGCGCTTCACGCCGAGGTAGCGGAGGTTGAGGTCCTCCTGCGAGACGACCGTCGAGATGCGCGGGTTGACCTCGATCACGTGGTCGCCCACGAGCTGGATGTTGAAGAACCACTCGATCCCGAGCTCGGCGACGATCCGGTCGGCGACCTCCATCAGGCGGGGGTCGTCGAGCGTGACGAAGTACATCGCGAGACCGGCCCGCAGCGCCTCTCGCGTCTTCGGGTGGCCGAGCACGACTCGGCGGCCGTCGGCAAGCCCGTCGATCGTCCGCTCGTCCCCGGTCGCGAGCTCCATCACGAGCAGATCCGGGCCGCCCTCGTCCGGGAGCAGCTCGAGGGCCTCCTCGAGGCGCATGGCGACCGCTCCCGGCCGTTCGTAGAGCAGCTGGCGCGCACGGTCGACTTCGGGGTCGAGCACGCGGAAGCCGCGCGATCCCGAGGAGAAGACGGGCTTGAAGCACACGGGGCGGTCGGGATAGCCGAGCGCGAGCGCCGCCGCGCCGACCTGCTCGGCGCCGCGGACGCGCCGGAACGCGGGCGCGTGCACGCCGATCCGGTGCAGCAGGTCGTAGGTCTCCGCCTTGTCGTTCGAGCGGCGGATCGCGTCTGGTCGCGACACGAGCACCGGGACGTCGAACAGCTCGCGCTGCTCCGCGAGCGCCTGCAGGTCGTGAGACGACTGCGGAAGCACGACGTCGACGCCCTCGCGCTCGACGACGCCCAGCATCGCCTCGACGAAGGCCGTGTCCGCACCGGGCGGGACGACGTGGAACGCGTCGCAGAGATGACGCCCGACGGCGCGCTCGGAGCGGTCGGTCCCGACGAGGCGCACGTCGCGCTCGCCGTTCTCCCGCAGGGCCCGGAGGAGCGCCGCCGTGCCGGGCGCGCCCGAGGCGGAGACGAGCACGGTGACGGGCCGCAGGCTCAACGGAGGAATGCAAGCAGGTCGTCGCGCTGTCCCTCGAACCAGGCGCTGCGTGCGAGGATCTCGACGCCGCTGCCGGCGTCCCACATCTCCCGCCAGCCCGGCCTCCGCTCGACGCCGCCGAGCACCCGGTGCGCCTCGTAGCCGATCTCGTTCCGGTGGGCGACGACGTCGAGCAGGCGGGCGCGCCCGGCGTCGTCGAGGCCATACGCGTCGCAGAGGAGCCTCAGCCGTCCGCCGCGATCCCGGGTCGGCAGCCCCCAGGCCTCGGCCTGCTCGTCGGGGCGCAGCGGGGCCCAGAAGCTCGCCGCCGACGCGACGTCGTAGAGCCGGGGCGCGGGGGCGGCGAGATCCCAGTCGATCAGGGCGACGGGGCGACCTGCGCGAAAGACCACGTTCGGCCAGAAGAGGTCGTTGTGGCAGACGACCGAGCCGCGGGTCGTGTCGACAGGCAGGTCGGCGGGCCAGGCCACGCCACGCGGCAGGGCGAAGCCGGCCTGGGCGTCGTGCATGCGCCGTAGCAGGCGTCCGAGGTCCCGGACGACGTCGTCGCCCGCCGGCGCGGGTTTCAGCGCCGGCTCTCCCTCGACGAAGGAGAGGATCTCGCGGCCACGGTCGTCGACGCCCAGGAAGCGTGGCGCGCCGTCGAACCCGACCGCCTCGAAGTGGCGCAGCAGCGCGTGGACGGCGGGCGCACGATCGCTCGGGGGCCGGCGTACCGTGTCGCCCACGCGGACGACCACGTTCTCGCCGATGTTGACGTCGCCCCCGGCGAGCGGGACCTCGCTCACGACAGGTCGATCCTGTCCGCCGCCAGGTGCGCGAGCCTGTGGGCGCGCTGCGCGTCGAGCATGGCCCGCATCGTCTCGCCCATCGTCGCTCCGGGGTACACCCAGATCTCGGGATGGACGAGGAGCTGGAGCCACGGGAACCGTCCGGTGCGAAGCTCCTCGTGCGGGCACCCCGAGCGCCAGCGCTGGTTCGAGTCGGACCGGTACGTGGGAGGGTCGAAGTAGACCTCCGACATCACGTTGACCGCCCCGTCGATCGGGGCGGTCATGTACGCGGGATCGGGGTTGTGCCAGGCGACGACCGGGTCGAACCGGTCGTCGAGCCGCGCGGCCGGATAGACGGCGTGGAGGCCGACCTGGTGGCCGAGCTCCCGGAAACGCTCGATGGCGGCCTCGCCCTCGGTCGAGGCGAGGTTGTAGAAAACGGACCTGGTCATCAGGAGATAGGTGGTGGCGGCGCCCTCGTCCGCCTCGAGCTCCGCCATCTCGAGCGCCGCCTCGAGCGAGAGGTCGACGTCGTGCCGCAGGAGCAGGTCGCCGTGGCCGGGCGGGCGGTCGAAGCTCGCGAACCGGTAGCCGCCCGCGCGCGCCGCGCGCAGGATCTCGCGGTAGTGCTCGAGGGAGAACGTGCAGGTCACGTCGTCCTCACTCGACCTCGACCGTGACGAGGCCCGCAGCGTGGTCGGCGCGGTCGAGGGCCTCGACCGTCGTGTCCGCGATCGCGAGCACGTACCCGTGCCGGTCGCCCGCACGGCGGACCGGACCGACGACCGTCCCCGGCGTGAGGTACGTCTCCGCCTGGACGACTCCCGCCGCGGACAGCGTGGGTCCGAGCGCGCCTACCCGCGTCACGCGCCCGAGCGGGAGCTGTCCAGGGGCTGCGGTGAGAAAGCGGATCGCGAGCGGCTGCGAGTGGCGGGGCTCCACGAGCTCGTCCGGCGCCTCCTCGCCGAGCGCGAAGCGCAGCGCCAGGTCGACGATGTCGACCCCGACCGCGTGCCGGACGAGGTCGGCCATCTGGCCCCCCGGGACGCGCGCCGCCACCTCGAGCACCACGACGTCGCCGTCCGGCGTCGCGACGAGCTGTGCGAGCGCGACTCCGTCGCGTAGTCCCAGCGCTGCGACCGACCGCTCGGCGGTCCGCTCCGCGGCCGCCAACTGGTCCGAGTGGATCCGGGCGGGATGGACGTGGGCCCACGCGACCCCGAACCCGGGCCCCGGCGGCCGCAGCCGGTCGGACAGGGCCACGAGCCGTGGCTCGCCGCCACGGGCGACGACGATCGCGTTCATCTCGGTCCCCTCGACGTACGCCTCGAGCATCGCCTCGTGCCCGCGTGACTCCGCGAGGGCCGCGTGGAGGTTCGACTCCAGGTCACCGGCGTCGCCGATCCGGAAGAGGCCGCGCTGGCCCTCCGAGTCGACCGGCTTCAGCACGGCAGGGAGGCCGACGGTCTGGATCGCCGCCCGTCCCTCGGCGAGGCTCCGGACGGCCGCGAACGGCGGCTGAGGCAGTCCCTCCTCGGAGAGCGTGCGGCGCATTGCGAGCTTGTGCGTGATCCGGTGCGCGACCTCGGAGCCGATCGACGGCAGCCCCAGCCGCTCGGTCACGGCGGCGACGACCGGGACGGCGCCGTCGAGGACGACCGTGAGCACCCCGTCGCTGCGGTGCCGCCGGGCGAGCTCCTCGATTGCAGCCGCATCCCGGATGTCCGCGACCTCGGCGACGTCGGCGTGGGCGAGACCCGGGGCGGCGGGGTCGCTGTCGACCGCGACCACGCGATGCCCGCGCTGGCGCGCCTGGACGATCGCGGCGCGCTGGTGGCGCCCCGCGCCGACGAAGAGGACTCCGGACACGGCGCGATGCTAGACGACCGGTTCGGGCTCCCCGCCCGGGCGCGGCGCCGCGCGGTCGCCGGTCCGCGTTCGGTCCGGCGCGTCGTGCGACCGTGTCTGTCCGTCGCCCGTCCCCCGTCGCCCAGGCACGAAGTCGGCGCGATCCCGTCACCCACCTGTCTGCGTTCTCGCGTTAGGCTCGAGGCGTGGGGAGGAGGCCGGTGGCCCGAGCAGTGGCCGGCCGGGACCTGTCCCGATGAGGCGAGACGAGGGCGACGCGGACGTGCCCGCCCATGTGTCGGCGCACGCCGCGAGCTGTGGCCGCGCGCCGGTCGGGGCAGTCCCGCCGCGGCCCTCGACTACGATCCCCGGCGTGGCGCTGACCGGCAAGCGCATCGTGATCACGGGCGGAGCGGGCTTCATCGGAACGACGCTCGCGCGGCGGCTCGTCGACGACAACGAGGTCGTGGCGATCGACAACCTCCACCGCGACGCACTCTCCGGGACGGAGCTCGAGGCGCATCCGAACTTCACGTTCGCCGAGGGCGACGTCCTCGATCCGGACCGGCTGACGCAGCTCTTCGCCGGCTGTACCCATGTCGTCCACGCGGCCGGGATCGCCGGCGTGGACACGGTGCTGACGAGCCCCGTGCGAACGATGCGCGTGAACGTGATCGGGACGTACAACGCGCTCGAGGCCGCGATGCAGACGAGAGAGACGGTCGAGCGGATCATCGAGTTCTCGACCAGCGAGGTGTTCGGGCAGTACGCGTTCAACGTGCAGGAGGCGCACGTGACGACGATCGGCTCTGTCGGGGAGGCGCGCTGGACGTACGCGGTCTCGAAGCTGGCGGGCGAGCACATGGCCCACGCGTACCAGTCCGAGCTGGGGCTCCCGGCGGTCTCGGTGCGCCCGTTCAACATCTACGGGCCCGGCCAGATCGGGGGCGGCGCGATCCGCGCGTTCATCGAGGCTGCGCTCGGCGGGCACGATCTGGAGATCCACGGCGACGGCTCCCAGATCCGCGCCTGGTGCTACGTCGACGACATGGTCGAGGCGGTTCTGCTCGCCCTCGAGCACCCCGCGGCCGTCGGCGAGAGCTTCAACGTCGGCAACGCCCGCTCTGCCGTCACGATCTACGACCTCGCGACGCGGATCAAGCGGATCACCGGCTGCCCCGGCGAGGTCCGCTTCGTCCCGCTGCGCTATACCGACGTCGAGCTGCGCATCCCCAACGTCGAGAAGGCACGCGCGCTGCTCGGGTTCGAGGCCGAGGTGGAGCTCGACGACGGGCTCGAGCGCACGATCGCGTGGTATCGCGCGCGGCTCGGCGCGGCGGCGTGACCCGTTCGCGCACGCCCCGGACGCGGTTCCCGGGGCCCGGCCGGAGATCCGGCCATGGCTGACGAGGGTGCGCTCCGGCCAGTGGCGTCCGCGCCCGACCCCGCGGCGGATCCCATCCGGCTCGCTCGCCCCGACGTCGGCGAGGCGGAGCTGGCCGCCGTCGCGGAGGTGCTCGCAAGCGGACAGCTGACGATGGGGCCATGGGTGGAGGCGTTCGAGCGGGCGCTCGCGCGGGCCGTCGGCACCGCCGACGCGGTGGCGGTCTCGTCGGGGACGGCGGCACTGCACCTCGCGATGCTCGCGCTCGGGATCGGCGAGGGCGACGAGGTGATCGTGCCCGCCTACACGTTCCCGGCGACCGCGAACGCGGTCGAGCTGTGCGGGGGCCGGGCGGTGCTGGTCGACGTGGACCCCCAGACGTTCCTCGTCCGCCCCGAGCTGGTCGCCGAGGCGGTGACGCCGCGGACGAAGGCAGTGCTCGCGGTGCACCTGTTCGGACGGCCTGTCGAGTGGGAGGAGCTCCAGACCGCGGTCCCGCAGGGCGTCGTGCTCGTGGAGGACGCCGCCGGCGCGCTCGGCGCCAGGTACCGGGGAACGCCGTGCGGCGCGCTCGGGCTGATGGCGTGCCTCTCGTTCCATCCCCGCAAGATCGTCACGACCGGCGAGGGAGGGGCGGTGACGACCGACGAGGCCGAGATAGCCGCGGCGATCCGGCGGCTGCGCCACCACGGCATCGCGGGCGGCGCGACCACGGACATTCCCGTCCCGGGGCTCAACTACCGCCTGGCCGACGTCCTCTGCGCGCTCGGCGTGCCGCAACTCGAGCGCCTCGAGGCGCTGCTCGCCGCCCGCGAGCGCGTCGCGGGCTGGTACGAGGAGCGGCTCGCGCACCTCGTGGGCATTCCGGCTGCAAGCGAAGGAGACCGCCACGGCTGGCAGGCCTATGTCGTCACGCTCGACCGCCGCGACGAGGCCCTCGCGGGGCTGCGCAAGGAGGGAATCGAGGCGCAGATCGGCACCTACGCGGTCAACACGCTCGCGGCCTACCGCGACCGGGGCTCGTTTCCGGGCGCGGATGCCGCGTTCGTCCATGCCCTCGCGCTCCCCTTCGCCGGGACGATGACGGAGGACGACGTCGACCGCGTCGCGAGCGTGCTCGCCCGCTACTCCGCCGCGTAGCGTCGACAGGGTGTCCGGCTTCGAGTCGGACACCATCTCCGGGTGCCTGCACGAGGAGGTCTGCGGGTGTCCGACTTGGAGTCGGACACCCCGACGAACTGCGCACAGTGAGTTTTGCGGGTGCCCGGACTGCGGTCGGACACGACCTGCGACGGACGGGTGTCCGACTTCAGTCGGACACCGACAAAACTGCGGGCAGTGAGCTTCGCGGGTGTCCGACTCGAAGTCGGACACCACTGAGACCGGGCTCCGGGCGCTCGGAGGGAGGCCAGCGCCGGCGAGACGATCAGCGTGTGGGCAGCTTCGTCACCCGGACGACGAACGAGAGCTGCGCGACGCCGACCTTTTCGACGACGCGCCGGCATCCGACGGTCGGGAACGTGAGCCCGCTCGGCTGGAACCCCCGCGACCCGTGCCCGCGCTGCCGGCGGCGCCGAGCCTCGACGCACGTGCGTCGAGTCGCCGTCACGTGATACCGAGTCGTCCGGCGACCCCGCGCCCCAAGCCGACCTTCGCGCAGATCGCGCCGTCCGGATCGACATCGCCGTCGGGCGCCGGATGCCCGCCTCGAGCGCTCCGTTGGGCCAGTAGAAAGCGGCGCGGAGGCGGTTGTCTCCGTCGTTGCCCCCAGCACCGTGCACCCGGCTCCAGGCGCAGCGACAGGCCTGGGAACCGTGACGGGACACGCCGAACGTGACTCCGAGGTGTGGCCGGCCCATCCGCCGATCCCCACGTGCAGCACGTCGCCATAACCGGGGCGGGCGGTGCAAGTTACAAGTTGTAACTTGCCTGACCAGCGCGACCCGACAGCGGCCCGATATGTCGATCCGTCGGGAGCGAGCAGCCACCATGGCTGCAGCGCTCGGGAGGCTGCGGTTCCGCCGGCCGGTGGCCAGGCGGATCCTTCACACCTAGAGGCAGATGTCGTCGGGCCGTACCGGCACGCGCGTCAACGGCCGCCCGGTCGCGTCCCGGAGCGCGGAGAGGATGGCCGCCGTCGAGACCACGGTCGGGGGCTCGCCGACGCCCTTCACGCCGTAGGGCGCGTCCGGCTGGGCCTCCTCCACGAGCTCGATCTCGACGGGCGGCATGTCGAGGGCGGTGGGGATCAGGTAGTCCGTGAAGCTCGCGTTGAGGATCGCGCCGTCTCGGGTCACGAGCTCCTCCATCAGCGCGAGGCCGAGGCCCTGCGCGGTGCCACCCTCGATCTGGCCCTCCACCGCGAGCGGGTTCACCGCGTGGCCCACGTCCTGTGCGGTACCGATCCAGACCACGCGGCTCAGCCCGAGCTCGACGTCCACCTCGGCCACGACCCGCATCGCCGCGACCGCCAGCGCGACGTGCGCGCGCTTGCCGGTGATCTGGCCCGTCTCGGGGTCGAGGGGGGTGGTGCGCGGATGCCGGTAGACGCGCTCGACGTCGACCTCGCCGCCGCCACGCCGCTCCCGCTCCTCGAGCGCTGCACGGCAGGCGTCGCGCACAGCACCCGCGGCCATCCACGTCATCCGGGACGCGGACGCGCTCCCGGCGGAGCCGACCGACGCGGTCGCGGCCGGGGCGAGCGTCACGTCGTCCGTCCCGAGCTCGGTGCGCGCGACCTGCAGGATCACGCCGACGACGCCCTGCCCGACTTCCGCCGCGGCGGAGTGGACGACCGCGCCTCCGTCCGCACGGAGGACGACACGGGCGGCGCAGAAGTCGTCGAAGCCCTCGGAGTAGCAGATGTTCTTGAAGCCGAGCGCGAAGCCGACGCCGCGACGCACGCCTTCGCCGCGCGTCGTGTTGCCGGCGCCGCCCGGGAGACGCAGCGGATCGCGCGGCAGCGGCTCGGCGTCCGGGATCCGGAGCGCGGCGGCACGGCGGATCACCTCGCGGGTCGGCAGTGAGCCGGTCACGACCTGACCGGTCGGCAGCGTGTCGCCCGGCTCGAGCGCGTTGAGCAGCCGCAGCTCCACGGGGTCGATCCCGAGCTCCTCGGCGAGCCGGTCGACCTGCGCCTCCGCCGCGAAGCAGGTCTGCACCGCGCCGAACCCGCGCATCGCACCGCACGGCGGGTTGTTCGTGTACACGGCCGTCGCCTCGATCAGCGCGTTGTCGACGCGATACGGGCCGAGGGCGAACGAGGCGGCGTTCGACGCGACCGCGGTGGAGCTGGACGCGTACGCGCCGCCGTCGAGCAGGATCTCCATGCGGACGCACGTGATGCGTCCGTCGCGCGTCGCGCGATGCTCACACCGAATGCGCGCCGGATGGCGGTGCACGTGCCCGGTGAACGACTCCTCGCGGTCGTAGCTCATCTTCACGGGACGTCCTGTGTGGAGCGCGAGCAGCGCGCCGTGGATCTGCATCGAGAGGTCCTCGCGGCCGCCGAACGCGCCGCCGACGCCGGCGAGGTGGACCCGGACCCGCTCCGGCTCGAGATCCAGGCACGGCGCCACCTGGTCGCGATCGACGTGGATCCACTGGGTGGCGACGTGGATGTCGACGCCGCCCTCGCCGTCGGGCACCGCGAGCCCGGACTCGGGCCCGAGGAAGGCCTGGTCCTGGATGCCCACCTCGTACTCGCCGCGGACGACGACGTCGCCGGCGGCGTCCGGGTTCCCGTGGCGGATCACGAGATGGCGGACGACGTTCGGGCGCGGGTCGTCGAGATACCCGTGCCCGGCGGTCGGGCGATCGGGATGCAGAGGCTCCTGCTCCAGGGCGCGCTCCATGTCGACGACGGGCTCGAGCGGCTCGTACTCGACCTCGATCGCCTCGATCGCCCGCCGCGCCTGCTCGGGCTGGTCGGCGGCGACGACTGCGACCGGCTCGCCGACGTAGCGCACCCGGTCGATCGCGAGCACCGGCTGGTCGGGGAACTCGAGCCCGTAGGTCTTCCTGCCCGGGACGTCCGCGTGCGTGAGCACGGCGTGCACGCCGGGCAGCGTGAGCGCCCGCGTGAGGTCGACCGAGAGGATCCGCGCGTGCGCGTGCGGGCTGCGCACGGTGTCGCCCCACAGCATTCCCGGCGCCGAGAGGTCGCTCGAGTAGTCGAACTCGCCCCGCACCTTGGGCACCGCGTCGTCGCGGAGCAGCCGGTCGCCGACCTTCCCGACCGCGAGCCTCGTCCGTGGTGCGGTGACGCTCATCGGCCCTCCGCGGCGAGGCGCACCGCGTCGAAGATCTTCGCGTAGCCGGTGCAGCGGCAGAGGTTGCCCGACAGCGCCTCGCGGATCTCGTCGTCTCCCGGGTCGGGAGTGCGCGCGAGCAGATCGGTTACGGCGACCACGAGCCCCGGGGTGCAGAACCCGCACTGCACCGCCCCGGCGTCGACGAACGCCCGCTGCACGGGATGGAGCTCGTCTCCGCTCGCCAGCCCCTCGACGGTGACGATCTCGTGTCCGTCCGCCTGGGCCGCGAGCACGAGGCACGAGCAGACGAGCTCCCCGTCGAGCAGGACGGAGCACGAGCCGCATTCCCCCTGCTCGCAGGCGTTCTTCGACCCAGGGAGCTCGAGCGTGTCGCGGAGCATCGTGAGCAGGCTCTCCCCGCCCCAGAGGTCGGCCTCCCGCCGCTCGCCGTTGACGGTCAGCGCGATCTTCACGACCGGAGGCACCTCTCGAGGGCGCGCGAGGCGAGCACGCGGAGCGAATGGCGACGGTACGCGGCGGTCGCGCGGACGTCGTCGATCGGAGCGGCCGCGTCGGCGACGCGTTCGGGCAGCGCCGCAGCCTCAGCGAGCGGCACGGTCACCCGTCGCGCGGTGGTCGCGGCCGAGCCGAACGACGCCCGCACCTCGCCTGCGGCCGCGTCGACGATGACGGCGAGGGAGCAGATCGCGATCACCATCGCGTTCCGGGGCCCGACCTTCATGAAGGTCTGCGGCCCGCCGCTCGGCGCGAGCCGGACGGCGGTGACGAGCTCGTCCGGCTCGAGGGCGTTGCGCTTCACGCCGAGCAGGAACTCGTCGAGCGGCAGGGTGCGGACGCCGCGGACGCTCGCGACGTCCACCAGCGCACCCTCGGCGAGCAGCGGCGGCAGCGCGTCGCCGGCAGGCGAGGCGGTGCCGAGGTTGCCTCCGACGGTGCCACGGTTGCGGATCTGCGGCGAGCCGACGGTGCGGGCGGCCTCCGCGAGCGCGGGCACGAGCTCCGCGAGCTCCGGCCGCATCGCCTCGGTGTACGTCAGGCCGGCTCCGAGCCGGAGCTCGCCGTCCTCGCTCGACCAGCCGCGCAGCTCGTCGAGCTCGGCCAGGTTGACGAGCGCGGGCGGCCGGGAGCGGCCGAAGTTGAGTTCGACCATCACGTCCGTGCCACCCTGGACGAAGCGGGCCTCGGGCAGCGCCGCCTTCAGCTCCAGCGCCTCGTCGAGGGTGCGGGGCGTGTGGACGTCCACGGGCGAAGACAAGCACACGGCGGGCTCGATGTCCGCCCTGTTTCGTGTCGGCCTCGCGTCCGACACCTGAGCGGGGAGCTGGTATCCGACTCGAAGTCGGACACCGCGGGCGCGCCCGACTGCGGGGGTTGTGTGGGGAGCGGGTGTCCGACTTGAAGTCGGACACCCGCGCGGGACACCGACTTGACAGGCACAAGGTTTGTGAGCTATCACTTACTTCATGGCCTCCGGTGTGCGACAGTCGGCGGACGAACGGCGCCAGGCCGTGCTCGCGGCATCCCTGGTCGCGTTCGCGCGCGGTGGGCTCCACGGCACCTCGACCGAGGAGATCGCCGCCGCGGCCGGGATCTCGCAGCCGTACCTCTTCCGGCTCTTCGGGACGAAGAAGGCGCTGTTCGTCGCCACGGTGGAGCGGTGCATGGCCGACACGCTCGAGCTCTTCCGCGCGGCCGCTGGCGACCTCAGGGGCGAGGAGGCGCTCGCCGCCATGGGCGACGCGTACGTCGAGATGGTGACGGGCGACCGCACGCGGCTTCTCGCGCAGATGCAGGCCTACGCCGCCTGCGACGACCCCGACGTGCGCGAGGCGATGCGGTCGGGCTACGGGACGCTGCACCTTTTCGTCGAGACCGTCTCGGGCCTCGACACGGAGAGCGTCGCGCGGTGGTTCGCGAAGGGAATGCTGCTCAACGTGATCGCCGCCCTCGACCTCTGGGGCTCGCGCGACCCGTGGGCCAGGCGGCTGCTCGAGGGGACGATGGATCCCGAGCACGTGCTCTCCGTCGGCGAGAAGCGGCGCTGAGCCTCTTTGTTGGCCCCGTTATGTGAGTGACTGATCACGAATAAAGGAGGAACACGATGACACGCCGCACCTCGACCCTCTGGACGTTCGCGATCACGTCGCTCGCGCTGTTCATGGTCTCGCTCGACAACCTGGTCGTGACGACCGCGATCCCCGTGATCCGCACGGACCTCGGCGCGTCGCTCGAGCAGCTCGAATGGACCGTGAACGCCTATACGCTCACGTTCGCGGTCCTGCTGCTGACGGGCGCGGCGCTCGGTGACCGGTTCGGGCGCAGGCGGATGTTCGCGATCGGGCTCGCGATCTTCACGCTCGGCTCCGTCGCCGCAGCGCTCGCACCGAGCATCGAGGCGCTCAACATCGCGCGGGCCGTGCAGGGCGTCGGCGGCGCGATCGTGATGCCGCTCACGCTGACGCTGCTGAGCGCGGCCGTCCCGCCCGAGAAGCGCGGGCTCGCGCTCGGCGCGTGGGGAGGGATCGGCGGTCTCGCGATCGCGTTCGGCCCGCTCGTCGGCGGCGCGGTGGTCGAGGGCATCGCGTGGCAGTGGATCTTCTGGCTCAACGTGCCGATCGGCCTCGTGCTCGTCCCGCTCGCCCTGCGCCGGCTCGAGGAGAGCCGCGGCCCGTCGGCGCGGCTCGACCTGCCGGGCCTGGCGCTCGCGAGCGCGGGCCTGTTCGGGATCGTGTGGGGCCTCGTCCGTGGCAACGGCCAGGGCTGGTCGAGCCCCGAGATCGTCGGCTCGCTCGTCGTCGGGGCGGTCCTCGTCGCGTGCTTCGTCGTGTGGGAGCTCCGTGCCTCGGCGCCCATGCTGCCCATGCGGTTCTTCCGCGAGCGGTCGTTCGCGCTCGCGAACAGCGCCTCGTTCCTCATGTTCTTCGGGATGTTCGGCTCGATCTTCCTGCTCGCCCAGTTCTTCCAGACAATTCAGGGGTACGGGCCCTTCGGAGCGGGGCTCCGGATCCTCCCGTGGACGCTGGCCCCGATGTTCATCGCGCCCGTGGCCGGCGCCATGTCCGACCGAGTCGACCCGCGGCTGATCCTGGGGAGCGGGCTCGCCCTCCAGTCCGTCGCGCTCGCCTGGATCGCCACCGTCTCCGATCCGACCGTCCCGTACTCGCAGCTGGTGCTCCCGTTCGTCCTGGCGGGGGTCGGCATGGCCCTCTTCTTCGCGCCCATGGCGAACGTCGTGCTCTCCGCCGTGCGGCCGATCGAAGAAGGTCAGGCATCCGGTGCCAACAACGCGATCCGGGAGCTCGGGGGTGTGTTCGGGGTGGCGGTGCTGGCCTCGATCTTCGCCCACGCCGGCGGCTACGAGACTGCGGCCACCTTCAGCCACGGGATGAACTCGGCTGTCTACGCCGGAGCCGTGGTGGTCGGCATCGGGAGCGTCGCAGCGTTCATGATCCCCCGCAGGCCGCGGACACGGGCGGTCGAGGTCGCGCCCGACACGCTCGCCGAGGCGGCATGAGAGACGGGTAGGCGCGGGTCTCGCCTGCGTTCGCTCGCGGGGTCGCTCCGCGAGTACGCTCCCGAACAGCCATGTCCCGGCCGGACACTCTGAGCGCGTCTGCGCCCGCCACGGACACGGCGTCGCGCCCGACGGTCTCCGTCGTCGTGACGCTCTTCGAGGAGGCGGCGACGCTCGAGGAGCTCCACCGGCGCCTGACGGGCGCGCTCGAGGCAGCCGGCCGGCCGTACGAGCTGCTCTACGTGGACGACGGCTCGACGGACGGGACGTTCGCGACGCTCGAGCGGCTCCACGCCGGCGACCCGCGCGTCCGGGCGGTGCGGCTGAAGCGGAACTCGGGCCAGCATCCGGCGATGCACGCGGGCCTCTCGCGCGCCCGCGGTGGAATCGTCGTCACGATGGACGGTGACCTCCAGAACCCGCCGGAGGACGTCCCCCGGCTCGTCGAGGCGGTCGAGGCGGGGTGGGACGTCGCGAGCGGCCGCCGGGCCGCCCGGCACGACTCGTGGGGCCGGACGCTGCCCTCGCGCCTCATCAACGGGATGCTGCGCCGATTCACCGGCGTCGCGATCTCGGACTTCGGCTGTGCGTTCAACGCCTACCGGCGCGAGGCCGTCGAGCCCATGCTCGGCGCGATCGGCCGGCAGAAGTTCACGAAGGCGCTCGTGCTCTCCGGCGGCGCCTCGGTGGTGGAGGTGGACGTCGGGCACGCGCCGCGGCAGGGGGCCTCCCGCTACTCGCCCCTCCGCCTCACGCGCCTCGCGCTGCACGTCCTGGCGGGCTTCTGGCCGCAGCCGATCCAGACCGCGGGGATCGTCCTCGGCACGGTCTGCACCCTCGCCTCCGCCGCGCTCGGGATCTACGGGCTCGTCTACTGGCTCACGCACGGCGACTTCCCGGGCCCGCTGCTCCTCGGGGCACTCGTCGTCTGCGTCCTCGGGGTACAGGGCTTCATCCTCGCGCTCGTCGGGGAGTACCTGGGCAGAATCCAGCGGGTCGTGGAGCATCGACCCCTGTACGTGGTGGAGCGGGAGCTGTGACGGGTACGGGCGCTGTGACGGGTACGGGCGCCGACACACCCACCGCGCGACCCGTCGTGCCTCCGGAGGGCTTGTGTTGAATCAACACAAGCGTTGTCCGCCGGCTGCGGCTCGGGCCGTTCCCGTCCGCTCGAGGCGTGGAGTGGACGGCCGGCGCGCGGCCGGGGGAGAGGTGCCCGCGTGAGCCGGGTGCTCGTCACGGGGGGCGCGGGCTTCATCCCGTCGAACCTGATCCGGCACCTGCTCGACCACACCCGGCACGAGGTCGTCTCGCTCGACGCGCTCACCTACGCGGGCAACCTCGAGAACCTCGCCGACGTGCTGAGCCACCCCCGGCTGGAGTTCGTCCACGGCGACATTCGCGACGACGGTCTCGTGCGCGAGCTCGTCGGCGGCGTGGACGTGATCGTCAACGCCGCGGCGGAGTCGCACGTCGAGAAGTCGATCCGGGAGGGCGCCTCCGAGTTCGTGACGACGAACGTCGAGGGCACCCAGATCCTGCTCGACGCGATCCGCGAGCGCCCTGTGGAGCGGTTCCTGCTCGTCTCCTCCAGCGAGGTCTACGGCACCGCGGAGCGTGCGCCGATGGACGAGCGGCACCCGCTCGAGCCGCGCAGCCCCTACGCAGCGACGAAGGCGGGCGGAGACCGGCTGGCGTTCAGCTACCGGGTGACGTACGGGCTCCCGATCGTGATCGTCCGGCCGTTCAACAACTACGGCCCCCGGCAGCATCCGGAGAAGGTCCTGCCCCGCTTCGTCACGCAGGCGCTCAGCGGCGAGCCGCTCACGATCCACGGCGACGGGCACGCGACCCGGGACTGGCTCCACGTCGACGACACCGCCTCCGCGATCGAGGCGTTGATCGAGGCTCCGCTCGAGACGGTCGCCGGGGAGGTGGTCAACGTCGCCACCGGCCGCGACATCTCGGTGAGCGAGATCGCCCGTCTGGTGCTCGAGGCGGTGGGCGACCCCGGGGGCTCGGTCGTGCACGTCGACGAGCGTCCGGGACAGGTCGACCGGCACATCGGCTCGACCGCGAAGCTCGCGCGGCTGACCGGCTGGCGCGCGTCGATCGCCTTCGAGGACGGGCTCGAGCGGACGATCGACTGGTATCGCGAGAACGAGGCCTGGTGGCGGGGGATCCTCGGGCGCGTCCGCGTCTCCTCGTCCTAGGCGCCGGGCCCGCCCAGCTCGGCCTGCTGGAGGCCGCCCGGGCGCGCGGTGACCTGGAGGCGATCGCGGTCGACCGCGACCCGCGCGCGGCCGGCTTCCCGCTCGCGACCGAGCGGGCGGTGCTGTCGTCCGAGGACGAGGACGCGATCGACCGGCTCGCGCGCGCCCGCCGTGTCGACGGGATCGTCTCGCCCGGTGCCGACTGGCCGGTTGGGATCGCGGCGCGTGTCGCGCAGCGCATGGGGCTCCCGCACCCGATCGACGCCCGGACGGGAGCGCTCGCCACCTCGAAGGCGCGGCAGCGCGAGGCGTTCGCCGCCGCGGGCGTCCCCCATGCGGGCCTCCTCGACCAGGGCGATGCCGGCCTGCCGGTGCCGTGCGTCGTGAAGGCGCCCGACCGCCAGGGGCAGCGCGGGCTGACGCTCGTTCGCTCGCCCGGGGAGCTCGGGCGCGCGCTCGAGCTCGCGCGGGCCGAGTCGCGCTCCGGGGCGGTGCTCGTCGAGGAGCTCGTCGACGGGCCGGAGGTGACCGTGAACGCCGTCTCTGTCGCGGGGCGCTTCGTCCCGCTGACCGTCACCGACCGGCTCACGGCCGAGCCCCCCGCGTTCGGCGTCGCGCTCGCGCACGTCTGGCCGTCGCTCCACGACACGACCGGGCCGGTTGCCGCCGCAGGCGCCGCCGTCGCGGCGCTCGGCGTCCGCGAGGGCCCTTCCTACACCCAGCTCCGCCTCGGCCCCTACGGGCCGGTCGTGATGGAGGTCGCCGCGCGGCTCGGGGGCGGCCACGACGCGGAGCTCTGCGAGGCGGCGCTCGGCGTCGACCTGAACGGGCTCGCGATCGACGCTGCGCTGGGCCGACCGGGCACCCGGCTTCTGCAGGCGCCCGCGCCCGTCGCGGGCGGGGCGGCGATCGTGTTCCTCGTCCCGCCGCCGGGCATGCTGCGTGCGGTCGGGGGCGTCGATGCCGCGCAGGCGAGCGAGGGGGTGCGCTGGGTGCGGATCTACCGGCGGCCGGGCGACGTCCTCGCCCCGCTCCGGCGCGGCGCCGACCGGGCGGGCGCGGTGCTCGCGACAGGCCCGGGCCGCGAGGAGGCGCTGGAGCGGGCTCGCCGTGCGGCGGACGCCGTACGCTTCCGGGTCGATGCGGACGCGCCGTGACACCCGGCTGGGCTTCCAGCCGCCCGCGATCGGCGACGAGGAGGTCGCCGCCGTCACGGAGACCCTCCGCTCGGGCTGGCTGACCACGGGGCCGCGCGCGGCGTCGCTCGAGCAGCGTCTCGCCGCGTACCTCGAGGTGGAGCACGTGCTGGCGGTCAGCTCGGGCACGGCCGCCATGCACCTCGCTCTCGTCGCCCTCGGCGTGGGGCCGGGGGACGAGGTGATCACGTCGCCGATCACGTGGCCCGCCACCGCGAACGTGATCGAGCACGTGGGTGCGACCCCGGTCTTCTGCGACGTCCGCCCGGACGACCTCAACCTCGACGCGGCGCTCCTCCCCGCGCTCGTCACCGAGCGGACGAAGGCGATCCTCCCCGTGCACCTCGCCGGCCAGCCGTGCGACCTCGACGCGATCCACGCGCACGGCGTCGCGGTCGTCGAGGACGCGGCGCACGCGCTCGAGAGCCGCTACCGCGGGCGGAAGCTCGGCGGCCTCTCCGACGCGACGTGCTTCTCCCTCTACGCGACCAAGAACCTCACGGCCGGCGAGGGGGGCCTCATCGCGACCCCGCGCGCGGACGTCGCCGAGGCGATCGGCCGGATGCGGCTCACGCGCCGCGGCGACGGTGCGCGCTACGACCAGGTGACCGCGGGCTTCAAGGCGAACCTGTCGGACGTGCTCGCGGCGATCGCGCTCGTCCAGCTCGACAGGCTCGAGCTGCACGGCGCGCTCCGCGCGCGGCAGGCGGCGCTCTACGACGAGGGGCTCGTCGACCTGGACGGGGTCACGCCCCTCGCCCGCGACCCGCGCGACACGCACGCGAACCACCTCTACGTCGTCCGGATCGATCCCGGCCTCGCCGGCGCGAGCCGCGACGAGTACCAGCGCGCGCTCGCCGAGGAGCGGATCTCGACCAGCATCCACTTTCTCCCCGTGCACCGGCTCACCTGGTTCCGTGAGCGCTACCCCGCGCAGCCGCCGCTGCCGGTCGCCGAGCGGGCGGGCGAGGAGGTGCTCTCGCTGCCCCTGTCGCCGGCGCACTCCGACGAGGACATCCTCGATGCGATCGACGCCGTCCGTCGACTGCACGCCTCGTTCACCGCATGAAGAAGCGCTCGCTGCGGATCACGCTCACGCTGGTCTTCACGGGGCTGGCACTCACGTACCTCGTCTGGAAGATCGACCTCCACAAGACCCTCGACATCCTCGTCGACGCCGATCCGTGGTGGTTCGCTCTCTCGGTCGGGATCATGATCGGCACGGCGCTGCCGATGGCGCTGCGCTGGCAGTGGCTGATGGCGGCGCAGGACATGCCCGACCGCTTCTGGTGGCTCACGCGGGCGTACTTCGTGGCGTACACGGCGGGGCAGCTCCTTCCGACCTCGGTCGGCGGGGACGCCATGCGCGTCTACGAGACGTCGCGGCGGCACGGCGGCCGGACCGCCGACATCACGGCGATCATCCTCCTCGAGCGCGGGCTCGGCGGGGCCGGAACGGTCCTTCTCGGGGCGGTCGGGTTCCTGCTCGCGCTGGGAACCTACGACGTCGGCGCGTACCTGTGGCTCGAAGGCATGTTCGTCCTCGGCACCCTCGTGCTCATGTTCCTCTTCTTCGCGCGCTCGGCCCGGCCACTGCTCGCACGCACTCGGCCACTCCTGCGCCGGCTGCGCGTCGACAAGCCGATGCGGGCGTTCTACGACGGCGTGCACCATTTCCGCGGCCACATCCGGCTGCTCGTCTGGGTGTTCGTGTTCACCACCGCGATCCAGGCGGTGCGCGTGCTCTCGATCTGGGCAGCGAGCAAGGCCGTCGGCATCGAGCTCGGACCGCGGATCTACTACGTCATGGGACCCCTCTTCTTCCTCGTCCTGCTCGTGCCGTTCACGATCAACGGCTTCGCGGTGCGCGAGGCGTTCTTCGTCAGCTTCCTGGGCAGCGTCGGCGTTCCCGCCGACCAGGCGTTCGCCGCGGGCTTCCTCTTCTTCCTCGTGACCGCCACCCTCGCGCTGCCCGGGGCGGCGATCCTGCTCTGGGAGGGCCTCCGGGGCGGATCGCGACCACGGCTCGAGCATGGCTGACGCGCGCGCGCGCGTCGCGTGCGTCGTCGTCACGTACGACGCGGTGCCCTGGATCGAGCAGTGCCTCGCGAGCGTCGCGGACATTCCGCAGACCGTCGTGGTCGACAACGGCTCGACGGACGGGACGGTGGACGTCGTCCGCGCGCGGTTCCCCGCGGTGCGGCTGATCGAGAGCGAGAACCGGGGCCTCTGCGCCGGCTGGAACACCGCGCTCGCGGCAACCGACGCGGAGCACGTGCTCCTGCTGAACGCCGACGCCTGGCTGCTCGACGGCGCGCTCGAGGCGCTCGTCGCCGCGGCCGACCGGCATCCGCGGGCCGGCGTGATCGGCCCGCGCCTCGAGAACCCGGACGGGACGCTGCAGCGCTCCGTGCGCGGCTACCCGACCCTGTGGCGCCTGGCGACCGAGTACCTGTACCTGCGCAAGCTCGCGCCGCGCACGCGGGCCCTGAACGCGTTCTACGGCGCGGGGTTCGACCACGAGAGCGAGCGGGAGGTCGAGTGGGTGATGGGCGCGTGCTTCCTGCTGCGGCGCGCCGCGTACGCCGACACGGGACCGTTCGACGAGCGCTATTTCATGTTCAGCGAGGAGGTCGACTGGATGCGTCGCGCGGCCGCCCGGGAGTGGTCGGTCGTGTTCACGCCCGCCGCGCGGTGCGTCCACGTCGGCGGGGCCACCCACGGCGGGCGGCTGTTCCGCGAGAACGTCAGCGGGCACCTCCGCTACCTCTCGCTCCACGGGCGCCCGGGCGAGGCGGAGCGTGCCCGGCGCCTGCTCCGCGCCTCGCTGATCGTGCGGGGGCGCGTGCACCGCGGTGAGCGGGCGAGGCTCTATCGCGAGGTCGCCGCCTGGCTCGGCTCGGGCGACGTCGAGTCGCTCATCGCCTGATGCTCCTCCTCGTCCAGCTCGTCTTCGGCTTCGCGGTCGTGCTGGCGCCGGGCGCTCTCGTCGCCCGTGCGCTCGGCGTGCGGCGTGCGTCGGCGACGCTCGCCTGGTCGCTCGTCGTCGTCTTCGGCGCGCTCGCGGCGACGTTCCTGCTCTCCGCGTCGCTCGACCTGACGCTCGTGCTGGTGCTCGCCGCGGGCGTGGCGGCCGCACCCGCCGCCGTGCGACGAACGCGCCTCGACCGGCGGGATCGGCGGCCTGCGGAGGAGCGCAAGTTACAACTTGTAACTTGCGCCTTCGCCCGAGGGCGCCGTGCCGTGTCTGCCGCGGGAGCGGTGCTCGGGCTCCTGCTCTGGCACGTCGCGGGGAACGTCGGCGGCGACGGCTTCTTCCACCTGGCGCGCGTGCAGAAGCTCCTCGCCTTCGGCGACCTCTCCGTCGGGAGCATGAACGAGTTTCCCGACGGAGGGCTCCATCCCGGCTACGCGTTCCCCCTCTGGCACGGCTTCCTCGCGCTCGTCGCGAAGGTCTCCGGGGCAGACCCGGTCGACGTCGTGCTCCACGGGCCGACGGTCCTCGCCCCGCTCGCGGCGGTGCTCGGCTACGAGGCCGGCTGGGCCCTCTTCCGCCGGGTCGTGCCGGCCGTGACCGCCGCAGCCGCCAGCGTGGCGCTCGTCGCGATGGCTCCGTCGCACGGCGGCGCGTTCACGGCGCTCGCGCTCCCCGCGACCGCTGCGCGGCAGCTCCTGCTGCCGGCGGCGCTCGCGCTCGCGATCGAGGCGACGCGCAGGCCGACGCCCGCGCTGCTCGCGTCGACCGGCGCCGCGTCGCTCGCGCTGGCGGTGGTCCATCCCACGTATGCGCTGTTCCTCTGGATCCCGTTCGTCGGCTTCCTGCTCGTCCGCTTGCTGTGGAGGCGCCCGGACGTCCGTCCCGGGCTGCTCGCCCTCGCGGCGCTCGTCGCCCCGGCCGCCGCGTTCTTCGCCTGGCTCCTGCCCGTGGTCGGCGACACGGCCTCGGTCGCCCCGGACGCGGCCGAGCGGACGCGTGCCTTCGAGCAGTACGCCGGGCAGCTCGCCGGCGACGCGGACCGGTTCTCGGTCGTCCCGGAGCTCTTCGG
>Ga0210142_1000005_pt1 | contig 79036 bp, 66 predicted proteins | sample Goodyear_PhragC__FD_184869 | JGI IMG/M metagenome (GOLD analysis project Ga0210142, IMG submission 184869) | Wetland microbial communities from San Francisco Bay, California, USA, that impact long-term carbon sequestration - Goodyear_PhragC_D2... | ecosystem: Environmental > Aquatic > Marine >...
CGTCTCCCCGCGTATCGCCGACCTCGACCCGGACGTCGCCGACGGCTTCGAGCGGGCGCTCGCCGCGCTCCCAGGCGAACGCGTGGAGCCACCGCCTCCGGCGGCCCGCCTCGACGTGCTGGGCGAGTTCTTCGATCTCGTGCTCACCGAGATGCTCGTCTACCACCGGCGCTTCGACGACCGGCGCGACGATTACCGGTTCTCGAACCGCGCGCGTCTCGAGCACGCCGAGCAGCGGGCGATGACGGCCGAGGAATACGTCGCCGGCCAGGTCGGCCGGGCGGAGGACACCGCCGCCTGGTGCGACTGGCTGGCCCTGCACCGGATCGACGCCGTCGTCGAGCCCACGATCCCGATTGTCGCCCCCGTGCGCGGCAGCGGCTACGACGAGCCCTTCGGCGACCTCGACGACCTGTCCCTGACGTACTACTGGGACTGGGCCGGGTTCCCCGTCGTGGCGCTCCCGTCCGGCGTCGGCACGCGGAGCGGGCTGCCGACGAGCGTCTCGCTCGTCGGCGCACCGGGCGCCGACTGGGACCTGCTCGCGTGGGGAACGGCGCTGCAGGCGGAACTGGGTACGGTCTCGCCGTGATCGACCTCGCATCTGTCACCGCGATCGACGTGCACGTGCACACGGAGCGCACCCGCGCGGGGCACGATCCGGTGCCGCCCGACCTGCGCGCGGCCGCCAGGCGGTACTTCGGCAGTGACCACCCCCTGCCGACGATCGACGACGTCGCGGCGTACTACCGCGAGCGGAGCCTGGCAGCGGTCGTGTTCACGGTCGACTGGGAGTCCCGGAGCGGGATCCCGCCGATCCCGAACGAGGAGATCGCCGAGGGCGCAGCCGCGAACGCCGACGTCCTGATCCCGTTCGCGAGCGTCGATCCCGCCCGGCCCGATGCCGTCTCGCGTGCGCGCCGGCTGATCGCCGAGCACGGCGTCAAGGGCTTCAAGTTCCACCCGAACCTGCAGGAGTTCTTCCCCGACGACCGCGCCGCCTATCCGCTGTACGAGACGATCGCCGAGGCGGGGCTGCCCGCGCTCTTCCACTCCGGCCACTCGGGCATCGGCACAGGCCTGCCCGGCGGCGGTGGGCTGCGGCTCAAGTACTCGAACCCCATGTGCCTCGACGACGTCGCGGCCGACTTCCCCGAGCTCCAGCTCGTGCTCGCGCATCCCTCGTTCCCGTGGCAGGACGAGGCGATCTCGATCTGCCTGCACAAGGAGAACGTCTGGATCGACCTGTCCGGGTGGTCGCCGAAGTACTTCCCGCCGCAGCTCGTCCGCTACGCGAACACCCAGCTCCGGACGAAGGTGCTGTTCGGCTCCGACTTCCCGCTGATCACGCCCGACCGCTGGCTCGCCGACTTCGAGGAGGCCGGCTTCAAGGACGAGGTGCGCCCGCTCGTCCTCAAGGAGAACGCGACGCGGCTGCTCGCCCTGACGTAGAGCCCGGTCAGCGCCGGGTGGGGTGAACGTCCCCGTCAGGTGGTTTCGGCCGCCGCCGGCGGGGCCGGGGCCGAGGCAGGGGCGCGAAGCAGCGTGAACGCCGCGACGGCGCCGACCGCGAGCACCACCGCACCCGTGACCAGGACGTCGTTGAGGCCGGTGACGAAGGCGGTCTTCGCGGGCTCGACGAGGCTCGGCTGACCCGCGACCGCCCGGACCCCCGCCGAGCTCACCGCCGCGCCGAGACCCGCTGCGTTGCCGCCGGCCACCGCGGAGAACTCGCTTACGACGCGGTTCTCGAGCAACGCCCCGAGCGCTGCGACCCCCACCGCCACGCCGGCGAGGCGAAACGTGTTGTTGATGCCCGACGCCATTCCCGTTCGTGCCGGATCGACGACGCGCAGCGCGCCGGCGGCCAGCGCGGGGTTCGCGATCCCGATGCCGACGCCCGCGACGACGAAGCCGGCCAGGAGGGCCGTCCAGGTCGAGTCGACGCCGAGCCCGTCCATCAACGCCAGACCGCCCGCGACGAGCGTGAGGCCCGTGCCGATCATCACCCACAACGGCACGCGGGCGGCGAAGCGGCGTGTCGCGAGCGGCACGAAGAACACGAAGGCCGTGAGCGGCAGGAAGCGCACACCCGCGGCGAGCGGCGAGTAGCCGAGGATGTCCTGGAGGTAGATCGACAGGTACGGGAACATCGCGAACATGCCGGCAGCAATGGAGAACGTCGCGACCGACACGCCGACGAATGCCCGCTGGCGGAACAGCGTCACATCGAACATCGGTCGTTCGTGGCGCAGCTCGAGCACCACGAAGAGGACCAGCAGGACGACGCCGCAGACGAGCGACAGGACGATCACGGTGCTCGCCCAGCCGAGGGCGTTTCCTCGGAGGATCCCGAAGACGATCAGGAACAGCGCGGCGGAGAACGTCACGAGACCGCGCACGTCGGTGTGCCGGGCGCCGGGATCGCGGGACTCCGTGATCCGGGTGAGCGCGACCGCGAGCGCGAAGACGCCGACAGGGATGTTGACGAAGAAGATCCAGCGCCAGCCCAGGCCGTCGGTCAGGATCCCGCCGACGAGCGGTCCGCAGGCGACCGCCGCGCCGACGGTCGCCCCCCAGACGGCGAGCGCCCCGAAACGCTCGGGGCCGCGATACTCGTGCCCGATCAGCGCGAGGGCGGTCGCGAACAGCGCCGCGCCGCCGATCCCCTGCAGCGCACGTGCGACGTCGAGCGCGACGATGTTCCACGCGAGGCCGCAGAGCAGCGACGACATCGTGAACAGCAGGACGCCCGCAATGAACACCATCCGGCGTCCGTACCGGTCCGCGAGCGCGCCGGCCGTGAGGATCAACGCGGCGAGCGTGAGCGCATAGGCGTCGACGACCCACTGCAGGCCGGTCAGGCTGGCGTCGAAGCGCTCCTGCATGTTCGGCAGGGCGACGACGACGACCGTGATGTCCAGCAGGAGCATGAACGTCGTCAGGCAGACGGCCAGGAGCGTCCACTTGCGCACGCTGTCGGGTCGCACCATCGTCGGGACGCTACCGAATCGCGCTCAATCCGCGGTCGAAGGCGATTTGTGGTTTCCAGCGGCGAGCTCCTACCTCGTTGGGAACTGCATCTACGTGCGTGAGCAACGCCGTCAGGGCTCCCAGCTCGGACAGGCCATTGACCTGCCCGGCTGCAACTGCGACGATCCGGCGGGAATTCTGCGGTCGCCGGCAAGTCCGGCGGGAGAGGAGAGGGGTACTTGCGGTCATTTAGGCCAGGTCTGGCCGTCGTCGTCCTTGCGGCTGCGGTCGCGTTTTCGCTCGCCGGAGGCGCCGGGAGTGGGTCGGGCGCGAGGACGGATCCCTGTCCGCCGACCTCCGGCCGGCAGTTCTGCGTCATGGTCACCGACACGGACCCCGTCTCGGCTTCGGTCGACGGCGTCGTCGCCTACGTGCTCTACACGGTCTCGGTCGACAACGTCGGCGGCACGACGCTGACGAACGGCGTCGTCTCGGCGACGCTGACCGACCACGTCGGGACGACGACGCCGAAGTCGAGCGCGCAATTCATCGCCGGCGCGTCCTCGCCTGGCTGCGCGGCGGTCTCGGGCCCGACGAACACCGTCACGTGCAAGATCGGCAACCTCGCTGCCGGGCAGTCGATCACGCCGCTCCAGCTCGTCTACAGGACGTCCACGACGACCGGCGTGACCTCGACCGACGCGAGTGTCATGGGGGCGTTCAAGGAGAAGGCGAACGACAACCAGACGAACGATCCGAATCCGGACACGCGCCCTGTCCTCGAGACGACGACGTACGAGCCGTGTCCCGACTGCTCGTACGCGTTCGCGCCGCCCGGCCAACAGGTGAAGCTCGGCACGACGGCCGATGGGGACACGTGGGGAACGTTCACGTTCACGAACAAGGGTCAGGGCGTCGTCACCACGCTCGACGAGTTCGCCGCGCCCTCGGATCAGTATTGCGCCACAGGGCACACCTGCTTCGGCCAGGTCGTCCACACGGACATCAGCACGGTCACGGTCGACGGGCTGCTTGCGTGGCAGACGACGTGGAGCCTCGACGTGGTCGCGTCCGGCGTAAACGACCGCAACGTGGTCATCGTCCACACGCCCGAGGTGGGCGCCGACCCGGAGGTCATCTCCCGCCGGTGCACGAGCGATCCGCCGACGCTCGCCGACGTGCAGGCGAACGGGCCGTGCCTGCTCGCCTCCATCAGCCACGGACAGGTGAAGACGCTCACCGTCCGCTGGTGGAGCACCCACAACGGCTTCGGCCGCGGCGGCTGATCGCTAGCGCGGAGCGGCGGCGGCGAGGCGGTCCCTCGCCGCCGCCGCCGCCACGAGGTTGCCCTTCCGGTCGTAGAGCGCGACCGCCTCGGCGAGCGCGGCCGCGGCATCGCGATCACGTGCGCCGTCCTCGAGAACGGAAGCGAGCTCGGTGAGCGCATCCCCGAGCGTGACGAGGAAGTCGGTTGCCCTGAGCAGCTCGACCGCCTCGCCCGCGAGCGCGATGCCTGCGTCGACGTCGCCCGCCCTGGCGAGCACCTGAGCCCGCGCGGTGCGCCAGAGCGCCTGGGAGGAGACGTCGTCCGGCGCGGCGACCTCGTAGGCGACGCCCGCGAACGCATCCGCCTCGTCGAAGCGGCCCTGCAGACAGAGCATGCGCGCGAGGCACCCGGCGACGGTCGGCATCAGGTACGTCTCCTTGAGCGCCGCGAGCGTCTCGTAGTCGCGGCGGAGGTCGCGCTCGGCGGCCTCGAGGTCGCCGGCGAGCCACTCGACCGCGTACGAGTCGAGCGAGGTCGAGGCGGCCATCAGCGTCCCGCCGATCTCCTCGAGCGTCGCGCGCGCCCGTCCGACCAGGTGGCGCGCCTCGCCGAAGTCGCCCTGCATGGCGCGGAGCGAGGCAGAGAAGCACATCACGAGACCCTCGGTGCGCCGGTCCCCGCGGCTGCGCGCGAGCACCTCCTCGCAGCGCGCGATCGCCTCCTCGACGGGCGTCGGCCCGTAGAGCGCCGCCATCGCATACGCGGTCCCGGCTCGCCCCTCCTGGCGACGGTCGCCTGCCCGGCGGGCGTGCTCCATCGCCCGGTGCGCGGCCTGGGCGGTCTCCTCGAACCGGCACGCCGACGTGTGCACCCATTGGACGATTCGCCAGGCGCGTGCGAGCCCCGCGTCGTCTCCCACTGCCTCGAAGACCGGGATCGCCCGCTCTGCTTCCGCGAGTGCCTGCTCCCCCCAGGCGCCGTTCTCGCCGGCGTGCCGGGAGGCGAGCAGCCTGACGAGCGCTGCCTCCTCGCGCAGGCGCGCGTCGCGACGGGCGATTGCGGCCTCGATCGCCTGCTCGAGGAAGACCTCGACCCACGGCAGCTCGCCGATCTCTGTCAGCGCCTCACCGAGGTCCGGCAGGAGCGCCAGGCGGTCGGGATCGTCCTCCGGCAGCAGGCCGGCGGCGCGCCGGAGCAGGTTCGCGGCCGCCGGCATGTCACCTCGGGCGAACGCGCGCCGGCCCGCGGACGAGAGCTTCGTCGCGCCGCGGCGCCCGAGCTCGTGCCCGTGGACGTCGAGCGGGCCGAGCTGCGCGAGGTAGGTGTACGCCTGCTCGAGGTGGTACCCGACGATCTCCTCGTACTCGGTCGTGCGATCGCGGTCGGCGTTGACGCGCTCCCCCCAATCGGCGAAGCGTTCGTGGAGCGTCGCGCGCGTCCGCTTGAGGAGGCCGGCGTAGGCCGCATCCCGGATGAGGATGTGGTGGAAGCGGTAGAGCGACTCCTGCCCGTCGGTGCGCTCGGGCCGGACGAACTGCTTGCGGCCCAGCGCGGCGAGTAGCTCGGGCACGCGGTCGCGGACGGCATCGGGTACGAGTTCGCGGACCGCGTCTTCCTGGAATGCGAGCCCGATCACCGAGGAGGGCTCGATCACCGCACGCTCCTCGGGCGAGAGCAGGTCGAGGCGCGCGGCGAGGAGGGCATGGATCGTCGGCGGGAGCGCGAGCTGGGAGAGGTCGCCCGTTGGCAGCCAGCGGTCGCCTTCCTGCTGTACGAGGCCCTCGTCGACGAGCATCGACAGCAGCTGCTCGACGAAAAGCGGATTGCCCTCTGCCGACTCGACGATCCGGGCGCGCACCTCAGCGTCCAGCACCGCATCGCCGAGCACGTTCTCCGCGACGGCAGCGCTGGCCTCCGGCGAGAGCGGCTCGAGCGCGACCTCCGTCGCGCGCGTCTCCTCGAGCCAGTTCGGGCGCACCTCGGTCAGCATCGGACGCGCGGGGCAGAGGACGAGCAGTGGGACGTCCACGACGTTCGTCGCGAGCGAGGCGAGCAGGTCGAGCAGCGTCGACTCAGCCCAGTGGACGTCCTCGAAGACGAGGACGAGCGGCTGTTCGGCGGCCAGCGTCTCGCAGAGCTTCCGAGTGGCCCAGAAGAGCTCGTCGAGGGAGAACAACTCGTCGGAGAGGCCGCTCACGGAGGCGAGCCGCCGCGCGACGTCGGCGTCGCCGGCGCAGGCCTCGAGCTTTGCGCGGGCCTCGGCGGGCGCGTCCTCGTCGCGGACGCCCGCCGCGGCACGCAAGATCTCGATGAGTGGCCAGAACGTGATGCCGCGCCCGTAGGGAAGGCAGCGGCCGCGGAGCACGCTCGCTGACCGTTCGGCGTGGTGGACGAACTCCTCCACGAGCCGCGACTTCCCCATCCCGGCCTCGCCGAGCACTGCGACGAGGCGGGCCGCCCGAGCCGCGACGGCGTCCTCGAAGGCGCCTTCGAGGCGGGCGAGCTCCTCGGCCCGGCCGACGAGCGGACGCGCAGGCCCCCGCGCCGCCCGTGGGTCGTCGTGGACCGCGAGCAGCCGGTAGGCGGGGACGCGCTCCGCCTTACCCTTTAGCTCGAGCGGATCGACCTCCTCGACTTCGACGGCGTCGCGGACCAGTCGGTAGGTCGGCTCGCCGACGAGCACCTCGAGCGCGGGGGCGGCCTGCTCTAGGCGCGCGGCGACGTTCACGGTGTCGCCCGTGACGAGTCGCTGCCCGGTTGTCGGGTCGCCGGCGACGACCTCACCTGTGTTCACACCGGTGCGGTTCGTGAGGCGCACTCCCCAGCGGTCGTGAAGCTCGTCGTTGAGGTGGGCCAGAGCGACCTTCATCTCGGCGGCTGCGCGAACGGCGCGGAGCGCGTCGTCCTCGTGCACGGTCGGCAGGCCGAAGACGGCCATGACCGCGTCGCCGATGAACTTCTCGACCACGCCGCCGTGCCGCTCGAGCACCGCCTGCATGTCGTCGAAGTAGCGCGAGAGCACCTCGCGCAGCGCCTCCGAGTCGACCGACTCGCCGAGGCTCGTCGATCCTTTTAGGTCCGAGAAGACAATCGTCACGACCTTGCGCGTCTCGTGCGGGGGAAGGACGGGTACGAGCGGCGTCCCGCAGAAGCCGCACAGCCGGAAGCGGTCGGGGTTCTCCTCTCGGCAGGTGGGGCAGATCGCCATGTCTCGAGTCTAGGACGGGCCTCTGTCGTCCGGTACTGCGGATTCGAACCGCTGTCGCCCGAGAAGGCCGGCGGCGGGCCGAATTCGCCCCGAAACGTCGCGTTCCGACGTCCCCGAACCCGAATCGTTCCTCGCTCGGATCCTCGAGCGGGTGACGCAGAACGAGTGGGAGCGCTCGACGTGACGGCGCACGAGCTCATCCGTCGTCGGGCGCGAGACTACGAGGCGCTCGCGGAGTGGCACGTCGAGCGGGCGGCGGGCGATCCCCGGTACGGGGACGCCGCCGACTCGCTCGTCGCCATCGCGATCGTGCTCCACGAGCGCGCAGACCTCTTCGGGGAAGAGAGGGAGTTCCGGCATGCCTCGAACCGGTGATGTCTACATCGCGCCGTTCTAGCCAGCGCTCCCTCAGAGCGCGTACGCCACTGACACGATGACGGCCAGCATGACCGGCAGCATCACGAAGACGAGCGCCGCGTACTGGATCAGGCGAAGCAATCGCCTCTTGCGGGAGGTCCCGTCGCTTGACCAGGACGGCGATGGCCAACCCGCCGATGAGCGGGACGACTGATCACGATGCCTCGCGGCCACGTCGCTGAGCAAGAGCATGAAGGTCGCCATCGCGGCCGCGGGGACCGGCGAGTATCAGCCATTGCAGGCTCTCTCGCACCCCCCGAACATACGCGGGGCACAAGACGTGACCGACGGCGGCAACGTCGCGTGCCCGGGCTCACCGGCGCGCTCCAGTGGGCAGCCTTTCCCGGTAAAGGCGACGAGCGGATTCGAACCGCTGTACGAGGCTTTGCAGGCCTCTGCCTAACCACTCGGCCACGTCGCCTGAAGGACGCATCCTAGCCCTGGCGCGCCGGCCGACACCTCTTGGCTCTGCTCCGCACGCGAGGCAGAAGCGCGCGATGTCGGGGTTCTCGGTGCCGCACGCCGAGCAGGTCTTCATCCGCCCGAGTGTACGAAGCCGGTCGACGGACGCCGTCGCGGGACCCACCGGGCGCGCGGGCACGCCCGGCCGGCCGACGGCGCCTGCCAGAATGCGGAGGTGCCCGACGCGGCCACCTCGGAGCTCGTACGGCATGCGGCCGACCTGGAGCGCCAGGATCAGGTCGTCGCGGCTCAGCTCGACACGCTGGCGGCGCTCGGAGAGCGCGCGGCCTCCGTCCGCGACCGTGCCGCAGAGGTTCGCGCGGCTCTCGAGCGGGTCCCGGCGGAGCTCGAGGACGTCGCTCGACGGACGGAGGAAGCCGACGTCGTTGTCGCGCAGCTGAGGGAAGAGCTGCGGCTCGCCGAGGAGCGACGCGACGCGCTCGAGAGCGCACGACGGCAGCGGGCGGAGGAGATCCTACGGGCGCAGCGGGAGGCGACGACGGCGCGCGAGCTGGTGGCGGACGCGGAGGCGCAGGTTCGGAGGCTCCACGCGCGCGCCGGCCGGCTCCACGCGGACGCGGGCGCGCTCCGTGACGAGGCAGGCGAGCTGGCCGCCGCCGCCGCGGCGGTCGCGATGGATCTCCGGGCGGTGCCGGGCGTCCCGGACGGCGCGGGCGGCCAGCCGGGCGAGACCTTCGCGGAGCTCGAGCAGTGGGGACTCCTCGTCCGCTCGGCGCTGCTCGTCGCCCGCGGCACGCTCGAGACGCAGCGCGAGCGGATCGTCGCCGAGGCGAACGCGCTCGGCTCGTCCGCGCTCGGCGAGCACCTCGGTGCGTCGAGCGTCGCGCTCGTGCGCCGGCGGCTCGAGGCCGAGCTGCTCTAGGGGAACGCGCCGTCGTCGGGGCTCCGGTCGAGGGCGCCCCCCTCCCTGCACGTGAGCGGCAGGGCGTACGCCGCCCGGATCGCGCTGCGCTCGGCGAGTCGATCCTCGTACTGGCGGCGCATGAGATCACGCGCCCGTGACTCCGTGAGGCCGAAGTGGACGCCGAGCGGGACCGCCGCCTGGAGCGCGAGGCACTCCGTCACGCCCTCCCGCCGTTCTCCGCCGAGGTGAATGGCCTCGTGCGCGAGCACGACGAGCGCGAGCGCCTCTGCGTCCCCCGCCCGGCCGTTCGAGAGAAGGTCGTGGAGCGTCCGGCAGATGCTCGGATCGAGGTATGCGATGCCCGCGCTCGGGAACGCGATTCCGAGCGTGTCGCTGCCGGCTCCGGTGAACGCGTACCCCTCGTCGCAACGCAGCGTGACGGGCCGCCGGGCGATGATCGCGGCCTCGGACGCGAAACGGGCCACGGTGCGCGCCCGCACGGGCGACGACAGGGCCTGCCACGTGGCCGACCGGTCCGCCCGCGCCGCCACCAGGAAGAGCGCCACGGCGGCGACGGCGCCTGCGGCCCAGAATGCCCTGCGGGCCCGGCGCGGCTCGCCGCGCGGCGGGGGAGGGACGTAGCGAAACCCCTCGTCGTCCTCGACGAGCTCGCCGAAGCCGAGATCGGCGTCCTCGGGCCCGGGCGGTGTCCGGCGGTGCGCGGGGCGGCGGCTCTCGCCCCGGCTGCGGACCACGAACTCCACCTCCGTGCCGAGCAGCACCGCGAACGGCAGCCAGAACGGGACCCATCCGCGCAACGCGTCGTCGAACAGCCACGCGAGCACGAATCCCAGCGCAGCCAGCCGTACCACGAGCTGCACGCGGCCGCGGTCGATCACAGGCGGAACGGTACGTCCTCGACGGCCGGATAGAGTCGCGGCCGTGCCTGCAACGCTCATGGACGGGAAGGCGCTCGGAGCGGAGATCCGCGCCGGCGTCGCGCGCGAGGTCGCCGAGCTCGGGCACGTCGGGCTCGCAACGGTGCTCGTCGGGGACGATCCCGCCTCCCACGTCTACATCTCGCTGAAGCACAAGGCGGCGGTCGAGGCCGGCATCGACGCACGCGACGTCCGCCTGCCGCACGACGCGTCGGAGGACGACGTGCTCGCGGTCGTGGACGGGTTGAACCGTGACGACGAGGTGGACGGAATCCTCGTGCAGCTCCCGCTGCCGCCGCAGATCGACGAGACGCGGGTGACGTACGCCGTGTCGCCCCCGAAGGACGTCGACGGGATCCACCCGGTGAACGCGGGGAACCTCTACCTCGGCACGCCGCTCCACGTCCCCGCGACGCCGGCCGGCTGCCTCGAGCTCCTGGCCGCGCACGGCGTCGACCCTGCCGGGAAGAAGGCGATCGTGCTCGGCCGCAGCGAGATCGTCGGGCGCCCGGTCGCGATGCTGCTCCTGCAGGCGAATGCGACCGTGACGATGTGCCACTCGAAGACGCGCGACCTCGCGGCCGAGGTGCGCCGGGGAGACATCGTGGTCGCCGCGGTCGGCGTTCCCGGGATCGTGACCGCCGACATGGTGAAGCCGGGCGCGGCGGTGCTCGACGTCGGGCTGACGCGGACCGACGAGGGCATCCGAGGAGACGTCGACGCGGGCGTCGCCGAGGTTGCCGGCTACCTCACGCCCATGCCCGGGGGCACCGGTCCGATGACGATCGCGCTGCTCCTGCGGAGCGCCGTCAAGGCCGCGCGGTTCAGGCTCGGGCTCCTTGCATACCCGACCCTCTGACGATACGTTGTCGGGCGTTCTGTACCCGCGTCGACCGGGTTCGACGCTGCTTTCAGGAGGACGTCGTTGTCTGAGGTAGAGACCGGCACCGTCAAGTGGTTCTCGAACGAAAAGGGATTCGGCTTCATCGCACGTGAGAGCGGCGACGACGTCTTCGTCCACTACTCGGCGATCACGATGGACGGCTACAAGTCCCTCACCGAGGGCCAGAAGGTCCAGTTCGAGGTCGTCCAGGGGCCGAAGGGCGCCCAGGCCGCGAACGTCTCGGCCGTCGCGTAGCACGGCCACGAGGTTCACTTGCCTGCGAGCATCCGTTCCGCTCGCGCGGAGCGGATGCCGCAAACGCCGTTGCGCCGGCTTGGCCGGCGCAAGGGCAGATCCCTGAAGCGGAACTGCCGCCTCCGGCGGCGTCCGGACGCTTGCCTGCGAGCATCCGTTCCGCTCGCGCGGGCCGGATGCCGCAGACGCCGTTGCGCCGGCCCGGCCGGCGCAAGGGCAGATCCCTGAAGCGGAACTGCCGCCTCCGGCGCCGTCCGGAGGGCGTGGGGCGACGCGTCGAAGTCGATGTGATCTGGAAGGATGGACTGCGGTGTCGATCTCCCGTGATCAGGTGCTCCACGTCGCCCGGCTCGCCCGGCTCGACCTGTCCGACGCCGAGGTCGAGCGGCTGACCGGAGAGCTCGGCGCGATCCTCGAGGCGGTGTCGAAGGTCTCCGAGCTCGACCTCGCGGACGTCCCGCCGACGTCTCATCCGCTCGCGCTCGTGAACGCGTGGGCGGAGGACGTGCCCCGCGACTCGCTGCCGCTCGAGGACGTCTTCGCCAACGCGCCCGCGCGCGAAGGCGATCTGTTCCGGGTGCCGCCCACCGCATGACCGCGATCGTCGACACGCTGCGGCTGACCGCCGAGGACGCGCTCGGGCTCGTCGAGCGCGGGGAAGTCTCCCCGGCCGAGCTCCACGGCGCGTACCTCGACGCGATCGCGGAGCGCGACGGCGAGCTGCATGCCTACCTGCGCACGGTCGAGCGGGCCGAGGGCACGAGCATCCCCGTCGCGTTGAAGGACGTGATCTCGACGCGTGGCGTCGAGACGACCGCGGGCTCGAAGATCCTCTCGGGCTACGTCCCGGTGTTCGACGCGACCGTCGCCGCACGCTGTCGCGCTGCAGGGCTGACGTTGCTCGGGAAGACGAACACGGACGAGTTCGCGATGGGCTCCTCGACCGAGAACTCGGCCTTCGGTGCCTCGCGCAACCCGTGGGACCCGACGCTCGTCCCGGGCGGATCGGGCGGCGGCACCTCCGCCGCCGTGACCGCGGGTCTCGCGCCGTGGGGGCTCGGCTCGGACACCGGCGGCTCGATCAAGCAGCCGTCGGCGCTCTGCGGCAACGTCGGCCTGCGCCCTACCTACGGAACCGTCTCGCGCTACGGCGTGGTCGCGTTCGCATCGAGCCTCGACCAGGTCGGGCCGGTTGCGAAGACGGTCCGGGACGTCGCGCTCCTCTACCGCATCATCGCCGGCCGTGACCCGGAGGACTCGACGACGGTCGAGCTGCCCGGGCCCGTCGCGCTCCCCGAGGACGAGCGGCTGGACGGGCTCCGGATCGGCGTTCCCCGCCAGGCGCGGGCGCTCGAGGCGGTCGAGCCGGGGGTGCGTGCCGCATTCGAGTCCGCGCTCGGCTCGCTGGAGGAGCTGGGCGCCGAGGTGGGGGAGTGCGACCTGCCGCTCTCGTTCGACTACGGGATCGCCTGCTACTACCTGATCGCGCCAGCCGAGGCGTCGTCGAACCTGGCCCGCTACGACGGCGTCCGCTACGGGCCGCGCAGCGACGGCGCGACGTATCGCGAGATGGTCGAGCGGACGCGCGACGCAGGCTTCGGCGACGAGCCGAAGCGGCGCATCATGCTCGGCACCTACGCGCTCTCGGCGGGCTACTACGACGCGTACTACGGGCAGGCGCAACGGGTGCGGACGCTGATCATGCGCGAGCACGCCGACGCGTTCGCGACCTTCGACGTGCTGGCCACGCCGACCTCGCCCACCGTCGCGTTCGCACTCGGCGACAAGGCCGCCGATCCGCTGGCGATGTACGCCTGCGACCTCCTCACGATCCCCTCGTGCCTCGCCGGCCTGCCCGGGCTGAGCGTGCCGTGCGGCCTCTCGGAGGGGCTGCCCGTCGGGCTCCAGCTGATCGGCCCCCAGTTCTCCGAGAACACGCTGTTTCGCGCGGGCCACGCCCTCGAGCGCTCGCTGGGCCTCGACCTCGTCCCGGAGAGGCTGCGGGCATGACCTGGGAGCCGGTGATCGGCCTCGAGATCCACGTCCAGCTGAAGACGCGGACGAAGATGTTCTGCCGCTGTCCGGTCGGGTTCGGCGCGGGGGAGAACACGCAGACGTGCCCTGTGTGCCTCGGCTTCCCGGGCGCGCTCCCGGTGCCGAACCGGACCGCGATCGAGTGGGTCGTGAAGCTCGGGCTCGCGCTCGGCTGCGAGATCGCGCCGCGCGCCGTCTTCGCGCGCAAGAACTACTTCTATCCCGACCTACCGAAGGGCTATCAGATCTCCCAGTACGATCTACCATCTTGCATGCACGGCAAGATGATCGTACCCTTGCATGACGGTGAACATGAGGTAGGCATCGTCCGCGCGCACCTCGAGGAGGACGCGGCGAAGAACGTCCACGTCGGCGGTCGGAGCGGCAGGATCGGCGGCGCCGACTACACGCTCGTCGACTACAACCGCGGCGGGACGCCCCTCGTCGAGATCGTCACCGCGCCCGACATCCACTCGGCCGACGAGGCGAAGCGCTTCCTCCAGCTGCTGCGGCAGACGATCGTCGAGCTCGGCATCTCCGACGCGGAGATGGAGAAGGGCACTCTGCGCGTCGACGCGAACGTCTCCGTGCGGCCGGCGGGCTCGGACGAGCTCCGCACGCGCACCGAGATCAAGAACATGAACTCGTTCAACCACATCGGCCGGGGCATCGAGGCCGAGGTGGCGCGGCAGGTCGACGTGTGGGAGTCGGGCGGCACGGTCGAGCAGCACACGTACGACTTCGACGTCTCCGGCGGCACCCTCACCGCCCGGCGCGAGAAGGAGGAGGCGGACGACTACCGCTACTTCCCCGAGCCCGACCTCGTCCCCGTGGAGCCTCCGGAGGAGCTCGTCGGACGCCTGCGGGTCGAGCTGCCCGAGCTGCCCGCCGCGCGGATCCGGCGCATCGGGGCGAGCCTCGACCACGACCGCGCACTCGTGCTCGTCACGGGAGGCCTCGACCGTCTCTGGGAGGCGACCGTCGCGGCCGGCGCGGACCCGGTCGCGGCGGCGAACGTGATCGCGAACCAGCTCGTCGGGGCGGGCGCCGACCCCGCAGCCGTCGAGGCGACGGAGCTCGCGAAGCTCGTGGAGGCACGCGAGCGGATCCCCCGCAAGGCGTTCGACGAGGCGATGGCCCGCGTGGGTGAGCAGGGCTTCTCGGCCGGGCCGTACCTCGCGCGGGAGGCGGTCTCGGACACGGCCTCGCTGGAGCCGGTCGTCGACGCGATCCTCGCGGCGCACCCCGCGCAGGTCGAGCAGTACCGCGGCGGGAAGGACGGCCTGCTCGGCTTCTTCGTCGGGCAGGTCATGAAGGAGACGAAGGGCGCGGCCGACGCGCGTGCCGTCAGCGAGCTCGTGCGTACGAGGCTCGGCGGCCGCTGATGGACGTCGGGCGACCGGGTCGCTAGGTTCGAGGGTCCCGATGCCGGTGACGTCCGAGCCCGGAATCACCCTCGACGAGCTGCGCCTCGCCGCGCGCAACCACGGCATGCCGCTGGAGGCGCTGCGGTGGGGGATCACGCCGGTCGGCCTGCACTACCTCCTGATCCACTACGACGTGCCGCTGGTCGACCCCACCGGCTTCCGCCTCGAGGTCGGCGGGGCGGTCGAGCGCCCCCTGTCGCTCTCTCTCGACGACCTCCGTGCGCGGGCGGCCGAGGAGCGCGTCGTGACGTTCGAGTGCGCCGGCAACGGGCGGGCGCTGCTGGAGCCGAGGCCGATCAGCCAGCCGTGGCTGATCGAGGCGATCGGCACGGCCCGCTGGCGCGGCGTCCCTCTCGCGGCGCTGCTCGAGGAGGTCGGCCCGTCCCGGGACGCGGTCGACGTCGTGTTCGCGGGGCTCGACCGCGGGGTCGAGGGCGAGGTCGAGCAACGCTACGAGCGGAGCCTGCCGGTCTCCGAGGCGGTGGAGGCGGACTGCCTCGTCGCGTACGAGATGAACGGGGCGCCGCTCCCGCCGCAGCACGGCTTTCCCGTCCGCCTGGTCGTGCCCGGCTGGTACGGGATGACGAACGTCAAGTGGCTGACGGAGATCCGCGTCCTCGAGGAGCCGTTCACGGGCTACCAGGTCGCGAGCGGCTACCGGATCCGGCAGACCGAGGAGGAAGAGGGACGTCCGGTGACGCGCATGCGTCCGCGGTCGCTGATGGTGCCGCCGGGAATTCCGGACTTCCAGACCCGCGACCGGATCGGCGAGCGCGGGGCTCACGTGCTCGAGGGACGCGCCTGGTCGGGACGAGCGGCGATCGCCCGGGTCGAGGTGAGCGTCGACGACGGCCGGACGTGGGCCGACGCCGAGCTCGCGCCCGAGCTCGGCGAGCCCTATGCCTGGTGCGGGTGGTCGTTCCGCTGGGAGGCGGATGCCGGCGACCACGTGCTGTGCTCCCGGGCGACCGACGAGACGGGCGACACGCAGCCGCTCGACACCCCGTGGAACCTGGGGGGCTACGAGAACAACGCCGTGCAGCGCGTGCGCGTCCACGTCGACTGACGTCGGGCACGAGCCGGGCGGCCGCCGCGCGAGCCGGGACCTGGTGGCATCATCCGCGACGAATGGGACGCCGCGCCCTCGCCTGGATCCTCGTGACGCCGGTCGCTGCGGCGGGCGTCCTCGCGACCCACGCGCTCGCCTACCGGCTGACGGGTGTCCGTCCCGGGCCCGTGCACGAGTACCTCGCGCACGTGCCCCAGGTCGTCTTCGTGCTCGCGTCGCTGGCGCTGCTCGGGCTCGCCCTGCAGGACCGGAGCCTGAGCCGCTTCTCGGCGTGGTGGGTGGCGCCCCTCGCGCCGCTCGGCTTCACGTGTCAGGAACACGTCGAGCGGCTCGTGCACACCGGCGAGCTCCCATGGCTCCTCACGTCGCCCACGTTCCTCCTCGGCCTCGCGCTCCAGGTGCCGGTCGCGCTCGTCTGCGTCGCCCTCGTGCGGCGCGTGCTCGGCACCCTGCACGGCAGCGGCCGCCAGCGACGGGCGCTCGGGGGGGAGACCTGGCTTCCAGTCGCCGAACCGGCCCTCGCCGCGCCCCGGACGACGTGGCACCGGCGTCCAACCGTGCGCGGCCCTCCGGCCCTCCTCGCGTCCTGAGCCCTCGCCGCGCGCCGGCAGGCGCGCGGCCGACACCGAGGAGATTTCATGAGGACCGCAGTCATGCTGCTCGTCGCGGCGAGCGCGATCGCCCTCGCCGGGTGCGGCGGGAGCGACGGCTCGTCCGCCGCGGAGACGGCGACCACCGAGACAGTCGAGACGACGCCCCCCGCGACGGGATCGACGGCGGCTACGACCACCGCACCCGGGTCGCAGGCGACCGTGATCCCGATTCGGGTCGCCAACGGGGTGCCGCAGGGCGGGATCCAGCGCCCGACGGTCAACCAGGGCGACAAGGTCGTGCTGGTCATTCGCACGGACTCGGGTGAGGCCGTGCACTTGCACGGCTACAACATCGAGGCGGACGTCGTGCCCGGAAAGCCCGTTCGGCTGCCGTTCACCGCGAGCATCGCGGGCAGGTTCGAGGTCGAGCTGCATCCGACCGACACGCTGCTCGCGGTGATCGAGGTAAAGCCCTGACCCGCCCGTACTTCGTCGCGCACGGGATCGGGGGCATCCAGGACCTCCCTGTCCCGACGTGGCTCTTCTACTGGGGCGCGGCGGTCGTCTTGGTCGTCTCGTTCGTCCTGTTGGGCGCGCTCTGGCGGCGACCGCTGCTGGGGCCTCACCGGCGTGGCCGAGACCTCGGGGAACGGCTCTCGTGGATCGTGCTCGGCCCGGTGCGCATCGTCGTGCAGGCGATCTCGATCGCGCTCTTCCTCCTCGTCTGGGTCTCCGCGCTGCTCGGAGACACCGATCCGTTCAAGAACCTCGCGCCGACGTGGATCTACGTGATCTTCTGGCTCGGCGTCCCTGCGCTCTCCGTGACGCTCGGCAACGTCTGGCGCGCGCTTTCCCCGTGGCGGGCGCTCGCGGACCTCTTCGTCTGGCTGCGCGAGCTGGGCGGCGCGGAGGCGCGACCGCTGGCGGAGTACCCGGAACGGCTGGGACGGTGGCCCGGGGCCGTGGCCCTCTTCGCGTTCGCGGCGCTCGAGCTCGCCTACTCCGACCCCTCGAGCCCGCGCGCGCTCGCGTTCGCGGTCGCCCTCTACACGTATGTCGCGCTCTTCGGGATGGCCGCGTTCGGGCGGGACGCGTGGACGCGGCACGGCGAGGGGTTCGCCGTGTACTTCGGGCTCCTGGCGAAGATTGCCCCCCTCTATGCCGCCGAGGGACGCCTCCGGCTCCGCTGGCCGCTCACCGGTCTCGCGGGCAAGGACACGACGCCGGGCGCGGTGGCGTTCGCCGGGGTCATGCTCGGGACGGTCCTGTTCGACGGGTACTCGCGGACGACGACCTGGCAGGACCTGATGGCGCGGCTCGAGGCGCCGTACGTCGTCGACCGGCCGACCCTCGGCGAGCTTCTCGTGACCCTCGCGAGCATCGGCGGCCTCCTGACCGGAGTCCTGCTGATCGCGCTCGCGTTCGAGGCGGCGATGGCCGTCGCGCGCTGGACGGTGAACGCGCCGCGCTCGCTGGTGCCGGACTTCGTCCTCTCGCTCGTCCCGATCGCGTTCGTCTACGTCGTCGCGCACTACGCGACGCTCTTCCTCGTGCAGGGCCAGTTCGCGATTCCGCTCCTGTCCGACCCGCTGGGCCGCGGCTGGAACCTCTTCGGCACCGCGCACGTGACGCCGGACCTCACGGTGATCTCGCCCAACACGACGTGGTACGTCCAGGTCGTGGCGCTCGTCACGGGCCACGTGGCCGGGCTCGCGATCGCGCACGATCGGGCCGTGACGCTGTTCGCGGACCGCCGCGACGCGCTCCGCTCCCAGTACGCGATGCTCGCGCTGATGGTGCTCTACACGGTCGGAGGCCTATGGGTGCTCTCCCGCGGCTGATCGGCCATCACCTCGATCCGCTGACGCTCACCCTCGAGGCGGCCGTGCTCGCCGTCCTCCTCGTCGGCTTCGGGGCGATCTGGCTGCGCGAGCGCCGCCGGCGCGTCGACCGCAGCCGCCGCATCCCGGAGCTGCGCGACTGACCTCGTCCGCCTCACTCAGCGAGGGGAGACGAAGCCCGCGTACAGAAGCGTCGCGGCGACGATGGTGAACACCGAGCCGCCGCCCGCGCCGAGGCCGGCGGCAGCGCTGCCGCCGGCGGCGGCCACGACCCCGGCGATCACGAGCGTGTTCCCGACCGGTCGCCGGCGGATTCCCGTCAGGGCGACCGCCACCGCCGCGACCGTCCCCGTCACGTTGCCGACGAGCGCGAGCGCGCGCGCCGGGAGGAAGGCGAGGTGCGCCGCCGCATCGGGGATTGCGGTGCCGGCGACGGACGGATCGAGCGGGACGGCGATCGCCACGCCGATCGCGAGCCCGACGTACAGCAGCGCGACCGGCGCGGCGATCGAGACGCGGGCACGGAGGAGCGATCCCGCGCCGAGGAGCGGTGCCGTCAGCAGGCCGCCGAAGAGGTAGTAGACCCGGAACGCACGGTCGTCCCAGCCGGCCGCGGCGCCCCACGCGAGCGCTCCGGAGGCCACCGCGAACGCCGCGAGCGAGCCGCTCCACGCGAGCAGCTCGGGAGCCCGTCGTCCGCGCCAGCGTCGCAGGAGCTCCGCTGCGAGCCTCAGCGAGACGAGCGCGGCGGCGAAGGCGAGCAGCACGTCCATCGAGCGGCAAATCTACGGCCCCCCGGGGCCGGGGGCGCGCTGTACGCTCAGGCGGTGGCGCGACCGCAACAGCTCCTGACGCCCGGACCCACCGCGGTCCCGCCGGAGGTGCTGCGCGCGCTGGCCGAGCCGGTGATCCATCATCGTTCGCCGGACTTCGCCGAGGTCTTCGCGCTCGCCCAGGAGCGCCTGCGCGCCGTCTACCGGACCGCGCACGAGGTGCTCGTCTTCACGTCGTCCGGCACGGGCGCGTTCGAGTCGGCAGTGGTCAACCTCCACTCGCCCGAAGACCGCGTCCTGGCGGTCTCGCAGGGCGAGTTCGGTGAGCGCTGGCAGAGGCTCGCGACGGTGTTCGGCTGCGACGTCGTCCCGTTGACGTACTCCTGGGGCGAGGCGCCCCGACCGGCGGACGTGCGCGACGCCCTCGCGGAGAGCGGCGCCCGCACCGTGCTCCTCGTCCACTCGGAGACCTCGACCGGCGTCGTCTGCGAGCTCCAGCCACTCCTCGCGGTGTGCGCCGAGGGCGGCGCGCTCTCGGTCGTGGACGCGGTGTCGAGCCTCGGGGCGGTGCCGCTCGAGACGGACGCCTGGGGAGCGGACGTCGTCGTCACGGGCTCGCAGAAGGCGTTGATGACGCCCCCCGGCCTCGCGTTCGCGTCCGTCTCCGACCGTGCCTGGGAGCGGGCCGCGAGCGCCTCGCTGCCGAGGTTCTACTGGGACTGGGAACGTCAGAGGCGCGCGCAGGCGAAGGGCTCGACGCCCTCCACGCCGGCTACCTCGCTCGTCGTCGCGCTCGTCGAGGCGCTTGGCCTCGTGCTCGAGGGCGGTCTCGACGCGGCGTTCGCACGGCATCGTGCGCTGGGGCGCGCCTGCCGCGCCGGGATCAAGGCGATGGGTCTGAAGCTCTACTCGCCGGACGACGACAGCGCGGCGGTGCTCACCGGCGCGCTGACGCCCGACGGCGTCGACGCGGTCGCCCTGCGGCTCGCGCTGCGCGATCGCCACGGCATCACGATCGCGGGTGGGCACGGCGAGCTCGTCTCGCGCCTCTTCCGGATCGGCCACATCGGCCACGTCGGGATCGAGGCGCTGGCGAGCGCGCTCGCGGCGATCGAGGAGGAGCTCGCGTCCGCGGGTGCGGACGTCGAGCCCGGCAGAGCGGCACCCGCCGCGTACGAGGCGTTCGGCACCGTTGCCACGGCATAAGTGGCCCTTCAGGCAATGCCATCCAGATCCCTCGCGTGCGATGAGCTGCGCTACGCATCGTCCGCGCTCGCCGCGATACCCGCTGGTGCCGGGGCTCCCTGCGTCCGAGCCTTCCTTGCTCCTCGCACGCGTGGAACGAGGCAGCGTCACCTGAAGGGACGCTAGAGATGCGCGTCCTCGTCCGCGAGCCGATCGCCGAGGCGGGAGTCGAGCTCCTGCGGGAGCGGTTCGACGTCGACGTCGATCCCGACTCGCCGCTCGAGGAGGTGATCGACCGCTACGACGGCATCGTGATCCGCTCCGCCACACGGGTCACGAGCGAGCTGATCGACCGGGCCTCACGCCTGAAGGTGATCGGGAGAGCGGGGGTGGGAGTCGACAACGTCGACGTCGACGCCGCGACCCGCCGCGGGATCGTCGTGGCGAACGCACCCGAGTCGACGGTCGTCTCGGCCGCCGAGCAGACCGTCGGCCTGATCGTCGCGCTCGCGCGGAACATCCCGCAGGCGCACGCCGCGCTGAAGGCGGGGCGCTGGGAGCGCTCGCGGTGGGGCGGCGTCGAGCTCGCCGGCAAGTCGCTCGGCGTGATCGGCTTCGGACGTATCGGCCAGCAGGTCGCGCGGCGCGCGGCCGGGCTCGGGATGAGCGTGCTGGCCTTCGACCCGTTCGTCGGCAGCGAGCGCTTCCGCGAGCTCGGCGTCGAGCGAGCGGAGACCCTGGAGCAGCTTCTCGGCGCCTCCGACGTCGTCACGCTGCACTCCCCGCTCACCGACGAGACGCGGTGCCTGATCGACCGGCAGGCGATCTCGCAGATGCGCGACGGCGCCCGGCTCGTCAACGCCGCGCGCGGCGCGCTCGTCGATGAGGAGGCGCTGATCGAGGCGCTGCGCGCGGGGAAGCTCGCCGGCGCGGCGCTCGACGTGTTCTCCTCCGAGCCGTACGAGGGGCCGCTGCTCGAGCTCGACCAGGTCGTCGTGACCCCGCACCTCGCGGCGTCGACGGACGAGGCGCAGGACCGGGCGGGGCTGATCGTGGCGGAGCAGGTCGTCGCGGCCCTGGACGGGGGGATCGTCTCGAACGCCGTCAACATCCCGGTCGTCGACCAGGGAGACCTGGAGGTGCTCGGCCCCTTCATCCCGCTGGCCGCGCTGCTCGGCCGGATCGCGGTCGCGCTCGCGGTGGGGTGGCCGCAACGGATCGTGGTCGCCGCGCACGGCCCGCTCTCGGAGTACGACACGCGCCTGCTCACGGCCGCCGCGCTCAACGGGGCCTTCCAGGAGCGGGTCGACCAGGTCGTGAACGTCGTCAACGCGCCGGTCATCGCGGCCGAGCGCGGCATCGAGGTGGTCGAGGAGCGGAACCGCGCCTCCAGGGACTACACGAACGCCGTCGAGGTGACGATCGTCTCCGACGGCGAGGAGGCGATGGTCTCGGGCACGACGATCGGGCCCGAGCCGCGGCTCTTCCTCGGCGGCGCGCTGGGCTTCGGGATCGACCTCGAGATCGCGCCGCACATGGTCTTCGTCCGCTACGAGGACCAGCCCGGGGTGATCGGCAGGGTCGGCTCCATGTTCGGCGACGCCGGCGTCAACATCGCCAACATGGCCGTCTCCCGGACGAAGGAGGGTGGCGAGGCCCTGATGGTCTTCTCGATCGACACGCCGGCCACCGAGGAGCTGGTCGAGGCCCTCCACGACGTCGGCTTCGGTGACGTCCGCTTCGTGGAGCTGGGATGAGCGGCCGCGGCGACGGTCGGATCGTCGCCGCCCGGGAGTCGGCGCCGAGGAAGCCGTGCCCCGCCGGGGCTCACCCGGGCGAAGGGGCCGACAGCGTCGGTGTCGGGCGGCTCGTGCCGGGGGTCGACCGGTGACGCCCTGGCCGGAGCCGGTGGAGCGAGTCGCCTCGTTCCTGCGCGCGACCGGGGCGGAGGCGCGGATCGAGGAGTTCGGCGTCGAGACGCCCACCGCCGAGGCGGCGGCCGACGCGATCGGCTGCACGCTCGGTCAGGTGGTGAAATCGCTCGTGTTCATGTGCGACCGCGCCCCGGTGGTGGCGCTCGTCCCCGGCGACCGCCGAGCGGACGGTGGGAAGGTCGCGCAGCACGCCGGCGCCCGTCGCGCGTCGATCGCCCGGCCGGCGGAGGTCGTGGAGGCGACGGGGTTCGAGCCCGGGGCGGTGGCCCCCTTCCCGCTCGAGCGCGTGTCCGTCGTGCTCGTCGAGCGGACCCTCGTCCGTCACCCGATCGTGTGGGCCGGGGCGGGCTCGGAGCACCATATGGTGGCGCTCTCCCCGCGTGAGCTCGTTCGCCTCACGCGCGGTCGAGTCGAGGACCTCGTGCGCGAATCTCCATAATTCCTCGGACCAGCCCGCGAACGGAGGGAACCCGATGCAGGAGACCGCGAAGATCTGGATGAACGGCGAGCTCGTCGACTGGGCGGACGCGACCGTCCACGTCGGCGTCCACGGGCTGCACTACGGCTCCGGGGTGTTCGAAGGGATCCGTGCCTACGAGACCTCGCGCGGCCCCGCCGTCTTCCGTCTCTCCGACCACCTGCAGCGGCTCCACGACAGCGCGAAGCTCCTCTACATGGAGCTTCCCTACACGGTCGAGGAGCTCCGCACCGCGACCCACGACCTCGTGCGCGCGAACGGGCTCCCCTCCTGCTACCTCCGTCCGATCGCGTTCTTCGGCTACGGCTCGCTCGGCGTGCACACGAGCGGGAATCCGATCGAGACCGTGATCATGAGCTGGCCGTGGGGCGCGTACCTCGGCGAGGACTCACTCACCAAGGGGATCACCGCGAAGATCTCGACCTGGCGGCGGGTCGGGCCGAACGTGATCCCCCATGTCGCCAAGGCGACGGGGATCTACCTCAACTCGATGCTCGCGACGACCGAGGCGAAGCGGGCCGGCTACGACGAGGGCATCCTCCTGACCGACGCGGGCTTCGTCGCGGACGGGCCCGGCGAGAACATCTTCGTCGTCAAGAACGGCCGCATCACGACCCCGCCGCTCTCGACCTCGATCCTCCCGGGCGTCACGCGCGACTCGATCATCCAGATCGCGCAGGACCAGGGCTACATCGTCGACGAGGTCGACATCATCCGCACGGAGCTCTACCTCGCGGACGAGGTGTTCATGACGGGCACCGCCGCCGAGGTCTCGCCGGTGCGGGCGGTCGACGACGTCGAGCTCGGCGTCGGCCCCGTCACGCTCGAGCTCCAGAAGGCGTACCTCGACGTCGTCAACGGCCGTACCGACCAGTGGAGCCACTGGCTCGACCTGGTCGAGGTGCGAGACGCGGCGACCGCCTGAAGGGCCTGGGACGTTCGGACCCACGCTCTCCGGCGGGGGCTGACAACGCTTGTGTTGAATCAACACAAGCCCCGCTGTCCGCGACGGTGGTCTACGGGCGCAGTGCGAGGATTGTCGCGACGATGCGGTCCTGGTCGTCCTCGGAGAGGGACGACCCGCTCGGCAGGCAGAGCCCGCGCTCGAAGAGCCGTGCGGACACGTCCCCCCCGAAGGCCTCGTGGCCGGCGAAGACCGGCTGGAGATGCATCGGCTTCCAGAGCGGCCGCGCCTCGATGTCCTCCGCCTCGAGCGCGAGCCTGACGGCCTCTCGGTCGGCTCCGAAGACTCCGGGGTCGAGCACGACGCACGTGAGCCAGGCGTTCGTCGTCCCGTACGCCGCCTCCGGCATGAACGCGATCCCCGGGACCTCGCCGAGCAGCTCCACGTAGCGTTCCCTGATCCGCCGGCGCGTCGCGACGCGCTCGGGCAGCGACTCGAGCTGCGCACGACCGAGCGCGGCGAGCAGGTTGCTCATCCGGTAGTTGAAGCCGACCTCGAGGTGCTCGTAGTGCGGCACCGGCTCCCTCGCCTGCGTCGAGAGCTTCCGCGCGTGCTGGACCCGCTCCCGGTTGTCGGAGACGAGTGCCCCGCCTCCGCTGGTCGTGATGATCTTGTTGCCGTTGAACGAGAGCGCCGCGAGCGCGCCCTGACCACCCGCAGGCGCCCCGCGGTACGTCGCCCCGAGCGACTCCGCCGCGTCCTGCACGAGCACGACGCCGTGCCCCTCGCACACCTCGCGCAGCGCCTCGTAGTCGCAGCACTGTCCGTAGAGGTCGACCGCGACCACGGCCCGCACGCCGGCGCCCGCATCGCGGCGCGTCGCGATCGCGCGGTCGAGCAGCCCGGGGTCGATCGTCCACGTCGCCTCGTCCGCGTCGACGAAAAACGGCGTCGCGCCGGCGTACGTGATCGCGTTCGCGCTCGCGGCGAACGTGAAGCCCGAGCACGCGACCTCGTCGCCGGCGCCGATCCCGAGCACGACGAGGGCGAGGTGGAGCGCCGCCGTGCCGCTCGAGAGGGCGACCGCGTGCTCGACGCCGGTGACGGCTGCGAGCTCGGACTCGAAGGCGTCGACGTGCGGGCCGAGCGGCGCGATCCAGTTCGAGGCGATCGCATCGGCGACCAGCTCGGCCTCCCGCCCGCTGAGGTGGGGCGGGGAGAGGTAGACGCGTGGCATCGCAGGACGAGCCTAGCCGCGGGGCCGCGACGGCATCCCGGCAGCAGGCTCGTGAGCGACTCCTCGACCGGCGGCAAGGGGCCGCCGAGCATCGCAGTCTCGCGACAGCTCTGTCAATTGTCTGTTTTGGACATGTCCGGTTGAGACACGGCCACCCAAACGAATCGGATCCCGAACGGCGATACTTCAGCCGATGGCAGAGCACGGGATGGTGTTCCTCGGGTTCGGCAAGTACGTTCGCGCCGACCGGATCTACGCCCTCGAGCCGATCGTCGGCGACGACCGCGGCAGCGGCCGCCGGACGCTGGTCTGGGTCGAGGGCATTCCCGAGCCGGTCGTCGCGTCGCGCACGCAGGAGACGATCCTCGACGAGATCGAGGCGAGCGCGGCTCCCGCGGGCAGTCGCCGGAGAACGGCGCGCGGCGCGGTCGTCCGCCACCCGCAGCTCTTCGAAGGCGAGTGACCCTCGCCGAGCTCCTCCGCGGCGGCGTCCACGAGGTCGCCCCCGCGCTCGTCGGATGGACGCTCCTCGTCGACGGGGTGGGCGGCCGGATCGTGGAGGTCGAGGCCTACGCCCAGGACGACCCCGCGAGTCACGCCTTCGGCGGCGAGACCGTGCGCAACGCCACCATGTTCGGGCCCCCGGGCCACCTCTATGTCTACCGCTCGTACGGGCTCCACTGGTGTGCGAACGTCGTGTGCGAGCAGCCGGGCCGCGCAGCGGGCGTCCTGCTGCGCGCGCTCGAGCCCACCCACGGGGTCGACCGGATGCGCGCGCGCCGCGGGCTCACGGACGTGCGGTTGCTCTGCGCGGGACCGGGGCGGCTCACGCAGGCGCTCGCGCTGACCGGCGCCGACGATGGAGCCGACCTCTCCCGGCCGCCCTTCCGGCTGGCGCCGCCGGCCACGCCGGCGGTCGTCGAGTGCACGCCGCGGATCGGCATCAGCCGTGCCGCCGAGCGGCCGTGGCGATACGTGGAGGCGGGCTCTAGCTTTTCGAGCCGTCGCCGACGAGCAGCGTGATCGGGAGGCCGCGCCGGGCGGCGACGCCCGGCTCGAGGCTCTGCCTGATCACGGTCCCGGACGGCCTGCCGGCGGTGTAGCGGACGCGCACCGCCAGCCCGAGCTTCTGCGTCCGGCGGCGCGCGTCGGGCAGGCTCGAGCCGACGAGGTTCGGGACGAGCCCGTCCCGGGCGAGCGTGACGAACAGCCGGACGGTGCCGTTGGCGGAGAGGTAGCCACCCCTCGGCTCCTGCTTCACGACGTGACCCGGTCGTGAGCGGGGCTTCGCGGGGACGTAGACGAGGTCGGGTGTCAGCGGCACGGACTGGAGGGCGACCTTCGCCGACTCGGCGGAGCGGCCGACGACGGTCGGCACCGTCACCTCGTTCGCGTAGCACTTCGCGGTCGTCCCGGGCGCCTGGCCGACGAAGTAGGACGTGACGCGGGTGCCGGGGCAGTACCCGTTGTCCAGCTGCCACCGGCCGGCGCGGTGCACCACGCGCAGGTCGTACGCGGGGAGGTACGGCGGGGGCGTGAAGCTGTGCGGGTCCTCGCCGTCGAGCGCGCGGGTCATGAACGCCTTCCAGATCTCGGCCGGGAGGGTGCCTCCGGACACCGGCTCACCGTGGAACTCGGTCTTCATCGGGCGCAGAGCGTCGGGATAGCCGACCCACACGGCGACCGCGAGCTCCGGGGTGTAGCCGACGAACCAGGCGTCGCCGTAGTCGTCGGTCGTTCCCGTCTTGCCCGCCACCTCGCGGCCCGGGATCTGCGCGCGCCGCCCCGTCCCCTGCCCGACGACGTCCTGCAGGATCGACGTCAGCGTCTCGGCCTGGGCGGGCGGCAGGACGGCCCGCGCCACGGGATCGTTCTGCCTGACCTTGCCGCTACGGCGGGTCTTCACGGCATCCACGACGCGCGGGAGGTCGCCCATCATCGAGCCGTCGATGCGCTTCCCGTCGTTCGCGATGGTCGCGTACGCGCGGGTCATGTCGAGCGGGTTGACGGCGACGGAGCCCAGGCCGATCGCGAAGTAGGCCGGAAGCTTCGAGTGGACGCCGAGGGCGTGGGCGGTCGCGACGATCTTCTGCGGGCCGACGACCTGCGTGAGCTGCGCGTAGACCGAGTTGTCGGAGGCGATCATCGCCTGGCGGAGGTCGATCTGGCCCAGGTACGAGCCCTCGTAGTTCGACACGGGCCAGATCCGGTCTCCCGCGTCGATCTTGACCGGCTTCGACACGAACTCCGTCGAGGGCGCGATGCCGCTCCGGAACGCGCTCGCGAGCACGATCGGCTTGAACGACGAGCCCGGCTGCCGCTCTGCCTGCGTCGCGAGGTTGAACTGGCTCCGGCGGTAGTTCGTGCCGCCGAACATCGCCTTGACCGCGCCCGTCCGCGGGTCGATCGCGACGAGCGCGGCGGCCGGGCCGCTCGGGTCCTTCAGCACCTCCTGGATCGCCTGGCGCGCCTTTGCCTGCAGATCGAGGTCGATCGTCGTGGTGACCTCCAGACCCCCACCGAACACGCGCTCTGCGCCGTAGTGGCCGACCAGCTGGTCGGTCACGTAGTTGACGAAGTACGCGGCCGGCCCGCGCGTCCCCGGCAGGTGGACGTCGTCGGGCCGGGGCAGAGGAGCGGCGTTCGCCCGGCGCTGCTCGCCGCTCGTGATGCGGCCCTGCTCGTAGAGCAGGTCGAGCACGTACGCGCGGCGCGCCCTGGCCGCCGCGGGGTGCTGCACCGGGTCGTAGTACGTCGGGCTCCTCGGGAGCCCGGCGAGCAGCGCCGCCTCGGGGAGGGTCAGCTCGGCGGCGCTCTTGTCGAAGTACGTCCTCGCCGCCTGCAGGATCCCGTAGGCGCCGTTCCCGAAGTAGATCGTGTTCAGGTACGCAGTCAGGATCCGGTCCTTCGACCAGCGCTGCGAGAGCTGCCACGCGAGGGCCGCCTCGCGGACCTTGCGGGCGAGCGTGTCCGCGTTGCGGCTGTACGCGTTCTGCACGTACTGCTGCGTGATCGTCGAGCCGCCCTCGACGACGCTCTGGCTCCGGACGTCTGCCCAGAGGGCCCGGAGGATCGCGTGCAGGTCGACGCCGTTGTGCTCGTAGAAGCGCTTGTCCTCGACCGCGACGATCGCCTGCTTCATGATCGGCGCGATCTCGTCCGAGGAGACGAGCACGCGGCTCTCGTCGCCGCGCAGGATCGCGAGCACGCGCCTCTGGCCCGAGGTGTTCGGGGCGGAGTAGATCACGGTGTCGACGTCCCCGTGCGGGCTCGACGGGTCGAGCGCGGCGACCTCGCTGCGGATCGCGACTACGAGCCCGTAGCTGAACGAGGCGAACGTGAGCGCCATCAGCACGAGGAGCAGCACGACGAGCCGCAGCTTCCGGATCCGGCCGCGCTTCGGCGCCGCCTCCGTGCGTCTTCGAAGCCGCAAAACGTCGTCAAGTGTAGCCCCGCGCCGCCGTTCTCAGGCCGTGGCGAGCAGCTCGAGCAGCTCGGCGCCGTACCGCTCGAGCTTCGCCGGGCCGAGCCCCTTGACCGACGCGAGCTCGCCCTGCGAGCGCGGCTTGCGCGTCGCGAGCTCGTCGATCGTCGCGTCGTGGAGCACGACGTAGGCCGGCACTGCGTCCGCGCGGGCGCGCTGCCGCCGCCACGCTCGCAGGTCGTCCGCGAGTGCCGTGTCCGCACGACCCGCTGCGTGGCCGCCGAGCTGCGGCAGCGGGGCGTCGACGTTCGCGTGCAACACGACGAACCCGTCGGGAGTCGTCCGCTCGACGAGCGCGCCGGTCGTCTCGAGGGCGCGCACCCACCGGCCGACCTCGGCGTCGCCCGCGGCGGAGAGCGCGCCGAACGACCGCGAGCGCCGTGCAGAGGGCGGCGCCGTCACGGAGCCGCGGAGCAGCGCGACGAGGCTCCGCCGGCCGAGCGGCCAGGTGAGCCCGGCCACCGTCTGGACGATCAGGCGGGCGGGATCCTCGGGGAGCGGCACGGTTGCGCTCGGGCCGCGGCGGGCGTCCTCCCGGGGCGCGCAGACGTCGCATGCGTCGCAGGCGCCCTCGAGCGTCTCACCGAAGTGCTCCAGCACCTGGAGGTGCCGACACCGATTGCTCTCCGCGAAGGACACGATGCGCTCGAGGCGCGCCTTCGCACCGTCGGCGTAGCGCGCGAGGAGCCCGTCTACGACCGCTCCGGCGTCCGAGGCCGCCGGCCGGAGCTCGATCCGCATCGACCGCCCCGCGTCGTAGCCGCGGCTCCAGAGCCCGGCCTGCTCGAGCATCCCGACGAGCACCCGGGGGTCGTGGCCGTCCCCGACGACAGCGGCGAGCGCCTCCGGCTCGATCGTGCCGCCGGCATCCCGCACCGCGCGGTACACGCGGCGAAGGAGGTCGGACGAGGGAACCGAGCGCAGGGCGAAGCGGCGCAGCGACGCGGCATCGGCGTCGCCGGCGAACAGCACCGCGTCGCTCGGCTCGCCGTCCCGGCCCGCCCGTCCCACCATCTGCACGTAGCCCTCGAGGGAGTCGGGAAGGTTCACGAGCGCGACGAGCCGAACGTCAGGCTTGTCGATTCCCATCCCGAAGGCCGTCGTCGCGACGACGACCGGCGTGCGCCCAGCGGTGAACGCCTCCTGGACGCGGGTGCGCTCCGCCGGCTCGAGCCCCGCGTGGTAGTGCTCGGCGGCGAGCCCGTGCCCGCGGAGCGTCCGCGCGATCTCCTCGCACGACCGCCGGGAGCGCGCGTAGACGATCCCCGGCGCGCCATCCAGACGGGACAGCCGGGCGAGCAGGCCGCGCAGCCGCTCCTCGCCGTTCTCCGCGCGCTCCACGTCGTAGCGGAGGTTCGGGCGATGGACGGTCGTCCGCACGAGCTCGAGCGGACGGCCCAGGGCCGCTCCGATCGCCTCCGCGTCGGCGGGGGTCGCCGTCGCGGTCATCCCGAGCACGGCGGGGTCGCCGAGCATGCCCAGGGCGCGCCCGATGAACAGGTAGTCGGGGCGGAAGTCGTGTCCCCACATGCTCACGCAGTGGGCCTCGTCGATCACCACGAGCCCGACCCCGATCTCCCGGAGCGTCGCGACGAACGACTCCTGGCGCAGGCGCTCGGGCGCGGCGTACAGGATCCGTGTCGCTCCTCCCGCGACGGACCGGAGTCGCGCGGCGGACTCCTCGGCCGCGAGCGACGAGTTCACGAACGTCGCCCTGCGTGCGACGGGACCCGGGAGGCCGTCGACCTGGTCCTTCATCAGCGCGATCAGCGGCGAGAGCACCAGCGTCGGCGAAGGGCGCAACATCGCCGCGAGCTGGTAGGTCAACGACTTTCCCGCTCCGGTGGGCATGAGCGCCAGCGTGTCGCGCCCTTCCAGGGCGGCGCGGACGACGGCCTCCTGTCCCGGGCGGAAGTCGTCGAAGCCGAAGAGCTCCTTCAGGGCGGGACGGAGGTCGCGCACCGAACAAGTGTACGACCCGCATCGGAGCGCATCCGCGCCGGTTCGTGACGGCACGTCGGGGACGTACTCCGCCGAAGGCGGGGATCCAGCGGCAGGAAGCCTGTCCTGGCGGGTTCCTGCCCCGCGGACGAGAATCAGACCGGCTCGGAGGCCACGATCGGGCTCGTGGTCGGCACGTCGACCCCACCCGCGGGCTCGAGCGTGACGAGCACGCGGGAGCCGGGGGTGACCGTCCGGTCGACCGGCACGACGTCGGGTGTCGCGCCGCCGGGGAACAGGCCTGCGCGCACGGGCGTCTCTCCGTCGAGCACCCAGACCTCGTAGGTCTTCCCGCTCGGTGCCGAGTCGAGCGAGTCGAGGACGAGGACGGCGTCGCCGCCCGCGACCACGAGTCGGCCGTCGCCCTCGGCGAGGCCGACGCTGCGCGCGTCCGGCGCGGAGAGGACCATGGCTGCCGCCCGCGCCTGCGCGAGAGCGGCTCGGGACTCGTCGAGGTCGGAGGAGACCGACGCGCCCCAGACTCCGAGCGCGACTGCCGCCACTGCAGCGGCGGCGGCCGCGGCGCCGAGCACGGGGACGAAACGTGACCGACGTCGCGGTGCGAGTGGGACGACGGTCTGGCGCTCGGCTCGTGCGCTCTCGAGGATCCGCTCGCGCAGCTCGGGCCGCGGCGAAGGCCCCGCCGCCCCGGTCGCCAGCGCGGCCGTCGTCTCGGTGAGCGCGCGGAGCTCCGCACGCGCCTCCTCCGACCGGGCGAGCAGCTCCTTCGCCCGTGCGCGGTCGCCGGGCTCGAGCGCGTCGAGCGCGTAGCCGGCGATCAGCTCGTGAGCCTCGGCGTCCATGCTCTCTCGCTCTCGGTTTCGTCGAGCAGCTCGCGCAAGCGCGCGAGGCCGGCGAACATCCGGCTCTTGATCGTACCGAGCGGCACTCCGAGCCTCTCGGCGAGCTCCGCCTGCGAGTACCCGCCGTAGTACGCCAGCTCGAGCGCCTCGCGTTGCGCGTCCGGGAGCGCGGCGAGGGCCTGCAGGAGGCGCGCGCGCTCGAAGCCGAGCCACGCCTCGTCCTCTGCCGAGCCCGCGGCCGCCGTGGCCCCGGCGGAATCGTCCGGCGCCAGCGGCTCGGCCCGGCGACGCTCCTCGCGGCGCACGATGTCGACCGCGCGGCGGTGGACGAGCGTGAGGATCCACGTGCTGGCCTTCGCGCGCTCCGCGCGGTACGTCGCGGCCGACCGCCAGACGCCGAGAAACGCCTCCTGGACGGCGTCCTCGGCGAGTCGGTCGTCGCGCAGGATCCTGAGCGCGATGCCGAAGGCGACCCGTCCCACTCGGTCGTAGAGCTCTCCGAGCGCCGCCTCGTCCCCGCGCGCGACCAGGGCGACGAGCGCCTCGTCGGAGAGATGCGTGAGCCGGTCCTGCACGACCCGTCGATTCTGGCCCACGGACGCGGTGGAGCGAAGGGCCGTCTCCGACATGCCCCTCGTTCGCCGGCGACGTCCGCTCGGTTCGTTTCGAACCGGACACGCGCCCGCGGCGAACGAGGGCCGTCACTCGACCCGAAGGAGCACACATGCGCAAGACACTCATCGCCGCCGTGGCCGTCTCGCTGGCGGTCGCGGCCGTCGCGGGGGCAATGGTCGGAGGCCCGGGCTCCGCCGGCGCCGCCGACCACGTCGACGCGCCCGGGCTCACGCCCCCCGGCGGGAACTTCCAGCTCGACATCACCGACATCTACGCCTGGCGGGCCGCGAACGGCAACACCGTCCTCGCGCTCAACGTGAACGGCCTGACGAAGCCCGGGCAGGCGCCCGTCTTCGCCAGCGGCGTCCCGACCGTCCACTCGACCAAGGGAGTCTCCTACTGGTTGCGGGTCGACAACGACCGTGACGCCCTCTCGGACGTCGATCTCCAGATGACGTTCGGGAAGCCGGCGAAGAACGGCGTGCAGCACATGACCGTGCGCCGGAACGGGAAGCTGCTCCTCGCCGGCCGGACGACCGCGCCGGGCGCGCGGATCGTCACGATCAACCGGCAGCACGGGGTGAAGGCGTACGCCGGGCTCCGCGACGACCCGTTCTTCTTCGACCTGGCGGGGTACCTCGACATCCTCGCCGCGCTCGACGACGACAAGACGAACGACGCGAAATCGTTCGTCGGCTGCACCGCGCCCCGCACGGACTTCTTCAAGGGGCTCAACGTCTCCTCGATCGTGCTCGAGCTCCCGCCCGGGCTGCTGACCGGCTCGACGTCGTCGATCGGCGTCTGGGGCGCGACCACGGTCGGCGGCAAGCAGGTCGACCGCATGGGCCGGCCCGCGATCAACACCGTGTTCCTGCCCAACAACCCGTTCCCGGGTGAGCAGAAGGGCCAGGTGCCCTCGAAGAAGAAGGCGTTCAACCAGGGTCAGCCCAGGAACGATCGGACTGCCTTCCGCGGCGAGGTCGTGAACACGCTGAAGGTGCTCTTCAGCCTGAACGACGCGTCGGGCGACGACCCGAGCGACGACCAGAAGCAGATCGCCGCGCTCGCCGACGTCCTCCTGCCGGACGTGCTCACGTTCGACACCGCGAAGTCGGAGACGTTCCTCAACGGGCGCGCGCTCTCCGACGACGTGATCGACGCCGAGCTCGCTCTGATCACGGAGGGCACCGTGAAGACCGACTGCGTGTCGAAGAACGACCGGAAGTTCTGGCCGACGTTCCCGTACCTCGCGACGCCGCACGTCTGAGCCCGAACCCACGTCGGACCCTCGAGCGGGCGGCGCTGCCGCCCGCTCGCCACGGTCCGAACCGATCCGTCGCCCGGCGCGAACAACCCCCGTGCCACGGTGGCGTCTGGGAATCGGAGGAACGGTGTGTGTCGGCGCGCTGGCGGCCGCGCTGCTCGCGCCGGGCGGGCACGTAGGCGCCCGCCCTTCCGCGACGGCGGTCTCGGCGGGCGAGGTGGGGTCGCTCGTCGACCAGTTCGCCGCAGGTGACAGCGCCACCGTGGTGCGCCGGCTCGAGGCCGGCCCGGGAGTCGCGGCGGGCGATCCGGCGGCGCTCACCCTGCTCGGTCTCGGGTACCAGCAACTCTTCCGCGAGAGCGGTGACCCGTCGTGGCTCGGCCGGAGCTCGGCCGCGCTCGGGCGCGCGGAGAGCGCGCGGCGCGGCGCGCTGACGCTCGCCGGCCTCGCCCAGCTCGCGGATACGCAACACCGCTTCCACGCGGCGGAGGCGCTCGCCCGCGAGGCGCTCGGGCAGGACGGCACGAGCACGGTCGCCCGCGGCGCCCTCGGAGACGCGCTGCTCAACCTCGGTCGCTACCAGGCCGCGTTCGCCGAATACGACCGGCTGGCCGCGGCGGGGCCGAGCGTCGGGGCGTACTCGCGGGTCGCGACCGCCCGGCAGCTCCTCGGGGACGAATCCGGGGCGATCGACGCGATGGAGCTCGCCCTCGAAGCCGGCTCGGGCATTCCCGAGCAGGAGGCGTGGGCGCTCGTGCGCTACGGAGAGCTCCTGCGCCGCGCGGGCCGGCTCGCCCAGGCGGCAGGCGCCCATCGTCGTGCGCTGCGACTCGTGCCGGGATACGTCCATGCCCGCGCCGGGCTGGCGCGGATCGACGCGAGCCGTGGAGACTACGAGGCCGCGGCTCGGCGGCTCGGCGCGGTCGTCTCGGAGCTCCCGACGGTCGAGAACGCCGTGCTCCTCGCCGACGCGCTGCGCCGCGACGGTCGGGCGAAGCGCGCCCGCCGGGCCGTCCGGCTCGTCCAGACGCTCGAGCGGCTGCTCGAGGCGAACGGCGTCCGCACCGAGCTGCAGTCCGCGCTCTTCGACCTCGATCGCGGCCACCGGCCCGCCGAGGCGCTCGCCCGGGCACGCGCCGCCTACAGGGCTGCTCCGAGCGTCTACGCCGCGGACGCGGTTGCCTGGGGGCTCGCCCGGACGGGCCGTTGCGATGCCGCGCGCGGCTGGTCGGAGCGGGCGCTGCGGATCGGCACCCGCGAAGCCCTCTTTCTCTTCCACCGCGGCTGGATCGAGCGATGCGCGGGCCGTCCCGCGGCGGCACGGACGCTGTTCCGCGCGGCGCTGGCGCGCGATCGCGCGTTCTCACTGCGCTGGGCCCCGGTGGCGGAGCGGCGCGCCCACCCGCAGGGAGCGCGATGAGCCGGCGCGGGCTCGGCGTCTGCCTCGCGGTGGCTGCGGCCGCGCTCGCCCTCGCGCCCGGCGCCTCGGCGCACCCACTCGGCAACTTCACGGTGAACCACTACGCGGGGATCGAGCTCGCGGGTAGCCGGATCTACGTGCACTACGTGCTCGACCTGGCCGAGATCCCCGCGTTCCAGATCGGAGACGAGGTGCGCTCCCCCGGGTACGCGGGGACGCTGGCGCGTCGGCTCGAGCTCACCCTCGACGGACGTCGGGTCGCCCTCGTGCCGGTGCGACACCGAGCGGTTGCGCGACCGGGCGCGGGAGGTCTCGACACTCTTCGCCTCGACGTCGTCTATCGGGCGCGCGGCACGGGGACCCGTCTCGCCTTCGTCGATCGCACGTTCCCGCACCGCATCGGCTGGCGCGAGATCACGCTCACCGCGCGAGACGGCGCCCGGCTCGTGCGCTCGAGCGTTCCCGGCCGAAGCGCCTCGAACGCCCTTCGGGCCTACCCGTCCGACCTGCTCCGCTCTCCGCTCGACGTCCGCTCCGCCGGGGCGCGCTTTCGGCTCGGCACGGCGTCGGCCGCGCCGCCGCGCATCGACGGCCAGGTGGCGGGGCGGCACGTGGGAGGCGCGTTCGAGTCGCTCGTCGGACGCGAGCGGCTCTCCTTCGGCGTCGTCGTGCTCTCCCTGCTCGTCGCAGGCTTCTGGGGCGCCGCCCACGCGCTGACGCCAGGGCACGGCAAGGCGCTCGTCGCCGGCTACCTGATCGGCAGCAGGGGACGGCCGCGGGACGCGGTGCTCCTCGGCGCCACCGTCACGGCGACCCACACCGCAGGCGTCTTCGGGCTCGGGCTCGTGACGCTCCTCCTCTCGCGGTTCGTCGTGCCCGAGCAGCTCTACCCGTGGCTGACGCTCGTGTCCGGCCTGCTCGTCGTCGGCGTCGGGCTGGGCGTGCTAAGAAGCCGGCTCCGCGGTGTCCGACTGAAGTCGGACACCCACGGGCACCATGAGCACGATCACCACCACCACCCAGGTGTCCGGCCGAGGTCGGACAGCGAGGGCATTACCTCCGGCGGCATCCTCGGCGTCGGCGTCGCGGCGGGGCTGCTTCCGTGCCCGTCGGCGCTCGTCGTGCTGCTGAGCGCGATCGCGCTCCACCGGCTCGGGTTCGGCTTCGCCCTGATCCTCGCGTTCAGCCTCGGTCTCGCGGCGACCATCACGGGGATCGGGCTGGTCGCGGTCGTCGCCCGTCGTTCCTTCGCCCGCGTGAGCTTCGAGGGCCGGGTCGTCCGGGCGCTGCCGTCCCTCAGCGCGGCTGCGATCCTGATGGTCGGCCTGGCGATCACGGTTCGCGCGCTCCCGGGCGTCCTGTAGGCGGACGGACGAACCGAACCGCCGGTCACGGCGAACAAGTCACGTCAACGGCGGAGGAGGTGGGGATGTTCGGGCTCGACGAGTGGCTCGCGGGGGTGTCGGACGGTGGCTCGATCGCGATCGTGGTGCTCGTCGCGACGCTGCTCGGGCTCCGTCATGCGACCGACCCGGACCATCTCGCAGCCGTCTCGACGCTCGTCGTCTCCGGCCGGGAGCGCGCCGCGCGCGCGGCCGCGGGGCTCGGAGCCGCCTGGGGACTGGGTCATGCCGTCACGCTGATCGCGTTCGGGGTCCCGGTGCTCCTGGCCGACCACTACCTTCCGGCGGTCGTGCAGCGCGGCGCCGAGACCACCGTCGCGGCGCTGATCGCGTTCCTCGCGGTGCGGCTGCTCGTGCGCTGGCGCCACGGCGCGTTCGCCGCGACCCCCCTTGAGCACGACGGGCACCGGCACCCTGTACGCACGCCCGCAGGCGCGTTCGCGATCGGGCTCGTCCACGGGATGGGCGGCAGCGCGGGTGTCGGCGTGCTGCTCTTCGCCGCCGTGCCCTCGCGGACTGTCGCGCTCGCGGCGCTCGTGGTACTCGCGATCTGCACCGCGGTGTCGATGACGATCGTGACGACCGGTTTCGGGGCCGTGCTCTCGGTGCGGCGGATGGACGGCGTGCTGGCGGCGGCGGCCCCCGTTTTGGCGGTCTCGAGCCTGGCGTTCGGTCTCTGGTACGCAGCCGCCGCGTGGAGTCTCGCGCCGTATCCGTTCTGAGGACTCGGTCGCGCTTGGCGCGAGCCGAGGGACATCGCATACTCGCGGCGTGTCGAGCGGGACCGGGGTACGGGAGCGGGATCTCCGCGTCGTCGCGGGCGCGATCTGCCTCTCGGCGCTCGGCGACGGCATCGCCCTGATCGCGATGGGCCTCCGGGCGAACACGCTCGGCGGCGGGGCCATGGGCAGCGGGCTCGCCGTGGCGGGGATGTTCATCTGCCTCTGGGCGCCGGTGGTCGTGCTCTCCGGGCACGTCGGGCTGCTCGTCGATCGCGTCGAGACGCGCAGCCTGCTGGTCTGGGTCTCCGCCGCCCAGGCCTGCGTCGCGCTCGCGCTGGGCTTCGTCGGCTCGCTCGGGGTGCTGCTCGCCCTCGCGGTGCTCCTCGGCTCGGGCATCGCGGTGGCCCAGGCGGCCGAGTTCGCGCTCGTCCCGCTCGTCGGCGGGACGCGCAGCTTGCAGGCGGCGAACGGGATGGTGGAGACCGCCCGTGCGCTCGGTTTCGCGATCGGCCCCGTGTGCGGCAGCCTGCTCGTGGCCGCGGGCGGCACGATGGCGGCGATGGCCGTCGACGCGGCGTCGTTCGTCGTCGTCGGGGCGGCGGGTCTTTCCCTCGCCGTCCGCCGACGTCCGGAGCCGCACGCGCGCGAAGAGCGGCGACGGGCGCGCGACGGCATCGGGTTCCTGTTCGCCGACCGCCTCGTCGCGTTGATGGTCGTCGTGGTGTTCGTCTCGCTTCTCTTCATGTCCGCCTCCATTCCGGCCGACCTCGTCTACGTCCAGGACGTCCTCGGAGTGCAGGACATCGGGATCGGCATCGTGCTGAGCGGCTGGACCATCGGGATGCTGGTGGGGGCGAACGTCGTCGCACGCCGCGTCTCGCTCGGTGGGCTCGTCACGGCCGCGCTCGTCGGTGTCACCGTGCAGGGGCTGGGGAAGTTCTTCGCCCCGTTCTGGCTGGTGTTCTGGTTCATGCTCGTCATGTACTTCGTGGGCGGGATCGGACACGGGGTGAAGAACGTCACCTCGCGGACGCTGATCCACACCCGGGTCGCCGCGGACAGGCACGGGCGGGCGTTCGCCGCCTGGAACGGCGTCCGCAACGCCGCCGAGCTCGCCGCCCTGGGCGCCGGCGGCCTCCTGGTCGGCGCGCTGGGCGCGCGGGAGACCCTCTGGCTCGCCGGCGGGCTCTCCGCGCTCGCGGGTCTCGCCGGGCTGGCCGTGCTCGCGGGCTGGCGCGGGCGCGTGCCGGAGCCCGAGGCGGAGGTCGGTACGATCGGCTCCCCGTGAGCACCGACGAGCTCGAGCTTCTCGCACGCAACGCGGTGCATCTGCTGCCCGAGGGAGGGCTCGCGGAAAAGCTACGGCGGGGAAGACCGCTCCGAGTGAAGCTGGGGATCGACGTCACGTCGCCCGACATCCACGTGGGCCGCGCGATCCCGCTGCAGCGGATGCGCGCCTTCCAGGACGCGGGGCACGTCGGCGTCCTGATCGTCGGTGACTACACGACCAGGATCGGGGACCCGTCCGGACGCTCGGCCGAGCGTCCGGTGCTCTCGACGGAGGAGATCGATCGGAACGCGCAGACCTACGTGGAGCAGGCGATGATCGTGCTCGATCCGGAGCGGACGGAGGTGCGCTTCAACGGCGAGTGGCTCGCGGGCCTCGACTTCGCGGAGATCCTTCGCCTCACCCGCACGACGACCGTGTCGCAGATCCTCGAGCGCGACGACTTCGCGAAACGCTACGCCGCCGGCCACCCGATCTCCGTCTCGGAGCTCCTCTACCCGCTGATGCAGGCCTACGACTCGGTTGCCGTGGAGGCCGACGTCGAGCTGGGCGGGACCGACCAGCTCTACAACCTGCTCGCCGGCAGGAGCGTGATGGAGGCGTACGGGCTCGAGCCGCAGATCGTGCTCACGACCCCGCTGCTCCGCTCCTGGGACGGCGCCAAGATGAGCTCGTCGGTGGGGAACAACATCCCGTTGACGGCGTCTCCCGAGGAGCAGTTCGGACGAACGATGCGCATCCCGGACGACCTGCTCGGGGAGTGGTGGACGCTCGTCGCCGAGCGTGAGGCCCCGGGCGGCGATCCGCTCGGGGCCAAGCTCGCCCTCGCCCGGCTCATCGTCCGCCGCTCGCACGGTGAAGAGGCCGCGGGGCGCGCCGAGGCCCACTTCACCCGGGTCGTCCGCGAGGGGCGAGCCCCGGAGGACGTGCCGGAGCTCGCGCTGCCGGAGGGCGATCCCGTCCACATGCCCGCCTTGATCGCCACGGGCTTCGGGCTTTCGACGAGCGACGCGCGCCGCATGATCGCGCAGGGCGGGGTCAAGCTCGACGGGTCGGTCGTGACCGAGCTCGACCTGGCGCGACGCACGCTCGAGGGGACGGTGCTCCAGGTCGGGAAGCGCCGCTTCGCCCGTCTCGACGGGCATTCTTGACACTCCAAAGGCCTCTGCTACACTCCGTCGGCCGCCCGCGAGGGAGGCAACGAGAGTCCCGCAACCCGACCAGGAGCGCCTTCGCTCGAACAGGATACGACCTCTTCGTAGCCCGTCGATCTGAAGGCCTCTGGCGCGAGCGGAGGCCTTTTCGTTGCCCGCTCCTCTCGGCACCGATCCTTGAAAACTCAACAGCGTGCGTGTGCGACGAGAAGCGACGTCGCGTCGCCGTTCGCCCCGCCCTCGGGCGGTGCGGGTGGTGGACGACGTCGTCTTACCCGTCACCCTCGTTCCGCCTCGGCGGGACGGGGACTGACGCCTTTTGAGCGACGTCTCTGCTTCGGCAGAGCGTCAATTACGAGCTCGAAGGGAGACAACAAGTTCGCCTGGCAGTGTCGATGCCGATCCGCTTCGCGGCTCGGGGTCGACCAGGCAACGTGTTTCTTCACGGAGAGTTTGATCCTGGCTCAGGACGAACGCTGGCGGCGCGCCTAACACATGCAAGTCGAGCGAGAACCGGGGCTTCGGCCCCGGGGACAGCGGCGAACGGGTGAGTAACACGTGGATAACCTGCCCTCGGCACCGGAATAGCCCGGGGAAACCCGGATTAATGCCGGATGGCCCCACATCCCTGCGGGGAACGTGGGAAAAGGTAGCTTCGGCCTCTGGCCGAGGATGGGTCCGCGGTGGATTAGCTTGTTGGTGGGGTAATGGCTCACCAAGGCGACGATCCATAGCTGGTCTGAGAGGACGATCAGCCACACTGGGACTGAGACACGGCCCAGACTCCTACGGGAGGCAGCAGTGGGGAATCTTGCGCAATGGGCGAAAGCCTGACGCAGCGACGCCGCGTGCGGGAAGAAGGCCTTAGGGTTGTAAACCGCTTTCAGGAGGGACGAAGCCACTCGGGTGAATAGCCCAGAGGGTGACGGTACCTCCAGAAGAAGCCCCGGCTAACTACGTGCCAGCAGCCGCGGTAATACGTAGGGGGCAAGCGTTGTCCGGATTCATTGGGCGTAAAGAGCGTGTAGGCGGCCAGGTAGGTCGGTTGTGAAAACTGGAGGCTCAACCTTCAGAGGTCGACCGAAACCATCTGGCTAGAGTCCGGGAGAGGAGAGTGGAATTCCTGGTGTAGCGGTGAAATGCGCAGATATCAGGAAGAACACCCGTGGCGAAAGCGGCTCTCTGGAACGGTACTGACGCTGAGACGCGAAAGCGTGGGGAGCGAACAGGATTAGATACCCTGGTAGTCCACGCCGTAAACGATGGGCGCTAGGTGTGGGAGGTGTCGACTCCTTCCGTGCCGCAGCTAACGCATTAAGCGCCCCGCCTGGGGAGTACGGCCGCAAGGCTAAAACTCAAAGGAATTGACGGGGGCCCGCACAAGCAGCGGAGCATGTGGTTTAATTGGATGCAACGCCAAGAACCTTACCAAGGCATGACATGTTCGGGAAAGCTGGAGAAATTCAGCCCTCCTTCGGGACCCGATCACAGGTGGTGCATGGCTGTCGTCAGCTCGTGTCGTGAGATGTTGGGTTAAGTCCCGCAACGAGCGCAACCCCTGTCCCATGTTGCCAGCGAGTAATGTCGGGGACTCATGGGAGACTGCCGGTGACAAATCGGAGGAAGGTGGGGATGATGTCAAGTCATCATGCCCCTTAAGTCTTGGGCTACACACGTGCTACATTGGCCGGTACAAAGGGCTGCAATACCGTGAGGTTGAGCGAATCCCAAAAAGCCGGTCCCGGTTCGGATTGGAGGCTGCAACTCGCCTCCATGAAGGCGGAGTTGCTAGTAATCGCGGATCAGCAATGCCGCGGTGAATACGTTCCCGGGCCTTGTACACACCGCCCGTCACACCACGAAAGTCGGCAACACCCGAAGCCGGTGGGCTAACCCCTTGTGGGAGGCAGCCGTCGAAGGTGGGGTCGATGATTGGGGTGAAGTCGTAACAAGGTAGCCGTACCGGAAGGTGCGGCTGGATCACCTCCTTTCTAGGGATTCCGGAGCGATTACTCCGGAGGCCGCTCGGCCCGTCGATGCTCTCGAGCTCGTGCTCGAGATCGTCCGGTGACCGAGTTCGCCTAGAACAACGTCGACCTCGTTCGTCTAGCGTCGGTCGCCGTCAGGCGAGTGACGCTCGCACGCTGTTGAGCTTTGAGGGATCGGCGGCCCGCCTCGAGTGGGCCGGGCGGCCTTCTCGTAGGGCGTGCTCGAGCACGCGCGTACCTTGAAAACTCCATAGCGACATCAACGTGTTCTTTCCGAATCAAGAGAACAAGGGCACACGGTGGATGCCTTGGCGCCAAGAGCCGACGAAGGACGTGGGCGGCTGCGATAAGCCCGGGGGAGGTGCTGACCGACCTTTGATCCCGGGATCTCCGAATGAGGAAACTCACGCGTGGTAATGCGCGCGTACTCCTGCCTGAATCCATAGGGCAGGTAGAGGCAAGCTGGGGAACTGAAACATCTAAGTACCCAGAGGAAAGGAAAGAAACCTCGACTCCCTGAGTAGTGGCGAGCGAAAAGGGAAGAGCCCAAACCCGGGCGACGTGATAGACGGCAGTCGTTGTCGTCCGGGGGTTGTAGGGCCCGTCTCGATCCGTCTGCCGGCGGGTCGGCGAGTTACAAAGTCGCGTCGTAGCGGAAGCGGATGGAAAGCCGCACCACAGCGGGTAAGAGTCCCGTACGTGAAACGGCGTGGCCTCGCTGGACGGGTACCTGAGTACGGCCGGGCACGGGAAACCCGGTCGGAATCCACGGGGACCACCCCGTAAGGCTAAGTACTCCTTGGCGACCGATAGTGAACTAGTACCGTGAGGGAAAGGTGAAAAGTACCCCGCGAGGGGAGTGAAATAGCACCTGAAACCGTGTGCCTACAAGCGGTCGGAGCGGCCTCGTGCCGTGACGGCGTGCCTTTTGCATAATGAGCCAGCGAGTTGCTCTTCAACGGCGAGGTTAAGGAAACGGAGCCGTAGCGAAAGCGAGTCTGAACAGGGCGTTCAGTCGTTGGAGGCAGACCCGAAACTGAGTGATCTACCCATGGGCAGGTTGAAGCGGGGGTAAGACCCCGTGAAGGACCGAACACACGTCGGTTGAAAACGGCGGTGATGACCTGTGGGTCGGAGTGAAAGGCTAATCAAACTCAGAGATATCTGGTTCTCCCCGAAATATATTTAGGTATAGCGTCGCGCGTTCATTGCCGGTTGTAGAGCACTGCTTGGTCTAGGGGGCCTACCAGCTTACTGAAATCAGGCAAACTCCGAATGCCGGGAATCCAGAGCGCGGCAGTCAGACTGCGGGGGATAAGCTCCGTGGTCGAAAGGGAAACAGCCCAGACCGTCGGCTAAGGCCCCTAATTCCATGCTAAGTGGCAAACGATGTCCGATTGCACAGACAACCAGGATGTTGGCTTAGAAGCAGCCACCATTCAAAGAGTGCGTAACAGCTCACTGGTCAAGTGGTCGGGCGCGGATAATTCAACGGGGCTCAAGCATGGAGCCGAAGCTACGGACTTCACGCTTGCGTGGAGTGGTAGGGGAGCGTTCCCATTGCGGTTAAGCGGCGGCGGAAGCCAGCCGTGGAGCGATGGGAAGTGAGAATGCTGGCATGAGTAACGAAAGAGGAGCGAGAAACTCCTCCGCCGAATGCCCAAGGGTTCCTGAGTAAAGCTAATCTGCTCAGGGTTAGTCGGGACCTAAGCCGAGGCCGAAAGGCGTAGGCGATGGACAACAGGTTGATATTCCTGTACCACGTACCGTTCGCTTGACCGAAGGCGGGACGGGGTAGGCTAGGGAAACCCAGGCGATGGTCGACCTGGGGTAACCGCGTAGGCCGGGTGATAGGAAAATCCGTCACCCATCAAGGCTGAGACGGGATGCCGAGCCCGCATGGGCGAAGTTCCTGAAGCCATGCCTCCAAGAAAAGCGTCTAGGGAGAACGGGCGTGCCCGTACCAAAACCGACACAGGTGGGCAGGTAGAGAATACCAAGGCGATCGGAAGAACCCTCGTTAAGGAACTCGGCAAAATGGCCCCGTAACTTCGGGAGAAGGGGCGCCTCAGTAGGGTAAAGATCCCTCGCGGATCCGAGCCCGAGGAGGCCGCAGAGAAACGGCCCAAGCGACTGTTTACCAAAAACACAGGCCTCTGCTAAGTCGCAAGACGACGTATAGGGGCTGACGCCTGCCCGGTGCCGGAAGGTCACGAGGAGAGGTTAGCCTTCGGGCGAAGCTTTGAATCCAAGCCCCGGTAAACGGCGGCGGTAACTATAACCGTCCTAAGGTAGCGAAATTCCTTGTCGGGTAAGTTCCGACCTGCACGAATGGCGTAACGACTTGGGCGCTGTCTCAACGAGGGATCCGGTGAAATTGTAGTCTCGGTGAAGATGCCGAGTACCCGTGGCTGGACGGAAAGACCCCGTGAACCTTTACTGCAGCTTTGCGTTGAAGTCTGGTGTTCGCTGTCCAGGATAGGTGGGAGGCTTTGAAGCGGGGGCGTCAGCTCTCGTGGAGCCAACCTTGGGATACCACCCTTCGGATTCTGGGCTTCTAACCCGATGCCGTGATCCGGGTCGGGAACAGCGTGAGGTGGGCAGTTTGACTGGGGCGGTCGCCTCCTAAAATGTAACGGAGGCGCGCAATGGTTCCCTCAGCACGGTTGGAAATCGTGCGTAGAGCGCAAAGGCATAAGGGAGCCTGACTGCGAGACTGACAAGTCGAGCAGGGACGAAAGTCGGCCTTAGTGATCCGGCGGTTAAGAGTGGAATTGCCGTCGCTCAACGGATAAAAGGTACTCCGGGGATAACAGGCTTATCCTCCCCAAGAGTCCACATCGACGGGAGGGTTTGGCACCTCGATGTCGGCTCGTCGCATCCTGGGGCTGAAGCAGGTCCCAAGGGTTGGGCTGTTCGCCCATTAAAGCGGCACGCGAGCTGGGTTCAGAACGTCGTGAGACAGTGGATATCGCTGTCTATAAATCTGGCTATATGCTGGAAACTCCGAGTATCCCGCACTACTCATCGTGACGTCCGAAGGGCGGTTTACGATAGTGACAACGTGACGGGTGCGGACAATCAGCAGGAAAGGCTGGACAGCTACCTCGCAGGGTATGTCGACGGAGAAGGAAGCTTCTCGGTGTCGGTGCAGCGCAACGCATCGTGTCGCGTCGGGTATCAGCTCGTCCCTGAGCTTCACGTCAGCCAGAACGCTGACCGGGCTCAGGTCCTCGAGCTGATCCGGGCGAGACTCGGTTGCGGCTACATCAAGCCGAACAGCAGGACGGATCGCGCGCTCGTGTACGTCGTGAGAGATCGCGGCGTACTGCTCGAACGCGTGATTCCCTTCTTCGAGCGAAACCCCCTTCTCTCGTCGAAGCAGGCGGACGTCGAGACGTTCGCACGCATCGTGAGAGCAATGGCTCGCAGGGAGCACCTCACGAAGTCGGGGTTCGACCGGCTTCTCGATCTCGCGCTCTCGATGAACGGGGGCGGTCGATCACGGAAGGTGCGGTGGCGAGACGTCGTAGCGCTCCAGAATCCTCAGAGACTGCACGCCAGACAGGGCCCGTGAGGGCCTGGAAGATACAGTCCGAGCTGCATGGCGACATGCAGAGTCAGGCAGAAATGACCTGGCCCCCGAGTCGGTGCTGCCCGTGCCGACCCGGGAGTAACAACACTGTCGGTCCCTATCCGCCATGGGCGTTGGGAGCTTGAGAGGAGTCGTCTCTAGTACGAGAGGACCGAGACGAACGGACCTCTGGTGTATCAGTTGTCCTGCCAAGGGCACTGCTGATTAGCCACGTCTGGATGGGATAACCGCTGAAAGCATCTAAGCGGGAAGCCCACCTCGAGATGAGGCTCCCCATCACTTCGAGTGAGTAAGGGCCGTGGAAGACCACCACGTCGATAGGCGGGCGGTGCAAGCGCAGCAATGCGTTCAGCTGACCCGTACTAATTGCCCGAGGTCTTGATTTTGAACACGTTGGGTTGCTATGGAGTTTTGAAGGTGACGCGCGCTCGGCCCGCGTGTCGGACTCCGGTTCGACACAAGCGCGACCTTTGACAGTTCGGCGGTCATAGCGACGGGGAAATACCTCTTCCCATTCCGAACAGAGAAGTCAAGCCCGCTCGCGCCGATGGTACTTGGGGCTCACGCCCCCGGGAGAGTAGGATGCCGCCGGTTTTTCTCGTGGAGGGCGCTCGCAAGGGCGCCCTCCACGCGTTTCAGCCGCGCAGCCGCTCGACCCGCGCGGCGAGCGGCGGGTGGGTCACGAACATCCGCGACACCCGCTCGCTGTGATCGAACGGGCTGACCGTGTAGAGCGGCTCGGTCGTCGGGGAGGCGTGGAACTCGACGAGCTCGGCGGCACGATCGAGGCGCAGCAGGGCGTCGGCGAGGTCGTGAGGGTCGACGAGCCTGGCGGCTGCCGCGTCGGCCGCGAGCTCACGCCGCGGCGACAGCACGAGGTGCGTGAACGCCGCAGCCACCGGAGCGAGGATCGCGACGAGGAAACGGCTCAGGAAGCCTCCGACCCGCGTCAGCTGGAGCAGTGTGGTCGCGAGCAGCACGGCCTGGGTCTGGGTGAGCACGTCACGTGCCCGGATGTGTGCGAGCTCATGGGCGAGCACCGCCTCGAGCTCACCCGGGGTCAGCGCGGTGAGCAGGCCGGTGCTGACCGCGAGCGTCGCGCTGCGGGGGTTCCGCCCGACGACGAACGCCCGCGGGAAGCCGTCGTCCATCAGCTGCAGGCGCGGTGGGACCACGCCGACGCGCGCTGCGAGCCGGTCGACGGTCGAGCGAAGCAGAGGATCCTCGGCGAGCGCGAACGGCCTCGCGCCGAGCATCCCGAGCAGCGCACGGTCGCCGGCCGCGTAGGCGCCCGCCGCGGCGAGGAGGGACGCGAAGGCGAACAGGGCGGCGCCGCGCCCGCCGGCGAGCAGCCAGCCGATGCCTGCGAACAGTGCCGCGAGAATCGCCGCGAGGACCCAGACCTTGACGATGTTGCGTGCCGCCGCGCCGCGCACGCCGGCCCCCTCAGCCTTCGTCGTCCTCGTCCTCCGGGCGGTCGTCGCGGTCGAGCTCCTCGAGGCCGCGCGGCGGCCAGTCGGGCTCGGGCGCGTCGCAGCGGCTCGAGCAGTGGAGGCTCGCGACGTTCTGGAGCGGCACGAGGATGTGGCCGTTCAGCTCGACGTGCGGCACGTCCTCGATCGAGCAGTAGGCGGTGAGCACGCCCTCCTGGTACTCGCCGCCGAAGAGGGCCAGCTCGACCTGCTCTCCCTTGTACTTGTTGGTGTAGTCCTCCACCGCGCGCAGGCTAGCGGTTGGCGCTTGAAACCGTGCTCGAAGGTGGCGTGTCGCGACAATGCGCTGCTCGTGTGGTCTCGGATTCGTTGTCCGATTAGGACAGCACGCCACAGGTCTAGTACGGCCCTAGCTGCGTGGTCAGCGCCAGGCGGCGGTCAGATCATTGACGTGTGTCCTATGACCGGGCGGCGTTACCTCCCGTTGGTCCTCTATGCGCTGGCTCTCGTTGTCTCCTCCAACGGCAGCCATTTCTTCACGTGGCGGCCTGCCAGCTACAACACGCTCGAGTACCGGCACGCCCAACAGATGGCTCGACATGGTGACCCTGAAGCGCAGCGGTTCGTGCGCGGGGAAAGCGACGTAAATCCGTTCGGCGGCTGGTAACCCGGCACGAGCGTCGCCGCTCGTAGCACGCCTTCTTCGCTCGGTCCAACGTGAGGGGGGCGACGGCGAGGACGAACGACGCGTCTGTCGCGTTCTGGGTGTTCGGCAGCCCGCCCTGCCCTCACACGGTTAGCCCGGGCGATCCAGAGACGAAGCCGAGCTACCGACGTGGAGACAATGCTTTCGGACGCTCCTCGCTCGCCGGGCGCGCGACCGAGATCTCGTACTCGATCGGGACTCCATGGCCATCGTCCTCGGCGGGCGCGACACTCGTGACCTCCCAACCGTGGGCAATGATCTGGCCTTCGAGGGGGCGAACGTAAAGGGTGATGAGCTTCGACGTGCCGTCCGGGTAGTGCACCAGCGTCTTGTGTGCGCTCGAGATCATCGGCATGAAGCCTGTTCTACACCTAGGAAGTCCTCTGGTCTATGTGCGGTTGCCAGTCGGGCCGAGCTTGGCGACGAGTCCAAGGGCCGATCTGACGCTCGTCCTCCGCGCTGGCCGAACCGACAGCAGCGGACTCGCGGTGCGGACGGCGTCTAACCAACGCATCCGCTCGAGGATCACCTTCAGGACGGTAGGGGCCGCAGTCTGCGACGTGCGGCGAGATCCGGCCGCGGGTAGAGCACGGGCCTAGACCAACGACCGGTGCGGCACCGGTGGCTCCGTCGGATACTGCTCGAGCGCGCCGGGGGGCGCGTTCGACGGCCCGCACGGCCCGCCGGAGAGCTGGGGGGAACTGGCTTCCGGCGGGCCTGTGCGGCGGCGGTTCGCCGTCTTTTCTGTCCCGGGGGGAGGGAACCGAGCTCGGCGTCCCGCCAACCCAGTGTTGCACGTCCCAGCCGGCTCGCGCCGGAGAAGGCTGTTGTCCGGCGGGACACGCGGGGAACCCCCGCAGTGGAGCGTCCGCCGCGGCCGTGCCTGACGCCTGACGGGCTCGCCCGAGGCCGGGCCGCCGGCAGTCCGGAGCCGCCCTCAGCGCTCGGCGCGTCCGACCGCAGCGCTCAGCAGCGCAGCGCGCGGTTGCCGCTGCTGAACTGCTTGATCACGGACCCGGCGATCGTGAAGCACCTCGTCGTCGCGCCGCGCGTGTTCAGACCCACCGTGCACCGGTAGATGGTCGCCTGGCCGTCGTCGAGCTGAGCGGCACCGACCTCTGCGCACAGCGACGGCTTGCCGAGCCCGTCCGAGACCCGCTCGGAGATGCTCGCCGTCGCAAACGGATGCGCGTCGAGGATCACGAGCATCCCCGCCACGCAACCGACGGCCAGGAACACGCCCAGCTTCCACGACGTCAGAAACCCTCGCCAACCCGGCTCGTGCCGGCGCTCGAGTCCGCGGTCGGCCTCGACTGCCGCGCCCGTACCTACCTCGTCGTACGGCAACGACACCGTCGTCCGACCCATCACACCCAACCTCCCGGTTCCATGGCCACGGTTCCCCAACCGCGGCACCCGGACACACCCTAGGCGGTGCTGGGAGAAAGACAATGGCGGGCAGCGCATCCGATGGTCGCTCCCGCCGTGACCCGGCCGTCGGGCGGCTCCGGAGTCGCGCTCGTGCGACGACGGGCGACCCGAACCTCGCGCTTACGGCTCTTAACGAGCCCTTCGCCGGCCGGACCGGACACTGGTAGCACGGGGCGCAGCGAGTCGGTTCACTGCTCCCGCAGCCCTCTGCGGTCGAGCGGTGAAGAGGGGCGTCCTGCACACCTTCCCCGCGGGACGCCCCGATTCGCTTTCTCCGGCTGTCGCCGCCCTCCGCGCGGCGCTCCGGCTCACCCCTCGTGGAGGACGAGCGTCCCCTCGACGAGCGCCAGCGCGAGCGTGCCGCCGTTGTCGAGGGACTCTCCGGGATCGCCGGCCGCGTGGTGCCGCAGCGCCCGGATCGCTCCGCCGTGGCTGACCACGAGGACGGTGGCCCCCTGGTGGTCGTCGGCGATCGACTCGACTGCGGCCACGACGCGTCTCGTGAGCGCCTCGTGTGTCTCGCCGTCATGCCCGATCTCTCCCGCGCGCCAGCGCGCGTAGCCCTCGGGAAACCGCTCGCGGAGCTCGTCGCGCGTGAGCCCCGACCACGACCCGACGTCGATCTCCCGGAGCGCGGGCCGCTCCCGTACCGCCAGGCCGAAGCGGTCGGCGACGATCCGAGCCGTCTCGCTCGCACGCCTCAGGTCGCTCGAGTAGACGGCGTCGATGCCCTCACCCGCAAGCTGCGCGGCGAGCCTCTCCGCCTGCCGGCGGCCGAGGTCGTTCAACGGCGGATCGGCTTGGCCCTGCCAGCGCCCGAGCCGGTTCCATTCGGTCTCGCCGTGGCGCGCGAGGAGGATCCGGGTCGCGGCCACGCGACTAGGCTAGCCCGCGTGGACCTCCGCCTTGCAGGAAAGGTCGCGCTCGTGACGGGCTCGAGCCGCGGCATCGGTCGCGCGATCGCGACGCGCCTCGTCGAAGAGGGGTGTGACGTCGTCTTCTGCGCGCGCGGCGCGGAGGCGCTCGCGGAGGCCGCGTCCGCCGCTAGAGGACCCGGCGGCACGCACTCGGTGGTCGCCGACGTCGCGACGCAGGAGGGCGCCACCGCGGTGGTGGCCGGCGCGGTCGAGGCGTTCGGCGGTCTGGACATCGTGGTGAACAACGTCGGCGGGTCGGGCGCGAGCAGCTTCGACGATCTGGACACCGCCGATCTCGACGCGGTGCTCCGCAAGAACCTCTACCCGGCGCTGACCGTCTCGCGGGAGGCCGTGCCTCTGCTCCGAGACCGGGGAGGAGGGGTGATCGTCCTGATCGCCTCGATCTTCGGCCGGGAGAGTGGCGGCGGCCCGAGCTACAACCTCGCGAAGGCGGCGGAGATCAGCCTCGCGAAGACGATGGCGCGCGACCTCGCGCAGGATGCGATCAGAGTGCTCAGCGTCGCGCCCGGGTCGACGCTCTTCCCGGGCGGCAGCTGGGACCGGCGGCAACGGGAGGATCCGGACGGGATCGCCGAGTTCGTCGCGCGCGAGCTCCCCTGGGGCCGATTCGGCACCGTGGACGAGATCGCCGACGTCGTCGCGTTCCTGGTCTCCGAGCGGGCGTCGTGGGTCGTCGGGACGAGCGTCGTGGTCGACGGCGGTCAGTCGCGCTCATTCTGAGCCGTCGCGCAGGCGTCGCCGCGGGCAGGAGAGGAGCATGGCCTCGAGTCGGGCGCCGGTCGCGCCGGGAGTGCCAGTACGCTGGAGCCATGGAGCTCGTCGGACGCGTGGCGGACACGTTCGCCGAGCGCGTGCGTGCGCTCGAGGAGGCGACCCTCTCGCCGCAGGCCGTCCGCTCGTACGACACGCTGGGCCGCGAGCTCGACGAGGAGGCGTGCAGCGTCAGGACGCCGTTCCAGCGCGACCGCGACCGGATCGTGCACTCGAAGGCGTTCCGCCGGCTGAAGGGGAAGACGCAGGTCTTCATCGACCCAGAGGGAGACCACTACCGCACCCGCATGACGCACACGCTCGAGACGACGGCGATCTCGCGGGTCGTCGCGCGCGCCCTGCGCCTGAACGAGGACCTCGTCGAGGCGATCGGGCTCGGGCACGACATGGGTCACACGCCGTTCGGCCACGCCGGCGAGCAGGCGCTCGACGGCGCGCTGCGTGAGCGATTCGGGGGCGCGTTCCGACACAACGAGCAGTCGTATCGGATCGCCCGTGGGCTCAACCTCACGCGCGAGGTGTGCGACGGGATCCTCACCCACACCGGCGCGCGCGAGCCGACCACGGACGAGGGCCGGATCGTCCGGGTCGTCGACCGGATCGCGTACGTCAACCACGACATCGACGACGCGCTCCGCTACGGGCTGCTCAGCGAAGGCGACCTGCCGGCCGACGAGCTCGCGCTGCTGGGCACGACCGGCTCGAGCAGGATCGACACGCTCGTCCACGATCTCGTAGAGACGTCGGAGACGGCAGGTGAGATCGTGCAGGGAGCCGAGGTGGGGGAGGCGATGCTCTCACTCCGCGCGTTCATGTTCGAGCGCGTGTACCTCGGGCCGCAGGTGGAGCCCCAGCACCGTCGCGCCGAGCGTGTCGTGCGGACGATCTTCGAGCATCTCGCCGACTCGCCCGACCTGCTGCCTCCCGGGGACGCGCCCCTCGGCGACCGGATCACCGACTATCTCGCCGGCATGACCGATCGCTTCGCGCTCACGTACGCCGAGCGCCTCGCGGCGGAGTAGGGTCGCGGCGGTGGCGCGGATCAAGGACACGTGCGTCACGGAGGTCAAGGCGGCGGCCGACATCGTCGAGGTGGTCTCCGCGAAGACCTCGCTCAGGCGTGCCTCCAGTTCCCGGTACACGGGCCGCTGCCCGTTTCACGAGGAGCGGACGCCGAGCTTCTCCGTCGATCCCGTCGACAAGCTCTACTACTGCTTCGGCTGCGGGAAGGGCGGCGACGTGGTGCGCTTCGTGCAGGAGACGGAGAACGTCGACTTCGCCGGGGCGATCGAGTGGCTCGCCGACCGGTTTCGAGTGCCGCTGGAGTACGAGGAGACATCGCCGCAGCAGGACGCCGCCCGCAGGCGGCGCGAGCGGCTCACCGCCCTGCTCGAGCAGGCGACCGCGTACTTCGAGCGCGTGCTCTGGGACACCGGCGCCGGGGCGCCGGTGCGCGAGTATCTGGCGGGACGCGGTCTGGGGGAGGAGGCGGCGAAGGAGTTCCGCCTCGGGCTCTCGCTCGGCGCGGGTCTCGTCGCGAAGGCGCGCGAGCGCGGGTTCTCGGTCGAGGAGCTTCGCGCGGCAGGGCTCGCGAACCAGCGTGGCAACGACTACTTCCCGTTCCGGTTGATGTTCCCGCTCGCGGACGCGCGGGGACGCGTGATCGGGTTTCAGGCGAGGAAGCTCCGCGAGGACGACCCGCTCAAGGGCAAGTACGTCAACACCCCCGAGGGCGAGCTGTTCAAGAAGGGGCATGTCCTGTACGGGCTCCATCTCGCGCGTCCCGCGATCGCGAAGCAGGACCGTGCCATCGTGGTCGAGGGAAACACCGACGTGATCGCCCTCCGCCAGGCCGGCGTGGAGGCGGTGGTCGCCTCGATGGGCACCGCGCTGACGGGGCAGCAGCTGCGGGAGCTCGGCCGCCTGACCAAGCGGTTGTTCCTCTGCTTCGACGCGGATGCCGCCGGGCAGGAGGCGACGCTCCGCGGGATGGAGCTCGCGGTGCAGCAGGGCTTCGACGTCCGGGTGGTGGCGTTGCCGAAGGGGGAGGACCCGGCGGACGCGCCGGGGTCGTTCGCGGGTCGCCTCGGCTCGGCGGAGAGCTACATCCACTACCGGGTCCGGATCACGCTCGAGCGCGCCGAAGATCGGCAAGAGGCGTTCGTGCGGGCGCGGGAGATCCTCGCGCCGTTCGAGGACTCGCCCGAGCGACAGGAGGCGCTCCGACTCGTCGCCGACCGCCTCGACCTGCCACGAGAGACACTGGCCGGTCTCGCGCCGGCGGGGCCGCGCTCGGCGGCGGGAGCGACGGCGTCCGCGACGCCGCGGTTGCTCGAGGCCGGTCGCCAGCGCGAGCGCGACCTCCTCGCGGCGGTGGTGGGCAACCCCCAGCTCCTGGACGAGCTCGCTGCGCTCACCGCAGACCACTTCGACGACCCGCTTCACCGGCGCTTCCGCGAGGCCCTCGTCGAGGGTGCGGCGGAAGACGACGAGCTCGTCGCGCTCCGGGCGGAGCTCGGCGCCCGGGCCGAGCGCGACGCGATCGACGAGCGGACCGGCAAGGAGCTCATGCTCCGCCTGCACGAGCGACGGCTTCGCCGCGAGCTCCAGGGCGCCGACCTCGTCCGCGCGACCGAGCTCCGGGCGCGGCTGACGAAGGTGCATTCCGCGCTCGCAGAGCTCGTCTGAACGCGACACGCGGTCGCTCGGCTACGCGCACGTCGCGACCACCTCCGCGTAGGCCGACTCCAGCACCGCCGCCCGCTGCCCGGCGCGGTTGTGGCGGCCCCAGGCCTGGATGTCGGCCTCGAGAGACCGCTGTCCCTCGTTCGAGGGAACTTCGTTCGCGGGTGGAAAGTTCCCGGCTGGTGTGCATCATCTGGTCAGGGGAACATGACTCGCTGAAGACAGGAGTGCTGAGATGAAGCTCAGGGTGCTGATCGTCGCCCTCATTGCCGTCGCTCTCGGCGTCTCGAGCGCGCTTGCGGCGCCACCGCCCGGAAATGGCAAGCCCGAGGCAACGAACACGGCGGCAACGAAGCACAAGCCGTCGCCGACCGGCACGGCGTGCAGGCCCAGGGTCACCGTCGTGCTCAAGGGGACGCTGACGAGCACGGCGACCGCGTTGCTCGGGATGGACGTGACCCACGCCAACCGGTGGGGGAGAGCGTGGGCCCAGCTCGGGACTGCGAACGTCACCGTGGACGAGACGACGAAGGTTCGTCGCAACGGCAAGAAGCTCCTCGCCGACCTCGTCGTCGGCGACCGCCTGCTCGTGCAGGCGCGGGCGTGCAAGGCCGACCTCACGGCCGACACCCCTCCCGCGTTGACCGTCGTGCGCGTGGTCGCGCATCCGGCGAAGGCGTAGTCGAGGGGTCTCTCGAGTCGCTGGACGCGTTCGAGGGCCGGGATCGCTCCCGGCCCTCGAACGCATCTGCTGGGAGGTGGCCCGCTTCCGACCCGTCTCGTGACCGAGTGGGGCCGGCATGCGGACGGCCCTGTCGAGACGCCAACGGGCCGTCCCGACACGGCGGGCGCTACCGGGGTGCCGACGCGATCAGGGACGCGAGGCGTTCGGCTCGGGTTGGCACTGCGCGCGCTGCTGGGCGACCCACTCGGCATGCGAGCGGTGCGCCTTGCGTCCTCGGCGCGCGGCGGGGGACATCCAGATCCGCCAGCGTTTCAGCATCAACGTCATGGGCTCATCGTCGGGCGCGGGGTCGGATGATTCGCGACCGGTTCGGCCAGCCCGAGGCCGGACCTTCGGCTGATTGAGGCGACCAGGGGTCCGCCGCCTCGAGCCGGTCGACGGGCCGCGAGCGGACGGCGCCGGAGCAGGGGGGTGGCAGCTCGCGGACGGTCAGCTCCGAGAACGGCGTCGAACCGCACCAGCTGGCGCAGCATCGGCTAGCGGAGCACGAGCGCAGCGCTCAGGAGCGCCAGGCCGACCAGGAGGCCCCAGGCGACGAGGCCCGAGAGTGGAACGGGGTGGCGGCGCTTGCGGCCGGGCTCGAGAACCCTCACGACGGTCGAAGTACCCACCTTCGGTCGGGATCAACCAAGAGGCGTATCGTGACCGAGCGGATGGTCGACACGGCACCGGAGCTGCTGTCGAGCTCCTGCCCGTGTGGCCTCGATGAAAGGGGAGGCCTCGGCGGCAATCGACGTCACCGGCTCAGTCGCTGTCCTCGAACCGATCCGCTGGAGCGTCTCTACCTTCTCGAGCAGGCCACAACCCGGGTAGGACGAGCGCCTCGCGCGTGCGTCCTGCGCGTTTCCGGCGACCTGCAGAAGGCTTGAGGCTCCCCGGGTTGGACTCGAACCAACAACCCTCCGGTTAACAGCCGGATGCTCTGCCAATTGAGCTACCGGGGAAGGCAGCGGGGGAGAAGTGTAGCCGTCCGCTTGCCCGCCTCCGGAGCGCTCGCCGAGCGGGAGGAACGAGGGCGGACGCGAAGAAGAGAAGAGGTCCCCGTGCGTCGAACCGTCGTGATCGTCGTCGCGGCGGCCGTCGCCCTGGCGCTCGCAGGGCCCGCCGTCGCCGCACCGAGCGCCAGGATCGCGGCGCTCCAGGTCGCTCTGCGCGCGCACGGCCTGTATCCGGGTGCCGTCGACGGGATCTCCGGCCCGATGACCCACCGGGCGCTGATCGCGTTCCAGCGGAACCACCGGATCAGGGCGACCGGCCGGGTCGGCCTCGCGACGCGATGCACGCTCGGAAAGCTCGGCACGCCGCTCCTCGGCCAGCGGCTCCTCTCGCGCGGCCGGATCGGCTGGGACGTCGCGGCGCTCGAGTTCCGGTTGAAGCCGTTCGGCCTGCCGGCGGCGCGGGTCGACGGTCGCTTCGACTCCGCCACCGCCGTCGCGCTGCGCCGCTTCCAGCGGGCGCGCGGGCTCCGTGCCGACGGGATCGCCGGGGTCGAGACCTTCCGCGCGCTCGCTCGGGGCGGCACGACTGCGTCGAAGCGCGAGCGTGTGCTCGTCCACACGGTCCGGGCGGGCGAGGGGTTCACGGTGATCGCACGTCGGTACGGGGTGAGCGCGGCGTCGCTGGCGCGGGCGAACGGGCTGACGCTGTCGAGCGTGATCACGCCGGGTCAGAAGCTTCGGGTTCCGGGTGGACGGGCGTCTGCGGTGCGGCCCGTCGCGAAGCCGAAGCGGTCTGCGCCGGTGGTCGTCCATACGGTGCAGGCGGGGGAGGGGTTCGCGGTGATCGCGCGTCGGTACGGGGTGAGCGCGGCGTCGCTGGCGCGGGCGAACGGGCTGACGCTGTCGAGCGTGATCACGCCGGGTCAGAAGCTCCGGGTTCCCGGCGCGCGGCCCGTCGCGAAGCGGACGACGCCGGCCACGCCGAGGCTCGCGCACACCGTGATCGCGGGTGACAGCTTCTTCTCGATCGCGCAGCGCTACCACGTCAGCCCCTGGCGGCTCGCCCAGACGAACCACCTGCGGCTGATGTCGACGATCGTCCCGGGCCAGCGGCTGACGCTGCCTCCGTCGGCTCATCTCGAGTCGACCGGTCCCTCCGTGGCACGTGGCACGGTGCAGGCCGCCATCGACCGCTGGGCCGGCGAGTACGGCGTAGACCCGAAGCTCGCACGGGCGCTGGCGTGGATGGAGTCCGGCTTCCAGGAGGACGTCGTCTCCAGCGCGGGGGCGATCGGCGTGATGCAGCTGCTTCCGCAGACGTGGCAGTGGGTGGACACGGTGCTGCTGGGCGAGGTCACCCCGCGGACCTATGACGGGAACGTGCGCGCCGGCGTCCGGTACCTGCGCTGGCAGCTCGACCAGTTCGCCGGCGACGTGCGGCTCGCGCTCGCCGGGTACTACCAGGGCGCGCGAGCGGTTCGGCAGCGCGGCCTGTTCGACGACACGAAGCAGTACGTCGCGGTGATCCTGGGGCTCTACGGCTCGGTCTGAGCGTCCCCGCCGAGCCCGAGCGCGCGGAGCCGCGCGAGGCGTTCCGGCTCGTCGGCGCGCAGGCCGGCGTCGTTCGCGAGCAGCGACCAGGCGCGGGCGAGGTACGGTCGGGCCTCGTCGGCCCGGTCGAGCGCGAGCAGGCACTCCCCGAGCTCCTCGAGGACGTACCCGTCCGTCTCGCCGAGGCCGTCCAGCTCGTCGAGCAACAGCTGCTGCGAGCGGAGCGCCTCGTCGACGTCGCCACGCGAGCGCAGGCACCGCGCGATCGACCACCGGGCGATCCGCGCGCGCCCGTCCCGCCCGTCGGACAGCCATTCGTCCCGTGCGAGCTCGAAGAGCACGATCGCGCCGTCGTCATCGCCCGCGGCGTGACGGGCCCACCCCATGTTGCTCGCGAGCGACCCGACCCAGCGGCGCGCCAGCGGGTCGGGCGAAGAGCGTGCCAGGGCCAGCGCACGCTCGTTCCACGCAAGGCCCGCCTCCGGCTCCTCGACGATCCCCAGCATGTGCGCCGCGTCGACGGCGAGGGCGTCCTCGCCCGCCACTCGGGCCGATTCCCACGCCGTGAGGAACGACGCGCCGCCGCGTCCGGCGTCGCCGCGGCTGTTCTCGACGCGCCCGCGCTCGAGCAGCAGCCGGATCCGACCGCGGGCATCGCCGCCGTGCAGCGCCTGCTCCGCCTCGTCGAGCGTCCGCTCGGCCAGGTCGAAACGGCGCTGGAGACCCTGCGCGCGCGCAAGCTGGGTGAGGAGCTCGGCGAGCAGGGCACCGTCGCGCTCGGTGCGGGCCCTCGGGAGCAGCGCGCGGAAGCGCTCCTCGCTCGCGGCCGGATCGTCGTAGTCCCAGAGGAGGTCGAGCTGCTCGAGCGCGAGGGGGGCGGACGGCGTGCCGTCTCCGCTCACGCGAGTCTGGAGACAGCCGCGTACGCGCGGCGTGCAGCCTCGTCGGCGGGCAAAGACCAGAAGTGCTCGGGGGTCGAGAAGATCTCGACGTCGAGCGTCCCTTCCCACCCGACGGCCCGAAGCTCCGCGACGAAGGTGGCGGCGTCGCCGCGACCTTCGCCGGGGAGGACGCGTGCGCCGGGCCCGAGGTCCTCGGTCGGCCAGTCCGCGAGATGGAGCCCGGCGATCCGTTCGACCACGCGCACGAGGTCTCCGGGGCCTTCCCCTGCGAGGTTGTAGCTGTCGGCCATCAGCCCGACGTGCTCGAGGCCGGCCTCGTCCAGCGCGGCGAGAGCGTCCTCCACCGAGCAGACGAACGAGGTCGACGCCCGCTGCGCCGGATGGATCGGCTCGAAGCCGAGCCGCACGCCTTCCTCGCGCGCCACACCGGCGGCACGCCGGAGCCCGTCGAGAACGACCGTGCGCGCCTCGTGCTCGGACAGCGCGCCGAGCGGGCCGCTCAGGACGACGACGCACTCCGGGTCGTAGCGGGCGAGCCTCCGGATCGACGCGCAGATCGCCCGGGTCCGTTCCGCGGGATCCTCGGGTCCCTCGAGCCCGGGGATCCCGAGCTGGAGGAACGACGGCACGGTCGGGATGCAGTTCGCGACCTCGAGCCCGGCCGCGCGCAGGAGCGCGAGGTTCGCCTCGTCGTCGGCGGGCAGCTTCATCTCCCAGAGGCCGATCGCGTCGAAGCCGGCGGCGGCGTAGGCGGCGACGTCCTCCGCGAAGGTCGCGTTCAGGGTCGAGATCGTCGAGAGCGACAGCCTCACGAGCGCCGGGGGAGTCGTCCCAGGAGGCGGCGCGGGAGCGGCGGCTTCGTGAGCTCCTTCGCGACCAGGTAGCCCGAGCCTGCGCCGAGCCCGGGGCCGGGGTGCGTGCTCGCGCCGACGTGCCACAGGCCCTCGACGGTCGTGCGGTGGCCCGGGGAGGCGGCGAACGGCCTCCAGAGGAGGTTCTGGTCGAGCGCGCAGCTGCCCGCGTAGATGTCGCCGCCGACGAGGTTCGGGTTCAGCTCCTCGAGGTCGGCCGGAGAGAGGACGACGCGGCGGAGCGTCGCCGGCCCGAGGTTCTCGATCGCGCTGCCGAGTCGCGCTGTGACCCGGTCGGCGTACGCCTCGCGCAGATCCTCCGTCCACGAGCCGTCGCCGACGTCCAGCTCGCCCGCCGCGTCGCCCCTGACGCGCCCCGCCGGCAGCTCCTGCAGCTGGATCCAGACGATCCACTTTCCCTCGGGTGCCCTGGAGGGGTCGACCGCGCACGGCTGTCCCGCGACGATCGTCGGCTCGGCGGGCAGGAGACCCCGCTCCGCCTCGTTGACGGCCCGGGAGACGCCGTCGAGGCCCGGCGTGACGTGGACGATCGCGGTCCGTCCCAGCCGCTCGGAGTCCTCGCCCCTCCAGCGCGGCGGCTCGTCCAGGGCGAGGTGGATCTGCATTCCCGCCCGCCCGTAGCGGTAACGGGACGCGGCCTCGTGGACGTCCGCGTGGGTGTCACGCGGCTCGAGCAGCGCCTCGTAGAGCTGGGTCGGCGTGACCCCCGCGACGACGGCCCGCGTCGCGTGGACCGTCTCTCCGCCGCGCAGGACGACGCCCGTGGCGCGTCCCGACGAGACCGTGATGCGCTCGACGTCGGCGTCGGTGCGCAGCTCGCCGCCCGCGTCGCGGACGATCCCGGCGAGCGCGTCGACGAGCCGGATGCCGCCGCCGACCGGAACAGGCATCCCCCCGAGCTGGATCGCGCAGGCGATCACCTGCGTCATGAACCCCGAGACGGCGTTGTCCGGCCCGAGGCCCGTGTGCAGGACCCAGGGGGCGAGCAGGCCGTGCGCCTGCTCGGAGCGGAAGGTGGCGGTCGTCCAGTCGCGGCACGTCCCGAGCGCGTGACCCGCGAACTCGAGGAGCCCCCTGCGGCCGAGCCGGCGCAGCATCCGCCGGCCCAGGCCGAGCCCCGACGGTGACCAGAGCTCGGTTCCGAGCACGCCGAAGCTGAGCTCGGCGTGGGCCATGAACTCCTCGAACTGCCGCTCCCAGGCCGCGCCGTCCCCCTCGGCGAACCGCTCGAACTCCGCGACGTTCCGGTCGAGCGCCGTCTGGAGCACCATCGCGGTGCCGTCCGGGTACGCCGTCGCCGTCGGAAGCTCGGTGTTGACGTACTCGAGACCGCGCCGGTGGAGGTCGTCGGCGAGCTCCGCATACGCCGCGGAGCCCTGGAAGAGCGGATGCCACGAGCTCATCACCTCGTGGGTGAAACCGGGCAGCGTGTAGTCCGGCTCCGTCCTGATCGCCCCGCCGAGCCGGTCCGACCGCTCGAGCACGCAGACGTGCCAGCCGTCGCGCGCGAGCAACGCTGCGGCGGTGAGCGTGTTGATGCCCGAGCCGACGAGCACCGCGTCGCAGGTCGTCACGCGGCGACGCTAGCACGGCATGCCCCTCGACCTCCCGCGTCGCACGTGCGGGCTGCGCACGTCCCCGCGGGCCGGAGCGATTCATTGCACGGACGTGAACCTTCTCTTACGAGTCCACGAACACCGGGCCCGGACGTCCCGCGTCCGGGCAAGCTCGGTCGGCGCGCATCGCGCTCCATCCCGACCTGGAGGTACGACCCCGATGACACACGCTCTCCGACTGCTCGCCGTCGCGCTGGTCGCGGCGGTGGTGGTGCCGACCGCCGCCCTCGCGCTCGACACGGGCATGGCGCCGCCCGCGATCGAGATGAAGTCGAACCTCGCGGGCAAGAAGGTGATCGCGACGCCGAAGAAGATCGGCATCTACTACTGGGACGTCGAGAAGAAGGCGGGGGGGAAGATCCGCTGCAAGGGCACGTGCCTCAAGCAGTGGCCGGCGGTCTACGTCACGCATCGCGTCGGCAAGCACGTGAAGGGCGTCATGGCGACCTTCGGGACGATCAAGCGCGGAAAGAAGCTCCAGCTGACCGTCAACGGCCTGCCCGCGTACACGTACGAAGGCGACACGCGCGGGGTCGTCAAGTGCGACGGCGTCGACGGCTGGCACGTCGTTCGCGCCGGCTGACGGACGGTCGAGCCCGGCCCGCTCGGGTCGAACGGGAGGGCGGCCGCCCGGCCGCTCTCCCGTCGGCTCGCCGGTACGCGGACGCCATGCCGGCGGTGCCGTACGGCCGTGACGGTCATTGACATGTCACGGATGCACGTGTGACAGAATCGGCGTCATGCTGCTGCGCGAGGTTTCCTACGTGCGCCCGGGGACCGTCGACGAGGCTGTCTCCTTGCTCGCCGAGCACGACGGGGCACGCGCCCTCGCCGGCGGGCAGACGCTCCTCAACGTGATGAAGCAACGGACCGCCTCGCCCGACGTGCTCGTCGATCTCGGCTCCCTGGACGAGCTCCGCACGATCTCGGTCTCGGGCTCGTCGCTCGAGATCGGCGCCATGACGACCCTCACGGCCCTCATCGGCTCGTCAGAGGTCGAGGTCACCCGGCCGATCCTCGCGGAGGTCGCCGCGACCGTGGCGGACGTGCAGGTGCGCAACCGCGGCACGCTCGGGGGCAACATCTGCGTCAACGACCCCACGAACCACTTTCCCCCGCTCCTCGTCGCGCTCGACGCCGCGATGACGGTCGCAGGGGTCGACGGCGAGCGCGTCGTCCCGGCCGAGGAGTTCTTCGTCGGCGTGTTCGAGACGACGGTGCGCGAGGGGGAGCTGCTCACGAGGATCACGGTCCCGGCGGGCGGCAAGGGGACGGGCGACGGGATGGCGGGCGTGACCCTCGGCGCGCACGGCACGTACGTGGCGAACGCCGCGGCCTCGGTCGTCGACGGCACGTGGCGCGTCGCCCTCGGCTGCGTCGCGGCGGTGCCCGTCCGGGCCAGTGCGGTGGAGGAGGCGTTGTCCGGCGGGTCGGTGGACGAGGCGTCGGCGCGGTCGGCGGTCGCGGGCGTCGGCGCGACGCTCGATCCGCCCTCGGACGTGCACGCGTCGGCCGACTACCGGCGGAGCCTCGCGGAGACGTCGATCGTCCGCGCCGTCCTGCAGGCACACGAGCGAGCGAGGGGTTAGGAAATGTCCGTGACACCGGCAACGAGCCTGTTCGTGCAGGTCACCGTGAACGGCGAGCGGTACGAGCGGGAGGTGCCCGCGCGGCGCCTCCTCGTCCACTTCCTGCGCGACGACCTCGACCTGACCGGAACGCACATCGGGTGCGACACGGGCAGCTGCGGGGCGTGCACCGTCCACCTCGACGGCGTGCCGGTCAAGAGCTGCTCGGTGCTCGCGGCCCAGGTCGACGGCGCGTCGATCACCACGGTAGAGGGGCTCGCGGGCGACGAGCAGACCCCGCTCCAGCGCTCGTTCGCCGAGCACCATGCCCTCCAGTGCGGGTACTGCACTCCGGGGATGCTGATGAGCGCCACCGCGCTGCTCGAGCAGAACCCGACTCCGACCGAGGACGAGGTCCGGGTCGCGCTCCAGGGCAACATCTGCCGCTGTACGGGCTACTGGAACATCATCGAAGCGGTTCTGGCCGTCGGACAGAACCGCTAGGAGCTGTGCCGAGTCTCATCTTGAGAGGGAGATTCATGGGAATCACGCCTTTCCGTCCAACGCCTCCTGGCACTTCCCGAGAGGAAGTGCCCGAGTGACGACGGTCGAAGCCCAGGAAACGACTCTGCAGAAGGGCTTCGTCGGTCAGAGCGTTCCGCGCAAGGAGGACCGCCGGCTGGTCGAGGGGCAGGGCGTCTTCTTCGACGACGTCAAGCGCCACGGCATGGGCTACCTGCACTTCGTGCGGTCGCCCTACCCGCACGCCCGGATCCTCTCGATCGACGTCTCGGCGGCGCTCGAGCTGCCGGGCGTCTACGGCACGTTGACGGGCGACGAGGTCGCGATCCTCACCGACCCGTTCTTCCAGATCGCGGCGGAGCCCGGCGGCAGCATCAAGGACTACGCGCTCGCCGTCGGCAAGGTGCGCTACGTCGGTGAGCCGGTCGCCGCGGTGGTCGCCGAGTCGCGCGAGCTGGCGCGGGACGCGGCCGAGCTCGTGATGGTCGACTACGAGCCGCTCGACGTCCTCGTCGACGCCCGCAAGGCCCTCGAGCCCGATGCCCCGGTGCTCCACGAGGAGTGCGGCGGGAACATGACCTACGAGGGCCGCTGGGAGTGGGGCGACGTCGATGCGGCCTTCGACGCGGCGGACCACGTCGTGAAGATCTCCGAGCTCCACTTCGACCGCTTCAACTCGACCCCGCTCGAGCTCGACGGCGCGCTCGTCGAGTACAACCGCGGCACCACCCAGTGGACGATCACGACGAACAACCAGTTCCCGGGCTTCGCGGTGATCATGATGGCGCCCGCGATGCGGGTGGGCACCGACAAGCTCCGCATGGTCACGCAGGACATCGGGGGCGGATTCGGCAACAAGATCACCTCGCATCCCCAGCTCGTCGCGTGCTGCCTTCTCGCCCGCAAGCTCAACCGGCCGATCCAGTGGACGGAATGGCGGACGGACTTCCATCAGTCGATGTCGCACGGGAACGAGCGGTGGTTCCTCGACACCGAGGTCGCGGTGACCGCAGACGGCACGATGACCGCGTTCCGCACCAAGGCGCTCGACGACGCGGGGGCGTACCTGCGCTACGAGCCGCTCGGCGGCGTGATCTGGGCGCAGGTCGCGCCCGGGATGTACGGCTGGCGGAACATCCGGCTGGACTTCACACAGGTGCTGACGAACAAGGCGCCGTGCTCCCCGAACCGCGGGTACTCGAGGATGCAGCACCTGTGGTTCACGGAGCGGATTGTCGACATCGTCGCGCAGGAGCTCGGCTTCGACCGGGTGGAGCTGCGCAAGAAGAACTTCGTCCAGCCCGACCAGATGCCGTACGAGACGCCCAACGGCTGCGTCTACGACTCAGGCGACTACCCCGCCTCGCTCGACCTCGTGCTCGAGCTGATCGGCTACGAGACGATCGAGCAGCGCCGCGAGGAGGCCGCCGCGCGCGGGAAGCTGCTCGGGCTCGGGATCGGCTCCACGCTCGACTCCGGCACCAACAACTTCGGCCAGTCGCAGCTGATCAACCCGGAGCTCCAGTTCTCGGGCAACAACGAGGTCGCGACGGTGAAGCTCGACATCTTCGGCGAGGTCGTCGTCACGCTGGGAACGACGCCACAGGGGCAGAGTCACGAGACGACGGCCGCACAGGTGGTCGCGGACGTCCTCGGCTGCGACGTCGACCTCGTCCACGTCCGTGCCGGCCACGACAGCTACTGGAACTCGCACGCGGGCTTCTCCGGGACGTACGCGAGCCAGTTCGCGGTCACCGGGCTCGGGGCCGTCAAGGGCGCTGCAGAGATGCTCGCGGAGCAGATGAAGACCCTTGCGTCGATGGTGTTCCAGTGCCCGGTCGAGGCGATCGAGCTCGCCGACGGCTTCGCGCGCCTCGCGGACAACCACGAGGCCGCGCTGCCGTTCATGGCGCTCGGCGCGATCCCGAACGCGAACAACGCGGGGTTCCCGATCGACCCGCCGCCGATGAACGCCCGCTTCGTCTACCGCCCTCCGTTCGACGTCCCGGACAAGGAGCGGAAGTTCGGGAAGCTCACGCTGACGTACGCGATGCAGATCCATGCCTGCGTCGTCGAGGTCGACCCGGAGACGGGCGTGTACGAGCTCGTCGACTACGCCGCGGTGGACGACTGCGGCGTGCGCGTCAACCCGAAGATCGTCGAGGGGCAGGTGATGGGCGCCACCGCGCACGCGATCGGCGCAGCCATGTTCGAGTCGTTCACGTACGACGAGGACGGCAACCTCCTCACCCCGAACTTCTACGACTACCACGTCCCGCACACGCTGGACATGCCCCCGCTCAAGACCGGCGCGGTCGAGTCGCCGTCGCCGTTCACGTCGCTCGGCACGAAGGGCATGGGTGAGGGCGGCGGCGGGGGCATCCATGCGATCTCCGCGGCCCTCCAGGACGCCCTGCGCGCAGCGGGCGCGCCGATCGTGACCGACAGCCACAACCCCTACCACCGTGTCTTCGAGCTGCTCCGGCATCCCGAGCGGGCGCGCGCGAAGGTCGAGGTGACGCCGCCCTCCCTGCAGGCCGGTCGCCCGTCGGGAGGCGAGTGATGGAGGCCGCGGTGCAAGGACGCAGGGAGCGTCCATAGCGACCTATGGACGCGACTGAGGAGGCGGCAACGCGGCATCCAGCGCCGCATCACGACATGGTCTATTGGCCTGCAGGGAGGGCGCTATGAAGCTCGAGGGCACGAAGGAGTTCGACGCGCCGCGCGACGTCGTCTGGAGCGTGATCAACGACCCGTCGAAGATGGCGAAGACGATGCCGGGCGTCGAGAGCTTCGAGATCGCGGACGACAGGCACTGGAGCGCGAAGGTGAAGGTCCCGCTCGGCCTCGGGGGGCTCAAGATGTCCATCCAGTTCGAGAAGCTCGAGGAGCGACCGCCCGAGTTCGCCTCGCTCAACGCGAAGGGCACCGGCGTCGGCGCGCTGATGAACATGACCACGTCGTTCACGTTGAGCGGCGAGGGCGAGAAGACCTCGATGGCCTGGGAGGCGGACGTGAAGATCGCCGGCCCGGTCGGGTCGATGGGCCAGCGCGTCCTGCAGCCGATCATCAACCAGCAGGTCGGGAACGTCCTCGGCGCGCTCGAGACCGAGGTCGAGCAGGCGAAGTCTGGCGCCGGCTGATCCGCAGCTCGGCGTCGTCAGCCGGTCAACACGAGCGTGCGGAGCCGCGCCCGCATGCGAGCGGCCGAGACGAGGTTTCCCTTGCGCTCGAAACGCGCGAGGGCCTGCTCGAGCGCGGCGGCAGCCTCGGCCGGCTCGCCGGCGAGCAGGAGCACCTCGCCGAGGTCGGCATAGAGATCCCCCTGCCCGTCGAGCATCTCGGTCATGTCCCCGATCGCGACCGCCTCACGAGCGAGTCGCTTCGCGTCGACGTGCGCACCACGGCGCGCGAGCACCTTCGCCCTGACCTGTCGCCAGAGGAACTGGTGCAGGGACATGCTCGTGGCGAGGTCCGCAGCACGGCACGCCCAGGTGTCGGCTTCGTCGACCCGGTCGAGCGCGTAGAGCGCCTGCGCCAGGTACGCGGCCGAGGACGACAGGAAGGCCTGGTCGTCCAGTTCTTCGTGCAGCTTGAATCCTTCTGCTCCGAACTCGGCTGCCGCGCCAGGATTACCCGCCCAGAGCTCGACCCACACGGACTCGAAGGCAGTGAGGTTCGCCAGCAGGGTGCCCCCGCCCCGCTCTGCCTGCTCCGCACGTGCCTCGGCAAGAATCGAGCGCGCCTCGTCGAAACGCCCGAGCATCGCCAGCGCATTGGCCCGGTATGCGCGGAGGAACTGATTGTGACCTGCTCTTGGCTCGATCCCGTCGAGCCACTCGAGCAGCTCCGGTAGCGGCGTCGTACCGAAGAAGCGACCGGCGGACCGTGTTACCAAGCGCCACGTCGGCTCGTGTCCTGCCCGAACCGCGTAGGTGAAGGCACGTTCCCAGGCGTCCAGCGCTGCGTCGCTACGACACTGCCAATCGGCCATCCACCCGAGGGCGGAGTATCCGATGTACAGGGCGAGGTCGTCGCCGGCGTCCTCAAACACTGGCAGCGCCTGTTCGACGAGCGTGGTGAGCCGCTCGGTTACGTCGACAGGCTCGAGGGGGAGCTGGAGCTCTTCCGCCCAGATCCGGCCGCAGAGTTCGCCGATCCGCTCGCCGGCTGTGGAAGCTCGGTCGGCAAGAGCGGCCGCTCGCCGACGCGCCTCGTCGCCTCTTCCTGTCCACGACAGGGCGTCGAGGAGTTCGTTCTCGAGCGCAAGGTCGACCTCGGTGGGTGGCACGAGCGCGGCGGCGCGCTGGAGCAGGCTGATCGTTCCGCCGTAGTCCTGACGGCGGGCTGCGCGGTAGCCGGCGGACGCCAGGCGTCGCCGCGCAGCCGCGGCCAACTGCCCGTCGTCGTCCAACCCCAACTCCGCACGGTAGCCGTGTGCGCGCTCCAGGTGGCGGCCGACGATCTCATCCAGCTCCGCGAGCTCAGTCCCGTGCCCGTCGAGCCAGGCTGCAAAGCGCTCGTGGAACTCGGCCCGCACGGCCTTTGGCAGGGCCTCGTAGGCGGCATCGCGGATTAGCTGGTGGCGGAAGCGGAAGCCGTCCTCCGCGGGGAGCTGTGGCGTGTCCGGCCTGATCAGCTGCTTTCGCACGAGCGCGGCGAGGCGCGGGGTGATCTGAGTGTCGTCGGGTGCAAGTGCCTGGACGGCCCCGCGGTGGAAGATCTCCCCCTCGATCGAGCCGCGCTCAAGCACCCGGCGCTCGGCCGCATCGAGCTGATCCAAACGAGTTGCGAGCAGCGCCTGCAGCGTGGGCGGGACGACGATCTCCCCCTTAGACTCCCGGGCCATCGCGACCATCTCCTCGACGAAGAGCGGGTTGCCGCCGGCAGCGCGCACGATCCGATCGCGCATCGTCTCGGGGATACGGTCGGCAAGCAGCGTCTCGACGTCTTCGGCTCCCAGTGGCTCAAGCCGCAGCGTCACGGGCCACGTCGGGCGGCGCTCGGCGAGCTCGGGCCGTGCCATGCAGAGGAGCAGGATCGGGGCACCGCTGGACAAGAGTCCGACGTGCTCGATCAGGTTGTGGAGGATGTCGTCTCCCCACTGGATGTCATCGAGTACGGTCACCAGGGGTCGCTGCCTCGCGACCTGCTCCAGCGTCTTGCGGAACGCCCACGCAACCTCCTCCGGAGAGGTCGCCGCTTCGCTCTCGCCGAGCAGCGCCCGAATCGCCGCCGCGGCCGTCTCGTCGGACGGCACCAGATCGATTTGCTTGAGCACCTCCACAATGGCCCGGTAGGTGATTCCTTCGCCGTAGGGGAGGCAGCGGCCGCGGACGACCGCCCCATCGACCGAAGCGAGAAACTCCGCGACGAGCCGCGACTTGCCGACGCCGGCCTCGCCAACGATCGTCACGAGCTCGCAGTGCTGCTCGAGCTTCGCCCGCTGCCACGCTTCGCGGACCAGTGCGAGCTCGCGCTCGCGCCCGACGAACGGCGTGTCGTGACGCCACTCCGGCGCGTCATGGACACGCACAAGCCTGTGGGCAACGACCGGCTCGGTCTTGCCCTTCAGCTCGAGCGGAGCAATCGGTTCCACGTCGACCGCGGCTTGCACGAGCGCGAGGGTCGGCTGCCCGATCAGCACCTCGCCCGGTGGAGCGGCCTGCTCCAGGCGAGCGGCGACGTTGACCGCGTCGCCGGTTGCGAGGCGTTCCTCGGTCCCTGTCACGACCTCGCCGGTCATCACGCCGATCCGGCCCTCGAGCGCGAGGTCGATGAGCGCGTCGCGCATCTCGAGTGCCGCCCGTACGGCGCGCAGCGCGTCGTCCTCGCGCACAACCGGCACGCCGAAGACGGCCATCACGGCGTCGCCGATGAACTTCTCGATGGTGCCGCCGTGGCGCTCGACGATCGCCTGCATCCGCTCGAAGTAGCGGGCGAGCAGCGTACGGAGCCGCTCGGGATCGAGCCCGTCGCCGAGGGCGGTCGAGCCGGCGAGGTCGCAGAAGAGGACGGTCACGGTCTTGCGCTGCTCGTGCTCGGCTGTGGCCGACTCGGTGCCACACTGGGAGCAGAACCTGAACGGCGCCTCCGACTCGAAGCCGCAGCTCACACAGCGAGGCACGTGGCCAGTCTAGAGCGGCATGCGCAGAACGCATAGCTGCGGCGCTCGCGGAGTGTTAGGGTCCTGTGACATGTCACGGACTTCCGCGACCGAGGACGCGTAGTGACGGTTCCGTTCCGGGTGGGGGTCATGCAGCTCACGATGGAGCCGCTCGACGAGATGCTGGCCTCCGCGCGCGCCATGGACGAGGCCGGCATGGACACGGTCTGGCTCGCCGAGGCGTACCCCTGGTGGCGCAAGCACCAGATGGAGGCCCGCGGCTCGACCGTTGTCTCCGCGCTGATGGCGCGCGAGACGACGCGACTCACGATCGGCTGGGGGATCATCTCGCCGTACACACGGCACCCCGTGCAGGCGGCGATGGACGCGCGCGTCGTGCAGGAGGCCGCCGGCCCGGGCCGCTTCATCGTCGGCTTCGGCACCTCGAAGATCTTCCTCAACAACACCAAGCAGGGCGGTCCGCCGAAGGTGACGAAGCCGCTCGGCCACATGCGCGACTCGGTCGCGATCGTCCGCGGCATCCTCGGCGGCGGTCGCTTCGACTACGACGGCAAGGTGTACTCGGCCGACGTCCCCGCACTCGCGGGCGAGGCGCACGCGCCGCGGTGGGACGTTCCCGTGTACGTCGCCGGGACGGCGCCGCTCATGCAGCAGCTCGGCGGCGAGATCGGCGACGGAGTGCTCACGCCGTCGATCACGACGCCTGCGTTCGTGCGCTACACGCGGGACAACATCGTGGCGGGGGCGGAGAGGTCCGGGCGGAGCCCCGACGACGTCGACCTCGGCTGCACGATCGTCGCCTCGATCCACGCGACCGACCGCGACCGCGGCCGCGACGGCGCCCGCGAGATCGCCGGCATGTACCTCGCGAACAAGGTGCAGAACATCCAGGGCTCCGCCGACGTGCTCCTCGACCTGGCCGGGATCGAGCAGGACGAGATCCGGCCGGTCGCGGAGGCGATGGAGGAGGGCGGGCGTCTCGCCGCGAAGGCGAAGGTCTCCGACGCCCTGCTCGACAAGTGCAAGCCCATCGCCGGGACGCCCGCGGACTGCGTCGCGGCGATCGAGGAGTACCGCGACGCCGGCTGCACCCACGTCATGCTTGAGCTGTGGGGCGACGACCGCCACGAGCAGATCCGTCTGTTCGGGACGGAAGTGCTGCCGCACGTCCGAGACCGATGACTGGCACGTTTCCGCAGGGCGGAGAAGTGCCTCTACCGGTCGATCGAGATCGCCTTGTCGAGACGGCGAGCCGCATGGTCGGCGTGCACTCGTTCACCGGCGACGAGGAGCCGATGGCCCGTCTGCTGGTCGAGCTGTTCGAGGCCCGCGGACTCGACGTCCAGTGGCAGCAGGTCGAGGAGGGGCGCGCCAACGCCCTCGGCACCTGGGTCGGGGCCGGCGGCGGCAAGAGCCTCATGCTCAACGGGCACATGGACACGTCCTACTCCGGCCGCGAGCCCTGGCTCCGGAACGTGCGCGGATTCCAGCCGTCGGCGTTCGTGCAGGACGGGCGGCTCTACGGGCTCGGAATCTCCAACATGAAGGGCGCCCTCGCGTGCTACGTGGAGGCCGTCGCCGCGCTTCAGGACGCGGGCGTGCGCCTGCGCGGCGACCTGCTCCTCGCGGCGGTGTGCGGCGAGATCGAGAAGACCCAGCAGGGCGAGGCACAGGGGGCCCAGTACCGCGGGTACGCGGCCGGGACGCGGTACCTCGTCACGCACGGAGGCGTCGCGGACATGTGCCTGCTCGGGGAGCCGACGGAGGGCCGGGTCGTGCTGGGCCACTTCGGCGCGCTCTGGCTCAGGATCCGCGTGCACGGCAACTTCGTCCACACGGCGTTCAGCGAGGGTCGGCGCGACGAGAACTCGATCCTGCGGGCGCACGAGGTGCTCGCCGCGATCCTCGAGTGGATCCCGTCCTGGGAGGACGATCCGGCCAACGCCTACCGGGGCGCCAGGGCGATCGTGAACGTCGGCGCGATCGCGGGGGGCTTCGGGTGGCGCGTGTCGCGCACCCCGCACCACACGGATCTCTTCCTCGACGTGCGCGTGCCCCCGACGAAGCCGATGAGCGTCGCGCGGCGCGAGGTGCTCGACCTGGTGCGCGCGCTCGGAGAGCGGTTCCCGGACTACGGGGTCGAGGGCGAGGTCTACGTCACCGCTCCGGGCGCCGAGATCGAGGAGGGACACGAGCTCGTCGCGGCGATCGACGGGGCACACGAGGAGGTCTTCGGCGAGCGCCCGGGCCGCGACGTCACCCGCTGGTTCTCGGACGCCTCGGCGCTCACCCGCTACGGCGTGCCGACGGTCAACTACGGAACGTCGTCGGGGTTGATGGACGTGGAGCTCGGCGAGAACCTGGAGATCGAAGGGCTCGCGCGGACCGCCGAGGTCTATGCGCGGGTCGCGATGCGCGTCTGCGGCGTGGTGTAGGCACTTCCGCGCTCCGCGCGAAAGTGCCAGGAGAAACCGCGAACGGGGAGATCCGGATTGAAACTGGTGACGTTTGGCGAAGAGAGGCGGGTCGGGGTCGTCGACGGCGAGGAGATCGCCGTGCTCGACGTGCCGACGACGAGAGAGTGGTTCGAGCTGGGCGGCGCCGACGAGACGGGCGAGCGCGTGCCGCTCGCCGAGACGAGGCTGCGGGCTCCGATCGTGCCGAAAAAGTTCTTCCACACGGCGGGGAACTTCCGCGAGCACGAGGAGGAGTCGAAGCAGGTCGACTGGTCGCACCAGATCGCGCCGTGGATCGTGTTCTTCCAGAACGTCGACGCGATCGTCGGGCCGGACGAGCCCGTGGTCTATCCGGAGCACCTGACCGAGGAGCTCGACTACGAGCTCGAGCTGGCAGTCGTCCTGAAGAAGGGAGGGAGGTGGTTCTCGCCGGACGAGGCGATGGACTACGTCGGAGGGTACGTGATCTTCAACGACATCACGGCACGCGACATCCAGCGACGGGAGATGGTCTCGGGCGTGTTCTCCTTCTGCAAGGCGATCGACACCTTCTGTCCGCTCGGGCCGTGGATCGTCACCCCCGACGAGGTTCCCGACCCGCACGACCTCACGATGAGGCTGCGCGTGAACGGCGAGGAGCGGCAGGCGTCCCACTCGAGCCGGATGAGCGTGACGATCCCCGAGATCCTCAGCCACTATTCGGCGCTCGGGTACTCGGCCGGCGACGTGCTCTCGACCGGAACGGTGTCGGGCGTGGCCGGCTTCTCGCCCGACGCCGCCTCGCTCTATCTGAAGCCCGGCGACGTGATGGAATGCGAGATCGAGCGGATCGGCGTGCTGCGCAACCCGGTGATCTCGTGGGAAGCGGGTCACGGCACGCCGCCGCCCCAACGGGTCCGCTGGTAGAGGAGGAGAGCGATGGCAGCCCGTGCGACGCCCCCGTTCCGCGCCGACCACGTCGGCAGCCTCCTCCGGCCGCCCCAGCTCCTGCGGGCGCGCGAGGATGCGGCCGCGGGTCGGATCGACGCAGCCGAGCTGCGGGGGGTGGAGGACGACGCCATCCGCGCGGCGGTCCGCACGCAGGAGGAGGTCGGCCTGCGGTCGGCGACCGACGGCGAGCTCCGCCGGCGGTCGTGGCACATGGACTTCATCTACGCGCTCGAGGGGATCACCACCGCCGACGACACCGTCACGCTCTCGTTCCACAACGAGCGCGGGGACGTCACCTTCGAGGCTCCTGCCCTCCACGTGAACGGCAAGGTGGGCGTCTCGGAGACGATCTTCGGCGACGCGTTCTCCTTCCTGCAGGGATGCGTCTCGACCGCGACGCCCAAGCTGACGATCCCGTCGCCGAGCATGGTCCACTACCGCGGCGGCCGGGCCGCCATCGACGGGTCCGTCTACCCGGATCTCGACGGGTTCTGGAGCGACCTGACGGCCGCGTACCGCGAGGAGGTGCGTCGACTGGGTGAGCTCGGCTGCACGTACCTCCAGCTCGACGACACGAGCCTCGCCTACCTGAACGACCCCGAGCAGCAGCGCTACGTCGCCTCGATCGGGGGCGACCCCGAGCGGCAGCACGTCGAGTACATCCGGCACATCAACGAGTCGCTCGAGGGGCGGCCCGAGGGCATGACGGTCACCACGCACATGTGCCGCGGCAACTTCCGGTCCTCGTGGTTCGCCGAAGGAGGGTACGACCACGTCGCCGAGGCGCTCTTCAACGAGCTCGACGTGGACGGCTACTTCATGGAGTGGGACGACGAGCGCTCGGGCGGCTTCGAGCCGCTGCGCTATCTGCCGCCCGGCCCGAAGCAGGTCGTGCTGGGCCTGGTGACGACGAAGCGCGGCGCGCTCGAGTCGAAGGACGAGCTGAAGCGTCGCGTCGAGGAGGCGAGCCGCTACGTGTCGATAGACCAGCTCTGCCTCTCGCCCCAGTGTGGGTTCTCGTCGACCGTCGACGGCAACGAGCTGAGCGACGAGGAGCAGGTCGCGAAGCTCCGTCTGGTCGTCGAAGCGGCAGAGGAGATCTGGGGCGGGTAGACCCGCGTCGCGGTCAGGCGCCGGCGAGCGGCGCGGCCGGGCGGTACCCGAGCTGGGCGGAGATCTCCGCCGCTGCGCGCTGCATCGTCGGTCCGAGGCGCTCGACGAGGTCGTCGATCGAGGCCATCGCGCTGTGCGCGGCGAGGTTCACCGCGGCGACCGCCTCGCCCGACGCGGCGAGCACGGGCACGGCGATCGAGCGCAGGCCGTAGGCGAGCTCCTCGTTGTTGACCGCCATCCCGGCCGCGCGGACGCGCTCCAGCTCCGCCATCAGCTCGCGCCTGCTCGTGATCGTGTTCGGCCCCCGTCGGGCGAGGAGCACTGCGTCGAGGATCTCGTCGCGCCGCTCGGGCGGAAGGTACGCGAGCAGCACCTTTCCGAGCGACGTGCAGTACGCCGGGAGCCGGGAGCCGACGTGGAGGTCGAGGTCGATCTCGTTCTGGCGGCCGCGCGAGGCTCGGACGCGCTCGACGTAGACGATGTCGGTCTCGTCGAGGATCGCCATGTTCACCGTGTGGCCGGTCTCGTCGCAGAGACGGCGGAGCTGCGGCGCGGCGACGTGCCGGAGCTCCATCGAGTTGATCGCGGTGAACCCGAGGTCGAGCACGCGCGGGCCGAGGCCGTACCGGCGCGTCACGCCGTCCTGCTGGAGGTAGCCGAGCCGGCTCAGTGTGGCGATGTACCGGTGCGCCGTGCTGCGCGTGAGGCCGAGCTCGCGGGCGATCTCGCTCGTGCCGATCAGCTGGCGCCCCGACGAGAACGACGAGAGGATCGCCAGGCCCCGCTCGAGCGATTGGGACGTTCGCGCTGCGCGCTCCCCGGCCACCCGTATGTTCTACATAGTGGGACGCTGTCTTGACAACTCGACAGGAGCGGCGTTAGCGTCGCCGGGCGTGCGATCCGTCCGAGACGAGCGACCGACTGTCACGTGCGGGGGTATCGGTGCCCGCTGATCTCGCCGTCCTCGATGCGGGATCGGGGGGTCGCCTCGGCAGGCGTCTCTTCGCAGCTGTCGTCCCGCCGGCCGCGGCCGGCGAGCAAGCGGGCGTTCGGCGTCGGCTGAGCCCCGTCGACCGATGATCCACGACCGACGCGGACAGTGGGCGGAGCGAGCGCTTCGTCGGCGGTCCCCGGTCGGCCGGCGGGCGCGGCCGTCCCTGTTACGGAGCCCGGCGCGGTCGCGAGTCCCGTCGACCTGCGCTGACCGTGCGGAAAGGAGCAACGCATGAGCACCCAGACCGAAACCGGCATCGAGACCCGACTCTTCGTCGGGGGCGAGTTCGTCGAGGCGGAGGGCGGCCGGACGTTCGAGAACCGCGATCCGTTCACGGACGAGGTCGTGTCCGAGGTCGCGGCGGCGAGCAGAGTCGACGCGCGCCGCGCGATCGAGGCGGCCGCGGCCGCGGCGCCGTCGTGGGCGCAGACGCCTCCGGCCGTGCGCCAGATGGTGCTCCTGAAGGCCGCCGACGTGCTCGAGAGCCGTCACGACGAGGTGGTCTCGACGCTCGCCCGCGAGAGCGGCAGCACGTTCGGCTTCGGCATGTTCCAGATGCACTTCGTCCCCGGCCTCTTCCGGCAGGCGGCGGCGCTCGCGTACGCGCCGCTCGGCGAGGTGATCCCCTCGGACACGGGTGTCTTCGCCATGGGAGTGCGCCGGCCGGTCGGGGTCGTCGGAGCGATCGCACCGTGGAACGCAGCCTTGATCCTCTCCGCCCGCTCGATCGCCGCCGCGCTCGCGCTCGGCAACGCGGTCGTGTTGAAGCCGTCCGAGTGGTCTCCGCAGGTCGGGGGGCTCCTCTGGGCCGAGGTCTTCACGGAGGCGGGGCTCCCGCCCGGCGTGCTGAACATCGTCACGCACGCTCCCGGAGAGGCCCAGCCGATCGGTGACGAGCTGGTCGAGAGCCCGCACGTCAGGCGGCTGAACTTCACGGGCTCGACCGGCACGGGGCGCAAGCTCGCGGAGGCGGCCGGGCGCCACCTCAAGCGGGTGCTGCTCGAGCTGGGCGGCTACAACCCACTGATCGTCCTGGCGGACGCCGACCTCGACTACGCCGTCGACGCGAGCGCCTTCGGAGCGTTCCTCCACCAGGGCCAGATCTGCATGTCCGCGCGCCGGATCATCGTCGAACGGCCCGTCGCCGACGAGTTCACCGAGCGGCTCGCGGAGAAGACGCGCGGCCTCAAGGTGGGCGACCCGAAGGAGCACGACACGATCATCGGCCCCGTGATCAACGCCGACGCCCTCGCGACGATCACCGCGCGGGTCGAGGAGGCGGTGCGGAGCGGCGCGCGGGTGCTCGCAGGCGGCAGCGCGATCGGGCCGTGCTTCGAGGCGACGCTGCTCGCCGACGTGCCGCCCGACTCCGAGTTCGCCACCGTCGAGACGTTCGGCCCCGTTGCGGCACTCGAGGTGGTCGACACGGCGGAGGAGGCAGTGGCACGGGCGAACGCGACCTCGTACGGCCTCTCCTCGGGGATCATCACGTCGGATGCCGACCGCGGGCTGGCGCTCGCGCAGGCGATCGACGCCGGAATCGTGCACGTCAACGACCAGTCGGTGTCCGACGAGCCGCAGATGCCGTTCGGCGGCGTGAAGGACAGCGGCTTCGGCCGCTTCGGTGGCTCCGCGGTCGTCGACGAGTTCACCGAGATGCGCTGGATCACGGTGCAGCGCGGCTCCCACCCGTTCCCGTTCTGAGCGGGCCGGCGGAGCGAGGAGGACACGCATGACGGTGAGCGCGCCGATCACGGCCGAGGAGGCGGTCTCCTGCATCCGGACGGGCGACACCGTGATGGTCGGCGGCTTCGGGCTCGTGGGGGCGCCGCTCACGCTGATCGACGCCCTCGTCGAGCATTCGGACGCATCCGACCTGACGATCGTGTCGAACAACATCGGCGAGCCGGGCCGAGGCCTGGGAAGGCTGCTGCGGCAGGGACGCATCCGTCGGGGGATCTCCTCCTACTTCACCTCCAACCCGGAAGCGGTGGCGGCGGTGAACGCCGGCGAGCTCGCGGCGACACTCGTCCCCCAGGGCACGTTCGCCGAGGCGATCCGCGCGGGGGGCGCGGGGATCGGCGGCTTCTACACTCCCGTCGGTGCAGGCACCGTGCTCGCAGAGGGCAAGGAGGAGCGACTGCTCGACGGCGTGCGCCATGTCCTCGAGGAGCCGCTCAGGGCGGACGTCGCCCTGGTCTACGCCGCGCGCGCCGACCCCCTGGGGAACCTCTGGTACCGGCGCACGGCCCGCAACTTCAACCCCGTGATGGCGACGGCGGCGAAGATCACGGTCGCGGAGGTCGGAGAGCTGCTCCCGCTCGGGGCACTCGAGCCCGAGTCGGTCGTCACACCGCACCTGTACGTCGACTACCTCGTGGTGCGCTCGTGACGGGGGACGTCAAGGCCCGGATCGCGGAGCGTGCAGCCCTCGAGCTGCGAGCGGGCGAGATCGTCAACCTGGGGATCGGGATCCCGAACCTGATCCCGGCGTTCCTCCCCCAGGGGTCGGGCGTCGTGCTGCACACGGAGAACGGTCTGCTCGGGGTCGGTCCACGGCCGGGCGTCGAGGAGCTCGACCCAGACCTGATCGACGCCGCGAAGCAGCCGATCACCGCCTTGCCGGGCGCCGCGTACTTCGACAGCGCGGCGAGCTTCGCGATGATCCGGGGCGGGCACGTCGACGTGGCGGCCCTCGGCGCGCTCGAGGTGAGCGCCGCCGGCGACATCGCCAACTGGGCGGTGCCAGGGAAGGACGTGCTCGGGGTCGGAGGCGCCATGGACCTCGTCGTGGGGGCGCGCAAGGTGATCGTCACGATGACCGCCACGTCGTCGGGCGGCGAGCCCAAGGTCGTCGCCGAGTGCCGGTATCCGCTGACCGCCGCCGGCGTGGCCGACGTGATCGTCACTGAGCTCTCGGTCTTCCGCTTCGTGGACGGCGAGCTGCGCCTCACGGAGTTGCTCGGCGACGCGACCGTGGACGACGTCGCCGCCGTCACGACCGCGCCGTTCGTCGTCAGCCTGGAGGAGAGCCGTGTGCCTCTCTGAGCGCCCGTCCACGCGCACGAGCCTGCCCGCGGGCGGCCGCGGACGGCCGACGGTCTCGGCGGCGTGACGCCGTTCGAGGCTCTCTTCGTCCCCGCCGCGCTGCGGGACGCCGTCTCGGGTCGGGCCTGGCTCGAGGCGATGCTCGACGCCGAGCGAGCGCTCGCGGGCGCCGGCGCCCGGGCCGGCGTCGTGCCCGAGGGCGCAGCCCACGCGATCGCGGAGGCGTGCACTCCCGAGGGGTACGACCTCGACGAGCTGCTCGACGAGGGACGGCTGGTCGGGAACCCGGCCGAGCCGCTCGTCCGCGCCGTCGTGGCGCAGGTCGGAGACGACGTCGCGCGCTGGGTCCATTTCGGCGCAACGAGCCAGGACATCGTCGACACCGCCGCGATGCTGGTCTCCCGCAACGCACTTGGGCTCGTGCTCGACGAGCTGGAGCGCGGCTCGGACGGCTGCGCGGCGCTCTGCCGGACACATCGGAGCACGCCCCTCGCCGGGCGGACGCTGCTCCAGCAGGCGGTGCCGACGACGTTCGGGCTCGTCGCTGCCGGGTGGCTCGACGCGCTGCTGGACGCGAGGGCGCGGCTCTCGGCCGTGCGCGAGCACGGCCTCGCCGCCCAGCTCGGGGGCGCGGCCGGGACCCTGTCGGCGCTCGGCGAGCGCGGGCTCGAGGTGGCGGGCCTCTTCGCCCGGGAGCTCGGTCTGGCCGAGCCGACCGTGCCCTGGCACGCCAACCGGGTGCGGGTCGCCGAGCTCGGTGCGGCCCTCGAGATCGCGGCCGGCGTCGCCGCCAAGATCGCGCTCGACATCCAGCTGCTGGCGCAGACCGAGGTCGCCGAGGTGCGCGAAGGGGGCGCCGCCGGCGGCGGATCCTCGGCGATGCCGCAGAAGCGCAATCCGGTGGGCGCGACGCGCACCCGGGCGTGCGCGGCGCTCGCCCGCGGCCACGCATCGGTGCTGACGGCGGCGCTGCTCGCCGAGCACCAGCGCGCGGCCGGGCCCTGGCAGGCGGAGTGGGAGGCGCTCTCGGGCGCCCTCGCGACGACGGGAGGCGCGGCCGCCGCGCTCGCGGAGACTCTCGCGGCGCTCGAGGTGGACGAGGCACGGATGCGCTCGAACCTGGACGCGACCGGTGGAGCGATCGTCGCCGAGCGCGTCGCGCTGCTTCTCACCGAGCGGCTCGGCCGCGGCCGAGCCCGCGAGCTGGTGCGGGAGGCGGCGCTCCGTGCAGGTGAGGACGGACGGTCTTTCGCCGACGAGCTTGCGGGCATGGAGACCGGTCTGACGGAGAGCGAGCTCGCAGCCGCGCTCGACCCGACGACGTACCTCGGCTCGGCCGGCGCCCTCGTCGACCGCGTGCTCCGCCGCTACGAGGAGTGTGACCGGTGAGCGGCCGTGCCCTCGCTCCGGCCGCGAGCGCGGCAGGGAGGGGACGTGTCCGGGCGCGGCGTGTCGAGACGGCGTGAGGACCCAGGTCGGGATCGTCGGGGCGGGCCCCGCAGGACTGACGCTCGCGCACCTGCTCCACGTCTGAGAACGGTGACATGACAGAATCCGGGCATGCCCTGGCCTCGTGACGACGCGAAGCTCGACCGGGTGCGGGCGCTCATGGCGGAGCAGGGGATAGACGCGATCGTCCGCCCGCGCGCCCGACAACGTCGTCTACCTGACCGGCTTCTGGGGGATGAAGGGCTGGGACGCCGTGGTCTTCCCCCGGGAGGGAGAGCCGACGCTGCTCTGCCTCGAGGCGTCGGCGGAAGACGCGGCCCGGAACGCCTGGACCGAGGACGTCCGGCTCGTGTCCGGCTACCTCCCGGACGACCCGCGGCCGCCGGTCGTCCGCACGCTGGAGCTCGCCGCGAACTGCGCGCGCGAGCTCGGGACGGTGGGGCTCGAGCTCTCGCTCGGCACGCAGGCGACCGACCGGATGGTCGGGGAGCCGACGACCTACACGAAGGCCTGGTTCGACTCGTTCCCCGGAGCCGTGGACGCCACCCCGCTGCTCGCGGAGGCGCGGATGCTGAAGACCGGCCAGGAGGTCGAGCGCGTCCGGCTCGCGAACGAGATCGCGGCCGCGGCGATGGATCACGTCCGGGGGGTGATCCGGCCGGGGATGACCGAAGCGCAGATCGCCGCCGAGTGGCTCGGCTTCGTCCACGGCGAGGGCACCGGCTGGGCGGGCAAGGTGGAGCTCGCGCTCGGGTTCTCCCTCGTCTGGGCCGGGCCGGGGATCCGGACCTTCACGGCGACGAGCAACCGGCCGGTGGTCGAGGGGGAGCCCACGCTGTTCGAGATCTGGGTGTGCGCGGACGGCTACTGGGCCGACCACACGAAGAACGTCGTCGTGGGCGAGCTGACGCCCGCCTACCGCGACCTCGAAGCCGGGCTGGTGGAGGTGTACGACGACGCGGTCTCGTTCTGCGTGCCGGGCGCGAGCCTCGCCGAGCTCGACGGGCGCATTCGGGACGGCATCGCGCGAATCGGCTACCCCGGCCAGCCGACGCACCCGATCTGCCACGGCGTCGGGGTCCGCGCACACGAGCCGCCGTACGCGCATCAGGCGGGGGGCGGCGAGGTCCGCGCCGGCATGGTTCTTGCAATCGAACCAGGATGCTACTGGCAAGCGGGTGGCGGGCTGCGCGTCGAGGACAACTTCCTCGTCACCGACGCCGGCCCCGAGAAGCTCTCGCCGTTCCCCGACGGCATCGTGCAGGCGGGGGCGTGAGGGGCAAGTTACAACGTGTAACTTGCCGGCCCCCGCGGCGCCGGAGGTGCGGGCACGGTGACCGCACGAGGCTCGCCGTCAGGAGCAAGTTGCAACTTGTAACTTGCGGGCCGCCGCCTGGCGGGGACGTGCGGGCGGGACGGTCGCATGACGCTGGCCGTGAGGCGCAAGTTGCAACGTGTAACTTGCGGGCCGCTCCGTGGCGCGGAGCGCGCGGGCTAGGGAGGCGCATGACGCGGGACGCGAGCGCCAAGTTACAACTTGTAACTTGTGGGCTTCGCGGCCTGGACCGGGCGGGCACGGAGGCAGCATGACGCTCGACCGGACGAAGGTCTGGACGGGAACGATCAACGAGCAGGCGCTCGATCCGCAGCCGCGCGCGCCCGTCGGCCTGTACGACACCACGCTGCGCGACGGCGAGCAGACGATCGGCGTGGTGCTCGCGCCCGCCGACAAGCTCGAGATCGCACGCGCGCTCGACGCGG
>Ga0210142_1000006_pt1 | contig 76685 bp, 85 predicted proteins | sample Goodyear_PhragC__FD_184869 | JGI IMG/M metagenome (GOLD analysis project Ga0210142, IMG submission 184869) | Wetland microbial communities from San Francisco Bay, California, USA, that impact long-term carbon sequestration - Goodyear_PhragC_D2... | ecosystem: Environmental > Aquatic > Marine >...
GCCCGCTGTCGCGGTCGCAACCGCATTCTGGGCTTGTTCGCGAAGCGGGAATCCGCTTGCGCGGATTCCTGCCGCTTGATCCCCCGCCTCTGGCGGGGGCACATCCCTGAAGGCGCCCGCTGGCGCGGTCGCAACTGCATTCTGTTCGCCAAGCAGGTTTCCGCGGGGGGCGGAAGCCTGCCGCGCAGGGTCGCGAGCCGGCCGAGCACGCCGGTGCCCTTGGCACAATCGTGGCGTGAGGGAGTATCTCGACCTTCTCCGAGAAGTGCTCGACGACGGTGTCCGCAAGGACGACCGCACGGGGACGGGGACACTCAGCGTCTTCGGCCGCCAGATGCGATTCTCGCTGGAGGACGGGTTCCCGCTCGTCACGACCAAGAAGGTCCACCTGCGTTCCGTGGTGGGGGAGCTCCTCTGGTTCGTCCGGGGCGACTCGAACGTGCGCTGGCTCCAGGAGCACGGCATCACGATCTGGGACGAGTGGGCGGACGAGAACGGCGATCTCGGCCCGGTGTACGGGAAGCAGTGGCGCTCCTGGCCCGCACCCGACGGGCGGACGATCGACCAGTTGCGCCTCGTGATCGACCGGATCCGCGACGATCCCGACTCCAGGCGCCACGTCGTCAGCGCCTGGAACGTCGCCGACCTGCCCAGGATGGCGCTGGCACCGTGCCATGCGCTCTTCCAGTTCTACGTCGCGGACGGCGCGCTCTCGTGCCAGCTCTATCAGCGCTCGGCGGACGTCTTCCTGGGCGTGCCGTTCAACATCGCGTCGTACGCGCTGCTCACGCACATGGTCGCCCAGGTGACCGGCCTGCGGCCGGGCGACTTCGTGCACTCGCTCGGCGACGCGCACCTCTACCTGAACCATCTCGACCAGGCCCGCGAGCAGCTCGGACGGACGCCCCGCTCGCTGCCCACGCTGCGCCTCGATCCCGACTGTCGCGAGATCGACGACTTCCGGCTGGACTCGATCGAGGTCGTCGGCTACGACCCGCATCCTGCGATCCGGGCGCCGATCGCCGTCTAGCGCCGGGGGCTCGCATGACCGTCACGATCCTCGCCGCCGTCGCGCGGAACGGCGTGATCGGCGTCGGCGGCGACCTGCCGTGGCACCTCCCCGACGAGCTGCGGCTCTTCAAGCGGACGACGCTCGGCCACGTGCTCGTCATGGGGCGGCGCACGTACGAGTCGATCGGGAGGCCGCTCCCGGGAAGGGCCACGGTCGTCCTCACGCGCCGCGCCGACTGGTCCCCCGCCTCGCGGGACGTCGTCGTGGCGCACGACCTCGAAGAGGCGCTCGACCGCGCGCGGGTGCTCGGCGACGAGGTCTTCGTCGTCGGCGGCGGCGAGGTCTACGCCGCGGCGCTCGAGCACGCCGACCGCCTCGCGCTGACGCTCGTCGAGCTCGAGCCGGAGGGTGACACGAGGTTCCCCGAGGTCGACTGGAGCGGCTGGCGCGAGATCTCCCGCGAGCAGGGCGACGGCTGGATGCACGTCACGTACGAGCGTGTGGCGCGCGGAGACATCCCCGCCGCGGCCGCGTAGGTCGCGGCCTCCGCACGCCCGGAGAGGTGCGTCAGGCCTTCGGTAGCCTGCGTCGCATGGCGGAAGGAGAAGTGCTGACCCAGGCGCAGAAGGAGGCTCTCGAGGCCGAGCTCGAGGAGCTCGAGGGGCCCCGCCGTGCGGCGGCGATCGAGGCGATCGCGACCGCGCGGTCGTTCGGAGACCTCTCCGAGAACTTCGAGTACCACGCCGCGAAGAACGAGCAGGGGCTGCTCGAGGCGCGCATCGCGAAGCTCAGGGAGCGCCTGCACGCCGCGACCGTCGTCGAGCACGACACGGACGACCACGTCGGGCCGGGCTCGATCGTCGAGGTCGCAGACGAGCACGGCGACACGATGGAGGTCACGATCTCGTCGATCGGCGGCGTGTCGACCGACTCGCCGCTGGGCTCGGCGCTCATGGGCGCGTCGGTCGGGGCCGTGGTCGACGTCGACGCCCCGCGCGGCGCCTGGAAGGCGCGCGTGCTCTCGATCCGCCGCGCCTGAGCGCGGGCGCCCCGAAACACGGAAATTGCGACACGTTGTGGCGACGCGACCCTTGCGTAGGCTCCGAGCCGGACCGTAGAGTCCTCGCCATCTGAGCCGGCGGGCCTTCGGGTTTGCCGGCTCAGTGTCTTTTTCGAGCAGGCTCACGGTCGTCTCCGGCCCGGTCTAGCGTGTGGCACCGGTGGTGCAGCGCCTCGTCACCGTCGCCGTGCCCGCCGCTGCGCTCACCGCCGTGGCCTGGTGGAGCGGCGGCTACTTCCCGAGGAGCTGGGGCGCGCTCCTGCTCGTTGCGGCGATCGGGCTCGCCGCGGTGGGGATTCTCGCGGAGCGCGTCGAGGCCGGGCGCCGGTCGGCGGTGCTCATCGGCGCGCTCCTGGCCCTCGTCGCCTGGCAACTCATGACAAGCGCCTGGGCGGTGGAACCGGACGCGCCCGTGCTCGAGGCCGAGCGGACACTGGTCTACGCGTCGACGGCGCTGCTCGTGCTGCTCGCCGTCCCGTCGCGCCGCGCCGGCGATCTCGTCCTCTCCGTGCTGATGGGCGCCGGCAGCGCCACCGTCGGAGGCCTTGTCGACCACGCTCTCCGCGCAGGCACTCCCGGTGAACGGCTCGACCTTCCGGTCGGGTACACGAACGCGTCCGGCATTCTCGCCGCCACGACGCTGGTGCTCGCGGTTGGGCTGACCGAGAGTCGCTCCAAGGCGCGCCGGGCGATCGGGGGCGGACTGGCGGTGCCGGCGGCGGTCGCGCTGGTGCTGTCGCTCTCGCGGGGGTCGATCCTGGCGGCGGCGCTGGGCCTGCTCGTCATCGGCCTTGCGAGCTCGTCATTGCGCAACGTCGTCGCCGGAGCAGCCGTGACGGTTCTCGCCGCCCTCGCGGTCGCAGTCGTGTCGGTGAGCGGCGGTCTCGGCGATCGGGGCGCAAGCACGCGCGAGGTGCTCGCCCTGCTCGCGACTGCGGGGCTCTCGCTCGCCAGTGGGGCCGCTGCGGCCGCGCGGCAACCGGCCCCACAGGTCGACCGCAAGCCCCTGGGCCGCCGGTCGGCGGCCAGGCCGGCGCTCCTCGGTGCGAGTGCGGTCGCCGCGGTCTTGCTGGTGGCCGTCGCGGCCTACGAGGTGCGCGGCGCGGACTCGACGCCGACCAGCCTCGACGGTGCGCCCCAGCGCCTCCTGAGCACCTCGACTAGCTCGCGCGGCGACTACTGGCACGTGGCGGCCGAGATGGTCGAGGCCCACCCTCTCCTCGGCGCCGGTGCGGGCGGCTTCACGCGTGTCTGGCTTCGCGAGCGCCCTGCGCTCCTCTTCGTCCGCGACGCGCACAACCTCTACCTGGAGACGTTCGCCGAGCTCGGCCCACCGGGGCTCGCGCTGCTGCTCGTCGCTCTCGGCACGCCGCTGCTCGCCGCGCGACGGCTCGCTGCCCGACCGACCGCTCGGGCGGCACTCGCCGCGTACGTCGTGCTCCTCGCCCACGCGGCGCTCGACTGGGACTGGGAGCTGCCAGCCGTCAGCCTCTGCACGGTGCTGCTCGGTGTCGCGCTCGTCCGTCTGGGCGGCGAGGAGGGACCACGTCTGCTGGCGCCGTGGGCGAGAGCGGCGCTCCTTGCGGGCGCCGCGCTGCTCGGGGCGTGCGCAATCGTCGTCCATGCCGGGAACGGGGCGACGGCCGATGCGAACGAGCAGCTCGACCACGGCAATGCAGTGGCGGCGGTGCGCGCGGCCGAGCGGGCGCGCCGTTTCCGGCCGCTGGCGGCGGAGCCCTGGGAGCTGCTCGGCGAGGCGGAGCTCGCGGAGGGTCGTGGCGGAGCGGCCCGCGCACACCTCCGCCGCGCCACGCGCGAGGATCCCGGCTCCTGGAGTGCATGGCTCTCGCTCGCGCTCGCCACCACCGGGGGCGAGCGGAGGGCGGCGCTCGCCCGCGCGAGATCGCTCAACCCGCTCGCTCCGGAGCTTCAGGCGGTCTCCGGGAGCGAGAATCCCTAGATCGAGGGTGCCGGTCCCGTTGCGGAACACCCGATCCGAAGGAGTGTCCGTCGTCCACAGGAGAGGGGACACGCGTGACAGAACGCCGCTACGCAAGGCGTCTCGGTGCGACCGTGACGGTCGCGCTCGCCGCCGTCGTCGCGTTCGCCGTCATCGGTGGCACGGGACTCGCCGGAGGGCTCGCGAAGCCCTTCAAGGCCCAGTACGGGCCGGGCCAGTACGCGGGGAAGGTCACCGTCTGCCACAAGGGCTGGGTGACGATCCGGATCTCCGTCAACGCCTGGCCTGCACATAGGGACCGCCACGGCGACTCGATGGGCCCCTGCTCGGCCTCGGCCGTCAAGGCCGGCAAGCTGAGAGCGGCGAAGCTCAAGGCCGCCAAGCTGAAGGTCGAGCATGCCAAGGGCGCCGGCAAAGCGGCCGCGAAGGCCGCGAAGGAGGAGAAGCACGCCGGCGCGAACAGCCAGCAGACCCCTACCGTCGACGAGGCGGAGGGAGACGTGACGGCCGATCGCACACACGGTAACGGCCGCGGGAAGAGCGGCAAGAACGGTTGATCGTACGGTGGTCGCGCCGGCCGGTCGGCCGGCGCGACCGGCGACTCAGGTCGTGAGCACCGGGCGGCGGTCACCGGCCGGGACGACCACCCAGCCGTCGAAGTCCCGGAGCCGGTAGGGCGCGTTGAGCGGCACGCTCGTCTCGCCCGCGGCGACCGCGAACGTCCCGCACGGCTCCGCCAGCGTCCCGCCGCGCGTGAGCCACAGGGCGTACTTCCCCTCCGGCAGGCCGTCGACGCGCAGGCGCATCGGCCAGTTGCCCGCGGCGTCCTGCTCGTAGATCGAGATCACGCCGGTCGCGCCCCCCGTGCCGCTCATCGCCACCGTGCGCACCGAGGCCGGTCCGCTGCCGCCGACGAGGTAGCCGACGCCGAAGAGCAGCACCGCGGCGGCCACCGCGACGGCCGCCGCGACGTAGCGGTACCTCCGCGGGAAGGAGATCACGTCGGCGCGCGGCAGCGGAGCATGAGCGAGCTCCGGCGAGAGGGACGGGGGCGGCCCGGCCTGCTCGAGCATCGCGTGCACGCGCTGGAGCCGGTCGAGTTCGTCGGGCTCGAGGTCGCCCACCAGGTCACGCACGTCGCTCATCGCAGCTCCTCTCCGAGCTCGTCGGCGAGCCGGTGCAGCGCCGACCGCGTCCGCGTCTTGACGGTGCCCAGGGGGAGACCGACGTGGGCGGCGATCTCGGACTGTGACAGCCCGCTCCAGTAGGCGAGCTCGACCAGCGTCCGCTCCTGGTCGGGGAGCGTCTCGAGCGCACGGTGGATGCGCCAGGACACCCACTCGCTCTCGGCGGCGTCGTCCGGCCCGGGTCCCGAAGCGGGCAGGTCGGGAGGCTCCGCGGTCGTCGCCTCGGGCCGTCGCCGCAGGCCGTCGATGATCGCGTTCCGCGCCACCGTGAAGAGCCACGAGGTCGCCTTCCCGCGGGAGGGGTCGAACCGTGCGGCCGACCGCCAGACGCTCGCGAACGTGTCCTGGGTTGCGTCCTCGGCGCGGCCGCGGTCGCCCATCCGACGCAGGGCGATGCCGAGCACCGACCTCGCGTAGCGCCGGTGGAGCTCCTCGAACGCCCGCTGGTCGCCCTCGGCGACGAGCCCGAGCAACTCGGCGTCCGTGCGGGAATCCGGGCTCACGACCGGGATGCTGGCCTCTTCCCGGCGGCGGGGCAAGTCGATCCGCGCAGCGATCGCCACGTCCATGCCAGGGGATACGGACGAGCCGTCGGACCGGATTGACGGAACCACCCGCGGGAGGGATCGCGGCTCAGCGCGACCGGGCGGCGTCGAGCCGCGCGGCGACCGCGTCCCAGCTCACGACGTTCCACCAGGCCGCCAGGTAGTCGGGCCGGCGGTTCTGGTACGTGAGGTAGTAGGCGTGCTCCCACACGTCGATCCCGAGCAGCGGCGTCTTGCCCTCCATCACGGGCGAGTCCTGGTTCGGCGTCGAGATCACCGCGAGGCCCGTTCCGTCCCAGACGAGCCAGCTCCAGCCCGACCCGAACCGCTTGACACCCGCGTCGTTGACCTGCGACTTCAGCTCGTCGAGCGAGCCGAAGGTGTCCGCGATGCCCGCCGCGAGCTCACCGGCCGGCTCGCCCCCGCCGTCCGGGCCCATGATCTCCCAGAACAGCGTGTGGTTCGCATGCCCGCCGCCGTTGTTGCGCACGGCCGTGCGCTTGTCCTCGGGGAGGATCTCGAGGTTCGCCAGCACCGAGTCGATCGGTCTGTCCATCCACTCGGTGCCCTCCAGCGCTGCGTTGAGGTTCGCGACGTAGGCGCCGTGGTGCTTGTCGTGGTGGATCTCCATCGTCCGAGCGTCGATGTGCGGCTCGAGCGCGTCGAAGGGATACGTGAGGTCGGGCACGGTGTACGCCATCGGTCTCTCCTTCGGTCGGTCGTCGGTCGACGCAAGGATATGCTCACGCCGGTCCCGTCCCGCTGCTACAGGAGTCGTGATGCCCACCTTCGAGGAGATTTCCGCCCGCCCGCTCGACCCCCGGTTACTGCAGCTGGACGGGATCTCCCGTGCGTCGATCGAGGCCCATCATCGGCTCTACCAGGGGTACGTCGCGAAGCGGAACGAGATCCTCGGCCTGCTCGGCGACGTCGACCTGGAGCGGGCGAACCAGGTGTCGTCCGATCTCCGGGCCCTCAAGGTGGATCTGACCTTCGCGCTCGGCGGGATCAAGAACCACGAGGTCTACTTCGCCCACCTGGGCGGCGAGGGGGGCGACCCCGACGGGGCGTTTCGCATGCTGGTCGAGCGCGACTTCGGCTCGGTCGAGTCGTGGCGCGCGGATCTGCGCGCGACCGCGATGGCCGCGCGCGGCTGGGCGTGGACGGCGTTCGACCGGGACGAGGGGCGGCTGTTCAACTACCTCGGCGACGCCCAGAACACCTTCCCCGTCTGGAACGCGACGCCGCTCGTCGCCCTCGACGTGTACGAGCACGCCTACTTCCTCGACTACCAGACCGACCGCGCCTCGTACGTCGACGCGTTCTTCGAGAACCTCGACTGGGACGTCGTCAACGGATGGATCGCGTCGTACGCACTTCCGTCCTGAGGCCCGCGGCCGACCACGCGCCACGCTCGCCGCGCCCTCGCACGCCGTGACCGGAGATGTCCTCGTCGTCGGGTGCGCGTATTTCCTCGGCTCGATCCCGTTCGGCTACGTGCTGCCGCGGATCCTGCGCGGCGACGACATCCGCCGGCACGGCAGCGGCAACGTCGGCGCGACGAACGTCTGGCGGGTCTACGGCTGGTCGCTCGGCCTGCCCGTCGCGCTGCTCGACGTCGCGAAGGGGCTCGTGCCGGCGGTGGTCGGCCTCCGGCTCGGGGGAGACTGGCTCGGGATCGTCGCGGGCTCGGCGGCGATGGTCGGCCATGCCCGGCCCGTGTATCTCGGCTTCACGAAGGGCGGCAAGATGGTCGCGACCGCCGGCGGCGTGGCGCTCGCGCTCGCCCCGTTCGCCGCGCTCGGATGCGCCGTGGTCTGGCTCGCCGCGTTCGCGATCGGCCGCTACGCATCGCTCGCGTCGATCGCGGCCGCGCTCGCCCTGCCGCTGCTCTGCCTCGTGCTCGGTTCCTCGTGGCCGGTGGTCGCGTTCACTGCCGGCGCGGCGGTCGGGGTGCTGGCGCTGCACCGGCAGAACGTCCGACGGCTGCTCGCCGGCACCGAGCCGCGCTTTTCGCGCGGCGCGCCGTCGAGCTCCTAGCCCCCCTGGTCGTCGCCCGCGAGCCACTCCTCGAGCGAGATCTGCCGCGCGGCCGGCGGCGCGCCCGCGAGCTCCGCCCGGATCTGCCCGACGGTTCCCCAGCGCTCCGCGACCACGTCATGGTCGTGGATCGTCTCCAGGTTCAGCTGGCGCGAGAGGACGAAGTCGGCGTCGTCGAGCGCCGGCTCGATCGTGACGAGATCCGCCAGCGCGATCCGGACCGAGTCCTCGACGAAGCGGGGCCGCAGATGTGCGTGCTCCACCACGAACAGCTCGTCGGGGCGTTTCAGGAGCTCGAACACCGGAGCGCTCATCGACCGCTCGACGATGCCCATCAGGTCCTCCGCATCGAGCTCACGTGCCGTGCCGACCAGGAGCGTGCCGCGACCGCGCTGGTTGTGGGTCGCGAGCGGCACGAGCTCGAGGATCCGCTCGACGTCGTCGCCGAACCCGGCCTCGACGAGCCGCTCCGCCGCCCGGTCGCGGACGAGGCCCTGCGCGCAGGGGCACGCGTTGATCCCCGTCGCCTCGACGCCCACGACTCGCCGCGTGCCGCTCGTGCTCGCGGCCGCGATCCCGATCAGGGAGACGATCTCCTGCGTCGCGAGACCCGTGACCGGCGTCGTGCGGCGCAAGGGCCAGCGGGCCACGATCCGCACCTGCGCCCGCAGCGCACGCTGTCGCTCGACGATCTGCGACGCGATCCGGTCGGCGAGCACCTCCACCAGCAGGCCCTCTCCGAGCACCATCTCGTCGATCGCCTCGTCGAAGAGCTCGGGGAAGCGCGACATGTGGACGCCCTTCTGGTCGCGGGAGAGGTCGACGGTGCAGTCGATCTCCGCCGACATGAGGATCTCCTGGTCGCCGCGACGGATGCGGATCGCCTTCTGGACTCCGCGCACGCCCGCGCGCGAGAGCGACAGCCCGACCGGCGGGGCGGAGGCCTGCATGTCTTCGGCGAGGGGCAGCTCGCTCATCGGTCTCACGCTACCTCCCGGCCCCGGTGAGCAGCTCCGAATCGTGGGCGCGGAACAGCGCCGGGAGCGCCGACCGCTCGACGTGACCGTGGATCGCTGCCACGAGCGCCGCGGTCCTCGGGCCCATGACCAGCACGTAGCGCGTCCTGCCCCTCCAGGCGTTCCAGTACGAGTGGGGCGTTCCACGCGGGACGAGCACCGCGTCGCCGGGGCCGGCCTCGAGCTCCTCGTCGCCGACCCGGAACCCGAGTCGTCCTTCGAGCACGACCCACGCCTCCTCCTCGGTGAAGTGGACGTGCGGCGGCGCGATCGGCCGCTCGGGCCCGGTCTCGCCGTCGTCCGACCACTCCACGACCACGAAGGTCGTCTCCGGGGTGCCGAGCGGCGACAAGGCGAGCCGGCGGGCGGTCACCGCAGCAGGCGCGACAGGCGCCGGTCCTTGAGGATCCGTCCGCCGGTCTGCTCGGCGGGGCAGTACGTGATCGTGTGCTCCTCGAAGTCCACGCGCCGGAGCGTCTCGCCGCAGCGCGGGCACGGCTCGCCGAAGCGACCGTGGACGCGGTAGACGGCGTCGTCGCCCTTGCCGGCGACGCGAAGCTCGAGCGCGCGCGACAGGTCCTCGCGGATCGACCTCGCGAGCAGGTCGACCTCCTGCTCGCCGAGGTCGGTGGAGAGCCGGAACGGCGAGAGGCGCGCCTCCCAGAGGATCTCGTTCGCGTGCGCCCGGCCGATCCCGGCGAGCGCGCGCTGGTCTCGCAGCAGCGGATGCAGCTGGCGCCGCTCGCGGCCGAGGATCTCCGAGAGCGTCCGCGCGTCGACCTCGAGCGCGTCGGGACCGAGGTGCGCGAGCTCCGCGTCGAGCCCCTCCGGTGTGAGCAGCCAGACCCCCGCGCGCTTCTTCTTGCCCGCCTCCGTGAGCACGAGCCCGCCGCCGTCCGCGAAGCCGACCTCGAACATCGGCCGGGAGGGACGCTTCTTGCCCGCCGCCAGGTAGCGCAGGCGCCCGGCGCTCATCAGGTGGACGCGAAGCACGAGCTCGCCGTCGGCGCTCGGGAAGAGGAGGTTCTTGCCGCGCCGGCGCGCCCCCGCGAAGGTGCGGCCTGCGAGCGCCTCCGGCCTCGGGTCGAACGTCTTCAGCGTGGCGACGTGGCCCGGCCGAGCCGACTCGATCGGCGCGCGTCTGACCTGCGGATCGAGCTCGCGCACCCACGCCTCCACCTCGGGCAGCTCGGGCATTGCCTCAGCGTACTTCCGGGCGGGCAGGTCGCCGCAGGCCGCGTCGCGTAGGCTCGGACGCCGTGGAGCCGATCGTGGTCGAGGTCAACCGCGGCGCGACCGTCGAGGCACGGCACGTCGTCCATGCGGTCGCGGTGCGCGACGGGAGGATCGAGCTGGCGGCGGGCGATCCCGGGCTCGTGACGTTCCTCCGCTCCTCCGCGAAGCCGCTTCAGGCTTTGCCTGTCGTGCGCGCCCGCCCGGAGCTCGACGACGAGGAGGTGGCGCTCATCTGCGCGTCCCACCTCGCCACGCCGGAGCAGGTCGCCGTCGTCCGCCGGATCCTCGCAGATGCCCCCGCGGGCGAGGACGAGCTCGAGTGCGGCCCCGATCCGACACCGATCGAGCACAACTGCTCGGGCAAGCACGCCGGCTTCCTGGCGCTGTGCCGCGCCAACGGATGGCGCACCGACGGCTACCGGCTCGCGGACCACCCCTGCCAGCAGGCGATGCTGCGCGAGATCGCCGCGGCCGCGGAGGTCGACGCCGGGACGGTGCCGACGGCGGTCGACGGGTGCGGCGTGTTGACCTTCGCCCTGCCGCTCGAGCGCGCCGCCCACGCGTTCGCCCGCCTCGGCGCGCTCGAAGGCGGCGACCGTGTCGTGGGCGCGATCCGTGCGCACCCCGCGCTGCTCCGCGGCCCCGAGGCGACCGACGTCCGCCTGATCGGGTCGCTCGACGGGTGGGTGGCGAAGGGCGGCGCCGAGGGTCTCTTGTGCGCCGCCTCCCCCGACGGAGCCGGAGTCTGCCTCAAGGTCGAGGACGGCTCCTTCCGCGCCCTCGCACCCGCCGCCGCGCACCTTCTCGCACGGCTTGGCGTCGAGGCAGACGATCTCGGAGGGCTCGAGATCGCCAACAGCCGCGGCGAGACGGTGGGTCGACTGCGTGTTGTCGGGTGAGGCAGCGCTTGTGACGGGAGGTCTGGACGTCCCGGCAACGTCCACTTTCCAAACGTGAAGACCGTGTATACGATGCGCCGCCGAAGGGTCCCGAGCCGGAGCGTCGAGGTCCGGCTCACTGCGTTCCGAGGGTCTGTCTTGCGTTAGCCGAGTTCGAAGTGTCTTCTGTTAGCAGGGTCGAGGGTCTGTCTTCCGTTAGCAGGGTTCGAAGGTCGTCTCCGTCAACCGCGTGGCAGAAAGAGGGGTTCATGCTCTCCGTCGATATCGCCCTTCCCGAGGTCGAGGAGCTGCACCGGCTCGTGGAGCAGGGGCAGGAGAAGGGGTTCCTGACGTATGACGAGATCGTGAAGTCGCTCGAGGACGTCGATCTCACAAAAGAGCAGCTCGAAGACTTCACGACGTACCTCATCGACCACGCGATCGAGCTGGTCGAGGGAGAGCAGCACAAGGCGCTCCCGCACGAGCAGCCGATCGTGCCGCCCGAGGAGACGGCGGCGCCGAAGCTCGACCTCACCGTCGAGCCCTCGCTCGACTCCCTCCGCCTCTACCTCCGCGAGATCGGCAAGGTGCCGCTCCTGACCGCCGACCAGGAGGTGTCGCTGGCCAAGCGCATCGAGCGCGGCGACGACTTGGCGAAGCAGCACATGATCGAGGCCAACCTGCGGCTCGTCGTCTCGATCGCCAAGGGCTACCTGGGTCGCGGCCTCTCCTTCCTCGACCTCATCCAGGAGGGGTCGCTCGGGCTCATCCGCGCGGTCGAGAAGTTCGACTACCGCAAGGGCTTCAAGTTCTCGACGTACGCGACGTGGTGGATCCGGCAGGCGGTCACGCGCGCGATCGCGGACAAGGCGCGGACGATCCGGATCCCGGTCCACATGGTGGAGAAGCTGAACAAGGTCGTGCACATCGAGCGGCAGCTCGTCCAGCGCCTCGGACGCGAGCCCAACCCCGAGGAGATCGCGGAGGAGCTCGAGATGACGACCGAGGAGGTACGCGAGATCCTGCGGATGGCGCAGTTGCCGGTCTCGCTGGAGAAGCCGATCGGCGAGGAGGAGGACTCCTCGCTGGGCGACTTCGTGCCCGACGACCAGGCCGAGTCGCCCTTCGACACCGCGTCGCTGTCGCTGCGGCGCGAAGACATCGAGGCGGCTCTCGGCTCGCTCCCGGACCGCGAGCGGCGGGTGATCGAGCTGCGCTTCGGGCTGCTCGGCGAGGCGCCGTGCACGCTCGAGGAGGTCGGTCGTGCGTTCGGCGTCACCCGCGAGCGGATCCGCCAGATCGAGAACAACACGTTGAAGCGCCTCGAGACCCTGCCCGAGGCTCAGCCGCTGCGCGACTGCGTCTGAACGCTGGGGGGAACCGCCTGGTTCCCCCCGCGAGCCCTCTTCTTCCGTGGCCGCTGGCGCGATGCGTGGCCCGGCTCCCGGCGGGCACGGCGCCGGATGGGCCGCGACGGCGATCGGTCCTCGCCGGACCCCTACTTCTTCCGCGGCACGGTCTTGCTCATCACGCAGTGGTTCTTGCCCTTCGGGCGGTCGTACCCGAAGCCGGCCTGCTCGAAGAGGCTCCGGGTGGCGCTGTAGAGGAAGGAGGCCGAGATCTTCTTGCCGCCGGTGTCCTGCGGGTATGCCTCCACGATGCCGCCGCCCGCCTGCGCGATCAAATCCAGGGCCCCGCCGAGCGCTGCGGCCGCCACTCCGTGCCGCCGGTACTTCGTGTCCACGAAGAAGCAGGTGATCCGGTAGTCGGGCAGCCGGTCGAGACCGGCCTCGTACTCCTTGCTGTGTTTGATGTTCGGGAGCTCGTCCGGCGCGCCGTACTGGCACCAGGCCACCGCGACGTCCCCGTCGAACACGAGCGCGGCGTGGGCGCGACCCTCGTCGACGAGCCGCTCCTTGAGGGCTCGGTTGTCCTCGGCGTTGAACGTCTTCTCTCCGTGCAGCGTGTGGAACCACGTGCACCAGCAGCCGCCCCACACGCCGTTGTGCCGCTCGGCGAGGGCAGCGAAGTCCTCCCACGTCTCGGGTCCGAGGGGTTTGACGGTGTACTCGCTCACCGTCGGCTCGACCTTGGCCACGGCGACAGGCTAGCGGCTCCACCCGGGCTTCACGCCGCGAGCGAGTCGGCCTTCGCGAGCGCGTCCAGCACCGTCTCGCGAAGGTCCGAGCCGAGCTGGGCGACGTCGGCGTCGAGCGGCGCCGACGCCGTCACCGTCACCCACACCGCGCCCGCCTTCACGTCGCCGACAAGGACGCGCGACGTGCCGGCCCGGACACCCGGGAGGGAGTCGACGGCGCGGAGCGCGGTCGCCCGCGCCTCCTCGAGGGATGCGCCGAGGCGGACCGGGAACTCCGCCGAGACGATGCGCCGCGGATCGCGGATCGTGCGGTTGACGATCATCGCGGACGTGAGCTGGCTGTTCGGGATGAACACGCGCCGAGCCTCGTCGGTCACGAGCGTCGTGTAGATGAGGTCCATCTCCTCGACGAAGCCGGTGTGCTCGCCCACCGTGACGCGGTCGCCGAGACGGAGCGGCTGCGCGAACGCGATCAGCATCCCCGAGCCCAGGTTCGAGAGCGGCGTGTTGAACGCGAGGCCGACGAAGATGGCGAGCACCGCGCTCGACGCCAGCAGCGCGTTCACGATCTGGTCGGTCTCCGGGTAGAGCGAGAGGACGTTCCAGGCCGCGATCGCCGCGACGATCGCGACGACCACGCGGCGCAGGAACAGCAGCGTCGTGCGGCGCCGGGCGGCCTCCGCGGGATCCCTGGTCGCGAGGCGCCGCTCGTAGCGGTCGAAGGCCACGCCGAGCGCGAAGCGGACGCCGAGCACGATCGCGAGGCCGACGGCCGCGGTGATGATCGCCTCGATCTCTCGTCCGCTCACGCCCCGCACATTCGGCGCCCACCGCGCGGAGCCTCCCGACCGAGCCGGACAGGCCCGCCGTGCACGGGGGACGAACGGCGCTTGTGTTGATTCAACACAAGCGCTGTCGGCCCCCTTGGCATGCCAATCCAGATGTTCGCACGCAAGCGGAAGTTGCGACCGCGAATGCGGGCGCCTTCAGGGATGTGCCCCGCCCGCAGGGCGGGGATCGAGCGGCGGAATCCGCGCAAGCGGAATCCCGCTTCGCGAAACAGGACTACATCGTGGGCTCTATCTCCGGCTCGCGCTCGAGCGCGAAGGCGGCGTGCAGGCCGCGCACGGCCTCGGGGATGCGGTCCCTCGAGATCATGCAGGAGATCTTGATCGGCGAGGTCGAGATCATCTCGAGGTTGATCCCGAGGTCGGCCAGCGTACGGAACATCGTCGCGGCGACACCCGGGTGGGAGCGCATGCCGGCACCGATCAGCGAGACCTTGCCGAGCTTGTGGTTCTCGCCCACGTCGAAGGTGCCGAGCTCCGCCTGTGCGGCCTCGAGCGCGCCCCTGGTGGCGGGGACGTCCTCGGCGGGCACCGAGAAGGACATCTCGGCCCGCCCGTGGACGACGTTCTGGATGATCGTGTCGACATTGACCTGCGCGCTCGCGACCGTGTCGAAGATCATCGCGGCGACACCGGGCCGGTCGGGGATCCCGGTCAGCGTGAACACGACGTCCGTCTCCGAGTGGGTGACGGCGGACACGATCGGCTGCTCCATTCCCTCTGCCTGCTGCACCCAGGTTCCCTCCTCGTCCGAGAACGTGGAGCGCGCGTGGATGCGCACCCCGTGGCTTCGCGCGAGCTCGACGGAGCGAAGCATCAGCACCTTCGCCCCGGAGGCCGCCATCTCCAGCATCTCGTCGTACGACACGACCGCCAGCTTCCGCGCCTCCGGGACGATCCGCGGGTCGGCGGTGAACACGCCGGGGACGTCCGAGTAGATCTCGCAGGCGCCGCCAAGCGCCGCGGCGAGCGCGACCGCGGTCGCGTCGGTCCCGCCCCGGCCGAGCGTCGTGACGTCCATCGTGTCGCGCGAGAACCCCTGGAAGCCCGCGACGAGCACGATCCGTCCCTGTTCGAGCGCGGCGCGGATCCGGTCGCCTCTGATCTCGCGGATCTTGGCCTTCGTGTGCACCGAGTCCGTCAGGATTCCGGCCTGCGAGCCCGTGAAGGAGACAGCCTCCTCGCCGAGGTCGTGGATCGCCATCGCGACGAGCGCGCACGCGATCCGCTCGCCGGTCGAGAGCAGCATGTCGAGCTCCCGAGGGTTCGGCGCGGGCGACACGTCGGCGGCCAGCGCGAGCAGCGTGTCGGTGGTCTTCCCCATCGCCGACACCGTCCCGACGACGTCGGTCCCGCGCCGCTTGGCCTCGACGAACCGCCGGGCGACGAGCCGCACCTTGTCCGGGTCCGCGACCGAGGAGCCGCCGAACTTCATCACGATCGTGTCGACAGGCGGCTGCGGCATGTCGGTGAGCGTAGCCCCGACCCTAGGACACGAGCCCGGGCCGGCGGTAGGGCCGGAGCGCCGGCGGAAGCGGGATCCCCGGCCGGAGACCCGGGTCGGGGACGGGTGCGAGCGCCGTCACGACGAGCGGGACGTGCCCGGCCCAGACGTCGAGCGCGGCATCCGGCGTGTCGCCGTCCTCCGGACCGCCGTCGCGGATCTTCGCGGACGCCTCGTCGAGCGGCAGGCGCAGGATCGCGGTCGCCTTGAGCTCCTTCGCCGTCGGCGGGCGCGCCTCGGACCAGCGTCCGGGCAGGAGCTTCTCCGTGAATGCCTCGAGCGCGCGGAGCTTCTCCGCGGGGTCGTCGACCCGCGCTGCCGTGCCGAGGACGACGACGGAGCGGTAGTTCATCGAGTGCTCGAACACCGAGCGGGCGAACACGATCCCGTCGAGCAGCGTGACCGTGAGGCACGCCGGGAGCCCCTCGGTCAGCGTCCTCAGGGTGCGGCTCGCCGCCGAGCCGTGGACGTAGACCGCGTCTCCGAGCCGCGCGTGCAGGGTCGGGATCACGAGCGGCTGCCCCTCGGAGACGAAGCCCAGGTGCGCGACCAGCGCCGCGTCGAGCACCGAGTCGATCGCCTCGCGGTCGTAGCGCCCGCGCTCGGGAAGCCTGCGCAAGCGCGTGCGCGGGGAGGGAGCGGGATGGGGGCGCCTGGTCATCGACCCAAGCCTACGGGCGTGGACGGATCCGCTACCACACCGCCGCCGGGTCGACGACAGGCATAGTGAGGCGCGTCGCCGAGGCACCCGCGCCCGCGGGAGGCTGGACCGGAGACGAGTTCGAGCCGAGGAGGGTCTGATGAGAGGGAAATGGTCGGGGGTCACGGTCGCGCTCGCGTGCCTGGCCCTTGCCGCGCCGCTTGCGGCGAATGCGACCGGCGCGGTCGCGAGCGCGACGCGCGCGACGACGGTCACCGTCACCGCGGGCAAGCCGTCCGAGTTCCACTTCGTCTTGTCGAAGAAGGCCGTGCCTGCGGGGACGGTCACGTTCAAGGTGACGAACAAGGGCAAGCTCGCGCACGACTTCAAGATCGCCGGCAAGACGTCGAAGATGGTCCAGCCGGGCAAGTCGACGACGCTGAAGGTGAAGCTGAAGAAGGGGAAGGCGAAGTACCTCTGCACCGTGCCGGGCCACGCCGCCGCCGGCATGCGGGGGACGCTGACCGTCAAGTAGCGCGTCCACGCGCCTCTCGCGAGCGGGGGCGGCCCGGTCCCGCCCCCGCTCGCGTATTTCTGTTGGCAGGCGCCGGTGAACGCGGTACAACCCTTGCCATGGTCGAGGTCGACTCCTGGCTCGCGACGATCGGGCGCATCTTCGACGCGATCCCCGACCTGGCGACGCCCGACCAGGTGCAGGGCGCGCTGCGGGAGATCCTCGGCGACCCGTCCCTCTGCGTGTTCTGGTGGGACTGGGAGCGCGAGTGCTACGTCGGAGTCGACGGGGCGCCCGCCGCACCGACGCCAGGCCCGGGGACGGTCGTGACGCCGATCGAGTACGAGACACGCCGGATCGGCGCGCTCGTCCACGACGCGCGCCTGTGCGACGCGCCCGAGTTCGGCGCGTGCTTCGTGCCGATGATCCGGATCGCGATGGAGCGCGACCGGCTCCACCGCGACCTCGTCATCAAGCTCGAGCAGCTGCAGGCCTCGCGTCTGCGCATCGTGCGGGCGGGCGAGACGGAGCGCCGCCGGCTGGAGCGGAATCTCCACGACGGAGCCCAGCAGCGGCTCACGACCGCGCTCCTCACGCTGCGCGCGCTGGAGGCCGAGGTCGCGGGGGACCGCGGGCTGATCGCGCTCGTCCAGCGGACGCTCGACGAGCTCCAGTGCGCGATCGACGACCTCCGCGAGATCGCGCGCGGCCTCCATCCGCCGCTGCTCGCACGGGAGGGCCTCGAGGCGGCGCTCCGCGCGGGTGCGTCGCGCGCGTCGGTGCCCGTCGAGCTGGACCTCCAGATCACGGGCAGGCTCCCGACCCCGATCGAGGCTGCTGCCTACTACGTGGCGGCGGAGGCCGTCACGAACACCGTGAAGCACGCCAGGGCGACGCGCGTCTGGCTCAGCGCCGTCCACCACGGCGACGCGGTCAGGATCGTCGTGCGCGACGACGGCGTCGGCGGCGCATGCGTGGAGTGCGGCACGGAGGAGGCCACCGGGCTCGGTGGGCTGCAGGACCGGGTGGAGGCGCTCGGGGGAACGCTCGACGTCGTCAGCCCCGAGGGCGGAGGGACGCTGCTCACCGCGACGTTCCCGCTGCCCGAGACGACCACCCCGAGCCGCGACGCGCGCCCCGACGAGGACGTCCCCAGCCTCGCGTAGCGTCTCGTGATGGACCGGATGCCTCGCCTCCGGCTCGGGGTCGTGCTCACGCTTTCGGTGCTCGCCGCGTCTCTCGCGGCGGCTTCCGCCGGCCGGGCCGCCTCCGCTCCCGGCCCCGTTCCGTCGCTCGCGCCGCGGGAGACCGCGCACGAGTGGGCGCGGCTCGTGGGCCGCCACGACGTGCAGCCGCTCGTGGTCGCGCAGGGCTGCCGGCCGCTCCGTGCGGTCTTCTACGCCGCCAACGACTGGCTCCGGCTCGCGACGAAGCTCGCCGCGCAGGCCTCGCCGTGCGCCCAGTACTCGATCTCGGTTCCCCCACTGGTCGCGGACAAGACGAAGCCGCGGCCCGACCAGGCCTGGCGGATCCGCGCGCTGGGCCCCAGCTTCCACGCGCTCGCGGAGGTCCATCTGGTCGCGTGGCGGAAGTGGGTGCAGGCCGGCAACGGGACGTGGTACCAGGCGGGCGTCGAGGCCAGGAGACGAATGGCCGCCGCGGGGTACGACGTCGGCGCCGGGGACACGTGGGCGCTCAACGAGCTCTCGTCCGCGGTGCGCCGCGGCGACGGGAGCTGGCGGGCCGACATGCGAGAGCTGCTGCGGGGCCTGTACGACGCGGGCGGCGAGCTGCCGCCGGTGCGCGGCGTCGTGTTCGTCGTTGGCGTCGGCCAGCGGGTCCCGTCCCTTGCGACCTACAAGGCCCGCACGCAGGAGTGGCTCCAGGACTCGGCGTTCTGGGTGGACATGAACGCGTACGTGAGCGACTGGTCGCAGGAGGTGTACGGCGACGTGCGCTCGTACGCGGCGCCGGGCACCGACCTCGGCGCGCGGCGTGCCCCGCTGACCGACTTTCTCGAGCACAACGACCTCCTGGCCGCCGCGGGCGGGGCCGTCAGCGGTACGGCGAACGCGTTCTTCGACCGCGCCGCGAGCCCCCTCGCGGGCGCGGCGTGGCAGTGGGGCAGCTCGTTCGGCTGGACGCTGGTCGACGAGACGCTGATGCAGCAGTACGTCTCCGCGCAGGTCTACGCGCTCCGCAGCCACGGAGCGTCCGTCGGGCAGCCCGAGGACCGCTGGGGCTTCGCCTGGGCGCCGCGCAACCCCGGTCCGCTCCCGAAGAACCAGTTCGCGAGCGCTGCCGGGGCGGTGCTCGACCGGCTGGCGGCGGCAATCCGCGACTCGGGCGGCGACAGCCCGACCGACCCCGGCGTGCTCGCGTGCGGGCCGCCCGGGCAGAACCTCTGGTGCGGCGGCGACCTCGACGGGGCGACCCTCTCGGCGCGCTGGTCGACGTTCCGGGGCTGGTCGCCGACCGCGGTCGCCTTCGTCTCCCCGCCGGCGTCGGTCGTCGCGGGGGCGGTCTCGGCGCCGATCGCGCTGCAGGCGCAGGTGGATCACGTCGCGGCCCGGCCGGCGACGCCGCTCGATGTCACGATCACGACCTCTTCGCCGACCGGGGGCCTGTCCACGACCCCGGCCGGCCCGTTCACCCCGAGCCTGTCCCTGCAGCTTCCCGCCGGCACGTTCTCGACCGCGCGCGTCTACTACGAGGACACGAGCGCCGGGACGGCGACGCTCTCGGCGAGCGCTCCCGGGGCGCTGGCAACTACGCAGGCAGTCGCGGTGACCGGGGCGGCGGCCGTCTCGCTCCGCATCGACCCGGCGAGCGCGGAGGTGGCGCTGGGAGAGACCGCCACGTTCACCGCCGTCGGGCTCGACGCCTTCGGCAACCCACTTCCGTCTGTCTCCGCGGCGTGGACGCTCGCCCCCGGGACCCCCGGGACGCTGACGCCGGCCGCAGGCCCGGCGACGACCTTCAAGGCGTCGGGCAGGGTCGGCGCCGGCGCCGTCGTCGCGACCGTCGCCACCGCCGCGGGCCCGCTCACGGCGAGCGCGCCGGTGACGGTGACCCCGCCGCCCGTCGTCCGGGTGCCCGCCGTCCGCTACGGCGTGCGAGACCGACGTCTGCACGTCTACGTTACGGTGGTCGACGGACGCGGGCGCCGCGTCGCCGACGCCGGCGTGACCGCCTTCCTGTACCGGAACGGGAAGCTGTACGCGCGCGCCTCCGGTCGCACCGTCCGCGGCCGGATGACCTTCATCCGGCCGGCGTCCTGGGGCACGTACCGGGTGAAGATCAAGCGCGTCGCTGCCGCAGGGCTCCGCTGGGACGGGAAGACCCCCGCGAACCGCTTCGTGCGGCCGCTGCGTCGACCGAGACGCGGCTAGGGCGTCTTCCGGGCCACCGCGAGGAGATACTCGTACGGGTACTCGGCCGGCCCGCCGGGCGCACCGGCGTTCGAGCGGGTCGCGAACTCGAGGAAGGCGGCGTCGAGCGCCGCCCGCCTCCCGGGCTCGTCGGCGAGACCCTCGTAGATCGCGGCGACGGGCCCGAACGTCTCCCGGCAGAGGTCGCAGTACGCCGCGGGGTCGGCGACGCGCTCGACGTACACGCGGCGCTCGAGCTCGAGCGCCGCCACCCGGTCGCCGAGCAGCTCGCGCACGTGCTCCTCGCTCCCCCAGAGCGCCGGCGGCAGTGCGTGGGGCGGGGGCGGGGGCGCATACGGCGCGAAGACCTCGAAGAACGAGGGCAGCAGGCTCTCCGGGGTGAAGCTCGCGAGCCCGATCGTCCCGCCTGGCCGGCAGACGCGGACGAGCTCGTCGGCAACCCGCCGATGGTCGGGGGCGAACATCACGCCGAAGCAGGACGCCACCACGTCGAAGGACGCGTCAGCGAACGGGAGCCCTTCCGCGTCGGCCTCGACCCACTCGAGCTCGACCCCGCGGTCATGCGCCTCGCGGCGCCCGGCCTCGAAGTTCTCGGGCGTGAGGTCCGCGGCGACGACCTCCGCTCCGGCCTCCGCAGCCCGGATGGCGACGTTGCCCGACCCCGCGGCGACGTCGAGTACCCGCTGCCCCGCGCCGATCCCGCACGCGTCGACGAGCACCGGTCCGACCTCCCAGACGGTCGCCCTGGCGAACCGGTGGTAGTCGCCGAGCGCCCACGCCCGACGCGTCGCGGCCTTCAGCTCCTGGTCGGCGGCCTTCAGCTCCTGGTCGGCGGCCTTCAGCTCCTGGTCGGCGGTCATGGAGCGACCGTAGTGGGCGCACGTCCGGGCCGCGTCGCCAGGATCGGCTATCTCGCCGGGGGTCGGTTCACGTCCCGGAGTCGACGATCCCGGCGCGCACGGCGTGGGCCGCCGCGGCCGCGCGCGACGGAAGGCCGAGCTTGCGCAGGACGTTCGTCACGTGTCGGTGGACCGTGTGCTCGCTGACGACGAGACGCGCGGCTATCTCGCGGTTCGTGAGGCCCTCGGCGAGGAGAGCGAGCACCTCGCGCTCCCTCGGCGTCACGTCTGCGCGCGGCTGCCGCTCGCCGAGCCGGCGAACCCGCTCGGCCTCGGCGGCCGCGCCGAGCGAGACCAGCGCGTCGAGCGCCGCCGCCGCCTCTGACCTGCCCGCGGCATCCCGGCCGGCGGCGACGAGGGTCGTCGCGAGCTCGGAGCGCGCCACCGCCTCCTCGAACGGCGCGCCGTGGCCGCCGAAGCCGTCGACTGCGTCCTCGAGCAGCCGGCGGGCGCGATCGTGCTCACCGCGCGCGACGGCGAGCATCCCGTCGGCGAGGTCGGCCGCGGCGCGCAGAAGAGGCGTCTGCACTCGCCGCTCGGTCTCGCGTAACGCGTCGACGGAGCGGCGGGCCGCTTCCAGCTCGCCGCGCGCAACCCGGCCGCGCACCACCACCTCGAGCGCGTCCACGCGGCGCAGGCTCCGCGCCGGTACCCGTCGCAGCACCCGCTCTGCGAGCTCGACCGCTCGGCGCGGGTCGCCCTGATCGAGGAGGAGGCGCGCGCGGCAGAGGAGCGCAGCGGGGGACGGGCCGGCCGCCTCGAGCAGGCGCCGCGCGTCCTCGGCCCTGCCCTGCCTGCGACGGAGCTCCGCGAGCTCGACGAGCGGTCCGCCCGCCCAGGCGGGGCGCGAGCGGGAGTAGTCCTCGTGCGCCGCGGTGAGCAGCGACTCCGCCTCGGCCCAGCGACCCCGCGCGACGTGCACCGTGCCGTACTCGGCGCGGCAGAACGCGAGCATGTAGCGGCTCCCGTACCGCTCCGCGAATTCGGCGATCCGGTTGCACCAGTCCCACGCGCGGCCGTAGTCGCGCACGGCGACGCACGCGCCGACGAGGAAGCAGCAGGCCCAGGCGGTCGAGATCGGGATCTCCGCCCTGCCCTCGAGCGCCACCGCCGTCGCCTCGTCCAGGTGCCTCAGCCCCTCGTCGACGCGCTCGGTCGCGACGAGCACCGCGCCGTCGAGCGCGAGGCCGAGCATCTCGAGGTCGGGGACGTCGAAGCGCCTGCCGATCGTGGCCGCGATCCTCGCGCCGTGGCGGGCCGACGCATGGTCGCCGCGGCCGTAGGCGGCGTACCCCGCATGGAACGCGAGCCAGCCGTGATCGGGGCAGGTCGGCTCGCCGTCGAGCAGACGCTCGGCCCGTCGGAGCCAGCCATCCGCGACCGCGCCCGCGCCGCGAAAGTCGAGCTGGTCGACCGCGAGCCAGGTCGCCATGCGCGCCGCGTCCGCCGGGCGCCGCTCCCGTCTGTAGAGCGCGTACGCCTGCTCTCGCGCCTCGAACACCGCAGGCTCGTCGTCGAGCCACCAGGCTGCCCAGCTCAACCCCTCGAGCGCCTCGGGCGTCCGTCGCCCGGCGAGCTCCCGCTCGAACGCGTCCCGCGCAGCGCTCCACCGACCCGCCCGGAGGTCGCACCAGCCGGCGCCGGCGGTCGCGGCGCTGTGCGACGGCGTCGGACCGGGGCCTCCCATGCTCCCCGGCGAGTATCGCACGGCCGGGCGCCGGGTCGGGGGGCGGCCGAGCCGCGACCGACGAGTAGGCTGCGGGAGCAAGCGACGAAGGGGGAGAACGTGAAGCGAGCTTTGCTCGTCGTGGCCGTGCTGGGCCTCGCCACCGCGTCCGCGGCGCTCGCCACCAAGCCGGGCTCGGGCTCGAGCCTCGGCACCGCGAGGGTGTTCGTGCCGAATCCCGTCCAGGATCTCGGCGACCAGAGCCTCACCGACCAGAAGGACGCCGACTATCCCGCTCTCGCGCCCGCGTACCGGACGGTCGCGCTGACCCACCTCGACGGCTCCGGCTACCTCAGCGGGGACTACGCGACGATCGTCGGGTCGACCGGCAACCTGGCCTACTCGCCGACGAACACGTTCCTGTACGACCGCCATCAGGACGAGTTCGAGCAGGTGATGGCCTACTACTGGATCACGCAGGCGCAGGAGTACATCCAGTCGCTCGGCTTCGGGTCGGGTGGGACGCTCCCGCCGATCAACGAGGAGCCGCAGCGGCTGCGCATCAACCAGTGGGGCGTCGACAACTCGTTCGCGACCACGCACAAGGACGAGATGCGCCTCGGCAAGGGCGGCGTCGACGACGCCGAGGACGCCGAGGTGATCCTCCACGAGTACGGGCACGCGATCCATTTCGCCCAGGGCTTCCAGTTCTCGACGGAGGAGGCCGGCGCGATCAGCGAGGGCTTCGGCGACTACTGGGCGGTCACGGTCTCGGAGCACGTGCGGAGCGCCCTCGGGCTGCCGCCCTCGCCCGATCCGGCGTGTGTGGCCGACTGGGACTCCACGTCGTACACCTCCTCGGTCCCGCACTGCCTGCGTCGTGTCGACGAGGAGCTCAGCTATCCGGACGACCTCGTGGGCGAGGTGCACGCGGACGGCGAGATCTGGTCGCGCGCGCTCTGGGACGTGCGCGGTGCGATCGGCCCGACCCGGGCCGATACCGCGATCCTCGACGGCCAGTTCGGTTTCGACGGCGGCACGATGCCCGCGCTCGCCGCCCGCATCGTCGCGGCGGCAAGCGACCTCTACGGGGCGAGCGTCGCCGACCAGGTCGAGGCCGCGTTCACGGCCCGCGGCATCCTCTGAGCGACGAGGTGCGGCAGTCCGCGTGACTGCCGCACCTCCAATGCTTCACTTATGGAAGAATCGGGTCGCGCCAGACGTTGGAGCGACGAAGGCGGCACGTTTCGAGCACAAGGAGGCTGGGATGACGTTGACGATCGGAGACACCGCGCCGGACTTCGAGGCGGAGACGACCGAGGGGACGATCTCGTTCCACGACTGGGTGGGCGATTCGTGGACGGTGCTGTTCTCGCACCCGAAGGACTTCACCCCGGTGTGCACGACCGAGCTCGGCTACATGGCGTCGATCAAGCCCGAGTTCGACCGCCGCGGCGTCAAGGTGATCGGTCTCTCCGTCGACCCGCTCGACAAGCACGACAGGTGGGCCGACGACATCGAGGAGACGCAGGGCTCGCGACCGAACTACCCGATCATCGCCGATTCGGACTTCGGCGTCTCGAAGCTGTACGGCATGCTCGGCGCCGACGTCTCGGGCGATCCCGGCGACCGCACCGCCGCCGACAACCAGACGGTCCGGAACGTGTTCGTGATCGGCCCGGACAAGAAGGTCAAGCTCGTGCTCGTCTACCCGATGACGACCGGCAGGAACTTCGACGAGGTGCTACGCGTGATCGACTCGCTGCAGCTGACCTCGAAGCACAGCGTCTCGACGCCGGCGAACTGGCGCGACGGAGAGCCGGTGATCATCTCCGGCTCGGTCTCGAACGACCAGGCGAAGGAGATCTGGCCGGACGGGTGGGAGGAGCCGAAGCCCTACATCCGGATCGTGCCGCAGCCGACCTAGCGAGTCCCCACCGGAAGCAGGCGGCCGGTGCGCGGCCGGACCCGGGCACGACAGAAGTCGCTCAGGCGCCGTACGCGCTCGCGAAGCCCTCGCGCCAGCTCGGGTGGCGGAGCGTCCAGCCCAGCTCCCGCCTCGCCTTGGCGTTCGAGGCGCCGCGCGTCTCGGTCATCAGCACGACCCCGACTTCGCCGGCGAACAGGCGTGCCAGCCAGCGCGGCACGCGGCGCGGTGGCTTGGCGCGGGCGGCCTGCGCGAGCGCGGGCAGCCACTCGCGCACCGGCGCGGGGTCGCTGTCGACGATGTTGTAGATGCCCGGCTCGCCCTGCTCGACCGCCAGGACGGTCGCGGAGGCGGCATCGTCGAGATGCACGAACGACCAGATCCCGCCTCCGTCGCCGACGATCGGGAACCGCCGCTTGCGCACGAGCTCGAGCTGCGGGTCGTGGGGCGAGCCGTAGAGACCGCCGTAGCGGAGCACGATCCCGCCCGACTCGGTGACGACCCGCTCGAGGTGCTCGATCGCGTCGAGTGTCTGCCGCATCTCCGGCACCGGCGTCGGATCGAGCGGATCCTGCTCGGTCTTCACCGGACCGCCCTCGCGTGCGTAGGGCCAGCCCGCGTAGCTCTGCGCGATCACCCGCGGGACTCCGACCTCGTGCGCGGCGGCCAGGAGGGCGTCGGTGCCCTCGGTGCGCAGCCGGTTCGTCTGCTCGAAGCTCTCGTCGAAGCGCTTGAAGTCGCTTCTGCCGGCGAGGGCGGTGGCCTCGTGGACCACGGCGTCGGGACTGGCCGCCTCCATGGCGTCGCGCACGGCCTTCGGGTCGAGCAGGTCGAGCGCGATCGGGGCTGCGCCCAGCACGCGCAGCTCGCTCGCGCTCTCGGGCGAGCGCGAGCTGCCGATCACCTCGTGGCCGCGCTGGACGAGCTGGGCGACCAGCCGCGCCCCGACGGCGCCGGTCGCACCGGCGACGAAGACCCTCATATGCCGCCCCTACCCGGCCCGAGGAAGTCTCAAACCGGGCGTACGGATTCCCGCACCCGGGGCCGATCGCCGGCCGCGTAGGATGTCTCCGATGGCGGACGCGTCGCTCACCGTCAAGCCCGCCGCGGGCGACCTCGAGGGGCTCCTCGAAAGCCACAGGCGGGAGCTGACGGGCTTTTGCTACCGGATGCTCGGCTCGGCCTTCGACGCGGAGGACGCCGTGCAGGAGACCTTCGTCCGCGCCTGGCGCAGCTTCGACCGCTTCGAGGGCCGCTCGTCGCTGCGTTCCTGGCTCTACCGGATCGCGACGAACGTCTCGCTCGACATGCTGGGCGGTCGGGAGCGCCGCGCGCGGCCGATGGACCTCGGCCCCGCCCGCGAGCCGATCGCCGACAACCTCAACGCCCTGCCCGAGGTCACGTGGATCGAGCCGATCCCGGACGGCCGGGTGGTGCCCGAGGGGGACCCCGCCGACGTGGCGATCGCGCACGACACGATCCGGCTCGCGTTCGTCGCCGCGCTGCAGCACCTCCCTCCGCGGCAGCGCGCCGTGCTGATCCTCTGCGAGGTGCTTCGCTGGCAGGCGTCGGAGGTCGCGGAGCTCCTCGAGACGAGCGTCGCGTCGGTCAACAGCGCCCTCCAGCGCGCGCGGGCGACCCTCGAGGCGACGAACCTGACGACCGATGCGCCGCTCTCGGTCGACGCCGCGGACGCCGACCTCCTCCAGCGCTACGTCGAGGCGTTCGAGCGCTACGACATCGACGCGCTGACGGCCCTGATCCACGAGGACGCGACCCAGTCGATGCCGCCGTACGACCTGTGGCTCACCGGCCGCGACGACATCTTCCGCTGGTGGTTCGGCCCGGGGATCGGCTGCGAGGGCTCGCGGGTGATCCCGACGGTCGCCGCGAACGGTGCGCCGGCCTTCGGCCAGTACAAGCCCGCCGACGGTGGCGGCTACGAGCCCTGGGCGCTCCAGGTGATCGAGGTCCGGGACGGCCGGATCGGCGAGCTCACGTTCTTCCTCGACACCGAGCGGGTCTTCCCGCTGTTCGGCCTGCCGCCGCGGATCGACGCGTAGCCGCCGGCGGCTCGGCGACGAGCACGTCCGTGAGGCCCATGAACGCGACGAGCTCGCGGAGCTCGTCCGTCGCGCCGCGGAGCACCACCCGGCACGCGTGCCGACGGGCACCGAGCTGCAGGCGTGCGAGCGCGTCGACCGTCACCGCGTCAGGCTCGACTCCGGTCACGTCACAGTGCGCCACCTCGGCGCCGCTCGCAGAGAGGAGCGAGCACACTCGGTCGCACAGTCCGGGGAGGTCGGCGCGCTCGATCGGCCCGTGGATGCTGAACGCGATCGCGCGCGGGCCCGTGGTGGACATCGAGGGATAGACCCCGGGGGCGTGACCGACTCATCGGTGGGGCGCCGATGAGTTCGCGCGCCGCCCGTCGTCTATCCGGGCGTGAACCGACGCCGAAAGGATCTCCGATGAGCGCACTCGATACCCGCACCCGCTGGCTCGCCCTGGTCGTCCTCTGCCTCGGCGACCTGATGATCGTGCTCGACACGACGATCGTGAACGTCGCGCTGCCGTCGATCAGGGAGGATCTCGGCTTCTCGGAGACGTCGCTCGCCTGGGTCGTGAACGCCTACCTGCTGACGTTCGGCGGGTTCCTCCTGCTCGGCGGCCGGCTCGGGGACCTGTTCGGGCACCGGCGGATGTTCCTCGGCGGCGTGGCGCTCTTCACGCTCGCGTCGGTCTCGTGCGGCCTCGCGACGAGCCAGGGCATGCTCGTCGCCGCGCGCGCCGTGCAGGGTCTCGGCGGCGCTGTGGTCTCTGCCGTCGCGCTGTCGCTGATCATGAGCCTCTTCACCGACGCGGCCGAGCGCGCGAAGGCGATGGGCGTGTTCGGGTTCGTGATGGCCGGCGGCGGCAGCCTCGGCGTGTTGCTCGGCGGCGTCCTCACCGACACGCTCGACTGGCACTGGATCTTCCTCGTCAACGTCCCGATCGGCGCCGTCGTGCTCGCGCTGTCGCTCAGGCTCGTCCCCGACTCGCCCCGCTCGGCGGACGGCGGACGGCTCGACGTCGCCGGCGCGATCGTCGTGACGACCGCGCTGATGCTCGCGGTGTACGCGATCGTGAACGGGAACGACGCCGGCTGGGCGTCCGCACGGACGCTCGGCCTGCTGGGCCTCTCCGCGATCCTGCTCGGCGCGTTCGTGGTGCTCGAGACGCGGGTTGCGTCTCCACTCGTGCCGCTCGCGCTCTTCCGCCTGCGCAACGTCGCGACCGCGAACGTCGTCGGCGTCCTGTGGGCGGCGGCGATGTTCGCCTGGTTCTTCATCTCCGCCCTGTACCTCCAGCTCGTGCTCGGCTACAGCCCGCTGCAGGTCGGGCTCGTGTTCCTCCCCGCGAACGTGATCATGGGGGCATTCTCGCTCGGTCTGTCGGCGCGGCTCGTGATGCGCTACGGGATCCGGGCGCCGCTGACCGTCGGGCTCCTCCTCGCGGCTGCCGGGCTCGTGCTGCTCGCCCGGGCGCCGGTCGGCGGCGATCTCCTCACCGACGTGCTGCCGAGCATGATCCTGCTCGGCATCGGGGCGGGGATGGCGTTCAACCCGGTCCTGCTCGCGGCGATGAGCGACGTCTCACCGTCGCAGGCGGGGCTGGCGTCCGGCGTCGTCAACACCGCGTTCATGATGGGCGGCGCGCTCGGCCTGGCGGTGCTCGCGAGCCTCGCCGCGTCCCGGACGGAGACTCTCGAGGCCGCCGGAGAGAGCCAGCTCGTGGCGCTCAACGGCGGGTACCACGCGGCGCTGCTCGTCGGCGCGCTCTTCGCCGTCGCCGCGTCCGCCGTCGCCGGCGTGTTCCTCCGCGCCGTACCGGGCACCGAGCCCGACGTGGAGCCCGAGTCCCGGGCGGTCCCCGCGCTCGCCGACTGCGACTAGGGCGGCGACGGTGGGCGGGTGCGGCTACAACTCGGGCCGTGGACGTGAAGGAGGCGAGCGACGGCGGAGCCTCGCGCGCGGCGGAGCTCCTATCGCTCCTCGACTGGAAGCGACGGGTGTTCGAGCTCTACCGGCTCGTGCGCGAGGCGCCCTCGCCCGCGGACGCCCGGGAGCAATGGCGTCGCGGCCGTGACGAGCTGTTCCACAGCCATCCACGATCGCCGCTCGCTGCGGGAGGGCGCACGGCGTTCGGCGGTCTCGAGTACTTCCCCTACGACGCCGAGGCCCGTGTCCTTGCGGCGGTCGAGCCGGTCCCGTCGGAGCGGGTCGCGATCGGGGCGAGCGCGGGCGCCCCCGTGTGGTTCGAACGCATCGGGCGCGCGCGGTTCGCGCTCGGCGGCGACGAGCAGACGCTCGACCTCTTCTGGCTCGAGGGGTACGGGGGCGGGCTGTTCGTGCCGCTTGCGGACGGAACGAGCGGCGCCGAGACGTACGGGGCCGGCCGCTACCTTCTCGACACCGTGAAGGGCGCCGACCTCGGATGGGAGCGCGGGCGGCTCGTGCTCGACCTCAACTTCGCCTACAACCCCTCCTGCGCCTACGACCCGCGCTGGGCCTGCCCGCTGGCACCGCCGGCGAACCGCCTTGCGCCGCCCGTCAGGGCCGGCGAGCGCGCCTACCAGGGAGTGCACTAGGAGAGCCGCTCGACGAGCATGGCCATGCCCTGGCCGCCGCCGACGCACATCGTCTCGAGCCCGATCGTGCCGTCGAGCTCGTCGAGGTCGTTCAGCAAGGTGTTCATGATCCGCGCGCCCGTCATGCCGTACGGGTGCCCGAGGGCGATCGCGCCGCCGTGCGGGTTCAGCTGCTCGCCGAACGGGTCGACCCCGAGCTCGCGGCAGACCGGCAGCACCTGGGCGGCGAACGCCTCGTTGAGCTCGACGACGTCGACGTCGTCGATCGTCATCCCCGCCCGCGCGAGCACGCGGCGCACCGCCTCGATCGGGCCGACGCCCATGATCTCCGGCGACACGCCCGTCACCGACGACGCGAGGATGCGCGCGCGCGGCTCGAGACCCAGCTCCGTGGCCCGTGTGCCGGACATCACGAGCACCGCGGCGGCGCCGTCGTTGAGCGGGCAGGCGTTGCCGGCGGTCACCTTGCCGCCCGGGAGGAACGCCGGCTCGAGCTCGGCGAGCTTCTCGACCGTCGACGTCGGTCGCGGCCCGTCGTCCGCGGTGACGACGGTGCCGTCCTCCTTCGGGTAGGGCGTCAGCTCGCGCTCGAAGAACCCCGAGCGCTGCGCCTCGACGGCGCGCTCCTGGGAGCGCTGGGCGAAGGCGTCCATGTCCTCGCGCGACACGTCCCAGCGCTCGGCGACGTTCTCGGCCGTGAGCCCCATCGGGATGTAGACGTTCGCGATCTCCGCCTCCTCCCCGAACAGCTTCGGGTGCAGCTCGTCCTGGCTCTTCGGATAGCCGGACACCAGGGAGATCGACTCGACCCCGGCGGCGACGAAGCAGTCGCCCTCGCCGGCCCGGATCGCGTGGAACGCCATGCGGACCGTCTGGAGCGAGGACGCGCAGAAGCGGTTGACCGTCGCCCCGGGCACGGTGTCGGGTAGCCCGGCGAGGAGCGCCGCCCGTCGCGCGAGGTTCATGCCCTGCTTCTCCTGGGGGAAGCCGCACCCGACCATCACGTCGACGACCTCCTCGCGAGGGACGCCGGGAGCCTTGTCGAGCACGTCGTCGATCGCGAAGGCGAGCAGGTCGTCGGGCCTCACGTCTGCGAGCGAGCCCTTGGCCGCGCGTCCGATGGGCGTGCGGGACGCTGCGACGATCACGGCTTCGGGCACGACGACCTCCTCTGCGAGGGAGCGGGACGCCTCCATTCAACCTCAGTCGGGGAGGAGCGGCACGGTGAGGCCCTCCGCACGGTGGAGGAGCACCGCCCGGCCGAGGGCCCGTGGGCCATACCGGTCACGGATCTCGTCCACCGCAGTGTCGAGCGCGCCGCCCGCCCACGGGTCGAGCGGGAGTGGGAGCTGAAGGGGCGCGTCGTCCTGGAGGCTCGCGACGGCCACGCCTACAAGGGTCAGCCCGCGCCGCCGGACGACCGGCTCGAGCGACGCGAGGAGACCGCGCGCCACCGCCAGGATACGCGCCGTCTCCGCGGTGGGTTGCGGGAGCGTGTGCGACCGGGTGGCGCGCGTGAAGTCGTCGAACCGGACGCGGAGGACGACCGTGCGGCCGACGCGGTGCGCCCGGCGCATCCGGCCCGTGACCCGCTCGGCGAGCCCGATCAGGATCGCGTCGACGTCGCCCCGGTCCCTGCGGGAGCGGCCGAGGGCGCACTGCGAGCCGATCGACCCGCGGCGCCGGCCGACACGCACGGGCCGCGGATCGCGGTTGTGGGCGAGCGCGTGGAGGTGCCGTCCGGCTGCCGACCCCAGCATCGCCACGAGCGCCGCCTCGGGCACCTCGGCGACGCGCCCCACCGTGACCAGACCTCGCGCGCGCAGCGTGCGGGCCGTCACCGGGCCGACGCCCCACAGGCGCTCGACCGGCAGCGGCCGGAGGAATGTGCGCTCCTCCCCCGGCGGGACGACGAGCAGCCCGTCGGGCTTCGCGACCGCGCTCGCGACCTTCGCGAGGAACTTCGTGCAGGCCGCGCCGACGGTGAGCGGCAGCCCGACACGCTCCCTGACCGTGCGCCGCAGGCGGGCCGCGATCTCCGCCGGGCTGCCCGAGATCCGCTCCAGCCCGCGCACGTCGAGGAACGCCTCGTCGATCGAGAGCCCCTCGACGACCGGCGACGCGTCCTCGAAGAGCCGGTAGACCTGCTTGCTCGCCTCCGAGTACGCGGACATCCGCGGACGGACGACGATGGCGTGCGGGCACAGACGGCGCGCGCGGGAGCCGCTCATCGCCGAGTGCACGCCGAACGCCCGCGCCTCGTAGCTCGCCGCGAGGACGACGCCGGCGCCGACGATCACCGGCCGGCCGCGGAGTCGGGGGTCGTCCCGCTGCTCGACCGACGCGAAGAACGCGTCGAGGTCGGCGTGGAGGATCGTCGCCCCATCCATGCGAACACATGTTCGCACAGCCGGGGCGCGGAGCGATGCCTAGCCCGGGCCCGGCTGTGGCACGGCGTCGGCACGGTCGAGCAGGAACACCGTGACCTCCTCGTAGGGCAGGGCGCCGACGTTGACCCCACGGTGGAGCTCGTCCGACGGCTCGTCCCAGCCGACCTGGCCGGGGGTCACGGCGAACCGGGCGAGCTCGCCCCCGTTGCGCGACTCGATCGCGAGCGCGTCGCCGGCCAGCACCACGCTGACCCGGTGGTAGGGATCCCGGTGCCACGGCATCGCCTCCCCCGGCGCCAGCCGCAGGCGGCGGACGAGGGTCGTCCCGCGCCGCAAGAGCTCCTCGTCGGCCACCCCCGGAGTCTTCCACGGATCGTCGCCCGCGTCGTAGGCGCGGGCCCGTGCGTCCCCTGCCTACCCTGTCGGGATGGCACGCCTCTACGCCGCGACCGGGAGCGGGCTCGCGCGGCTCGAAGAGCGGAACGGCTCCTGGTCGGTCGAGCTGTCGCTCGAGGGAACGGGCGCCCAGTGCCTCGCCGTCGACCCGCGCGACCCTGAGACGGTCTACGCGGGCCTCCGCGAGCAAGGGGTGCGGCGCAGCGACGACGGCGGCCGGACATGGGTCGACTGCCGCCTTTCCGAGCCCGGCGTCTACTCGCTCGCGGTGAGCGCCGCCGACGGGCGGGTCTACGCCGGTACCGAGCCGAGCCGTCTCTTCGCGAGCGGCGACAAGGGCGAGACGTGGGAGGCGCTCGATGCGCTGCTGGAGCTGCCGTCGCGGCCTACGTGGAGCTTCCCGCCCCGGCCGTGGACGTCGCATGTCCGCTGGATCGCGCCGAGCCCTCACGAGGCGAGCGTGCTCCTCGTCGGGATCGAGCTCGGCGGGTTGATGCGCTCGGTGGACGGGGGCCGTGGCTGGCAGGACCACCGGCCGGGTGCCCAGCGCGATGTCCATTGCCTCGGGTGGCACCCACGCGTCGCCGGGCGCGCGTACGAGGCGGGCGGAGGCGGGGCCGCGCTGAGCGAGGACGGCGGCGACACCTGGCGTCCCGCGGACGAGGGCCGCGACCGGCACTACACGTGGGCGCTCGCCGCCGACCCGGACGACCCGGACCTCTGGTACGTCTCCGCGAGCACCGGCCCCTTCGCGGCGCACGGCGGCGCCGATCCGCAGGCTCGGGTCTACCGGCGACGCGGAGCAGACCCGTGGGTCGCGCTCGAGGGCCTTCCGGATCCGCTGCCGGCGATGCCCTACGCGCTGCTCGCGACGGAGGGGCGGCTGTTCGCGGGGCTCGCGAACGGGGAGCTGTGGGAGAGCCGCGACGGGGGAGCCTCCTGGCGCTCGCAGACGCTCGGCGGTGGTGGGATCCCCGGCCTGCACGCGCTCGCGCTCGGCTGAGCGGGCGCCGGGGCTTGCGCCCACCCTCCCGGGCGAGCATGCTTCCCGCCTGTGGCGACCGCGCGGCCAATCGTCTTCCTGAGCGACTTCGGGCTCGGAAACGAGTGGGTGGGGCTGTGTCACGCGGTGATGAGCGGGATCGCGCCGCAGTGCCCGATCGTCGACCTCTCCCACCTCGTCCGCCCGCTCGAGGTCGCCTCGGGCGCGATCCTCCTCGCGGACTCGATGCCGTACATCTCCGAGGACGCCGTCGTGCTCGGCGTGGTCGACCCGACCGTCGGCAAGGACCGCGAGGTCGCGATCGAGACCGGGAGCGGGCGTCATCTCGTCGGTCCCGACAACGGGCTCCTCTCCCTCGCGTGGGCGGCGGCCGGTGGCATCCGCACGGCGGTCGAGCTGACCGCGCCCGACGTCGTCCGGCAGCCGCACGCCCAGTCGTTCCGGGCGCCCGACACGCTCTGCCCCGCGACGGCGCGGCTCGCGGCCGGCATGCCGATCGGCGAGCTGGGCGCCGAGGTCGATCCGGCCACGCTCGCCGTCGTGACCATGGCGGAGCCGGAGATCGAGCCGGGCAAGATCGCCTGCGAGGTGATCGACTTCAACCGGTTCGGCAACGTGCACCTCAACGTCAGGCCCGGGGATCTCGCGGCTGCCGGGCTCGACGGGGAGGAGACGATCGCGATCGAAGCGACGTCCGGCTCGGCCGAGGCCAAGGTCGGGGCGACGTACGCGGATTTCTCCGCCGGCGAGTACGGGGTGCTGTGGGACCCGCGGGGCTGGCTCACGATCGTCCGCGGGAACCCCGCGAGCGCCCTCGACGGCCTCGGCCTCACGCTGGCCGCGCCGGTGTGGCTGACGCGCGCCGGCGCCGGTCGCGACGTCTAGGTGTGGCCGTTCCCGAAGCGGGGGTCGTGATGCACCGCGAGACGGTGCAGGAGCGTGTGGAGCTCCGCCCGCTCGTCTGCGCTGAGCGGCGCGAAGAAGTCGTCGTCGATCGACGCCTGCAGCTTTCGTAGCCACGCGAGCGCCTTCTTGCCCGCGGGGGTCAGCTTGACGATGTGCCGGCGGCGGTCTGCGGGATCGCGCTTGCGCTGGATCAGCTCGCGCTTCTCGAGGTCGTCGAGCAGTCCGACGAGGTAGCTGCGGTCGTAGCCGAGCGCGTCGGCGATCGTCGCCTGCGTCTCGCGCGCGCCCTCGTCGAGCACCGCGAGCACCGTCAAGTGAAAGGGACTCGCACCGGCGGCCTCATAGCCGTCGTGCACGCGGTCCTTCACCTCGAAGCCGAGTCGCTTCAGCAGGAACGACGGACTCGAGACGAGCTCACGCGGAGGCCGCACAGCGGGTTTCACATGTATGGGCTGATCCGTGGTGGCCATGCCCGAAAGTGTAGCCAATTCCAGAGTGGAGTTTTGCTATCGTGGAGTTATTCAATGATTGGAGGAATTGATCAATGACGCTCTCCGCGATAACGCCCACTCGCTCCTCGAGCCCGTGGGCCGCGCTCGCGCTCATCGTCGCGGCGCAGTTCATGGTGATCCTCGACGTCGCGATCGTGAACGTCGCGCTGCCGTCGATCGAGGTCGACCTCGGGTTCTCGCAGTCGAGCCTCGAGTGGGTGGTGACCGCCTACGCGATCGTGTTCGGCGGTTTCCTGCTTCTCGGGGGGCGGCTCGCCGACCTCGTCGGGAGACGGCGGACCTTCATGGCCGGGATCGGGCTGTTCACCGTCGCCTCCGTGCTCTGCGCGCTCTCGTGGTCGGCGAGCTCGCTCGTCGCGTTCCGCGGGATCCAGGGACTCGGCGGGGCGCTGCTCGCCCCCGCCGGCCTGTCGCTCCTGATGACGACCTTTGCCGAGGGCCGTGACCGCAACCTCGCGCTGGGCATCTGGGGCGCCGCGTCCGGGAGCGGCGGTGCCGTGGGCGTGCTGCTGGGCGGCGTGCTGACGTCGTACCTCAGCTGGCCGTGGATCTTCTTCATCAACGCCCCCGTGGGCGCCGTGCTGCTCGTGTTGACGCCACGCATCCTCCGCACCCGTGACGTGCGCGGCGGCCTCCGCCACTTCGACCTCGCGGGCGCGCTTTCGGCCACCGGTGCGGTCATGTTGCTCGTCTACGGCTTGACGGTCGCGACCGACCACGGCTTCGGCAGCGCGCCCGCGCTGGCGCTGTTCGTCACGTCGGCGGTGCTCGCCACGGCGTTCGTCGCGATCGAGGGGCGCGCCGCCGCGCCGCTCCTGCCGCTGCGGATGTTCCGCATCCGGACGTTTGCCGTGGGCAACGCGATCACGACGATCGTCGCGTCGATCGCCTTCTCGGAGTTCTTCCTGCTGACGCTGTACATGCAGGAGGTCCTCCACTACTCGGCCGTCGAGACGGGACTCGCGTTCGCTGCGGTTGCGGTGACCATCGCGGTGGTCTCGAACGGCGCACAGGCGCTCGTCACGCGGTTCGGTCCCCGACGTGTGCTGACCTCGGGCCTCGTCCTGCTCACCGTCTCTCTGGCGCTCATCGCCCGGCTGCCCGTCCCGGCCCGGTACGACGTCGACCTGCTCGGCCCCTTCGTGCTCAACGGGATCGGGCTGTCGCTGTGCTTCATCCCGATGACGATCGCGGGTCTCCAGGGCGTCATGCCCGCAGACGCGGGCGTCGCGTCGGGGCTGCTCAACACGAGCCGCCAGGTCGGCGGCGCGGTCGGCCTCGCCGTCGTGAACGCGATCGCCGCGGGCTTTGCCATCGACGGCGTTTCGGGGGCGGCGACGGACGAGTCGCTCGCGCACGGCTACCGCATCGCGCTCCTCGTGCTGGCGATGCTCGCGCTCGTCGGGGCCGCCTTGTCCTCGACGCTGCTCGCACCGCCGAGGCCCGTCGAGGCGGAACGGCACATCCTCGACGAAGCCGTGCGGGAGGCGGCGTGAGGCAAACGCGTCGACGCGTGCCGGCGGGCCCCCGGGATCCGCCTGTCGGTCGCCGGCCCGGGCGGACACTCTGCGGCGGGTCGATGGTGCGCCGGACGGGCACGGTGAGGTCGTCGCGCACGCCTACGGGAAGGATCGCCGTGTGAAAGGCTGGAATGCGATGACGGCTCCTCCTCGCGAGGCTCCAGCTGGTGCGCGGCGGCCGCGGCATAGCGACGACGGCTCGCAGCTCACCGAGGGGTAGCCGTGCGGAAGCTGCAGAGCCAGGGGGTCCACCACATCACGATCGTCGGCGCCGACCGGAGGACCGCGATCGACTTCTGGGAGGGCGTGCTCGGCATGCCCTTCGTCTTCGAGCAGCCGAACCTCGACAACGCCTCGGAGAGCCATCTGTACTTCGACCCGGGCGACGGCCGTCTGATCACGGTGTTCACGAACGAGGAGCGCGAGCGCGACTCGACCCGCACGGCGACCGACGTCGGCTGTGTCCACCACGTCGCGTTCTCGCTCTCGCAGGCGGTCTTCCGGCAGGCGGTCGAGCGCCTCGACGAGCGTGGGATCAGGCACTCGGGCGTCAAGGACCGGGGGTTCATGGACTCGATCTACTTCGAGGACCCGCTGGGGCTCCTGATCGAGCTCGCGTCCTACCGCTTCGAGCCGCCGCACGGCTGCACGCACGCCGACGTGCTGCTCGAGGCGCACGGGATCCGCGTGGAGCGCGGGGAGTACAACATCGACGAGCAGCATCTGGCCGACGCCATCGAGCGGCTCGCGATACGGTCGCGCCCGTCGCTCTCCGAGGACCGCGCCGCCCGGGACCCGTACCGCCGCTGAGCCGGGCGAGCGCCGGGCGCGGCCTCTCCCCGGGAGAGGTCACGTGGGCTCGGGGTCCGACTTCGGTCGGACACCCCCCCGCCTCAGCGCTCCGGCGGCTCGCCGACCACGCCGCGCCCGGGCGTTTGTTAGCGTCGAGCGGAGAGATCCGGCGAGCCAGAGGAGGTGTTCCGTCGATGAGGTCGATCGACGAGATTTCCGCGGTCGCCCCGGATGCGCTGACGCCCGGTGACTCGACGCCGGGGCTCGTGCGGGAGGTCGCGTTCGCGACCGACCGCGCGCTGCTCGTCCGCGTCACCGCCGGGGCGCGCATCGTGTCCGGCTGGCACCACCACGGCGGGCGCGAGGTGCTCGGCCACGTCGTGCGCGGCCGCGTGCGGTTCGAGTTCGGGCCGGGGGGCAGGTCGACGACCGAGGTCGAGGAAGGAGGCTTCTTCCACGTCCCCGTCGGGCTGGTGCACCGGGACGTCAACCCGGAGGACGTGCCTCAGGAGCTGATCATCTCGTTCGTGGGCGACGGCCCGCTCGCCGTCAACGTGGGAGGCCCCGAGCCCGGCTGAGCGCGTCCGACCCGAGCGGCGGCGATGAGATCCGGCCGGCCCGTTCGTCTACCCGCTGGAACGACCACGACGAGGAGAGGACGAGGATGGACACCATCACGCCGTGCCTGTGGTTCGACACCGAGGGCGAAGAGGCAGCGCGGTTCTACACGTCGCTGTTCCCCAACTCGAAGATCGTGCGCGTCACCCGTTACGGCTCTGCCGGCCCCCGTCGCGAGGGAACGGTGATGACGGTCGAGTTCGAGCTCGACGGGCGCTCCTTCGTGGCGCTGAACGGCGGCCCCGACTTCCGGTTCAACGAGGCGATCTCGCTCCAGGTCGACTGTGACTCCCAGGACGAGGTCGACAGACTGTGGGAGACGCTTTCCGAGGGCGGCGAGGAGGGGCCGTGCGGCTGGTTGAAGGACCGCTACGGGCTTTCCTGGCAGATAGTGCCCAGCGCGCTGCCGAGGCTCCTGGCCGACCCGGACACGGAGAAGGCGCAGCGCGTGATGGCGGCGATGCTGCAGATGCGGAAGCTCGTCGTCCGGGAGCTCGAGCAGGCCGCCGAGGCCGCGCCCGCGCGGTGAGGCGACGACCACGCTCGGGTTCGGCCTCACATGTCGCTCGACGGGTCCCTCGCTCGGTGACGGCGCCCGGCTGTTCGACGCCCTCGAGGGGGTCCCCGGTGGCTACGAGCTCGTCGACCTCACCGCCTCGCCGCGGGCCGCGCACGTCCGCTTCTCGCGGGCCGGCGCCTAGCGGCGGGGCCCGCGCGGGCGGGAGCCGGGTTGCCCGGGCGACGTCCGGCCGGATAACGTCGCCGGTGGATGCCTTCCGACACCGTGACGAACCCCGAGGCAGGCGGGCCGACCTCCGAGCTGCCGTCCGACCGCGCCCGGGAGCTCGTGCGCTCCGCCTACGACCTCCACGTCCACATCGCGCCCGACGTCATGGAGCGGCGGGTCGACGACGTCACGCTGGCGGGACGGTTCCTCGAGGTCGGTCTCTCCGGGTTCGGCCTCAAGTCGCACTACACATCGACCGCGGAGCGGGCCAACGTCGTCACTCGGGCGGTCCCGGGGATCGACGTCGTCGGGACGATCACGCTCAACGCCTCGGTTGGCGGGCTGAACGCCCTGGCGGTGGAGATCGCGGCCCGCGAGGGCGCGCGGATCGTGTGGCTGCCGACCGTCGACGCGGAGAACGAGGCCGGCGCCCGCGACCGCGAGTATCCGCCCGGTGCCGCCAAGCCGCTCTGGGCGAGGATTCAGTCGGAGCTCCAGGAGCAGGGGCTCGAGGCGCCGCCCGTGGCGGTCGTCGACGGCTCGGGCCAGCCCCTGCCGGCGCTGCTCGACGTGCTCTCGGTCGTCGCGCGGCACGGCCTGGTGCTTGCGACCGGTCACCTCGCGCGCGACGAGATCTTCGCGGTCGTGGACGCCGCAGCGGCCGCGGGCGTCCGGCGCGTGGTGGTGACGCACCCGGAGTTTCCCGCCCAGGACCTCGGCGAGGACGACCAGGTCGCGCTCGCCGAGCGCGGGGCGCTGCTCGAGCGCTGCTTCACGACCCCGTACACGGGCAAGTGCTCGTGGGAGCGTGTCCGTGACGGCATCCGCGCGACCGGGGCCGAGCACAACTTGCTCTCGACGGACCTCGGGCAGCCGGCGAACCCGCCGGTGGAGGACGGTCTGGCGCTGTTCGCCGACAGGCTGCTCGAGCGTGGCCTGACCGACGAGGAGATCCACACCATGACGGTCGTCAACTCGCGTTCGCTGGCGGCGGTCACGGCGTGAGCCGCAGGCTCCTGGTCGTCGGCGCGCACTCGGCCGACTTCGTCTGGCGTGCGGGCGGGGCGATCGCCGCCGCCACCCGCGCGGGCGGCGTCGCGCAGGTCGTCGCGCTCTCCTACGGCGAGCGCGGCGAGTCCGGGGAGCTCTGGAAAGTCGAGGGGCAGACGGTGGAGAACGTCAAGCGCGCACGTCACGCGGAGGCGGAGCAGGCTGCGACCGCGCTCGGCGCGGAGCTCGTCGCGCTCGACTTCGGCGACTACCCGCTCGAGCTCGGCGAGGAGCGCCTGGCGCGCCTCGTGGACACGATCCGGGAGTTCGCCCCCGACGTGATCGTCACCCACACGGACACCGACCCGTTCAACCCCGACCACCCTGTCGCCCACCACGCGGTCGTGCGCGCCCGCACGCTGGCCGCCGGGGCCGGGGTCCAGAGCGCGTTCCCGACGATCGCGCCGCCCGCGCTCTTCCTGTTCGAGCCGCACCAGCCGGAGCTCTGCAACTTCATGCCGACGACATTCGTCGACATCACCGCCGTGGTCGATGCGAAGCGCGAGGCGATGGCCGCGATGGCCTCCCAGGCCTACCTCCAGACGTACTACGACGAGCGGGCCGGGCACCGAGGGAACCACGCACGGCGCGCCTCCGGCAGGGCGGAGATCCGCTACGCCGAGGCATTCCAGCGGGTGCTCCCGCAGGTGGTCGAGTCGCTGTGAGCGAGCTGTCCGAGCTGGCACGCCTCGGGTCGGCGACGGTCTACGAGGCCGCGGGCCGCGAGGGGATCGTCGACGCCCCCCTGCAGCGGATCGTGCCGGGTTCACGCGCCGCAGGGCCGGCGCGCACGGTGCTCTGCGGCCAGGACGACAATCTGATGGTGCACGCCGCGATGGCCAGCGTCGAGCCGGGTGACGTGCTCGTGCTCTCGATGCCGGAGCCCGCGCCGGTCGCGCTCGTCGGCGACCTGCTCGCCACGCAGGCGCAGGCGCACGGCGCGGCCGCGATCCTCGTCGACGGCGCCGTACGGGACGTGGAGGAGCTCGTCGAGCTCGGGCTCCCGGTCTGGGCCAGGTACGTCCGCGTCCGGGGCGCGGGCAAGGACGTGGTCGGCGCGATCGACGGGCCCGTCACGGTCGGCGGGCAGGTGATCGAGTCGCGCGACGTCGTCGTGCTCGACGCCGACGGGGCGGTCGTCGTCCCGCGCGGGCGGGTCGCCGAGGTGCTCGCGGCGGCTCTCCTGCGGGAGCAGCGCGAGGCGGACAAGCGCGAGCAGCTCCGCGCCGGCGCGCTCTCGTACGATCTCGACGGCTTGCGCGAGAGGGTGGAGAGATCGTGACGCGGGTGCTCGAGGGGCGTCGGGCCCTGATCACGGGCGCCACGGCCAACATCGGCGCTGCGACGGCGCGCCGCTTCGCCGAGGAGGGCGCGCGGCTCGTGCTCGTCGACCGCGACCCCGCGATCGAGGAGGCCGCGGCGACGATCCGCCACAGCGGGGGAGACGCGAGCGCCGTCGTGGCGGACGTGTCCGTCCCCGACGAGGTCGACGCGCTCGCGCCGATCGTCGACGACGTCCTCGGCGGCCTCGACGTCCTCGTCAACAACGCGGCGATCCAGCGGGTCGGAACCGTCGAGTCGATCCGGGTCGACGAGTGGGACGAGATCTTCGCGATCAACGTGCGCGGGTACTTCCTCACCGTCCGCGCGCTGCTGCCGGCGCTGCGCGCCTCGGACGCCGCCGCGATCGTGAACACCTCGTCGCAGGTGGGCCTCCACGGTGCGCCGGGTGCGACCGCGTACTCGGCGACGAAGGGCGCCGTGATCGCGTTCACGAAGGCGCTCGCGCTCGAGCTGGCACCCGAGGGAATCCGTGTGAACGCGATCGCCCCGGGTTGGGTCGACACGGCGTTCAACACGCCCGCGATCACGATGCTGGGCGGCCCCGAGGCGCACGCCGAGCTCGTGCGCGCGACGATCCCGCTCGGACGTCAGGCGCGCCCGGAGGAGATCGCCGCCGGAACCCTGTACCTCGCCTCGGATCTGTCGTCCTACATGACCGGCCAGGTGCTGCCCGTCGACGGAGGGGTGACGTGAGCGAGCGCGTGCAACCCCCTCCGAGCCGTGCCGCCGATCCCGCGCCCCCTCAACGCGCGCCACGCGGACGACGGCGCGAGAGCACGCGGACGGTCCGCGACGAGACGCTCGCGTTGCTGCGGCGCCTCGGGGTCGGCCGCGTGTTCGGCAACCCGGGCTCGACCGAGATCCCGTTCCTGACCGACTTTCCGGCCGAGTTCGAGTTCGTCCTCGGCCTGCACGAGGGCTCGGTGGTCGGCATGGCGAGCGGGCATGCGCTCGCCACCGGCACCCCGTCGTTCGTCAACCTCCATACGGCCGCGGGTCTCGGCAACGCGGTCAACGCGATCGTCTGCGCCCGCGACAACCGGATCCCGCTCGTGATCGTGGTCGGGCAGCAGGATCGCCGCCACCTGGCCTTCGGGCCGTTCCTCGCGGCGCGCGGCCTCGACCGGCTCGCGGGCGAGTACCCGGTCTGGTCGACGGAGCCGGCCGATCCCGCGGCGGTCCCGGGCGCGATCGCGCGGGCGTGGCACGAGGCGACGCTGCGGCGGGGACCGGCGCTCGTCGTCGTGCCCGTCGGGGACTGGGAGCAGCCTCTCGGCGACGGGTGGGCCGGTGCGGAGACGCCCGACCGGGTGCTCGACGCGCCGCTCCCCGACCCGGCGGCGGTGGACGAGCTCGCGGCGCTCGTGGAGGGTGCCGAAACGCCCGCCCTCGTGGTCGGCGCCGGCATCGACACGGAAGCGGGCTGGACCGCGATCGTGGCGCTCGCCGAGCGGCTCGCCTGCCCCGTCTGGCAGGACGCGTTCTCGAGCCGGCACGGCTTTCCGCAGGATCACCCGCTCTTCGCCGGCCATCTCCCGTGGGCGCGACGCCAGCTCCGCGACGCGCTCGCCGGGACCGACCTGGTCGTCGCCGTCGGCACGCCCGCGTTCAGGCTCTACCTGTACGAGCCCGGGTCGCTCGTCGAGGACGGGACGCGCGTCGCCGTCGTCTCCGACGACCACGACGACGTGCTGCGCAGCCGCTGCGACCTCGCGCTGCTCGCCCCGCCCGCGGCGGTCTGCGCGGCCCTCGCCGAGCGTCTGCAGCAGCGCACCCGCTCCGTCGAGCCCTTCCGACGGCCCGCCGCGCCCACCCCGCCCGCGACCGGCGAGCCGCTCCACGCCGCCCACGTCGTGGCCGCGCTGGCGGAGCGCCTTCCGCCGGACGCGATCCTCGTCGAGGAGGCGCCGTCGACGCGGCCGGAGATCCTGGCCCGGATCGCGACGCGGTCGCCGATGGGGTTCGTGGCGGTCGCGAACGGCGCGCTCGGGTTCGGTCTGCCGGCCGCCGTGGGCCTGCGCATGGCGCTCCCGCAGCGCCCGGTGCTCGGCCTGCTCGGCGACGGCTCGGCGACGTACTCGGTGCAGGCGCTCTGGAGCGCCGCGCGCTACGGCGTCGGGGTGGTGCTCGTGATCCTCGGGAACGGCCGCTACGCGGTGATGGACGAGCTCGCCGCGGCGCACGGCGGAGCGGGTGCCTGGCCGGGGTTCGGGGCGCTCGACCTCTCGGCGGTGGCGAGGGGGTTCGGCTGCGACGCCGAGCGCGTCGCGACCCACGACGACCTGCTCGCCCGGCTCGACGACGCGGTCTCGACGCTCCCCGAGCGCACGCGGCCTCTCCTGCTCGACGTCCGGGTCGATCCCCGCGACTAGCCTCCACGCATGGCCTTCCGTGTCGTCCGGCCCGAGCAGCTCGAGTGGATCACGCGCGACCACGCACCCGACGAGGCGGCGCGGCACACGGCCGAGCTGAGCGAGCGGGCGGGCTTCGCCCACTCCCGCGCCAACCTCTGGCGGTACGAGCCCGGCGCCAGGGGGCGGCGGCACCGGCACGTCCGGCAGGAGGAGACGTTCGTCGTGCTCGCGGGCACGCTCTCGATGTACCTCGGAGAGCCGCCCGAGCGCGTGGACGTGCCGGTGGGCGGGGTCGTCCACGTCGAGGCCGGCACCGCGCTCCAGACCGTCAACCACGGAGACGGGGAGCTCGTCGTGTACGCGTACGGCACGCCGCCCGAGCACGAGCGCGCCGACCTGCTCGATTCCGCCCTGTAGCAGGTTGGGGATGGTGACGGTCGACGACGTGCGTGCGTTCGCGAGCACGCTGCCGCGGGCGACCGAGGTGTTCGTGCAGGGCCGGATCAAGTTCCGGGTCGGCCGGATCGTGTTCCTCTCCTTCTCGCGCGACGGGACGTTGATGGGCTTCGGGTTCCCGAAGGAGTGGCGCGAGGCGCTCGTCGGCTCGGAGCCCGAGAAGTTCCTCCTGCCCCGCGAATCCGACCTGCGCTACAACTGGGCGGTCGTCCGCCTGGAGGCGATCGACGAGGCCGAGCTGCGCGAGCTCGTGCTCGACGCCTGGCACATGGTCGTGCCGAAGAAGGTGTCGGCCGCATACCGTGGGCCGGGGTAGCGTCGTGACGGTCAGCGCGAGCCGTCGAGCCATGTGCCCCCGCGCATCAGCTGCCGGTCCGCGAGCTCGTTCGCCTCGCGCCACGCCTGGATCTCGTGCGGCGTGAGCCTGAGGTAGACGTACTCCTGCGGCTCCGTCCTCGCATCGAAGCCCGTTGCGCGCGCGTGCGCGTCACCGAGCGCGGAATCGGCGGCGTTCGGGACCTCCTCGACGGGGCCTTCCACGATCACCACGTCCCTCGTCGGGCCGAGCGCGACACGGGCCCACCCCGCCCGCAGGAGGTTGCGCGCCGTGCGGCTCCGGCGGGGCGTGGCGACCGTGATCGCGATGCCGTCCCAGTAGAAGGAGAGCGGCACGAGGTACGCGTGGCCGGTCTCGTCGGCGGAGGCGACCCAGAGGTCGACGTCGTCGCGGAGCTTCGCGAGCGCGTTGCTCCTGCGCTCCGCTCGTGGGCGCGGCGTCGGAGGTGTCATGCGCGGCCTCCGAGGTCGGCGCGCCGCTGCTCGAGGAAGCGCCGCTCGGCGTCCGAGTGTACGAGGTCGAGCGCGACGTCGTAGGCGGCGCGGGCGTCGTCGAGGCGGTCGAGGCGGCGGAGGAGCTCCGCGCGCGTCGCGTGGAGGTAGTGGTAGCGGTCGAGCTCGAGCGCCTCCACGAGTCCGAGCGCCGTCTCGACGTCACCCGACTCCGCGACGGCGACGGCACGGTTGAGCTCGACGACGGGAGACCCCGTGAGGCGTGTGAGCTCCCCGTAGAGCGCGGCGATCTCGGGCCAGTCGGCCGGCTCGTCCACGTGGAGCGAGGCGATCGCCGCCTGCAGCACGTACGGGCCGCGGCCGCCGAGCGCGAGCGCGCGGTCGAGATCGGCGCGTCCCTGAGTGATCCTGGCGTGGTCCCAGAGGGTGCGGTCCTGCTCCGAGAGGCGGACGACCGTGCCGTGCGCGAAGCGCGCCGCGCGGCGGGCGTCGTTGATCAGCATCAGCGCCTGGAGGCCGTGCACCTCGGGCTCGTCCGGCATCAGCTCGGACAGCGCGCGTCCGAGCCTGAGTGCCTCCGCCGCGAGATCGCCGCGGCCGCCGTAGCCCTCGTTGAACACGAGGTACACGACCGCGAGCACCGCGGCGAGCCGGTCGGGGAGCTGGTGCGCGGGCGGCACGCGGAACGGGATCCCCGCTGCCTTGATCTTCCTCTTGGCGCGCACGAGACGCTTCGCCATCGTCTCCTGGGGGACGAGGAACGCGCGTGCGATCTCCTCGGTGGTCAGCCCGCCGAGCGTCCGCAGCGTGAGCGCGACCTGGGCGTCGAGCTCGAGCGCCGGGTGGCAACACGTGAACACGAGCTCGAGCCGCTCGTCGGGGATCGTCGTCTCGTCCACCTCGTCCTCCGTCGTCTCCGGCACGTCGAGCAGCCGCGTCTTCGCGTCCAGCGTCCGCTCGCGGCGGATCCGGTCGATCGCGCGGTTGCGTGCCGTCGTCACCAGCCAGGCCCGCGGGCTTGCGGGCGGCCCGTCGCGGGGCCAGCGCTCCGCTGCGATCGCGAAGGCCTCCTGCGCGGCCTCCTCGGCGAGGTCGAAGTCGCCGAGGAAGCCGATCAGGGAGGCGAGGACGCGGCCCCACTCGTCGCGGAAGACCTGCTCCAGCGTCACGGGCCCGCTCCTAGTACTCGACCACCGGGCGCACCTCGACCGCACCGCCGAGCCGCGCGGCGGGCACGCGCGACGCGAGCTCGATCGCGGCGTCGAGATCGTCCGCCTCGAAGACGAAGTACCCGCCGAGCGCCTCCTTGACCGAGACGAACGGCCCGTCGGTGGTCAGGGTCCTGCCGTCCTGCACGCGCACGGTGGTCGCCATCTCGGGCGGCTGCATCCACTCGCCGGGCGTGACGCCGGGCGTCTCGTTGATCGCCTGGTAGTCGGCGGGGATCTGCTGCTGTTCCTGCTCCGAGAGCCGCCTCCACGCCTCGGGGTCCTGGGGGGTCGGTGTGTCGCCTTGGTGGATCAGCATGAGGTACTTCACGGCTTCCTCCTCGTGGACGGGGTCGTCCTGGAGACGAACGGCGAACGCGGGAATGGACACCTCGCCGGCGACTGGCTCCGGCTGAGGGTAGACGCCCGGGTGTGCGCTACGAGAGGCCGTGCGCGCGGAGCCATGCCGCGACCCGGGCGAAGAGCCCGCGCGCGTAGCGGTCGGAGCGGAGCATCTCCGAGGTGAGCCCGGTCGCCGTCTCGACGAGCGCGTGGTTCCCGCGTGGGAGCGTCACGACCGTGAAGTCGCGGTCGGGCTCGGCGGCGAGGGGCTCGAGCCGCTTCACGGAGAGCCGTGGCGGCACGATGTGGTCGAGCGCGCCGTAGAGCCAGAGCGCGGGAATCCGGAGCGCGCGTATCCACGGGAGCGGGTCGACGCCGCCCGGCCCGGCGCGCTCGACCCGGGCGTCGACCTCGGCGTCGCTCAGACGCTGCGGCCGCTCGCCCTCCCCCGCCAGCGTCTGGAAGAGGTCGTTCTCGTCGGCCGTCACCGCGGGTCCCGAGAACGCGAGCAGGAAGCGCACGGCCGGTTCCCGCATCGCGGCGAGCGGCATGATCCAGCCGGCCTGGCTGTGGCCCGCGAGACCGACCCGGGCCGGGTCGATTCCGGGCCGCCCGGCCAGGAAGCGGGCCGCCGCCGCCGCGTCGCGGGCAAGCTGGTCGATCGCAGGCTCGGTGGGCGACTCTCCGGGATACGTGCCCCCGGAGGCGCCGACGCCGCGCTTGTCGTACGCGAGCACGGCGACGCCGTCGTGCAGGAGCAGCGCCTGAAGCTCCGGAAGGTACTCCCGCGTCGTGGGGCCGGAGCCTGTCACGTAGGCGATCGCGGCGCGGGGGCCCCGGCCCGGGGGCATCATCAGCGTCCCGGCGAGCGTCGCGCCGCCGCTGCGGAAGCGGACCTGCACCGAGTGGAGGCCGAGCAGGCGCACGCGCCTTCCTCCGATCGTGCCGCCGCGAGCGTCGAGCCGCACGAGGCCGCGCTCGGGCAGGCGGGTCGCGAAGCCGGAGCCGATCGAGAACGACCGTCCGCTGCCGTAGAGCGCATGGACGCGACCGCGCGCGAGGTCGACGAGCCTCGGTGGGCCGTACGGGTCGTCGACGACGGCCAGCCCGTGGTCGTAGAGGCGGACCGAGGCACCCGCCGCCGGAACGAGGGTGAGCGCGACTGCGGCGATCAGGGCGATCCTCGGCATAGTGCGTCGACGCAGTAATCTACTGCGCTGACGCACTATCTGCAAGACTCTCGTGGTGCAGCGCGACGACAGGCTCTTCCTCCAGCTCGCGACGACAGGGCAGTACCTGGCACGCATCCTCGACCGCCAGCTCGGGCCGACCGGGATCCCGCCCTACCAGCTCGCACTCGTGAGCCACATCAGGCACAACCAGCCCGTGACGCCGACGGAGATCTCGAGGGCGTCGGGCGTGCCGGCGACCACGCTCCGGGACAACATCAAGCGGCTGGTCGACCGCGGTCTCGTCCGCCGCGTGCCGCACCCGGCTGACGGCCGCTCGTACCTGCTCGAGCTGACTCGTCGCGGCGAGCTGATGACACGCGCCGCCGACCCCGCGCTGGCGGAGGCGTACGCGACCCTCGAGCGGCTGCTCCCGGCGCCGCTGACGCGGTACGAGGAGCTGGTCGTCGAGCTGAACGCGTCGCTCGAGCGCGCCCTCGCCGAGCTGGGCCATGCGTCGGCGGCGGCCGGCGGACGCGGCCACGCGTGAGGCCGTAGCGAGGCAGGGACGAAGGAGAGGACGTGCGACGGCCCCTCGGCCCGGCCGAGCCGTCTGGGCCGCGCCGCCACTGCGGCGGCGCGGCCGGACGCTTCAGCGGTGGGGCGGCAGGTACGTGTCGGTCTCGTAGCTGTGCAGCACCGCCGACACGTGCATCCCGGCGTGCGCGATCGGTGCGCCGATCGGGTTCAGCGTGACGAGGGTGGGCACGCTCCACACCAGGTCGCCGGTCAGCGGCTTCGCGACCTTCTCCGAGCGGAAGTCGCTGTAGCCCGCGTGGTAGACGCCGGTCATGGCGAGTGACGCCGCGAGCGCGACTGCCCCGATCACGAGCTTGCCCGCGAGCCCCCGGTCCAGCCTGCTGCCCGCGAACGCGGCGAACACGACGAGAATCGGGAACGCCGACAGGAGCAGGCCGTCGGTGGCGCCGTAGACGACGCCGCGCCACAGCACGGCGCCGGCGAGCGCGAGCCCGTCGGGATGGGGCGTCGCGTCCTCCGTGCGGATCACGAGCAACGCCATCACGCCCGCGACGAGGGCTCCGAGCCCCACGGCCCACGGCCAGCGCCGAGCGATCGCGGCGACGAGGTCGTACCCGGTCGAGCGCGACCAGAGTGCGAACAGGGCGAGGACGGCGCCCGCGTAGAGGCCGTAGTAGACGTCGCGCTGGATCTCCAGCAGGTCCGCGAGCACGAAGGGGACGGCGAACGCGAGCGCGAGCCCGCCCGCGAGCCACGCCCAGTGGATCGAGAGGTGGAGCCGCGTCCAGACGTGTGGCCGCGAGCGCCCACCGAACGCATGGGTGGTCATGACTCCTCCTTTCCGTCCCAGCCTCGCCGCTGCCGCCCGCCGCGTCGTCGGTGGCCGCACGGGAACGGCTGCGGGTTTTCCCGCAGTCCCGGTCGCGCGACGCGGTCCTGGTCCCCCCTACCGACGCGCGACGACGATGCCGGCGTGCCAGCCGGGCGCCCGTCCGCCGCGCGGGGGCCGGATCCGGTCGACGTCCAGGCCGCTGCGCACGACGAGCCACGAGATGAGCGAGTTCGAGTTCCACATCTCCCCGGCGCCGAGCTCGTCGCGGCCCCAGACGGGCGTCGGCACCCGGGGCACGAGCGCGAGGAGTCGCCGGCACGCCTCCGGGTCGTCGCTCAGATGCCACGGGCTCTCCACCGCCTCGTCGACGTCCGGGATGACGCCGTCGCGCCACCGTCGCAGCTCGTACCGGAAGAGCCGCAGCCGGCCGGCCGCCCGCGCACCGACCGGGCCTTCGCCCACGACGCCGCGCGCGGCACCGTCACCCGGCTCGACCGGGGCCATCTCGATCACGAACCGTCCGTCCGAGACGGTGACCTCGAGCGCCGAGTGGTAGAGGTCGTGGCGCTCGCGGCGCTCGAGCGTCGCGACCACCGCCTCGAACACGCGCCCGTTCAGGCGCACGGAGTGGCCGCCCGCGCCGAGCGGCAGCCAGTAGAGGTCGATCCCGGAAACCGGACGAAGCTCGTTCGCGCGCATCGTGTGATCCGCCACTATCGCGGGTCGGGGGCCGCTGCCGTCGCGCGACGGGCCGGTTCCCTACGATCGTCGTCATGGCGTACGACGAGCGTCTCGCCGAGCGCATCCGCGAGCTGGTCGGGAGCGGCGAGGACGTGCGGGAGCAGAAGATGTTCGGCGGCGTCGCGTTCCTGATCGGGGGCAACATGGCGGTGGCGGCGAGCGGACAGGGCGGCCTCATGGTTCACGTCGAGCCGGAGGCCTCGGAGCAGCTCGTGGCGACGACGGACGCCCGCCTCTTCGAGATGCGCGGTCGACCGATGCGCGGCTGGCTGCGGGTCGACGACGGCGACGTCCGCACCAGGCAACAGCTCGCGAGGTGGGTCGAGCTGGGTGTCGCGTACGCGCGGTCGCTCCCTCCGAACGGCTAGGCCGACGGCGGGCGACGCCGGGCGACTTGCGTCGCGCCCCACCATCCACCAAGATATCCTTGTGCGTTCGCTGCCCGTCGACTGCTGCACCCCGGTCGCCGGCTCGTCTCTCGACGACGAGGACGCGGCGCGGCTCGAGCGGCTGCTGCGCTCGGTCGCCGATCGACACCGGCTGAAGATCTTGAACATGCTCGTGCGTGCCGGTGCGCCGATCTGCGTGTGCGAGTTCGAGGCGGAGCTCGACCTGCCCCAGCAGAACGTCAGCTACCACCTCAAGCAGCTCGTGGACGCCGGCGTGATCGTCCGCGAGCGCCGCGGCCGGTACTCGTACTACGCGCTCGTTGCCGGGGCGCTCAACCGGATCGCCGCCCTCGTCGCCTTGCCGGAGGAGCTCGCCGTCGTATGAGCCGGTCGCTCGTGCGCATCCTGACGGCCGAGGCGATCGGCACGTTCGCGCTCGTCTTCGCCGGTTGCGGGGCGATCATGGTCGACGCGAAGACACACGAGCTCGGGCACGTCGGGGTCGCGATCACGTTCGGGCTCGTGATCATGTTCGGCATCTACGCCGTCGGCCACGTCAGCGGCGCGCACTTCAACCCCGCGGTCACCCTCGCCTTCGCGCTCACGCGTCACTTTCCCTGGGGACGCGCGGGCGGCTACTGGGCGGCGCAGCTCGTCGGGGCGATCTCGGCCGCCGCCCTGCTGCGCGGCTCACTCGGGAACGTCGCGCACGTTGGAGCGACCTTCCCGTCGGGGTCTCAGGGCCAGGCGTTCCTCTGGGAGCTGGTGATGAGCGCCTTCCTCATGCTCGTGATCCTCGCGGTCGCGACGGATGCGCGCGCGGTCGGCGAGGCGGCCGCGGTCGCGATCGGCGGCACGATCGGCCTCGACGCGATGTTCGGTGGGCCCGTCAGCGGCGCCTCGATGAACCCGGCGCGCTCGATCGGCCCGGCGCTCGTCTCGGGAGACCTCCACGCCCTCTGGCTCTACATCCTCGCGCCCGCCGTGGGGGCGTGCCTGGGCGGTCTCGCGTACGAGTTCGTTCGCGGCGGGCACCACCCGCTCGAACGCGCCGACGCCGACGCCGAGCGCGCGAACGAGCCGGCGTGAACGTCCTCTTCGTCTGTGTCGCGAACAGCGGCCGTTCCGTGATGGCCGAGCGGATCTTCCGGCGCGAGGCACACGGCAGGCACGCGGCGCGGTCGGCGGGAAGCGCCCCGGGCACGGCACCGCACTTGCAGGTGCTCGCGGCGCTCGACGAGATCGGGATCGACGCCTCCGACCACCGCCCGCGCGCGCTCGACGACGAGGCGGTGCGCTGGGCGGACGTCGTCGTGGCGACCTGCGACGACGCGTGCCCGGTGGTCCCCGGCAAGCGCTACGTCTCCTGGCAGCTGCCGGATCCGAAGCATGCTCCGCTCGAACGGGTGCGCGAGATCCGCGACGAGATCCAGGATCGTGTCGAGGCGCTGCTCGCCGAGCTCGACGCCGCGGCCGCCTAGCATGGCCTCGTGACCCAGGCGCAGCGATGGCTCGCGGCGACATGGCCGATGGTGCGCGAGTGGCTGCCCGACCCGCCGGCGCGGGTGCTCGAGCTCGGCTGCGGGCCGCTTGGAGGGCTTGTGCCGATGCTGCTCGGCGCCGGCTACGAGGCGATCGGCGTCGATCCCGCCGCGCCCGAGGGCGAGGAGTTCCGCCGCGTCGAGTTCGAGCGCCTCGAGCCGGTCGGCCCGCTCGACGCTGTCGTTGCCTCGGCGTCGCTCCACCACGTGGCCGACCCGGCGTCGGTGCTCGACCGCGTCGCTCGTCTCCTCGAGCCGACGGGGCGTGTGATCGTCGTCGAGTGGGACTGGCAGGCGTTCGACCGGTCGACCGCGGAGTGGTGCTTTCGGCGACTCGGGCCGGATCCCGGGGGAGGCGAGCACGAGCACCAGCACGACGACTGGCTCCGCCGCCACCGAGACGAGTGGCAGGCCTCCGGGGCGCCGTGGCACGAGTACCTCGCCGCCTGGGCCACACGGGAGCGGATCCATCCCGCCGGGACGCTGCTGCGCTTGCTCGACGAGCGCTTCCGTCGCGAGCGGCTCGAGACGGGCCCGTACTTCTTCGCCGACCTCCCCGGGACGACGCAGGCGGAGGAGCGGGCCGCGATCGACGCCGGAGAGATCCGGGCCACCCGTATCGACGTCGTCGGCCGGCCGCGCTAGGCGGGCCTGCCCGCCCGCGACGCGTCGCCCAGCCGCGAGACCGGGGAGGATGAGGGGGTGGACGCCGGAACGCTGCTTCTTCTCGTCGGCGCCGTGCTCGCCGTCAGTATGGCGGTGGCCCTCGGCGCCGCACGGGTGGGCGTGCCCTCCCTCGTCGCGTTCCTCGCGCTCGGGATGCTGCTCGGCTCGGACGGCCCGGGCGGGATCGAGTTCGACGACGTCGAGCTCGCACGTACCGTCGGGGTCGCCGGGCTGGCGGCGATCCTCTACGAGGGCGGCCTCTCGACCTCGTGGCGGCGGCTGCGCTCGGTCGCGGTGCCGGCCGGGCTGCTCGCCACGGTCGGCGTCGTCGCGACGGCCGTCCTCGCCGGCGTCGCCGCGCACGCGCTGTTCGACCTGTCGTGGCTCGAGGCGGTGCTGCTCGGCGCGGTCGTGGCGTCGACCGACGCGGCGGCGGTGTTCGCGACCCTCCGGTTCACGCACATCCGGCGCCGGCTCGCACGGACGCTCGAGGCGGAGACGGGCGGGAACGACCCCGTCGCGATCGCGCTCACGATCGGGCTGATCGACTGGATCGACGATCCGAGCTTCGGGTTCCCCGATCTGGTGCTCGGCGTCGTGCGCCAGCTCGGCCTCGGTCTCGTGGTCGGAATCGTGCTCGGCGCCGTCGCGACGAGGCTGTTCGCGCGGCTGCCACACTCGATCGGCGCCTTCGCGCCGGTTGCGTCCGTCGCGACCGCCGCGCTGAGCTTCGGTGCTGCGGACGCGGTCGGGGGGAGCGGCTTTCTCGCGGTCTACCTCGTCGGCCTCGCCGTCGGCAGCACGCCCTCGCGCTACCGGCGCCAGCTGGTGGCCTTCCACGAGGGGCTCGCGTTCCTCGCACAGGTGGCGATGTTCGTCGTGCTCGGACTGCTCGTCTTCCCGAGCGACCTGCCCGCGGTCGCGCTTCCCGGCCTCGTGCTGGCCGCCCTGCTGGTGGTCGTGATCCGCCCGGCCGCGGTCTGGATCGCCACGGCCTTCAGCGACTTCAACGCGCGTGAGCGTGCGCTCCTCGGCTGGGCCGGCCTGCGCGGCGCCGTGCCGATCGTGCTCGCGTCCTTCGTCCTCTCGTCGCGGGTGGGGGAGGCGGAGACGATCTTCAACGCGGTGTTCTTCGTCGTCGTCGTCTCGGCCCTCGTGCAGGGGACGACGCTCGAGTGGGTCGCCGAGCGGCTCGAGCTCGTCGACCCGCGCCCGTCGGTCGTCGCGCCGCCGCTCGAGGTCGACGCGCTCGGCACGCTGGAGCTCGTCGAGTTCGACGTCTCCGGCGACAACGCGATCGCCGGCGCGATGGTGCGCGAGCTCGGCCTCCCGCGCACCGCCCTGATCGCGGTCGTCGCACGCCAGAACGAGACGATCCCGCCGCGGGGGAGCACCGTGCTCGAGCCGGGCGACCGGCTCTTCGTGCTCGCCCCGCGCAGCGTGCGACCGGAGCTGGAGGACGTGTTCACGCGCTGGCGCCGCCGGGTCTGAGTGCCTGCCGGCCTCGCCGCCCGGCGGCCGGGCCGGCGGGCACCCGGCCCAGTGAGCGCGCCGGCTGCTCGAGCAGGTCGAGCGCGTCCGCCCGGCCGTCCTCCATTCGCCGCCCGCGATGACGTCGAGGGGTCGGGCCGCCTCCGTGACGAAGCGCCGCCTACGCCCGCCGCAGCTCCTCCTCCACGTCGTCGAGCCATTCGCGCTGGAGTTGGAGGAAGCGGTCCCCGAGGTCGTGGATCAGGAGCAGGTAGCTCCTCCGGTGCGGCAGGGCCTCGAGACGCTCCCGCGCCGTGTCCAGCTTCGCCTGCTGTGCCTCGACCTCGCCGCGGAGCGCGAGCAGCGCGTCGAGGAGCTGCTCGTCGTCCCCCAGGATGTCGCCGGCCAGGAGCTTCGCGACCGCCTCGTTCTGGATCCGGGGGAACGAGGGAGGCTCGACCAGCCAGTCGCGCAGCGCCTGCCGGCCCCGGGCGGTGAGCGTGTAGAAGGTGCGCTCCCGCGTCTTGCCCGGCCGCTTCTCCGAGGTGACGTAGCCGAGCTGCTCGAGGCGCTTCGGCTCCGCGTACATCCGGGACGGGGCGACCGAGTAGTAGACCTGACCTCCGCGGCGGAACATGTCTACCAGCTCGTGGGGCGAGGCCCCGCCGTCTCCGATCAGCGCGAGGGTGACGTACGAGACGTTGTTGAGGTCGCCGGCGATCTCGGGCTCCTTCCGCTTGACAAAGCTCCTAAAGAGAGTCTATAAGACTCCTAAAGAGAGCTTAGAGGAAGGAGACGGCGGTGACCACGATCGAGCACAGGGAGAGCCTCGAGGTCCTGGCGGGGCGTCTGCACGGAGAGCTCGTCCGGCCGAGCGATCCGACGTACGACGAGGCGCGGCGCGTCTGGAACGGCATGTTCGACCGCCGCCCGGCTGCGATCGCCAGGGTGCAGGGAGCCGTCGACGTGGTCACGGTCGTGGAGCATGCGCGGGAGACCGGAGCGGAGCTGGCGGTTCGCGGGGGCGGCCACTCGTCGGCCGGCTACTCGACCGTCGACCGCGGCATCGTGCTCGACCTCTCGCGGATGAAGGGCGTCTGGGTCGATCCCCGGACGAAGGTGGCGCGCGTGCAGGCAGGCGCCCTCTGGAGCGATCTCGATCGGGAGACGCAGGCGTACGGGCTCGCCGTCCCGGGCGGCCAGATCTCCCACACCGGTGTCGCGGGTCTCACCCTCGGCGGCGGCATCGGCTGGCTCTCGCGCCGGCACGGCCTGACGATCGACAGCCTCCTCTCGGTCGACCTGGTCACGGCCGACGGGCGGCTCGTCACCGCGTCCGAGTACGAGCACCCCGAGCTCTTCTGGGGACTCCGCGGCGGCTCCGGCAACTTCGGCGTCGCGGTCTCGTTCGAGTACCGACTGCACGAGGTCGGGCCGCTCGTCCTCGGTGGGCCGCTCTTCTATGCGCTCGACGATGCACCCGCGGTGCTGCGCAACGCGCGCGACGTCGTCGCGGACGCCCCCGACGACGTCTCCCTGTGGCTCGTGCTGACACACGTGCCGTCCCACGCGCCCTTCCCCCGCGAGCACTGGGGCACTCCCACGCTCGCGGTCGCTCCCTTCTGCACGGACCTCGACAGCGGCCCGGCTCTACTCGAGCCGATCACCGCGTTCGGCTCGCCGCTCGCCGATCTTCACGGCCCGATCCCCTACACCGCCCTGCAGAGCGCGTTGGACGAGCTCGACCCTCCCGGCCACCGCTACTGGGAGCGCGGCGACTACCTCGCAGGCCTCTCGGACAGCGTGATCGACGCCCTCGTCGCCGGTGCCCGCAGCATGAGCTCGGCGCTGAGCGAGATCCTGCTGTTCCCCATGGGCGGTGCGATCGCTCGTGTTCCGGCCGACGCCACGGCGTTCGGGGACAGGTCGGCGCCGTGGGCCGTCTGGGTCGCGAGCCAGTGGACCGACCCGGCGGAGGACGGGGTGCATCGCGACTGGACACGCGGCTTCTCCGCCTCGCTCGCGCCCTGGACGACTGGGGCGGTTTACGTCAACGCGATCGGCGGGGACGTGACGGAGGAGCGCACGCTCGCGGCGTTCGGCGGTCCGGCGAAGCTGGAGCGGCTGCGGGCGCTCAAGCGCACCTGGGACCCCGAGAACCTCTTCCACCTCAACTCCAACGTCGTCCCGTGATCGAAGCCGGCGCCGAAAGCGGGCGGCCGTTGGCGAGCGGCGACACCCGCCGCGTTCCGGGGGCGGTGGGGAGCGGAGCAAGTTACAACTTGTAACTTGCGGCTCTCGCCCCCCGACCGTGGGGTCGACGACCGACGGAGACCGGCACACCGTCCTCTGCGTCGCGTTCCCGGTGGTGACCGCGCTCTGGCCGCGCGGGGTCGGCAGCCGGGTCGCTCCGCACGAGCGGCGCCCCGTGGTCGATTTGCGACGCTCGGGCGGGAGTACGCTGGATCCGCGCTGGTCGTCGACCGGCGTCGTGTCCGATGGAGCCCACGGAAGAACAGCCCCCGGCCGATGCCGCGACGCCCGAGCCGGGCGCCGGTCGGATGCGGCTGCGGCGGGCGGCCCTCCAGGAGCGCGGGACGCGGCTCGCGGAGCGGGCCGACGCCGAGCGCCGGCGGCACGCCTCGGTGGACGCGGTGTTCGAGATGGTCGACCGCGACGCCGACGTGGGCGGCGGGATCATCGCGGGGGCGCTCGCGTACCGCCTGTTCATCTGGCTGCTCCCGCTGGCACTCGTGCTCGTCGCCGGTCTCGGCGTCGCCGCGGACGCCGCGGCGGAGTCCCCCGAGGAGGCGGCCGGGTCGGTGGGCATGGAGGGGCTGATCTCGCACTCGGTCGCGAGCGCCGCGAGCAGCGCCAACCGCTGGTACGCGATCCTGATCGGGGTCCCGATTCTGATCTGGGTGACCCGGAGCTTCCTCCGGGCGCTGATCGGCACGCACCGCCTCGTGTGGGCGGACCTGAGGACGGCCGCGCCCAGGCCGACGGTGCTCCGCACGCTCACGCTGCTGCTCCTGCTGCTCGGCTTCTGGGTGGTGTCCGGGCTCGCGAGCGCGCTACGGGCCTGGTCGCCCGGGCCGGGGATCATCGCGACCGTGCTCGCCCTCGTGCCGTACGCCGCGCTGTGGCTCCTCGTCTCCAGCCAGCTCCCTCATCGCGGCGCGCACTGGACCGCACTGCTCCCCGGCGCCCTGCTCTTCGCCGTCTGCCTCGAGGTGCTCAACGTCGCCGTCGCCTACGTGATCACGCCCTACGCGCTCGCGAAGGAGGGCACGTACGGCGCGCTCGGGCTCGCCGCGGCGCTGCTCTTCGGCCTGTACCTGGTCAGCCGGGTCGTCGTCGCCTCGGCGGTCGTCAACGCGACGCTGTGGGAGCGTGCCGGGCGAACGAGCTGAGCTCGGCATACGACGCTCGGGCCGGCCCGGCCGGAGCGGTCGCCGAGAAGATGGCCGTCACCCTCGTCGCTCGCCTCCGGCGCGAGGAGCCGACGATCCTGGGCGGCCACCTCCAGAGGGCTTCGACGTGGTGCACGGCGTCCTACGAGCCCGCGCTGTTTCATGTGCGGGGTGGAGACGGATGCGTAAGCGGCCCTCGCCGGGCCGCGCGACCGTGGCCGGGGCGCTCGCGCTGCTCGCGGCGTCACCACTCGCGCCGCGTGGGCTCGACAGCGAGCCCTCGAGCGCGGCGGCGCCCGCGGGAGCGGTGTCGCCCGTGCCGGCGACGTCGTGGCGGAGGGTGTCGCCCACCGCGGCAGGGCTCGATCCGGCGGCGCTTCGCCGGATCGCAGCGCAGGCGCGGAGGGGCAAGTCGAATTGCCTCGTCGTCGTCCGGGACGGCAGGCTGGCCGGCGAGTGGTACTTCCACGGCACCGGGCCGAGCACGACGCAGGACGTCTTCTCCGTGACGAAGTCCTTTGCGAGCACGCTCGTGGGGATCGCCCGGGACGACGGCGACCTCGCGCTCGGCGACAGGGCGTCGAAGTGGATCCCGCAGTGGCGGGGTACGCGCTCGGCGAGCGTCACCGTGCGCGACCTGCTCGCCATGGTCTCCGGTCGGCAGTGGAGCGTCCTCAGCGACTACGTGCAGCTCCTGCTCGCGCCCGACCGGACGGCGTTCGCGATCGGCCTCCGGCAGTCGGCCGCACCGGGCAGGACGTGGACGTACAACAACGCGGCGGTGCAGACGCTCGAGCAGGTCCTGCGGAGGGCGACCGGGACGGACGTGGCCGCCTTCGCGCGGCGCCGGCTGTTCCGACCGCTCGGGATGACGCACACCACCATGGCGACCGACAGGGCGGGAAACCCGCAGCTCTTCGAGGGGATCCGGTCGACCTGCAGGGACCTGGCCCGCTTCGGTCTGCTCATGCTGGACCAGGGCCGCTGGGGCAGCAGGCGGATCGTGTCGCCGGGGTGGGTGGAGCAGGCGACCGGCCGCCCGTCGACCCCGCTCAACGCCGCCTACGGCTTCCTCTGGTGGCTCAACCGCAGGGGAACGCTGGCGAGCCCGCTGGCCGGCACGAGCGCGAGCGCTGCGAAGAGCGGGGCGGAACGGAAGGGCCGCCTGGTGCCCGGCGCCCCGGCGGACATGTTCTGGGCGCTCGGGCTCGGCAACCAGCTGGTCCAGGTCGATCCGGGGTCGCGAACCGTGGTCGTCCGTCTCGGCACCGCCGAGCCGAGCCCGCAGCCCCCGACGTTCGGGCCGGCCGAGGCGAGCCGGGTCGTCACCCGGGCCGTGCGCCGGTAGCGCGAATCCGGCGCCGGCCGGTCGGTGCGCTCAGTCGTCCGGCCCCTCGACGGTCGTCTGGTCGTGGTGGTCGTCCGTCGTCTGGAGCGGCGGCCGGGTCGTAGGGGCCCGTGTGATGGTCGCGCGGGGGCTGAGCCTCCCCACCGGGTCACGCGGGGAGTCTGCGTAGCCGAGCAGGAGCACGTTTGCCACGATCGCTCCCGCGGCAAGGGCGGCTGCCGCGAGCACGACGAGCAGTATGCGGGGCACGCGGTCGCGCACGATCAGGCCGCCAGCGCCTCGCCGCCGAGTCGGCGCCGGAGGTCGGCCGCGACCCGCGGCCTGTTCACCAGCAGGGCCGCCACGAGGCGGTCGCCGTCTGCGAGGTACCGCGCCTCGAGGGACTCGCCGTCGTCCTCGACGACGACCCGTGTCCAGCCCGTTGGGAGGCCCACGTGCTGGATTCTGACGCCGAACTGGTCGGACCAGAAGTACGGGCTCGGGGGCACACCTGGGTCGCCACCGAGGATCGCGCGGGCGACCGTCGCCGCCTGGGCGGCTGCGCTCGTCCAGTGCTCGAGCCGCAGGTGGCCACCGATGGCAGGATGCCAGGGCGCTGCCACGTCACCGCACGCATAGATGCCCGGGAGCGCCGTTCGTCCCGCCTCGTCCGTGGGGATTCCCCCACGCAGGCGGAGCAGCTCGCCGGCGGGCTCCGCGCCGACCGCGACCAGGACGAGGTCACAGCGCACCTCACTGCCGTCGGCGAGGACCAGCCCGCGGACTCGTCCGGTGCCGCCACGTCGGAGCCGCTCGACACCGCGACCGAGTCTGAGGTCGGCGCCTTGGCGGCGGTAGCGGGTCGCCAGGAACCGGCCCACCTCGGGCCCGAGCAGGCGCGCGAACGGGGCGGCCTCCGTGTCCACGATCGCCACGTCCATGCCGCACCCGAGCGCGGTCGACGCCACCTCGGTGCCGACGAAGCCGGCGCCCACGATCGCGAGGCGCTCCCCGGGCACGAGCTCGGCGCGTAGGCGCTCGGCGTCTGCACGCGTGCGGAGCACGTGGATGCCCTCGCCTCGGATGGTGGGCAGCAGGCGCGGGCGGGCGCCGGTCGCGAGCACGAGCGCGTCCCAGCGGACGTCGCCGCTCGTCGTCCGCACGAGCCTGCGCGCCGGGTCGATCTGCTCGACGCGCGTGCCGAGCACGAGCCGGATGCCGGTCTCGTGCCAGTCGCCCGAGAGGGCGAGCTCCTCGCGCGTTCCGGCGAGGAACGCCTTCGAGAGCGCCGGGCGCTCGTACGGCGGTTCGGGCTCCTCGCCGATCAGCGTGATCTCGCCGTCGAAGCCCTCCGCGCGCAAGGTCTGGGCGCAGCGGGCGCCGGCGAGGCCGGCGCCCACGATCACCACGCGGTCGGGCATCACGCCACCTGTGCGCCGTTCGCGTCGAGCACGACCATCGCGCCCATCGGGCAGGAGGCGGCCGCCTCGAGCACGTCGGCGTCGTCGGTCTCGGCGTCGATCGGCTCCGCGAGCCCGTCGGGGCCGAGACGGACGCTGGTCGGGGCGAGCTCCCTGCAGCTGCCGAAGCCGCTACAGAGCGAGCGGTCGATCTCGATGCGGTACACGTGGTGCTCCTTTCCGTGGTGGGACGAGCGCGCGCCAGCCGGTCGCGGCCAGCACGGCTCCGGTGGCGCCGCCGTAGAGGCCCAGCGCCCAGGTCGTGCCGCTGTCCGTGCCCGCGGCGAGCCCGTGCACGGTTGCGAGCGCGAAGACGAGATAGGTGGCCCAGTGGAGGCGGCGCCAGTTGCGGGCGCCGATCCTCCGCCGGAGCGCAAACGAGGCGTAGACGACCAGCATCAGCTCGGCGGCGAGCACGCCGAGACCCGTCCACACCGGCCGGTAGGGCGCGATGCCGGGGATCAGCAGGGCGGCGACCGAGATCCGGACGGTTCCGTCGAGCACCAGCGTGAGCCCGTGCACCGCGACCGCGCCGAGGCCCAGGAGCGCCAGGAAGCGGTGGAGGTCCGTGACGGCCGCCGGCCTGAGCGACGTCCCGAACGGGCGGGACTTGAGCACGAGACCGGCGAGCACCGAGGCCGTGAGCAGGGCGTACGCGATCAGGCCGCTCGAGCGCGCGAGGATCCAGAACGTCGGGTCGCCCTTCATCCGATCACCTCCGACACGAGCGTCCGACCGTCGGCGCAGACGATCACGGCCGGCAGCGCGAGCGCGTTCGCCTCTCGCAGCGCGCCGGCGGCGCCGGCGAGGAACAGCGCCTTGGCGTGCACCTCGGCGTCGACCGCGCTCGCCGCGGCCACCGTCACGCGCAGGATGTCGCTCTCGGCGGGACGTCCCGTGACCGGATCGATCAGGTGGTGCTGCTCCCGGCCGGCCCGGGCCCACCGGCGGCGATCGCGACCGGACGTCGCGAGGCCGCCGCTTCCGAGCTCGAGCGTCAGCGTGCCGCCGGGCGTCTCGACGCCGACCTGCCACGGCCGCCCATGGAGCGCCATGTCGCCGCCGGCGTCGACGAGGGCGGGGCCGGCGACCGCCAGGAGCGCGGCCGCGCGGTCCGCCGCGTAGCCCTTCCCGATGCCTCCGAGATCCAGGTGGACGCCCGGGTCGAGCTGGATCGTCGACACGGCGCCGTCGATGCGGACTCCGCCTCCACAGGGGCCGGCGAGCACCGCGGGGCGCCCTGCGTCCGAGGGGAGATGCTCGAAGCTCCGGTCGTAGCCTGCGGCGACGAGCGCGTCGTGCACGGTCGGATCGAATCGGCCCCGTGTGCGCTCGCGCGCCGCGACCGCGAGCGCCGTCACCTCGAGGAGCTCCGGCCCGGCCGTCATCGTCCCGCGCTCGTTCAGGAGGGAGAGCTCCGAGCCGGGGTCGAAGCGCGACAGCAGGCGCTCGAGCCGAGCGAACTCGCGCTCCGCACGGGCAAGGCCATGCATGGCCGTCGCGCTCGGCAGCGCGTCGAGCAGGAGCTCGATCTCCGTGCCCATCGCCCGGAAGCGGCGCCGCAACATCACGAGGTCCTCGTGGTGGTCAGCGGCGGGAGCGTGACCACCCGCACGGGCGGCGCGGGCGCCGGCGCCGCCGCTGCGGCGCGCGAGCGGGCGAGCGCGGCGCGGTACGTCGCGTTGCGGGCGTCGACGACCTGCTGCACGAGCGTCGCGTCGCGCTGCAGCCGCTGCTCGAGTCGACCGATCGCCGCGGCCCGCGGGTCCTGCTGGTGCGGGACCCACGGCCGTGCGGCGATCCCGGCCCAGGCGAGGAAGAACGCGGCGAGGGCGGCGGTGGCCGCGTAGAGCCGGGCGACGTGATCAGTCATCGCCGCCCTCGTGCTCGTATGCGTCTCCGTGGTCGTTCTCGCCGTGCTCGGACTCGTGCCCGGCGTTGGCCGGCGCGGCCGCGCTCGACCTCACGTACACGGTGCGCGGCGCCGGTGCGGGCGTGCCCGCCCGCGCTGCAGGCAGCGCCGGCGTCCGCTTCGCGAGCGAGCGGCGGAGCGACGCCTCGAGCTTGTCGAGGGAGCGCGTCCGCGCCGCGATCTGCGCGTCGAGTGCCGGCGAGGCCGATGCGCTCTGCTGCGTGGTGCGCGTGAGCGCGAGCAGTCCGGCGAAGGCTGCGGCCGCGAGCAGGACGACGATGACGAAGGTGTGCGTGCGGGTCATTTGCGGGCCTCCGGGTCGGATGAACAACCCGACCGTACGAGCGTGTGCGCAAGCCCCGGGACAGGCGGAGGTAAACCATCGCCAACCGCACGTAAGGCTTCGTTCGCCGGCCCCGCACCGCCCGTGCGGGCGTGCGACGATCCGGGTGTGCGGATCCTGATCGTCGAGGACGACGACGCGATCGCGAAGCCGCTCGCGGACGGGCTTCGCAGCGAGGGCTTCGACGTGACGAGGGTCGCGACGGGCGAGGATGCGCTCGAGGCGGCGCTCCCCGACCTCGTCCTCCTCGACCTGCGTCTCCCCGGGATCGACGGGACCGAGGTCTGCCGGCGGCTGCGTTCCCGCTCCGACGTTCCGATCATCATGGTCACGGCGAAAGGAGAGGAGGTCGATCGCGTGGTCGGGCTCGAGCTCGGCGCCGACGACTACATCGTGAAGCCCTTCGGGTTCCGCGAGCTCCTCGCGCGCATCCGGGCGGTGACGCGGCGCACGCGCCCGAGCGGCGACGGCTCGCGGATGCGTCTCGGTCGGCTCGAGGTCGACGTCCGCGGCCGGCGGGCAACCGTCGACGGCGATGCGCTGCCGCTCACCACGAAGGAGTTCGACCTCCTGGCGCTGCTCGCCTCCGAGCCCGGCGCGGTCGTCTCCCGGCGGCGGATCCTCCGCGAGGTGTGGGACACCGAGTGGTACGGGCCGACGAAGACCGTGGACGTCCACGTTGCCTCGTTGCGGCGGAAGCTCGGCGACCCCGGTTGGATCGAGACCGTGCGGGGCGTCGGACTGCGGCTCGTCCCGCGTTCGTGAGCCGCCGGCTCCTCCTCAGCTACCTGACGCTCGCAGTCGTCGTGCTCGCGCTGCTCGAGATCCCGCTCGGCGTGTCCTATGCCCGCAACGAGCGGCGGAACCTGAGCGCGAACGTCGAGCGCGACGCGGTCGCACTCGCCTCTCTCGCGGAGGACACGCTCGAGCGTGGCGTTGCCGCTCCACCGAGCCTCACGACGCTCGCGCGTCGCTACCAGGCCGACACGGGCGGCCGCGTCGTGGTGGTGGACACGGGCGGGCGAGCGATCGTCGACTCCGGCGCTCACGATCTGGGCAGCAACTTCTCGACGCGGCCCGAGGTCGCGTCGGCGCTGGGCGGATCCGTCGCAACGGGCGTCCGTCACTCGCAGACGCTGGGCACCGATCTCCTCTACGTCGCCGTCCCCGCCGCATCGGGCGGCGTCGTCCACGGCGCGGTGCGGATCACGTATCCGACCTCGGCGGTCGACGCCCGCGCGCGGCGCTACTGGCTCATCCTCGCCGTGATCGCCGCAGTGGTGCTCGCGGTCGCGGTCGCGCTCGCCGTCGGGTTCGCGCGCTGGATCGTGCGCCCGCTCACGCGGGTCGACGAGGCCGCCGGGGCCGTGGCGGAGGGAGACCTCGATGTGCGGGTGCCGCTCACCGGCCCTCCGGAGCTTCGCCGGCTGGCCGCCTCGTTCAACGACATGGTGGTCAAGCTCGACGCGCTCGTCGGCTCCCAGGAGCAGTTCGTGGCCGACGCCTCGCACCAGCTCCGGACCCCTCTGACCGCACTGCGCCTCCGGCTCGAGAACCTCGCACGGGAGGACGAGACCGCTCGGGCGGACGAGCTCGAGCGCGCGCTCGAGGAGCTCGAGCGCCTGAGCGCGCTCGTCGACGGGCTGCTCACGCTCGCGCGGGCAGACCGCGCCCCCAGCGCGCCCACCGACCTCGACGTCGCCGCCGCCGTCGAGGAGCGCGTCGCGGCCTGGACGGCGCTCGCGGAGGAGCACGGCGTGCGACTCGAGACGCGGATCGCCGACCGCCCGTACGCGCGCATCACGCCCGGCCGCATCGAGCAGGTGCTCGACAACCTGCTGGCGAACGCGCTCGACGTCGCCCCCCCGGGCTCGAGCGTCGACGTCGACGCTGCGCGGGCCGACGGCTGGGTGGAGATCCGGGTGCAGGACCGGGGGCCGGGGATGTCCGACGACGAGATCGCGCGCGCCTTCGACCGCTTCTGGCGCGCAGGCTCCGGCGAGGAGGGGTTCGGGCTCGGGCTCCCGATCGTGCAGCGGCTCGTCCGCGCCGACGGGGGCGACGTCGAGCTCCGCTCGCGCGCGGGTGGCGGGCTGGAGTGCCTCGTGCGTCTGCGCGCGGTCGGCTGACGCCCGGCCGGACACCGGGAGCCGAGAGTCTCCACATGCACGGTGCGCGGGCGGAAGGCCGAACGCGACGCCCCGGTTTCGATCGCGTGTCCCCGGGCAACCCCAGCAACGATGGCACCGCACTGGGCGATCGTCGTCGGCTGGGTCTTTCTCGGCCTCGGGCTCGCGAGCGCGCTCGCGATCCTCGTCGACGAGCTCGTGCTCGGGCATCGCCAGCAGATGTGGATCATGAACGTCGTCCACCCTGTCACCGCGCTCTACTGGGGGCCCGTCTGGCTCGTCGCCTACTTCACGCGGGGTCGCCTGTCGTCGCAGAAGGCGATGCGGGACGAAGCCGACCGCCTCGCGCTGCGACGCGTCGACACCGAGACGATGACGGCGCGGGGGACGTCCACGGACGACGACGAGCTGGACACGTGGCACGTGGCGAACGCGACCTCGCACTGCGGCGCGGGTTGCACGCTCGGCGACATCGCCGGCGAATGGATCGTGTTCGCCACCGGCTGGACGATCGCGGGAGCGACCCTCTGGCCGGAGCTCATCCTGGACTTCCCGCTCGCATGGACGTTCGGGATCGTGTTCCAGTACTTCACGATCGTTCCCATGCGCGAGAACATCGGCAGGCTCGAGGGCCTCTGGCTCGCGATCCGGGCGGACACGCTCTCGATCGTCGCGTTCCAGGTCGGGCTGTTCGGATGGATGATCCTCTCGGCCGAGGTGCTCTGGCAGCCGCCGCTCGGCATCGACACGCCGACGCACTGGTGGATGATGCAGGTCGGGATGATCCTCGGCTTCTTCACCGCCTACCCGGTGAACCGCTGGCTCGTGCAGCGCGGGTGGAAGGAGAAGATGGATCACCGCACGCACCTCGCCGAGCTGGTCGAGAGCCGACGCGAGGCGGTATCCCCCGTCCCGGGTGCCGGCGGTCGCAGCTGGCACCCACGCGAGGGCGAGCCGGCGTCACGCTGAGGCGGCCGAGCGGCGTCGGCCCGTGGCGACAGGAAGCGAAACAGCGGCATACGATGTGGCCGTGCCAGCCGGGGCGCCCCTGCTCGAAGGCCGGGCCGCACTGGAACGCGGCGAGTGGGTCGCAGCCCGCACCGCGTTCGAGACGTCGCTCGGGGAGGAGGAGACCGCCGAGGCGCTCCTCGGGTTGAGCGACGCGCTCTGGTGGCTCGGCGAGACGGAGGGCGCGGTCCGCTGCGGAGAGCGTGCGTACGCGGCCTTCCGCAGGCGCGCCGACCTCGTCTCGGCCGCGCTGGCGGCCGTGTCGCTCTACTTCCACAACCGCGTCAGCCTCGGAAACGCCGCCGTGGCGCGCGGCTGGCTCGGGCGGGCTGCGCGGCTGGTCGAGGAGGCGGAGCTCGCGCCGCTCGCGGGCTGGGTGCTCCTGATGCGGGCGCACGACAGCGGCGACCCGGTGCAGTCGGAGCGGTGGGCCCGCGAGGCGCGCGAGCTGGCGGTTCGCTTCGACGACGTCGACCTCGAGCTCTGCGCGCTGAGCCAGCTGGGGGTGTCGCTCGTGGAGATGGGCCGGATCGACGAGGGCGGCGCGCTCCTCGACGAGGCGATGGTCGCGTCCCTCGGCGGCGAGTGCGAGGAGCTCCGGACGGTCGTCTACACGAGCTGCAACATGATCAGCGCCTGCGGCGAGGTGGCGGAGCTCGAGCGGGCGACGCAGTGGATCCGCGCCTCCGACGACTTCGCCCGCCGCTACGGGAGCCCGCATCTCTACACCACCTGCCGTACGCACTACGGCGCCGTGCTCTTCGCCACGGGGCAATGGGAGGAGGCCGAGGAGCAGCTGACGGCGGCGCTCGAGAGCGGCCGGACGGCCGAGCGGGCGCTTTACGGGCAGGCACTGGCGCGCCTGGCGGAGCTGCGGCTCGCCCAGGGCCGGTCCGACGAGGCGGAGCGGCTGCTCGAGGGCTTCGAGGACCACCACACGACGGCGTGCGCGGTCGCAGCCGTGCGGCTCGCGCGCGGCGACGCGACCGGGGCCGAGACGGCCCTGCGGCGTCGCCTGCGCGACCTGGACGCGCACGAGCGGCGCGGCCCCTACCCGGTGGGTGCGTCCGCCCGCCTCGAGGAGGCAGCGGTGCTCGAGCTGCTCTCGCGCGCCACGCTCGAGCAGGGCAACGTGGACGAGGCCCGCGGGATCGCCGAACGGCTGCTCGGGCTCGGAGAGCTGGCCGGCTGCGAGGCGATCGCCGCGGTGGCGGCGCGGGCGAGCGGGCGTGTGCTCGCGGCGTCGGGTGAGAGCGAGGCGGCGACGGCTGCGCTGGAGCAGGCTCTGGCGGTGTTCGCACGGCTGGGCCTGCCGCTGGAGATGGCGCGGACGCACCTGCTGCTCGCGCGGGTGGCGCCGGGTCGCGAGACCGCCGTGCGCGAGGCTCGCGCGGCGCTCGACGGGTTCGAGCAGCTCGGAGCGGGACGCGACGCCGATGCGGCGGCGGCCTTCCTGCGCTCGCACGGCGTGAAGGCGGCACGGAGCGGCCCGCGAGGTGTCGGCGTGCTGTCGAGGCGCGAGCACGAGGTGCTCGAGCTCCTCGCGGAGGGGCTGACGAACCGGGAGATCGGAGAGCGGCTGTACCTGACCCGCAAGACCGTCGAGCACCACGTGCGCAGCGTGCTCCGCAAGCTCGGCCTGCGCAGCCGGGCTGAGGCGGCGGCGTACGCCGTGCGCCATCCCGAGCGAGATTCCGCCACGAACTAGGGGTTCCGACCGATGCGCCCGAGCGGCTCTCCCGTCAGCCTGTAGCGAACGTCGAGGACGCAGCGCGACGGCCACGAGGTGGCGATCACCTTCGGGCGACCGACGTGAGCGTCACGGCAGACGGGCGGTCGACGACGCCGACCCCTCGCGAGGCACAGCCCGCACGTGACCGCGAGTCGGGGGCGTATGCCGGGAGGCCGGCGTCGGAGCCGCGCAGGCGAACCGGGGGGTGAGAGATGAGAAAGGCAACGGCAAGAATCGCGGGGCTCGCGGTGCTGATCGGAGCCCTGGCCGCGGCGGGCACCGCCGCGGCAACCTGCGGCGGAGGCGGCCTGAGCAGCGCACGGAGCGCGACGGCCGGCTTCCACCAGCTCGACCGCGCCATGGCGGCCGGCTACACGGCGAAGGTCGTGGACGTGAACGGCATCTCGTGCATCGCCCAGCCCGGCGAGGGCGCGATGGGCGTCCACTACCTCAACCAGGGCCTGTTGGACGACTCGGTCTCGGCGACGTCGCCGGAGATCCTCGTCTACGAGCCGCGCGCGCAGGGCAAGCCCAGGCTGGTCGCGCTGGAGTACCTCGCGCTCAAGTCGGTCTGGGACGCGACCCATTCGGGTCCGCCGACGCTCTTCGGACGGACGTTCGACGAGACGCCGGCGGGGAACCGCTACGGGCTCCCGGCGTTCTACAGCCTCCACGCCTGGGTCTGGCTGCACAATCCGAGCGGCATGTTCGCGATGTGGAATCCGAACGTGCACTGCCCCTGAGCCGACGGCCCCAGGCGGTGGAAGCGGGCGGCGGCGCTCACCCATCCGGGTGGCGCCGCTGCCCCACGTCGGCCCAGCCGTCCTGAACGAGACTTTCGCCCCGAGCTTGGGGTTCTGCCCGATGCGCGGCAGCGGTGTGGCCGCGAGCATGGCTCCATGGCCGAACGCACACACGACACGGAGCAGAAGGTCCTCGTCAACCTCGCGACGGGACTGGAGGACCCGGAGCGGGTGACCGTCGCCCTGCTCGTCGCGGGCGCCGCGCTCGACGCAGGCAAGCGCGTCGGGATCTGGCTGACGAAGGAAGCGGTGCGGATCGCGCTCCCCGGCTTTGCCCACGGCATCGCCTGCGAGGGGTGTCCGCCGCTGGAGCGGCTGCTCACGCAGTTCGAGGCGGGCGGCGGCGAGCTCCTGCCCTGTCCGATCTGCTTCAGCGCCCGCGGTCTGGACGAGGGGTCTCTGGCCGCGAACGCGCGCCTCACGGGCGCGACGCCGATGTGGGAGTGGGTCGGCGCGGGCGCGACGGTCTTCAGCTACTGATGGGTCGCGAGCGGCGCCCGCCCGACGGCCGCCCCCTGCCCGAGGAGTCGGTGCACAGCGACCTGAAGCGGCGCGTCCGGGAGATCTACGTGGCGGGCGACCGCGGGGCGGCGGTCGCCCGCGAGCTCCGGGCTCGGCTTCCGCACGGCCGCGTCGGCGGCGTGCCCGGGCCCCGACCGGAACCGGAGAGCGAGAGCAGAGAACGAGAGCAGAAGGAGGAGGACGTGACGGCGCAGGAGACGACATCGCTCGCGCAGGCGCTCGACCGGAGCCTGCACGGGCAGGCAATCGGCCCCGAGCACCCGCGGTACGACGAGGCTCGACGGATCGACAACCACCGTTTCGACCGGCGCCCGGCCGTGATCGCGCGCTGCGTCGACGCGGTCGACGTGGCGACGGCCCTCGGCTTCACCCGCCGCGAGGGCCTCGAGCTCGCCGTCCGTGCCGGCGGCCACAGCGTGGCGGGGTTCTCCTCCGTCGAGGGTGGGCTGGTGATCGACCTGGCCTCGATGCGCTCGGTGGAGGTCGACGCCGCGGCCCGCAGGGCGTCGGTCGGAGGCGGCGCGACGGCCGGCGACCTCGACCGGGCGACACATGCCGCCGGGCTCGCAACCCCGTCCGCGACCGTCTCGACGGTGGGCGTGGCGGGGTTCACGCTCGGGGGAGGCCTCGGCTACCTCAACCGCGCGCACGGCCTGGCGATCGACAACCTGATCGGCGCCGAGGTCGTCCTCGCCGACGGCAGCGTGGTGCGGACGAGCGAGGAGACCGAGCCCGACCTCTTCTGGGCGCTCCGGGGCGGCGGCGGCAACTTCGGCGTCGTCACCCGACTCGACTTCCGGCTCCATCCCGTACGCCATGTGGCCGGCGGCCCGATGCTCTGGCCGCTCGAGCAGGCGGAGCACGTCCTACCCCTCTACCTGGACTGGCTGACCGGGCAGCCCGACGACATCTACGCCTTCTTCGCCGTGCTCACCGTTCCGCCCGCGGATCCGTTCCCGCAGGAGCTCCGGCTGCGCCCGGCGTGCGCGCTGGTCTGGTGCAACACCGCGCCGCAGGAGCGCTCGCGCGCGGCGCTCGAGGCGTTCCGCGCGGCCGCGCCGGCACCGATCCTCGACGCCGTCGCCGAGCTTCCGTACACGGCGCTCCAGACCGCGTTCGATCCCGACCCCGCGCTCCGCACCCACGACCACATCGCCGGACGCTGCTTCGCGAGCCTCCCCGAAGAGGCGGCGGCGGAGTTCGTGCGCTTCGGCGAGGCCTCTCCGAACTGGCTCTCGTTCACGCACCTCTATCCGCTCGACGGCGCGGCCGGCCGGGTGGGCGGTGGCGACACCGCCTGGCCCTGGCGCCATGCCTCGTTCGCCCAGATGATCCTCGGCTCCAGCGACGCGGCAGCACAGGACGAGAGGCTGCGCGCCTGGGACTGGGCACGCGACTTCGCCGACGCGCTCGGCCCGTATGCGCTCGAGGGCGCGTACCAGAACTTCGTCATGGGCGAGGGGCCCGAGGTCGCGCGGGCGTCGTTCGGTACGAGCTACGAGAGGCTCGCGCGGATCAAGGCGCACTACGATCCCGACAACGTCTTCCGGGCGAACCACAACGTCGAGCCGGCGCGGTGAGCGCCGACGGGTCGCTCAGCCGGCGACGGGGCCGAGCTCGCCCGCGGTCCGCTGCCGCCACTCGGGTTGCCAGAGGCGGAATCCGCCGAGGAACGCGTTCTCGTTCGAGCCGCGGCGAGTTCCCTCGGGCAGCTCGTCGAGCTCCGCCGTCTCGCCGCCGCCGAGCACGACGTAGTCCGGCTCGAGCGCCGCGGACAGGCGCTCGACGGTCTCGAAGACCGCCGCCTGCCACTTCTTCTTGCCGCGCTGCTCGAGCGCCTGACGGCCGACGTAGTGCTCGAACGTGTGCTTGCGGAACGGCAGGTGGGCGAGCTCGAGCGGCTCCACGATGCCGTCGGCGACCAGAGCCGACCCGAGCCCGGTGCCGAGCCCGAGGAACAGCATGCGGCCGCCCTCGTAGCTCCCGATCGCCTGCATGGCCGCGTCGTTGACGACCTTCGTGGGCTTCCCGAACGCCGCCTCGTAGTCGAACCCGACCCAGCCCGTGCCGAGGTTCGCCGGCTCCGTCACGACCTCCCCGCCCTTGACCGGCGCGGGGATCCCGACGGTGACGACCTCCCAGCGCCACCCCTCGGCCGCCGCGAGCACCCCTGCCGCCATCTCGGCCGGCCCGAGCGTCGGGCCGGAGTCGAAGCGTCGCCTCTTCGTCTCGGTGGAGGCGAGGAGCTTGACGTGGGAGCCACCGACGTCGACGACGAGCACGAGCGGCTCGTCCACCGGCGTCTGGTCTTCAGTCAAGGGTTCCGATCACGAGACGGAACTATCGCACGGCGGCCCCGCTGCGGTCACCGGGAAAGCACGGCCCTGCGTGCGGACCGCCGCGAGGCAGGTGGAGCCCCAACACGCCCCGCGCGCGTGCGACTCTATGCGCGTGTCCGATCTGCGCGAGACGCTCGAGCGCGAGGTGAAGCTGTCCCCGGGGAAGCGCTTCGTGATGCCGGACCTCGGTGGGGAGGCGCTCGCGTCGCGCGTCTTCGTCTCGACGTATCACGACACGCCCGACCACCTGCTGGCGCGCACCGGGCTGACCCTCCGGCACCGCGTGGAGAACGGTCGGGGCCGCTGGCAGCTCAAGTTGCCGAGCGGCGACGCACGCCTCGAGCTCGAGGCGGACGGACCGGCCCGCACCGTGCCGTCGAAGATCACGGGGCTGCTGCAGACGTTTCTGCGCCGGCGCAAGCTGGTGCCCGTCGCCCGCCTCCGGACGCGACGCGACGGCGTGCGCGTCTCGGGCGCCGAGGTCGTGCACGACTCCGTCGCGGTGCTCGACGGACAGCGGGTCGCGCGGACGTTCGACGAGCTCGAGGTGGAGCTGATCGACGGTGACGAGCGTGCGCTGAAGCGTCTCGAGAAGGCCCTGCGGCGCGCGGGAGCGGACGACGGCGAGTCGCGTCCGAAGCTCTTCCAGGCCCTCGACCTTGCGTTCGACCCGGAGCCTGCGCGAGACGGCGCCGCCGCGGCGGCCCTCGCGGCCGCGTTCCGGGCCCAGCACGCCCGGATCCTCGCGCACGATCCGGGCACGCGCCTCGGCGCGGACCCGGAGAGCCTCCACCAGCTCCGCGTCGCGACCCGACGCCTCCGCGCGTTCCTCCGGGCGGGGCGCCCGCTGCTCGCGCGGGAGTGGGCGGACGAGCTGCGCGCCGAGCTGGGCTGGCTCGGGGGCGTCCTGGGGCCGGCCCGCGACCTCGACGTGCTCGTCGGGCATCTCCGCCCCGAGGCCGCCCGGCTCGAGGCTCCGGACTCGGAAGGCGGGACGATTCTCGTCCGCGCCCTCGGCCGGGAGCGGAGCGCCGCACGGCGGCGAGTCCTGCGCGCGCTCGCGCATGAACGCTACGGAGCGCTGCTCGACAGGCTCGAGGCGGCGGGCGATCCTCCGCTCGCCGAAGCGGCGGGCCCCACGTCCCTCGTCGACATCTGGCGGGCGGAGCACGCTCGCCTGCGGAGGGAGGTCGGGCGCCTCGACGACGTGCCCGACGACGACCAGCTGCACGGCGTGCGGATCAAGACAAAGCGCGCCCGCTATGCGGCCGAGCTCGCGGGCCTCGAGGGGTACGTCCGCGCGGCCAAGGCGCTGCAGGACGTCCTCGGGGAGCACCAGGACGCGGTGGTCGCCGAGGCGCGGCTCCGCACCCTCGCGGCATCGCGCCCCGAGGCGGCGATCGCCGCCGGGCGCCTCGTGGAGCGTGAGCGCTCGCGCCAGGCCGAAACGCGCGACCGGTGGGCGAGGCAGTGGGCGGCGCTCGCCAAGCAGGCGAAGAAGGCGTGAGCGCCTCCGTTCGCGCCGCCGGCGGCGTGGTCGTCCGTCAGACGGAGGCTGGCCGGCAGGTGCTGGTCGTCCACCGACCGCAGTACGGCGACTGGACCTTCCCGAAGGGCAAGGCGGAGCAGGGGGAGAGCGACGAGGCGTGTGCCGTGCGTGAGGTCGAGGAGGAGACGACGCTCCGCTGCGCGCTCGGGCGCGAGCTGCCCTCGACGCGGTACGTCGACTCGAAGGGCAGGCCCAAGGTCGTCCGCTGGTGGCTGATGCGCCCGCTCGACGATCCCGATCGGGCGGGCCCGGCCAACGAGGTCGACGAGGTCCTCTGGCTCGCGCCGGACGAGGCCCGCGCGCTGCTCACCTACCGCCGCGACGACGTGCTGCTCGACGCGCTCTGACGCGTCCGCGCCGGCGGACCTCGTCGCCGGCAAGCGGGCGGTGTCCGACTGGTGACGATGTGGCTGCCGCGCCCCACGCGGCGATCAGGTGACCTAGGCCGCGGCGCGTGCCGCCGAGCGCCTCGCGAGCGTCAGCGCGATGCCCTCACGCAGCCCACCGCGTCCGAGCTGGAACGGCGTCTCGAGGCGCCTGGCGACCTCCGAGAGGATGAGCGCGCCCGCGAGCACGGTCTCGGCGCGGGAGGCGTCGAATCCGAACACACGCGCGAGCTTCGCCGCGGGCCGCCTGGCGGCCAGCTCGATGGCGGCGTCGAGGCCGTCCTCGTCGAGTTGGCGGCCGACGATCTTGGCGGCCGCCCGCGCGCTGCCGCCGACCGCGAGCGCGAGCTCGGGCCGCGGAGGCGACAGTGCCTCCAGCTCGCCGCGCACCTCCTCGCGGGCTCGCTCGATCGACGCCGCCCCGGGGGGGTCGGAGTCGAGAAAGAGTCGCGTCAGCCTCAGCGAGCCGACATCGGCCGAGCGAACCCACGAGGGGCCGAGCAGCACGGTGCCGACGGCCACCTCGGTCGAGCCGCCGCCGACGTCGCAGACCGCGACGACACCCCCGTCCTGCTCGAGCCGGGCCGTAGCGCCGAGAAAGGCAAACCGCCCTTCGTCCTCCGCCGAGAGGATCCGCACCGGTTGGCCCACCGCTTTGGTGAGCGCGGCGACGAGCTCGTCCGCGCCGTCTCCCTGCCGCCCCGGGGCAGTCACGACGGTCGCCACGTCCTCGGCGCCGAGCCGCTCGGCGAGGCGGGCGTACCGGCCGGACACCGCTGTCGCCTCCTCGCGCTTGCCACGCGACACCGCTCCGTTGCGGAGGATGTCGGCCGCGAGACCGAGGTAGGTCCGTTCCTCACGAATTGCCTCGAGCGTCCCGTTCACGTCCGCGACCAGCAGGCGGGCAGTGTTCGAGCCGACGTCGATCACGGCGACACGCATCGGCGTCATCTTGATGGTCGGCCCGGACAGGCCCCTAGCTCCCGGCGCGCTCACCTGCGTCGCGCATCCGTCTCTTCCAGCGAAGGCGGGCCCGGCGCTCCAGATTCAGCTGATGGTCGTGCGGCCGCTCGCCGTCCGCAGGGCGGCGCCGGTGCCATGACCCGTCCCCCCTGAGCTCCCACGACGAGACGTTGTCCGCGAACACGCTGTCGAGGATCGTCGCCAGCTCCTGCCGCGGGCGTGCGCCTTCGACGGGCACGAGCACCTCGATGCGGCGGTCGAGGTTGCGCGTCATCAGGTCGGCGCTGCCCAGGTAGACATCGTTTGCCGAACCGGCCTCGAACGAGTAGAGCCTGCTGTGCTCGAGGTAGCGTCCGGCGACCGAGCGGACCGTGATGTTGTCGCTCAGCGACTCGACCCCCGGCCTGAGCGTGCAGATCGACCGGGCGGTGATCTCCACCGTCGCCCCCAGCTGGGACGCCGAATAGAGCTCGTCGACGATGGCCGCGTCGGTGAGCGCGTTGACCTTCGCCCGGATGCGGGCGCGCTCTCCGGCCGCCGCCGCCTGGCCGACGGCGCGAATGTGCTCGACGAGCCGCGCGCGCAGGTTGAACGGCGCGACGAGGATCTTCTCGAAGCGCCGAGGGCGGCCGAAACCGGTCAGGTAGTTGAAGAGCGCGGCGACGTCGTCGGCGATCGTCTCGTCCGCGGTGAACAGGCCGATGTCCTCGTACGAGCGGGCCGTCTCGGCGTGGTAGTTCCCGGTGCCGAGATGGACGTAGCGGCGGAGCGCGGCATCCTCGCGCCGGACGATCATCGTCATCTTCGCGTGCACCTTGAGGTCGGGGAAGCCGTAGACGACGTGGACGCCCGCCTGCTCGAGCTTGCGCGACCACTCGATGTTGCGGCGCTCGTCGAACCGTGCCTTGAGCTCGACGATGCAGACCGACTGCTTGCCCTCCTCCGCCGCCTCGACGAGCGCCGGGACGAGGGGACTGTCGCCGCTCGTCCGGTACACCGCGGTCTTCATCGCCACCACGGCGGGATCGCGCGGCGCGGCTCGGACGAAGGCCTCGAAGCTCGCCGCGAACGACTCGTACGGCTGCTGGACGAGCATGTCGGTGCGGCGGATCGCGTCGAAGACGTCCTCGGCGTTGCGGACCCGGGCCAGCGCCGGGGGCGTCACTCCGGGCGCGGGAGCGTACGTGAGCTCCGGGCGGTCGAGCTCGACGATCTGGTCGAGGTCGGCGAGGTCGAGCAGACCCCGCACCTTGTACACCTGCTCCGGGGCGACTCCGAGCCCGTGCTCGAGTCGCCGCAGCATCCCGTCGGACATCGCGCTCGCGACCTCGACGCGCACGACGTCCCCGAAGCGGCGCCGCTGAAGCTCGAGCTCGACCGCCTCGAGCAGGTCGTCCGCCTCGTCCGAGACCTCGAAGTCGGCGTCGCGCGTCACGCGGAAGGCCGCGCGCTCGACGATCTCCATCCCGGGGAACAGCTCCGGCAGGAAGTGGGCAATCACGTCCTCGAGCGGCACGAGCCGCTCGCCGTCCGCCAGCGCCACGAAGCGGGGGAGTCGTTCGGGGACCTTCACGCGCGCGAAGCGCTCCTCGCCCGTCTGCCCGTCCCGCGCGAGCACGCCGAGTGAGAGCGAGAGCCCCGAGATGTACGGAAACGGCTGGCCGGGCCCGACGCCTAGCGGCGTGAGCACCGGGAAGATCTGACGCTCGAAGACTCGCCCGAGCTCGGCGCGATGGTCGCTGCCGAGGTCGTCGACCGTCGTGATCGAGACGCCTTCGGCGGCGAGCGCGGGGCTGAGGCTCTTGCGCCAGAGCCGCGACTGCTTGTCGACGAGCTCCACCGTACGCTCTCTGATGGCCGCCAGCGTCTCGCGAGGGGTCATCCCGTCGACCGAGCGGACCACGAGCCCCGACGCCGCCTGGCCGATCAAGCCGGCGACGCGGACCATGAAGAACTCGTCGACGTTCGACGAGAAGAATCGGCACATCCGTACCCGCTCGAGCAGCGGCCGCGTGTCGTCGGCTGCCAGCTCCAGAAGCCGGGCGTTGTACTCGACCGTCGAGAGCTCGCGATTGAGCAGGTGATCGGCCGCCTGGGGTTCTGCTCTGGTCGCCACTCCCCAATCTTCGCGGAGAACGGCGCCGAGCGGAGGTTACGGTTCGGTGTCCGTCTGGTGAAGCGCGCTCGCGCTCGGCGCCGGTGTGTCCCGGTGTCGGACTTCAGTCCGACACCTGCGGGCCGGGCGTGGCTCCTCGGAGGGGGTGTCCGACCCGAAGTCGGACACCGTGGTTGGCCTCGGCAGTCGGGGCTTCGGCGCGACACCTGTGCACTCGGGAGCGCTGCCCGGTTGTACGCTCCGTGCACATCGTGGACATCGGCTCCCGATTGCAGGCGGCACCCTTCGTATGAGCCCGATCTCGCGGGGCTTTCGCGGACGGCGCCGCTCGGACGCCGACCCGTCGCGGGTGCCGCCCGGCCAGTACGTGACCACCGACTTTCCCGTGCTCTCGGCGGGACCGACGCCGCACACGTCGCTTGCCGACTGGAGCTTCACGGTCCGGGGCGCGGTGGACGACCCCAGGTCGTGGACGTGGGACGAGCTCCGGGCGCTCCCGCAGGAGACGGTCACCGTCGACATCCACTGCGTGACCAAGTGGTCGAAGCTCGACACGGTCTGGACGGGCGTCTCGGTCGACACGCTGCTCGAGGGCGTCGAGACGAGCGCGGAGTACGTGACCGCGTACTCCGACGGCGGCTACACGACGAACCTGCCGCTCGAGGACGTGCTCGACGGCAAGGCGTGGGTCGCGCTCGAGTACGACGGGGAGCCGCTCGACCCCGAGCACGGCGGCCCCGCCCGCCTGCTCGTCCCGCACCTCTACTTCTGGAAGAGCGCGAAATGGGTGCGGGGGCTCGAGCTCCACACGGAGGACCAGCCGGGGTTCTGGGAGGGCTACGGCTACCACAACTACGGCGATCCATGGAAAGAGCAGCGCTACTCGGGAGACTGAGCTGGCAGCAGGCCAGGGTCGTCGAGCTCGTCGACGAGACGGCCCGTGTGCGGAGCATCGTCCTCCAGCCGCCGGAGTGGCCCGGACACCGGGCCGGGCAGCACGTGGACGTGCGTCTGACCGCAGAGGACGGCTACCAGGCGCAGCGCAGCTACTCGATCGCCTCCGCGCCCGAGGACGCCGAGCTCGTCCTCACGGTGGAGCGGCTCGACGACGGGGAGGTCTCCCGGTACCTCGTGGACGAGCTGCGGCCCGGTGACGAGCTCGAGCTCCGCGGCCCCGTCGGCGGCTACTTCGTGTGGGAGGAGTCGCTCGGCGGCCCGCTGCTGCTCGTCGCGGGCGGCTCCGGGGTCGTGCCGCTGCGCGCGATGCTGCGGCACCACCGCGCCGTCGGGAGCCGCGCCCCGGCCCGGCTCCTCTACTCGGCGCGCACGCCCGCGGAGGTCGTCTACCGTGACGAGCTGATGGAGCTCGCCGCCGCCGAGGAGATCGACGTCCACATCACGCTCACCCGGGAGCGCCCGGAGGGCTGGTCGGGCTACGCGCGCCGGGTCGACCGCACGCTGCTCGAGGAGGTGGCGTGGCGGCCGGACGAGCACCCGCTCGCCTACGTCTGCGGGCCGACGGGGTTCGTCGAGACGGTGGCGGGCGAGCTCGTCGCGCTCGGCCACGACGCGGCTCGCATCAGGACCGAGCGCTTCGGCTCGGCGGGAGGCTAGCCCATGGCGACGACCTGCACGCACCTGGACCAGATCGAGCTCACCGAGCTGCCGCCCACGGTGGCGGGCTGCGAGGAGTGTCTCGCGATCGGCAGCACGTGGGTGCACCTCCGCATGTGCATGAGCTGCGGCAGGATCGGCTGCTGCGACTCCTCTCCCAACCGGCACGCGCGCCGTCACGCGGGGGAGACGGGTCATCCGATCGCCCGCTCGGCCGAGCCGGGCGAGGAGTGGAGCTGGTGCTTCGTCGACGAGGTCGCCC
>Ga0210142_1000007_pt1 | contig 74935 bp, 70 predicted proteins | sample Goodyear_PhragC__FD_184869 | JGI IMG/M metagenome (GOLD analysis project Ga0210142, IMG submission 184869) | Wetland microbial communities from San Francisco Bay, California, USA, that impact long-term carbon sequestration - Goodyear_PhragC_D2... | ecosystem: Environmental > Aquatic > Marine >...
TGGTGGAGCGCCCTCGGGCTCGCGGTCGTCCTCTTCTACGTCGTGTTGACGCCGCTCTGGCTCGGTCTCCGCGCCGCCGCCTGGATCGCCGAGCTCCGCTCGCAGCTCAGCGGGGAAGGCCACGAGAGGGCCGGCCGGTAGACGGCGCCCGACCGCGACGGGACGTGCGAGCGACCTGCTCCCGCCGTGTGCATAGGATCGGAGCGTGGATTTCGTCTACGGGTTCGACGAGCAGGCGCCGGGCGGGCGCGAGCTACTCGGAGGCAAGGGGGTCGGGCTTGCCGAGATGACCGCGCTCGGGGCGCCGGTCCCGGCGGGCTTCACGGTCACCACCGACGCCTGCCGCGAGGTGATGCGGACCGGGGAGGTGCCCGACGGGCTGTGGGGCGAGATCGACGAGCACGTCGCGCGGCTCGAGCAACGCGCCGGAAAGCGGTTCGGCGACCACGACGATCCGCTGCTCGTCTCCGTGCGCTCCGGCGCGGCGATCTCGATGCCGGGGATGATGGACACGATCCTCAACCTCGGCCTGAACGACGTCGCCGTGGAGGGCCTGGCCGCGGCGACCGGCAACCCCCGCTTCGCGTACGACTCGTACCGCAGGCTGATCCAGATGTACGGCGAGGTCGTCGACGGGGTCGACGGTCACCTGTTCGAGGGCGAGCTCCAGGAGCTGAAGGAGCGCCGTGGCGTCCGGCAGGACGTCGAGCTGACCGCCGACGACCTGCGCAGCCTGATCGCGACGTTCCAGGAGCTCTACGAGCGCGAGGTCGGCGCGCCGTTCCCGCCGGACCCGGGCGAGCAGCTCCGGCGCGCCGTGCGGGCCGTCTTCGACTCGTGGGAGTCGCCGCGCGCGAAGGTGTACCGCCGGACGTACGACATCCCCGACGAGCTGGGCACCGCCGTGAACGTCGTCCAGATGGTGTTCGGCAACAAGGGGAGCTCGTCCGGCACGGGGGTCTGCTTCACGCGCGACCCGTCGACGGGCGAGCGCCGCCTGTTCGGCGAGCTCCTCGTCGACGCGCAGGGTGAGGACGTCGTCGCCGGCATCCGCACGCCCGAGCCGATCGAGCGGATGCGGACGCTGCTCCCCGACGCGTACGAGCGGCTCGTCGAGGCGCTCGACCGGCTCGAGGAGCACTACCGGGAGATGCAGGACATCGAGTTCACCGTCGAGGAGGGCGAGCTGTTCCTGCTCCAGACGCGGACCGGCAAGCGCACGGCACGGGCGGCGCTGCGGATCGCGGTCGAGATGACGGAGGAGGGGCTGATCTCGCACGAGGAGGCGGTCGCGCGCATCGACCCCGGCCAGCTCGACCAGCTCCTGCACCCGATGATCGACCCGAAGGCCGAGCTGCAGGTCGTCGCGACGGGTCTCAACGCCTCGCCCGGCGCGGCATCCGGGGCGATCGTCCTCGACGCGGACCTCGCGGAGGAGCGCGGACGCGCGGGCGAGGACGTCGTGCTGGTCCGCTGGGAGACGACGCCCGACGACATCCACGGCCTCATCCACGCCCGCGGCGTGCTCACCGCGCACGGCGGCATGACGTCGCACGCGGCCGTGGTGGCGCGCGGCATGGGCAAGCCGTGCGTGGCGGGCTGCGAGACGCTGTCGATCGACGTCGGCGCCCGCACGATCCGCATCGGAGACGTCGAGCTGGCCGAGGGCGACCACCTGACGATCGACGGAGGCACGGGGCGGGTGATCGTCGGCGCGGTGCCGCTGGTGCCGCCGGAGATCGACGAGCACTTCGGCACGATCCTCGGCTGGGCGGACGAGCGGCGGCGGCTCCGCGTACGCGCGAACGCGGACACGCCGGAGGATGCGGCGAAGGCGCGCGAGTTCGGCGCCGAGGGCATCGGGCTCTGCCGCACCGAGCACATGTTCATGGCGGCCGACCGGCTGCCCGTCGTCCAGGAGATGATCCTCGCCACCGACGCGAACGGGCGCCGGGCCGCGCTCGACCGGCTGCTGCCCTTCCAGCAGTCCGACTTCGAGGGGATCTTCGAGGCCATGGCGGGGCTTCCGGTCACGATTCGCCTCCTCGATCCACCGCTGCACGAGTTCCTGCCCTCCGCGGAGGAGGCGACCTCCGACGCGATGCGACGCAGGATCGACCAGCTGCGCGAGGCGAACCCGATGCTCGGCACCCGCGGCTGCCGGCTGGGCCTCCAGTACCCGGAGATCTACGAGATGCAGGTGCGGGCGATCGTGCGCGCGGCGCACGCCGTGCAGGAGCGCACCGGCGAGGCGCCGCTCGTGGAGATCATGCACCCGCTCGTCGGCTTCGCCGAGGAGCTCGAGCGGCTCCGTGAGCTGACCGAGCGGGTGGCCGCGGAGGAGCCGGAGGTCGCGCACCTCGTGGGGACGATGATCGAGCTGCCGCGCGCCTGCATGCGGGCGGACGAGATCGCGGAGCTCGCTGACTTCTTCTCGTTCGGCACGAACGACCTGACGCAGACCGCGCTCGGGTTCTCCCGTGACGACGCCGAGGGGAAGTTCCTCACGTACTACCTCGAGCAGGGCGTGCTCGAGCGCAACCCGTTCGAGGTGCTCGACGTCGACGGGGTCGGCGAGCTGATGCGGATCGCGGTCGAGCGCGGCCGCGGCGCGAAGCCGGGGATCAAGCTCGGGATCTGCGGCGAGCACGGCGGTGAGCCGCGCTCGGTCGCGTTCTGCCACGAGCTCGGCCTCGACTACGTGTCGTGCTCGCCCTACCGCGTCCCGCTGGCGCGGCTCGCCGCCGCCCAGGCCGCCCTCGCGGAGACTGGCGTCATCGCGGTTGCGGTCGGCGGCTGACAACGCTTGTGTTGATTCAACACAAGCCCTCTCGCCCTACACGTAGCTCTCGACCCTGACGTAGGCGATCGCGATGCTTGCGATCCCGATCAGGACGACGAGCGCCGGCCCGAGCGAACGGGGCTGTGCGTGCCGGAAGTGGACGAGCGCGAAGGTCGCGAGGATCCCGCCGACGAGGCCGCCCAGGTGCCCGCCGATGGAGATGTTCGGGATCGCGAACGTCAGTGCGAGGTTGAGGATGATCAGCGTCATCGCCTGACCGGCGAAGGAGCCCGTCGCCACGTACTCGAGCACGAGGAGCGCGCCGATGATGCCGAAGATCGCCCCCGACGCGCCGACGGTCGGCTGCAGGGGGTTGGTCAGCAGGAGGGCGCCGGCCGACCCCGCGAGCCCCGAGACGAAGTACACGAGTAGGAATCGCGCCGAGCCGAGCGCCTGCTCGACGACCGTTCCCAGCCAGTAGAGGGCGAGCATGTTGAACGCGAGGTGGAGCAACCCCGCGTGCAGGAACATCGCGCTCACCAGCCGGTACCAGTCGCCGTTCAGGTAGATCGCCGCCCCGACGAGGGCGCCGTCGTTGTAGACCTTCCCGCCGGGGTCGTTGATCCCCGCGCCCTGGGTCACGGTGACGAGGTACACGAGCACGTTGAGCGCCACGAGCCCCACGGTCGCGGGCGCGTCGAGCCCGGCGACCGTGCGGCGCGCCCGGCGCGCGGTCTGCTGCGGGGCCGGGCGCGCGCGCGCGCGCTTCACGCCGGCGTGCTCCGGGCATTTGATCCCGACCGGAGCGAACGTCATGCACTCCTCGCAGATGGGTCGCCCGCACTCGGAGCACGAGACGAGCGTCTCGCGGTCGGGGTGGCGATAGCAGTGCGGAGTCTCAGCCAAGACGGACGGCTAGCGTACCGGCGTGCGGGTTCACGTCGCGTTTACTCCCGACGAGGCCGCGGCGGCCCCCACCGGGCTCGTGATCGACGTGATCAGGGCCACCTCGACGATCTGCCAGGCGCTCTCGGCGGGGTACGAGCGGGTGTGGTGCGTCGCCGAGGTCGAGGACGCTCGGGCCCTTCGCGGCGCGGACGTGACGCTCGGCGGCGAGCGGCTCGGAGTGCGGATCGACGGGTTCGACCTCGGCAACTCCCCGCGGGAGTACCTCGAGGCCCGCACCAGGCACCTCGCGCTCTCGACGACCAACGGGACGCGCGCGATCGTCACGGCTGCGGAGCGCTGCGACCGCGTGCTGATCGGCTCGCTGCTGAACCTCGCGGCGGTCACGGACGCGGCGCGCGCCCACGGCGACGACGTCGCCGTCTTCTGCGCAGGGGTGAAGGGCACCTTCGCGCTCGACGACGCGTACGTCGCCGGTCGGGTCGCGCACGGTCTCGGCTGCGAGCGAACGGACGCCGCCGAGGCGGCCGTCCGGCTCGCCGGGTCGTACCGCAGCGCGGAAGAGGCCTTCCGCGCCTCGCGCTCGGGCCGCAACCTGATCGACCACGGGCCGGAGCTCGAGTCGGACATCCCCTGGTGCGCGCGCGAGAGCGTGCTCGACGTCGTCCCGCGGCTCGTCGGGCCGCACGGCGTCGCGGCGGAGGTGACGGTGGGCACGGCTTGACATGCAAAGAAATCTTTGCAAAGGTTCCTTTGCATGTTGCGAGAGATCGAGCTCCGTGAACCCGCCGCGCTCCGCGCGCTGGCACATCCCGTCCGCATCCGGCTCGTCGGCCTCCTGCGGCGCGAAGGCCCGCTGACCGCGTCGGAGGCAGGGCGGCGAATCGGCGAGAGCTCGGGGAGCACGAGCTACCACCTGCGCCAGCTCGCCCGCTTCGGGCTCGTCGAGGAGGCGGCGGGGCGGGGAGGCCGCGAGCGGCCGTGGCAGGCGACTGCCCTGCACACGGCATGGCCGAACGTCCCCGAGACCCCGGAGCTCGACGAGGCGTCGCGCGTGCTCGAGCGCCTCGTCCTCGGGCGCTACGTCGAGCGGCTCGAGCGCTGGTTCGAGCGGCGCTCGGACGAGGCGCCCGAGTGGGGCGAGGCGTCGGCGCTCGGCGACACCCTGCTCTACCTCGACGTCGACGAGCTCGCGGCGCTGCGGGACGCCCTGCGCGCCCTCGCCGAGCCGTACCTCGAGCGCCTGACCCGGCCCGAGCTGCGGCCGCCGGGCTCGCGTCCCGTGCTGTTCCTCCAGGTCGCGATCCCGGACGACGAGCTGTGATCGTCGACGCGCGCGCCGCCGTGCGGAGGACCCGACTCTCCGTCCCGCGGCTCCTCCGCGAGAACGCCGCCTTCCGCAGCTACTGGGGAGCGCACACGGTCTCGCTCTTCGGCGACCAGATCACGCTGCTCGCGATCCCGCTCATCGCTGTCCTGACGCTCGACGCGAGCGCGGCGGAGATGGGCTACCTGACGGCGGTGGCGCTGGCGCCGGTCCTGCTGTTCGCGCTCCACGCCGGCGCCTGGGTCGACCGCAGGGGCCAGCGGCGGCGCACCATGATCGCATGCGACCTCGGCCGGGCGGCGCTCCTCGTCAGCGTGCCGCTCGCCTACCTCTTCGACGCGCTCACGTTCCCGCAGCTCTACGCGGTCGCATTCGGCGCGGGGGCCCTCTCGGTGCTGTTCAACGTCTCGGACGCGTCGCTCTTCCAGACGATCGTCCCGCGGGAGCGCTTCGTCGACGCGAGCTCCCTGCTGAACGGCAGCCGCGCGTTCTCCTTCGTCGCCGGCCCGACGGTGGCGGGATTTCTCGTCCGGGCGGTCACCGGGCCGGGGGCGCTCGTCGCCGACGCGCTCTCGTTCCTCTGCTCCGGGGCGCTGCTCGGCCGCATCCATCCCGAGGAGCCGGCCGCCGACGCGGAGCAGGGAGGCATCACGTTCGGACTCCGGTGGATCGCCGGATCGCCGCTCATCCGCGCGTCGTTGCTCGCGACCGCGACGATCAACTTCTTCAACTTCGTCTTCTGGTCCCTGTTCGTGCTCTACGCGACGCGAACCCTCGGCGTCTCCGCCGGCACCCTCGGCCTCGTGCTCGGCGCAGGCGCCGTCGGCGGGCTCGTCGGCTCCGTCGCGGCGACGCCCGTCTCACGGAGGATCGGGATCGGGCCGACGCTCGTCGTCGGGTGTTTCGTCTTCGCCGCGCCGTTCCTGCTCGTCCCACTCGCGGCGGGCCCCGACCGCGTGGTGCTCGGGTGCCTGTTCCTCGCCGAGCTCGGCTCGGGCTTCGGCGTGATGCTCCTCGACATCAGCGCGGGGGCGATCATGGCCGCCGTCATCCCGATCCGCCTGCGCTCGCGCATCTCGGGCGCGTACACGTTCGTCAACTACGGCGTACGGGTCGTGGGCTCGCTGCTCGGCGGCCTGCTCGGGAGCACCATCGGCCTGCGCCCGACGCTCTGGATCGGCGCGGCGGGCGCGTTGCTGGGTGCGCTGATGCTCCTGCCGACGCCGCTCGCGCGCCTGCGCGAGCTGCCCCAAACGGACCAGTAACCTCGGAGGCGTGAGGGCCGAGCGCGCAGCCTCGTTCGCCCGGGTGGCGGACGCGTACGAGCAGGCCCGGCCCGGGTATCCGCTCGACGCCGTGCGCTGGCTCGCGGGTGAGGCGCCCTGCGACGTGGTCGACCTCGGCGCGGGCACGGGCAAGCTCAGCCGCTCCCTCGCGGCGCTCGGCCATCGCGTCGTCGCGGTCGAGCCGCTCTCCGAGATGCTCGATCGCCTACGGGCGGCCGTTCCGGACGCCACAGCCGTCGTCGGCGCCGCGGAGTCGATCCCTCTCCCCGACGGGACGGCGGACGTCGTCGCCTGCGCGCAGGCGTTCCACTGGTTCGACCAGGAACGCGCACTCGCGGAGATCGCGCGCGTCCTCCGACCCGACGGGAGGGTGGCGCTCGTCTGGAACATCCGCGACGAGCGCGTCCCCTGGGTCTCCGAGCTGAGCGAGGCGATGGTCGGCCGCACGGGCATCGGCCGCGGCGTCTCCGGGCCGATCGGGCAGAGCGGCCTCTACGGCGCCGTCGAGCACGAGACCTTCGAGCATGCGCATGAGGTCGACCGCGACATGCTGCGCGCGCTCGTGCTGTCGCGCAGCTACTGCGCCGTGCTCTCCGAGGAAGAACGGGCGCCGATCTTCGAGCACGTCGACGCACTCTTCGACGCCCACGCCTCGGGCGGTGTTCTCGTGCTTCCGTACGTGACGGAGTGCTTCCGCGCCGCCCGGCTGCGGTAGCGCTATCCCGGGATGAGCTTCGGGTTGACATACGAACACGTGTTCGATAGAACATCTGTTCCCCATGATCGCTTGCCTCCTCATCCCGGGATTCGAGCTCCGCGCAGCGCTCCGGTCCCGGCCGAGGCTCGCGGTCGTCCCCGTCGCGCTCGCGCCCGAGCCGGGGCGTGAGCAGCTCGTCGGGCCGGTGACCGCCGCCGCCGAGGCAGCGGGAGTCACAGCGGGGATGCGCCTGGGGGAGGCGCTCGCGACCTGCCCGGAGCTCGTGCTCGTCGACCCGGATCCCGCGGGTGCCGAGCGGGAGTGGGAGGGCGTGCTGCGGCGCCTCGAGGACGCGGGCTTCGGCGTCGAGCCGGTCGAGCCGGGGGTGGTCGTGTTCGAGACCGGTGGCGTCGAGCGGCTCTACGGAGGGGTGGAGGCGGCGCTCCGCAAGGCGCTCGCCTCCGTCGGGCCTGCCTGGGACCCACGCGCCGGGGCCGGCGGGCGACGCTTCGTCGCCCTCGCCGCCGCGAGCGTGGCCCGTCCCGGGCAGGCGGTGATCGTCGAGGGGAAGGGAGAGCGGTCGTTCCTCGAGCCTCTCCCGCTCTCGCTCCTACCGCTCGACGAGGGGCGGTACGCCGAGCTGGAGGGCCTCGGCGTCCGCACCCTCGGGGCACTGGCCTCCCTACCGGGTGGCTCGGTGTCCGAGCGGCTGGGGCCGGAGGGGAAGCAGGCGTGGAGCCTCGCACGCGGCGGGGAGCGCCGACGCGTGCGCGGGCGATCGCCCGCGGCAGAGCTGGCCGAGGCCCTCTCCTTCCCCGAGGCGGTTGCGAACGAGCTCACTCTTCGCCGCGCGTTCGGCGCGCTGCTCGATCGGCTGCTGGCGCGACCCGAGCGGGAACGGCGCCCGTTCCGGAAGCTCGCGCTCGCCGCGCGGCTCGTGGGCGGGGGGTCGTGGCGGCGCACCGTGACCCTGAGGGAGGCGACTGCGGAGCGGGGGCGGCTGCGCGCCGCGCTCGGCCCGAAGCTCACCGAGATCCCCGCGCCCGTGGTCGAGTTGCGGCTCGAGGCCGTGGAGCTCGCCGAGCACGCGGGGCAGCAGCTCGCGCTGCTGGCGCCCGAGGGCGAGGAGACGGACGCGCTGCTGCGGGAAGGGCTCCGCCAGGTGCGGGCGAGCGCCGGAGGCGGCGCGGTGGGGGCGGTGGTGGAGGTCGCGCCGTGGTCGCGCATTCCCGAGACCAGGGCTCTCGTCGTACCGCGCGATGTCCGGTAGGAGGAGCACGGGGTGCGGGGGCGCACGCGATCCGCCCGACTCGCGCGATGAGCGTCGCCGGAGGAACGGGCACGCTCGGGCACGGCGTCGCGGGCCGGCTCAACGCGCCGCGGCCGGCGCTCGTGGAGACCACCGGGGGTGGTGAGCCGCGGCTCGTGAACCGCGAGCTCGTAACGGTCGTGCGCGAGGAATGGCGGGTCGTCGACCGCTGGTGGACGGACGAGCCCGTCGATCGCCGCTACTTCGAGGTCGTGCTCGAGTCCGGGCGCAACGTGTGCGTCTACCGGGACGGGGAGCGGCGGTGCTGGTTCACCCAACGCGCCTGAGGCGCGGACGCGTCACGCGGGCGTGGGTGATCCTGGGCGACGGCCTCGGCCGCGAGCGGCTCCCACTCGTGGGCGTGCTCGGGCGGGACGACGACCCACTCGCGGAAGGGCTCGCCGCGACAGGACGGGTCGAACAGGTGCGCAGCGGGGATCGCGAGCGCCCGTTCGTGGGCCTCGGGGTCGGTGAGCTTGAACACCATCCCCGTACGCGAGAGGCCGAACACGACGCGACCGGATCGCTTGACGCAGGGCATGCCGAACACCGTCGACGCGCGGCACTCGAGGTGCCACGTCGTGATCGCGTCGACGATGTCGTCGTAGCGTCGGTCCCGACGCGCTGCCACGACACGATCCTAGGACGCGGCCTAGGCCGGTCTCTGGTCGAACTCGGCTCGCGCCGCGGCGAGCTCGTCGTCTGTCCGCGCCTCGTGGAGTCCGCGCAGGAAGATGCCGTAGCCGCAGCCCGGGCTGTGCAGGTCGAGGAAGCGCACCTCGTCGTCCCCGGAGAGGGCGAACGTGTGCGGCGTCCCCGGGGGCACCTGTACCCAGGTGCCGGCCTGCGCCCGGACCTCCCGGTCTCCGACGGTGAACGTCAGCTCCCCCTCGAGCACGTAGAACGACTCGACGTGCCGGTCGTGGACGTGGGCCGGCGGGGGTGGCCCACCGGGCGCGCAGCGGGACTCGGAGACGCCGAGCTCCTCGAGGTCCGCGAGCAGCTCGACGCGCACGCCGGGCCGGTCGGCGACGGTCACGCCGCCGCCGACGGCCGCGTCGCTCGTGGGTCGCGCGCCGCGCTCGGGCGGCGGATGCTGGTCGTAGGAGAAGGGACGACCGTCGCGCATCGCGCGCAGATAGTCGGCGAAGCGCTGTCCGGGGGCGTGCAGGTTGAGGTAGCGAAGCTCGGCGTCGCTCCCGTTCCGGAAGCCGTGGACGACGAGCGGCGGCACGCGCGCGAGCGTTCCCGCCGGGACGACGACCTGCTCGTCTTCGCTGCCGAGTCGCAGGGTCAGCTCGCCCTCGAGGACGTAGAAGAGATCGGTGTGGCTGCGGTGGACGTGCAGGTCCGCGCCGTCGCGGTGCGGCCCGAACCGCGACCACGTCGCGTTGAGTGTCCCGTCGTCGGACAGGATCTCGACGCGCCGGTCGGCCGAGTCGCCCACGATCTCCCCCTCGCCGAACGGGATGAGGATCGCGACGTCCACCACGAGGCAGCGTAGTGGCCCGCGGATACGTCGAACTGCACTGCCACTCTGCGTACTCGTTCCTCGACGGCGCGTCGCACCCGGAGGAGCTCGTCGCCCGGGCGGCCGAGCTCGGCTACCCGGCACTCGCGCTGACCGACCACGACGGCGTCTACGGCTCGCTCGAGTTCGCCCATGCCGCGAAGCACGCAGGCATCCGGCCGATCACCGGCGCGGAGGTGACGCTCAGCGGCGTAGGCTCGACGGAGCCGCCAGGGAGCGGAGGTACCGGCGCGGGGACGCGAGGCCGGCACGTGACGCTGCTCTGCGAGAGCGGGAAGGGCTACGCGAACCTCTGCCGGATCCTGACCGCCGCACATGCGGGTACGCGCCGGCCCGGGCGGGAGGACCGGGAGCCGTTGCCCCCCGCCGTCCCGCTCGAGACCGTCGCCGAGCTGAACGAGGGGCTCGTCTGCCTCTCCGGTTGCGCGCGGGACGGGCTCGCGCTCCACGACCAGGACGGCGCTGCGCGTCTCGCGGGCGCATTCGGGAGAGAGCGGTTCTTCGTCGAGCTCCAGCGACCGTACGAGCGCGGCGACGCGCGCCGCCATGCGACGCTCCGCGACCTCGCCGCGCACCTCGGGGTGGAGACGGTCGCGACGGGGAACGTCCATGCGCACGCACCGCGTCGGACGCTGCTCCAGGACGCGCTCGTCGCGATCCGCTGCCGCACCTCGCTCGACGGGTGCGAGCGCGAGCGACGCGGGAACCGCGAGGCCGTGCTGCGCCCGCCGGCCGAGATGGTCGAGCGATTCGCGGGAGTCGACCGCGCCGCCGCGCTGCGCACGGCCGAGCTTGCGGAGCGGCTCGCATTCGACCTCACCGCGGAGCTCGGCTACCGCTACCCCGACTTCTCCGACCGCGCCGATCCGGCGATCGGCCAGCTGAGCGCGATCTGCGATCGCGCGCTGATCGAGCGGTACGAAGGTGTTGGCGCAGGTGTCCGGGCGCGTGCGCACGAACGCCTGCGCAGTGAGCTCGCGCTGATCGAGGAGCTCGGCCTGGCAGGGTTCTTCCTCCTCCACCACGAGGTGCTCGAGCTCGCGCGCGAGTGCGCGCTCGAGGTGCGGGGGCGCGACTCGCCGCGGATGTTCCTGCCGCCCGGGCGGGGGAGGGGCAGCTCGGTCGGCTCGATCGTCTGCTACCTGACCGGGCTCTCGCACGTCGACCCCGTCGAGAACGACCTCTCGCTGGGACGCTTCCTGAACCGCGAGCTCGCCTCGGTGCCGGACATCGACCTCGACTTCCCGCGGGACATCCGCGAGAAGCTGATCGTCCGCGTCACCGAGCGCTACGGGCACGAGCACGCGGCGCTCGTCGCGAGCTTCGCGACGTACCGCTCTCGCGGCGCGATCCGCGACGTCGGGAAGGCGCTCGGGCTGCCGCACTCCGAGCTGGAGCGACTCGCGCGGGTGACGGACGGCTGGCACGCGGAGCGGGTCGCGGACGAGGTCGCGGCGTTGCCCGACGCCGAGCAGAAGCTCCTCTCGAGGCGCTGGCGGGCGTTCCGCTTCCTCACCGGCGAGATCGCAGGGCTGCCGCGGCACGCCTCGCAGCACCCCGGCGGGATGGTGATCTCGTCACGGCCCCTCGTCGAGCTCGTCCCCGTGCAGCCCGCGGCGATGGCGGGCCGCCAGCTGTGCCAGTGGGACAAGGACTCCTGCGCCGACGCGGGGTTCCTCAAGATCGACCTACTCGGCCTCGGGATGCTCTCGTGCGTCGAGGAGTGCGTCGACCGCATCGCGCGGCTGCACGGCGCGCCGATCGACCTCTCGCGGATCCCGCTCGACGACGCGGACGTGTTCGCGGACATCCAGGCGGCGGACACGGTGGGCGTGTTCCAGATCGAGAGCCGCGCGCAGATGCAGAGCCTGCTCCGCACGCGGCCGGAGACGATCGACGACCTCACGATCCAGGTGGCGCTCGTGCGTCCCGGCCCCATCCAGGGCAAGGCCGTGCACCCGTACATCGAGCACCGGCGGCGCCTCCGCGAGGACCCGACGTTCGTCTACCCGGTCCCGCACGAGTCTCTGCGCGAGCCGCTCGCCGCGACGCTCGGCGTCGTCGTCTTCCAGGACCAGGTGCTCGACGTCGCGATTGCGCTGGCCGGGTTCACCGTGGGCGAGGCCGAGGCGCTCCGTCGCGCGATGAGCCGCAAGCGGAGCCACGAGGCGCTCGAGGCGCACCGGGTGCAATTCGTCGAGGGAGCGGTAGCGCACGGAGTCGCCGAGGAGGTCGCCGACGCGGTCTACGACACGCTCGTCGGCTTCTCGGGCTTCGGGTTCCCGAAGGCTCACGCGGCCGCGTTCGGCCTGCTCGCCTACCAGTCGGCGTGGCTGCGGCACCACTACCCGGCCGAGTTCCTCTGCGGCCTGCTCAACGAGCAGCCGATGGGCTTCTACCCGCCCGCGAGCCTCGTCCGGGACGCGCAGCGGCGCGGGGTCGAGGTGCGCCCGCCCGACGTGAACCTGAGCGAGGCCCGCTGTTCGCTGGAGCCCCGTGTCGAATCGACACGACTCCCGGTCGGCCCTCCGGACTGCTCCGCCGGCGTCGACGTCCGAGTGGGTGACAACGCTTGTGTTGAATCAACACAAGCGTTGTCACACGCCGTCCGTGTGGGGCTCGCGTACGTCTCGTCGGTGGGAGAGGACGACGCGGAGGCGCTCGAGGCGGAGCGGATCGCGAACGGCCCGTACCGGGACGTCGGCGACCTCGCCCGCCGCGCGGCCGTCTCGCGGGGTGCGCTCGAGGCGCTCGTCCGCGGGGGTGCCTGCGACGGCTTGGGTCGCAAACGTCGCGACCTGCTCTGGGAGCTGGGGCTCGCGACGCGGCCGCGGTCGGTCGAGGGGACGAGGGGAGAGGCGAAGCAGCTTCCGCTTCCGCTCGGCCCCACCGCGGAGACACCCGTCCTCCCCAACCTGACGCGCTGGGAGCGGATGCTCGCCGACTACCGGGAGACCGGCCTCTCGGTCGGGACGCACCCGCTCGCGCTCCTCCGGCCGCACCTGCCCGCCGGGACGCTCTCGAGCCCGGAGCTGCACGAGGCGCGGCACGGCTCGACGGTCGCGTTCGCGGGGCTCGCCGTTGCCCGGCAACGCCCGTCGACCGCCAAGGGGATCGTGTTCATGCTGCTCGAGGACGAGCACGGCCAGGTGAACCTGATCGTCCCGAAGGACGTGTACGAGCGCCACCGGGGGGTCGTACGGGGTGAGCCGCTCGTGCTCGTGCGCGGCCGCTACGAGCGGGTCGAGCGGAACCGGAACGTGCTGGTCTTCCAGCTCGAGAGCCTCTCGCACCTGGCCCGCTGCGTCGCCTCCGCCCCGGACGTCGTCATCGCCCTCCCGCGCGCCCACCACTTCGGGCACCGCTGAGCAGTCGCAGCGCGATGTCGACGAGCGGCACCCGCTCGAGCCCGGGGACGTCGGCGAGCGGAATCCACGCCGCGCGCTCGGTGACGACGACGTGCGCCTCGAAGACGATGCCGCGACACGGAGTCGGCATCCGCGAGGCGTCGACCCTGGTGTCGACGTCACCACCCCTCACGCCGCCACCTTCGCGAGCCCCTCCGCCTGCTTGGCGACGAGACGGAGCGTTCCGCCGAGCGTCACGACGTAGCCGACGAAGTGCAGGCCCGGCGCGGACGGATGCTCGTCGCTGCCGTGGACGAGCGGCACGCCGGCCTCGTCGAGCACGCCGAGATGCCCGACGAGCGGCTCGAGTCCGGTGCGGAAACCGGTGGCGGCGACAATCGCGTCGACCTCGAGCGCGCGGCCGTCGGCGAGCACCGGCGTCCCCTCCTCGAATCGCTCGAGCGCGGGTACGACCTCGACCGTCCCGTCCTTGACCGCGGCGACGAGGCCGACGTCCACGATCGGGATCACCCGCCGTCGGAGGAACTCGGAGTACGGCCGCTCGGGTGCCGGGAGGCCGAGCGGCGCGAGGTCGCCGAAGGCGAGGCGGCGGAGAGTCGCGGCGATCCGGTCGACGGCGCCGACGGGCAGATGGGTGCTCGCGATCCCGAGGAGCTGGCTCGGCACGCCCAGCGTGTCGCGCCGGACAACGGCGGGGGGCGTGCGCACCGCGAGCAGCACCGCGCCCGCGCCCGCACGGGCAAGGTCGACCGCGATCTCGGCACCGGAGTTGCCGCCGCCCACGACGAGGACACGCCGGCCGCGATACGGATCGCCGTGGCGGTAGTCGGCGGAGTGGACGAGCTCCCCGGAGAAGGTCCCCGGCCAGCCGGGCACGAACGGCACGCTGCTGTAGCCGGTCGCGACCACGACGCGCCCGGCATCGATGCGCCCGCCGTCGACGCCGAGCACCCATCCGTCTCCGTCGCGGTCGATGCGCTCGACCGGAGACCCGGTGCGGACGCCGAGCCGGTGGTGGCGCGCGTACTCGCGCAGATAGGCGACCACACCGTCCCGCGAGGGCCAGCTGCCGTACGTGCGCGGGATCGCGTAGCCAGGCAGGCCGGAGAGCCAGCGAACGGTGTGGAGGTGGAGGCAGTCGTACCGCGCCCGCCAGGCGTCGCCGATCTCTCCGCGCTCGAGGACCACGACGTCGGCTCCTGCGCGCCGAAGGGTCGCGGCGCAGGCGAGCCCGGCTGCGCCGCCGCCGACGACGCAGATCGCGTCTCGACCGGTCACCGACTCTGCGATCGTCGCCACCTCCTGTTGACGGCTTCCCGGGAGTGTGCCGCACGGTGAGGGCCGGCGGGAGCGGTGCTCCGCGACGGCGGCACGGGGCGACCTCCTGCCGACGGTCAGCGCCGGCCCGTGGCTCCCCGAGGGGCGAGCATCACCTCGACGTAGTCGGCGGCGTGGGCGAAGCCGAGCGTCTCGTACACGCGGATGGCGGCCGCATTGTCCGCGCGGACGTTGAGGGAGATCGTCTCGATCCCGTCCTCGAGCAGCATCCGACACAGACGCGCACACGCGGCCGTCGCGAGGCCGGTGCCGCGCTCAGAGGGCAATGTCGCGACGTTGCCGAGCGCCGCGACCCTCCAGGTGGGCGACCACACGTGGACCCCGGCGACGCACGCGAGCTCGCCGTCCCGGCGGATGCCGACGTAGCGCTCGGTCTCGAGCATCCGCGGCTGGAACCACGTGCCCGGGTACGCGCGAGCGTAGAACGCCTGCACCTCGAGGAGGTGGGAGGGCCCGAGCACCTCGGGCTCGCCCGTGTCGTGGGGCGCGAGCGCCTCCGGCCGCACGAGCCCGAGCTTGCAGTGGTCGGTCGGCGGGGCAGACGCGACGCGCCCGGGAGCGAGCACGCCGGCGAGCCGGGGGGAAAGGTGCGCGTAGACCGACTGCGGGATGCGCGCGGCGACTGCCCGCAGGAGCGCGGCCATCGTGTCGTCGGGCTCCTCGGCGAGCGCGAGCAGCACCGGCGGCTCGGGCTCCACGTACAGCAGGGCGACCTGCTCCAGCCGCCCCTCGAGCGACCACCCGAGCCAGCGCGTGTGCGGCCAGAAGAAGTCGTCGAGGTCGCCGAGCTCGTACGCGTGCACCGCGGGCCTGCGGCGGAGAAAGGCCGCGATCGCGTCGCGGTCGCGGAGCTCGACGACGCCCACGGGCGCCGTCAGGCGTCGCCGACCGAGACGACCGCGTAGAGCATGCGCTCCTCCGGGAGCCCTTTCAGGGCATGCTGACCGCGCTCCTCGAACTCGATCCCCGAGCCGGCGACGAGGTCGCGCACCGTCGAGGAGACGAGCACGTCGCCCGCGCCACCTGCGGCCGCGATCCGCGCGCCCGTGATGACCGCGACGCCGCCGACCTTGCCGTCGATCAGCTCGCACTCGCCCGTGTGGAGCCCGGCGCGCACCTCGAGGCCGAGACCGCGTACGGATTCGCGCACGGCGCACGCGCAACGCACTGCCCGCGCGGGCCCGTCGAAGCTCGCGAAGAACCCGTCCCCCGCGGTGTCGAGCTCGACGCCGCGGTGCGCCACGAGGGCGCGCCGTACGCGGGCGTGGTGCTCCGACACGAGGTCGCGCCAGCGGGCATCGCCGAGCTCGACGGCCTTGGTGGTCGAGTCGACGATGTCCGTGAAGAGCACGGTGGCGAGCACGCGGTCGCCGTCCTCCGCCCGGCCGGCCGTCCAGGCCGCCTCGACGAACCCCCGGATTTCGCCGACGATCGCCGCCGAGTCGCCGATCCACGGGAGGTGGTCGTCGCCCGGGAGCTCGACCAGGCGGCTCCCCGGGATGCGGTCGGCTGCGTAGCGCGCGTTCTTCACGTCCACGTTGCGGTCGCCGGTCCGGTGGACGATCAGCGTCGGCACCCGGACGGCTCCCACGATCCCGCGCGTATCCGTCTCGATGTTCATGCGCTGGAGCTCGAGCGCCGCCCGAGGACTCGCGCTGAGCCGCAGCCGCGTCGCGTACCAGCGGCGGAAGTCAGCGTCGCCGAGCATGCTCGGCGCGTCCTCGGCGAGCAGCTCGTCGCAGAACGCCGGCGTGCCCCAGCGCCGCTCGATCTCCTCGAGGGCGGCCTGGTCCGACTCGTGGCGTATCTCGAAGCGGGCGTCGGCCATCCAGTCCCACGTGAGGAGCCCGCCGTACATGACGAGGGCGATCGTCCGCCGCGGATAGGTGGTCGAGAACAGCACGGCCATCGCGGCGCCCTCGGAGTAGCCGATCAGCGCCGCCTTCTCGGAGCCGACGTCGTCCATGATCGCGCGCACGTCGTCCATCCGCGTCTCGAGCGTCGGCACGCCGCGGACACGATCGGAGAGCCCCGTGCCGCGCTTGTCGAACACGATCAGCCGGCAGAACGACGCGAGCGAGCGGAGGAAGGCGGCGAGGTGCGGATCCTCCCAGCCGTACTCGACGTTCGAGACGAAGCCCGGCACGAGGACGATGTCGAGCGGGCCGTCGCCCACCACCTGGTACGCGATGCTGACGTCGCCGCTGCGCGCGTAGCGGGTCTGCGGAACCTCCACGGACGGGAGTCTCGCACGTGCGCATCGGGGAGAATCGGGCGCATGCGGGCGGTCGTGCAGCGCGTCTCCCGCGCCGAGGTCCGGGTCGGCGGCGTCGTCGTGGGCAGCTGCGGCGAGGGCCTCGTGGTGTTCCTCGGAATCGCGACGGGCGACGGAGCCGACGCGACCGGGAAGCTCGCAGCGAAGGTCGCCCGGTTGCGCGTCTTCCCGGACGAGGACGGTCGCTTCGACCGCTCGCTGCTCGACACGCGCGGGGCGGCCCTTGTCGTGAGCCAGTTCACGCTGCTCGCCGATAGCAGACGTCAGAAGGGAACTCGACCGAGTTTCTCGGACGCGGCGAAACCTGAAGTCGCCGAGCCGCTCGTCGAGCACTTCTGCGAGGCGCTTCGCGCCGAAGGCGTGCCCGTTCAGACAGGCATCTTCGGCGCGTACATGGAGGTCGAACTCGTCAACGACGGGCCGGTAACGATCGTCCTCGACGCGTGAAACGACGAGCCGGGATACAAGGTTGAGCGTGCAGGGAGTTCTGAACAGTCCAGGGTCGGCGAGGGCCCATCGTCACGGCCGCCGCGTCCATAGCCATCGCTATGACGGCCAGCATCGCCATTTCCTCCGTCCACGTCGATCGGTTGAGATAGAGCCTGGTTCGGTCCACGACGACCACGATCACGCCCGTGACCATGACCCCGAGGGGCATGGTCACTCCCACGGACTCGTCGATCGCTCGATCGTCCGTTCCAGGGACGGAGTGCGGACGGTCAGCGCCAGCCTCGTCGTCCTGGCGGCGACCGCCTTGCTGCAGACGGCGGTATTCGTCCTCTCAGGGTCCGTCGCGCTTCTGGCCGACCTGATCCACAACTTCGGCGACGCACTCACCGCCGTACCGCTCGGCATCGCCTTCTACATCCGCTCCTTCCGGGCGGAGAAGGCGGCGGGCCTGTTTGTGGTGATCACGATCCTTGTCTCAGCCTGCGTCGCTCTGTACGAGACGATCCAACGACTGATCCGCCCGGAGTCGCTGACGCACCTCTGGGCGTTGGCCGCCGCCGGGGTGATCGGATTCGTTGGCAACGAGATCGCCGCCCAAGTGCGGCTCCGAGGAGGACGCCGCCTACGTAGTCCGGCGCTGATCGCCGACGGGAATCACGCCCGTAGCGACGGCTACGTCTCGCTCGGCGTGGTCGCCAGCGCGACGCTCGTCGCGCTGGGGTTCGAGCGCGCCGATCCGCTCATCGGACTCCTGATCACCCTCGTGATCCTGAAGATCACCTGGGACTCGTGGAGGATCGTCTCGACGACCGAGCCAGGCGAACCAGTTCCCCACGATTAGAGGACACCCGCAAGGGAAGCCCGTCCGAGCTTCGCTGCCGCCGCGCCGCCCGACGAGGCGGCGCCGCTCGTCGCACGCTTCACGGAGGCGCTCCACGCGCTCGGCGTCGAGGTCGAGACCGGGGTCTTCGGCGCGCGGATGGAGGTCGAGCTCGTCAACGACGGCCCGGTGACGATCGTCCTCGACGCGTAGCGACGTCGGCCAGGCGTCGGGACCCCCTCCGGACAGCCGTCGCTCCCCCGCGGACGCGTGTCGCGCGGGGGAGCGGCTGTAAGGCGCGCTACCTGAGCCCGGTGCTACGGGAGGTAGTAGTTCGGGTTCGGCATCTTGAACGTCTTGTCCGCGTAGCCGCCCACGAGGTCGCTGAACTGGTCGCCGAAGTTCCCGACGATCTCGTAGCCCTGCGACTCGATGTATGCCCTCGTGCCGGACTTGTAGGCGATCGTCCCGCAGGAGACGCCTGCGTCGATCGCCGGTCCGCAGAACTCGGGCTTGTCCAGGTAGTCGGGGTAGCTCCCGACCGACGGCTTCGTGAAGAGACCCGGCTGCTCGGGCCCGCCGCTGCCCGTGAGGTCGATCTCAGTGGGGTCCGGGTAGCCGGCATCGATCGCGGACGGCAGAGGCGGAGGCACGTCCGCCGCGGGCGGCGTCGTCGGAGTGTGGGCCGACCCGGTGAGGTTGGCGAGCGTCGCCTCGTACTGCGAGGTCGGCCTGCCGGTGAGGAAGAAGACCGCGTAGCCCTCGTTGACAGCCTCGTTAACCATGTCCACCATGCCCGGCGCTGCCGGGAACCACCCGTTGTCGACGAAGTAGAAGTTCGTGCCCGGGTTGTAATCCCAGTTGCTGTAGAGCTCGTAGTTCCATGTCGTGAGCGTCGTGTCGTCGACGTCGAGCACGATCGCCTTGCCCTTCACGTTCGAGCGGGCGGCGAGCCAGTTCCCGCCCTGCTTCGCGACCGAGCGCGCCTCGTTCGCGTAGTTGCTGGCGGTGTTCAGGGGCGTTTTCCAGGCCCCGTTCTTCCCCGTCGCCGCTCCAGGGCTGCCGTAGTAGTTCTTGATCCAGGCGCGGGCCACGTCGATGTTCGTGACCTGGCTCTCCGAGTTCGGCGTGTACGACAGGTTCGCGGGCTGGAGGCCGGCGACGGCGACTGCTCCGGCTGCGGCCAGCGCCGCGATCCCGAGTGCGAGCACGACCCACGGCGTGCGCGCCCGGCGTGCGAGACGCTTCATGCGATTCCCTCCTTCGTTTGGACTCCTGCTCCCCTTTCCGCCGCGAATCTACAGCGCCGAAAAGGTCTGCGGCCTCGAAGGCGTCCCGTCGCGGCCGGGTCGCCGTGCACCCCTGCCGGTGCTACCCTTCGTGCACCACATTTCACCGGCGAGGCGAAATGGGCGCGGGTCGCGCCCATTCGTGTTGTAAAGGGGCGAATTCCATGGCGACGGGGACGTACGAGAGAGAGCGGGAGCTTCAGGCGGCGATCGCGCCGCTCGTCGAGTCGACCCTGCCCGACGTCGAGGTGCTCGCCGTCGAGCTCCTCTCGCCCGCGCGGTTCTGCGTCTACGTCGACCATCCCGCCGGGGTCGACTTCGCGCTCTGCGAGCGCGTCACGCGCCTGCTCGGCACCTACCGCTCCGACTGGACGATCGACGTCTCGTCGCCCGGCCCCGAGCGGCCCCTGCGCCGGCCCGAGCACTTCCGCCGGGCGATCGGCGGCACCGTGAAGCTGAAGACGGCCTCCTCGAAGCGTCTCCGGGGGACGCTTCTGGCGGCCGACGACGACGCCGTCACCGTCGCGGTGAACGGCTCCACGCTCGAGATCCCGGTCGGCGAGATCGTCCGGGGCAACCTGATCGACGAGGGACGGGAGTCATGAGCCAGGAGATCATCGAAGGCATCCGCACGATCGAGCGGGAGAAGGGGATCGAGGCCGGGACGCTGGTCGCGGCGCTCGAGGACGCCCTCCTCGCCGCGTACAAGAAGACGCCCGGCGCCGCCCGTCACGCGGCGGTCGAGCTCGACGACGAGGGAGAGTTCAGGGTCTTCGCCCTCGACATCCCGTCGGATCTCGAGGCGCGCCTGCTCGAGGAGGCACGCGAGCGCGCGATCGACGAGCTGGAGCGCATCGAGGAGGAGACGGGCGAGAAGCAGCACACGCTGATCGTCGACGACGAGCTCGACCTCGACTGGGAGCAGGTGCCCGAAGACCTCGTCGACCGGACGGACGCCACGCCGCACGACTTCGGCCGGATCGCGGCGATGACCGCCAAGCAGGTCATCCAGCAGCGGATCCGCGAGGCGGAGCGCGCGATGATGTACGAGGAGTACGTCGACCGGCAGGGCGAGGTCGTCACCGGCATCGTCCAGCAGGCGGGCGACCGCAACAACGTGCTGGTCGACCTCGGCAAGGTCGAGGCGCTCCTGCCGCGCTCCGAGCAGGTCGACGGCGAGCGGTACGAGCAGGGCTCCCGCATCAAGGCGGTGATCATCGAGGTGCGCTCCGGGACGAAGGGGCCACAGGTGATCCTCTCGCGCCGTGCGCCGCAGCTGATCGAGGCGCTGTTCGAGCTCGAGGTGCCCGAGATCGCCGACGGCCTGGTCGAGATCCGCGGCGTCGCGCGCGAGCCGGGCTATCGCTCGAAGATCGCGGTCGAGTCCCACGTCCAGGGCGTCGACCCGGTCGGCGCCTGCGTCGGCCCGCGCGGCTCGCGCGTGCGCATGGTCGTCTCGGAGCTGCGCGGGGAGAAGATCGACATCATCCCGTGGAACACCGAGCCCGCCCGGTTCGTCGCGAAGGCGCTCTCGCCCGCGCGCGTGCGCGAGGTCTACATCGACGACGAGAGCCGCGACGCGACGGTTGTCGTGCCCGACGACCAGCTCGCGCTCGCGATCGGCAAGGAGGGCCTCAACGCCCGGCTCGCCGCCCGCCTCACGGGGTGGAAGGTCGACATCAAGTCCGACTCGGAGTTCGCCCAGCAGGAGGCAGAGGCCGCCTTCGCCGGCGAGGACGAGGGGGATCGCGACTTCTCGGGCCGCTGCGCGGCGCTCCTCTCGAACGGCAAGCGCTGTCCGAACGCGGCCCTGCCCGGCTCGCGCTACTGCGGCGTGCCGGCGCACCAGGCGCTCGCCGACGACCCGACCGCTGCCGACCGGGGCGCCGCGATCCCGCTCTCGGACGGTGGGACGGCGGAGACGGCCGAGACCGAGATGGAGACGGAGGAGGCGGCCGGCGGGGTCGCGACGGAGGTCGCGATCGCGGAAGGTGCGCTCGAGGAGGTCGAGGACGCGCTCGCCGACGGCGCGCTGACGGCCGAGGAGGCGGAGGTCGCCGAGCAGGTCGTGGCCGATGCGGCCGAGGTGGCGCTCGCCGCGGACGTGGCGCCCGAGGGCGATGCCCCGCAGGAGGCCGGCGACGACGCGTGAGCGCACTGCTCCCCTCAGGACGTGCGTCGGGTGCGGCCGCCGAGCGCCGACGGAGGAGCTCGTCCGCTTCGGCGAGGTCGACGGCGTGCTCACGGAGTCGTCGGGACCCGGGCGAGGCGTCTACACGTGTCGGCGCGTTGCCTGCTTCGAGCAGGCCCTTGCGCAGCGGGCGTTCGCGCGGTCGCTTCGGCGAGCAGTCGTCGTCGAGCCGAATCTCGCGCGTCTCTACACTGAGGGGTCGCATGGCTGACGGAATCGAGGTGTCGCGTGGCTGACGGTCCCAACAGGCCGAACCGTCCGATCCGCCCGCGCGGCGGGGGCGCGGGGGGCAGGCGCCGCCGTGTCGTGATCGAGGGCGGGGCCGCCCGCGGCCGGGACGCGCGCGCGGCGCGCGACCGCGCGCAGCAGGCGCCTCCGCGCCAGCAGGCTCCGGCGCCGCCGACCGGTCCGGTCACGGTCGAGTCCGGCGTCACCGTCAAGGACCTCTCCGGCGCCCTCGGCGTCCCGATGTCCCAGATCATCAAGATCCTCATGGGCCTGGGGCAGATGCGCACCGCCACCCAGTCCCTCTCGGACGAGGAGGTCGAGCTGATCGCGGCCGAGGTGGGGCGCGAGGTGACGGTCAAGCACGCCGCCGACGACGAGGAGCCGGAGATCGTCGAGGACGACGAGGCCGACCTCACGGCGCGGCCCCCCGTCGTCACGATCATGGGCCACGTCGACCACGGGAAGACGACGCTGCTCGACGCGATCCGCTCGACGTCTGTCGTCGACACGGAGGCGGGCGGCATCACGCAGCACATCGGCGCCTACCAGGCCGAGGTCGACGGGCGCAAGCTGACGTTCCTCGACACGCCCGGCCACGAGGCGTTCACGGCGATGCGCGCGCGCGGCGCGAAGGTGACCGACATCGCGGTGCTCGTAGTGGCCGCCGACGACGGCGTGATGCCTCAGACGAAGGAGTCGATCAGCCACGCGCGGGCCGCGGAGGTGCCGATCGTGGTCGCGATCAACAAGGTCGACCTGACCGACGCGAACCCGGACCGCGTCAAGACCGAGCTGGCCTCCGAGGGTCTCCAGCCCGAGGACTGGGGCGGGACGACGCAGTTCGCCGCGGTCTCGGCGAAGCAGCAGACCGGTATCGACGACCTGCTCGAGCGGATCCTGCTCGTCGCGGACGCGGAGCTCGACCTGCGCGCCAACGCCGACGCGCAAGCCTCGGGCCCGATCATCGAGTCGCGGCTGGACGTCGGGCGAGGCCCGGTCGCGACGATGCTCGTCCAGCGCGGCACGCTGCGCGTGGGGGACGCGATCGTCGCGGGAGACGCTGCAGGCAAGGTGCGCGCGCTCTACGACTACCGCGGCGAGCGCGTCAAGGAGGCGCACCCCGGCGAGCCGGTCGAGATCCTCGGCTTCGACCGCCCGCCTGCGGCCGGCGAGCTCTCACGTGTGGTGGAGCACGAGCGGCAGGCCAAGGACCTCGCCGAGAAGCGCGCGGAGCGGCTCCGGCGCGAGCAGCTCGCGCAGCGCTCGAGCGCCGGCGGCCTCTCCCTGGAGACGCTCTTCGAGCAGATGCAGGCGGGTGCCGTCCAGGAGCTCAACATCGTGCTCAAGGGCGACGTGCAGGGCTCGGTCGAGGCGCTCGTCGGGGAGCTCGCGAAGATCCAGCACCCCGAGGTGCGGGTGAACGTGATCCACACCGGGGTCGGCGGCATCACCGAGAACGACGTGAACCTCGCCTCTGCGTCGAACGCGCTCGTGATCGGCTTCAACGTCCGCCCGAGCGCGGAGGCGCGGCAGCTGGCCGAGCGCGAGGGCGTCGACATCCGCACGTACCGCGTGATCTACAAGCTGACCGAGGACATCGAGCAGGCGCTCGTCGGGATGCTGTCGCCGGTCACGACGGAGGAGATCCTCGGCGAGGCGGAGGTGCGTGCGCTCTTCAAGGTCTCGAGACTCGGCACGATCGCCGGCTGCATGGTCACGAACGGCGTCGTCAGGCGTGGTGCGCACGTCCGGGTGGTGCGGGACGGCACCGTGGTGCAGGACACGTCGATCGCACAGCTCAAGCGCTTCAAGGAGGACGCGCGCGAGGTCGCCGAGGGCTTCGAGTGCGGCATCCTGCTGGACGGCTTCAACGACGTGAAGGAAGGCGACGTCCTCGAGGTCTTCGAGACGCGCGAGGTCGAGAGGACCGAGCTGACGGCGACCGCCGCGGAGTGACTGGCACTTTCGCGGCGCGAAAGTGCCTCTAACACCTCCTGATCAGCCGGGCCGTGGCCATGGCGCGGGCGCGGTAGCCGGTCATCGACGGGTGGACGCCGTCCGACCCGAACCAGCCGCGGTGTGCATGCGCGATCGCGGACCAGTCGAGCACGTGGAGCGTCGGATGCGTCCGTGCGATCGACCGGAGCGCACGGTTGTAGCCGGTGTAGGAGACGCCCGCGTACGGCGGCCGCACGACTGTCGCCCAGATCACGCAGCGCGAGCGCCCGGCGACCGCGACCGTCTCGCGAACCGTGCGTGCGAAGCGCGAGACCGCGCCGGGGTCGTCGTTCGTGCCCGCGCTGACGACGATCACGCGGGGGAGCGCGGGCCCGAACCGTCTGAGCGCCGCCGGGACGTCGGTCGCATGCCGGCTGACCTCGGTTTCGGCCGACACCCGCCAGCCTCGCAGGTAGTCGCCGAGGAAGAGCTGGGTGCCGACCGCGAGCGAGTCGCCGTAGTTGAGCACCGTGCGGCTGCCCGCCGCCGGGGCCTGCGACGCGGCGACGAGCACGCCGGCGACCACGAGCGCGACCGGGGCGAGACGGAGGGCGCGGAACATGATTTCGACTACGGTAGGCCGCATTCCGTTCCTCCCGGCGGCCGCCAACGGAATCCGAACATGTCCACCGGCTACGTCGGCATCCTCTCCTTCGAGCTCCACTTTCCGGAGAGCCACTCCCTCAAGGAGAAGCGCATGCACGTGCGGTCCGTGAAGCAGCAGCTCGCGAATCGTGTCGGCTGCTCGATCGCGGAGGTCGACCACCACGACGTCTGGCAGCGTGCGCAGCTGACGCTTGCGTGCGTCACCCGGGACGCCGGCGACGCGGCACGCCTGCTCGACGAGGCCGAGCGCTGGCTCTCGGGGCAGGCGTTCGAGCTCGCGGTGCAGGAGCGCGAGCTCGTCCATCTCGAGGACGGCGACCGCGTATGAGCCCGAGCGGGCGCATGCGGCGGGTGAACGCCGCGGTGAAGGAGGTGCTCTCGGAGGCGATCCCCACGTTGAAGGACCCGCGGATCGGGTTCGTCACCGTCACGACGGTCGAGACGACCAGCGACCTCGACCACGCGAAGGTCTGGGTGAGCGTGTTCGGGGGCGAGCGCCAGCGGGAGCGCACACTGAACGCGCTCGACGGAGCGACGGGGGTGCTGCAGGCTCGTCTCGGCCGGGAGCTCGGCCTCCGGCGGACGCCCCGCCTCGAGTTCGTCTACGATCGGGCGGTCGAGCACGGCGTGCGCATGACCCACCTCATCGACGAGCTCGCGCCGCCCGACGAAGACGACGACGAGAGGAGTGACATGGACGCGGTCGTCGAGACGCTGCGCGCGCACGACCGCTTCGTCGTCACGTCGCACGACAACCCCGACGGCGACGCACTCGGCTCGCTGCTCGCGCTGCACCTCGCGCTGGTCTCGCTCGGCAAGGACTCGGCGATGGTGCTCGGCGGCGACGCACCGCTCCCGCCGGAGTACGCGTTCCTCGACCTCCAGGCACGGGGTCTCGCCCGGGTCGCGCCCGGCGACGCCGGGGAGCGGGTGCTCGTCGCACTCGACTGCGCGCAGGCGAGCCGGATCGTCGAGCCGACGCTCGTCGCCTCCGCGGCGCTCACGGTGAACATCGACCACCATCACGACAACACGCGGTTCGCCGCCGTGAACCTCGTGGTCGAGGAGGCGTCGTCGACCGGCGAGCTCCTGGCCGACGTCTTCGCCGAGCTCGGCGTCGCGCCGACGCCCGAGCTCGCCGAGGCGCTCTACACGGCGATCGTCACGGACACGGGGCGCTTCCAGTACACGAACACGACGCCGAAGGCGCTCAGGCTGGCAGCGGAGCTCGTCGAGGCGGGGGCCGACGTGGGGAAGGTGTTCGTCGAGGTCTACGAGTCCACCCCGTTCCCCAAGCTGAAGCTGCTCGCACGGGCACTCGAGCACGCGACGGAGCTCGCCGGGGGGCGCATCGTCGTCTCCGAGCTCACCCGCGCGGACTTCGAGGCTGCGCGGGCCGACGAGCCGTACTCGGAAGGCATCATCGACCACCTCCGCGCTGCCGACGGCGCCGAGCTCGTGGCGCTCGTGCGAGAGCTCCCCGAGGGCGCTCCCGCACGGCGCAAGGGCTCGCTGCGCTCGCATCCGAACGGGGTCGACGTGTCCGCGATCGCACGCAGCTTCGGCGGGGGAGGCCACCGGCGCGCAGCCGGCTTCTCGACCGACCTCGGCATGGACGAGATCACGCAGCGCATCGTCGAGGCGTTCGCCGCCGACGGCGGCGGCGAGCCGTAGTCGTGGCCGTGCGTGCGCCGCGATCGCAGGCACGTGGGCGCGCCGCCCCGCCGCACCGACGGGCGCGGCGCTGATGGCGGTACCGAAGGGGCTCGAGCCGACGGGCGTGATCCTCGCCGACAAGCCCGCGGGGCCGTCGTCGTTCGCCGTCGTCGCCCGGGTCCGCGGCCGTACCGGGGCCAAGACCGGGCACGCCGGGACGCTCGACCCGTTTGCCACCGGTCTGCTCGTCCTCCTCTCGGGTCGTGCGACCGCGCTCCAGGACCGCTTCATGAAGCTCGACAAGCGGTACGTGACCGAGCTCGACCTGCGCGCCCGCACCACGACTGGCGACCCGGAAGGAACCGTGCTCGAGCAGCACGCGGCGCCCACGCCGGCGGAGCTCGAGCAGGCGCTCGACAGCCTGCGCGGCGAGGTCGAGCTGCCGATCCCCGCGGCCTCGGCGGTCAAGCTCGGCGGAAAGCGCGCCTACCGGCTCCACCGCGAGGGAGTCGCGGTCGAGATGCCGACGCGCGTGATGCGCGTGCACCGGCTCGAGCTGATCTCGTACGACGGCGGCCTCGCGCGGCTCGACACGTTGGTCGGCTCCGGCACGTACATCCGCTCGCTCGCCGACGCACTGGGCGGCCACTGCGTCTCGCTGCGGCGCACCGAGATCGGCCCGTTCGCCGTGGAGGAGGCCGACGAGGCCCGCGTCGTGCCGCTCGAGGAGGCGCTGCCGCGCCTCGCGGCGGTGCGAGACTACTCGGCGCCGTGAGGATCGCGCACGCCCCGTCCCAGCTCGACCGCCGTCCCCGTGCGGTCGCGATCGGGACGTTCGACGGCGTCCACCGTGGGCACCGCTCGGTACTCCGTGCGGCCGTCGAGTCCGGGCTCGAGCCGACCGTGATCACCCTCGACCCGCATCCGCGCATCGTGCTCGGCAATCGCGTCGAGCTCCTGACGACGCTCGAGCGCAGGCTCGAGCTCCTCGCCGAGGCGGGCGTCACCGACACGCTCGTCGCCGCCTTCACGCCGGAGTTCATGCGGCTCTCCCCGCCCGAGTTCGTCGACACGTACCTGCTGGCGATCGGCGCCGAGGCCGTCGCGGTGGGGGGCGACTTCCGCTTCGGCAGCAAGCGAGCCGGCAGCGTGGAGACGCTCGCCGAGCTCGGCCTGACCGTGCTGGGAGTCGACGAGGTGGAAGGCGTCTCGTCGTCTGCGATCCGAGACGCCGTACGCGACGCCGACCTCGGCGCCGCAGCCGTCATGCTCGGTCGTCCGTTCGAGCTCGACGGCACCGTCGTGGCGGGCGACCAGCGTGGCGGCACGCTCGGCTACCCCACCGCGAACATCGCCATGGGCCCGGAGCTCGTGTGCCCCCGCTTCGGCATCTACGCCGGGGAGGCTCTCGGCCACCGCGCCGCCGTGTCGATCGGCACGAATCCCCACTACGGCGGCACCGAGCGCCGCATCGAGCCGTACCTGCTCGACTTCGAGGGCGACCTGTACGGCAGGCGTCTCGTCCTCGAGCTGTGGGAGCGGCTGCGGGACGAGGCGGTGTTCCCGTCGGAGCAGGCGCTGATCGACCAGATCGCCCGCGACGTCGAAGCGACCCGCGCCGCTGTCCGCCCGCTCTGAGCGCCGCCACCGACCGGCCGGGCGGGGGGCCGCAAGTTACAACTTGTAACTTGCGGGTCAGCCCGGACGTCGGGCGACGAAGGCCGTCTGGGAGGTGTCGTCGTCGGGATCGGCCCTGCCGTGGGCGACCGGCGACTCGAAGCCGACCTGCTCGAGCAGGTAGAGCCAGGTGTGCTCGGGGAAGAGTCCCTCGCGATGGTGGTCGTGGACGACGCGCGGGTCATGGCCGGGCTCCCGGAGCACGACCGCGTAGTCGACCTCGTACGCCGTGTCGGCGGGATCGGGGTCGGTCGACCACTCCAGGTAGCGCAGCGACCGGCCGTCCGCGCCGTCGTGCCCGCCGTGGGACGTCCTCGACCGGAACGTCTCCCGCGTGTAGTCGGGCACGAACAGCCCCACGCCGCCCGGTCGGGTGTGGGCATAGGCGGTGCCGAGGCAGTCGCGCAGCTCGTTCTCGGTCGCCATGTACGCGACGGCGTCGTGGACGAAGACCGCGTCGAACGTCCGTCCCAGCCGCACGGTACGCATGTCGCCGAGGACGTGCTCGCAGTCCGGGTTGACCGTGCGACTCAGAGCGAGCATCTGCGGAGAGATGTCCGAGAGCGTGCACGAGAAGTGCCTCTTGAGGTGAGAGGCGTTGTTGCCTCCACCAGATCCGAGCTCGAGGAGGGTGCGGGCACCGGGGGCGGCGCCGACGATCAGGCTGCGATACCGCTCGGCCTCCGCCGCATAGTCCTCGGGCGCGGTCAGCAGGTGGAACCAGGGCGCGAGGTCTCCGTAGAGGCGCACGGCGGGATTATCCGCCGGCAGCCGTGAAGACGACGACCGCCGCCCCGTGCGCCACGTGGGCGCTCCGGCGGTAACGCGCGAGGTACGCGTCGAGCGCCTCCTCGCGACCGGCCCGCGTCGCGAGCTCCCCGGACACGCGGATCCGGGACCCGCGGACGGTGAGCGTCGCGTGCGCGGGCGCTGTGAAGGACCGCCACCACGCCTTGCCGTCGGGCCGAAGCGCGAGCGCCACGAACCGGCGGTCCGGTGTCTCCGCGTACCGCAACGGAATGCGGTACTCCCGGCCCGACCGATGCCCGCGATACGAGAGCAGCAAGAGCCGGCCGCTCAGCAGCCGGTGCGCCCGCGACTCGAGGACGAGCCGCACGAGCGGGTTCCCGAACCGGAGCACGCGCAGGCCCGCGAGGCTCCACATGCCCGGAATTGTCGCCGGTTGCACGTCGTGCGGTCGAGCGGATCCGTAGAAACCCGCCCCGCTGGCCGAGTCATTTCCCGATGCCGGGCGGCCTCGTCGCGCGCACGATCGGCGCATGAACAGTCGAAGCTTCTCGGTCCTGATCGCCGGCGGCGGCGTCGCCGCCCTCGAAGCGGCTCTCACGCTCGGCGAGGTCGGGGAGGGCCGCATCCGGGTCGACCTGCTCGCGCCCGAGCCGGTCTTCCGGTATCGCCCTGTCGCCGTCGCCGAGCCGTTCGGGCTGGGCACGGTGCGGCAGTTCGACCTCGGTGCGCTCGCGGAGCGCGCCGGGACCGGGCTGATCCTCGGCTCGCTCGCCGGTGTCGACGTCGATCGGCACGTGGCGCGGACCGAGGCCGGCGCGCGGCTCTCGTACGACGCGCTGCTGATCGCCTGCGGCGCGGTGCCGACCGCCGCCGTGCCGGGCGCGCTGACGTTCCGGGGCGCCGCAGACGGCGTGCGCTTCCGCGAACTGCTCGACGAGCTCGAGCGAGGCGACGTGTCGCGCGTGGCCTTTGCCGTGCCGTGGGGCGCCGCATGGCCGCTGCCGATCTACGAGCTCGCGCTGATGACCGCGCGGCGCGTGGCGGCGGCGGGTCTTCCGGGTGTCCAGGTGAGCATCGTCACGCCCGAGCCGGAGCCGCTCCACCTCTTCGGCCGTGCGGCGAGCGACGCCGTGAGCGACCTGCTCTCCGACACGGACGTCGAGTTCGTCGGCGGCGTCTATCCCGTCGAGCTGACCGACGGGCGGCTGGTTCTCTCGGAGGGCTGGGTCGCGGCCGACCGGGTCGTCGCGCTGCCTCGGCTGCGCGGCCGGACGATCGACGGCATCGCACAGACCTCCGAGGGGTTCGTCCCTGTCGACGACCACTGCGGCGCGCTCGGCGCCGACGCGGTGTTCGCGGCGGGGGACATCACGAGCTTCCCGGTCAAGCAGGGTGGCATCGCGGCGCAGCAGGCCGTGGTGGCGGCCGAGGCGATCGCGGTGCTCGCAGGCGCCACTCTGGTGCCGCACCCGTTCCGGCCGGTCCTGCGCGGCCTCCTCCTGACTGGGGGAGAGCCGCGGTACCTGCGCCGCGACTTCGCGCCCGAGGGCGAGTCCGAGTGGGCCAGCACGGCGCCGATCTGGTGGCCGCCGACCAAGATCGTCGGCAGGCGGTTGACCCCGTTCCTCGCATCGATCGTGGGGGAGCCCTCCGAGCACGATGAGCCCGGGGTCGCGAGCGTCGACGTCGACGTCGCGCTCGACCGCACGGAAGCCCACCGGCTCGCCGTGGCGCTCCCCGACCCGGACGAGAGCACGGCCCACGACCCGAGTGTTCGCGCGACGGTCGAGTCGGTGATGCGCGCCCTGCCTCCCATCGTCCAGCCGGAGACGACGCTCGACGGCGTCGCGCGTGCGATGCGCGAGCACGACAGCGGCTGCGTCTTCGTCGTCGACGCCGGTGCGCTCGTGGGCATCCTCACCGCCCGGGACGTGCTGCGCGCGGTCGCCGGCGGGGTGGATACCGGTGACGCGCTCGTGCGGGCGTGGATGACGGCGGCGCCGATCGTCGTCGGGCCGCGCACGCCGCTCGACCTCGCCGCGGCGACCATGACGGAGCACGGGATCCACCATCTTCCGGTCGTCGACGACAGTCGACTCCTCGGCATGGTCGGGCTGCGGGACCTGACGCGCTCGCGAGCCTTGTCGACACGGCTGGCGGTCGGGCTCGGCTTCTGAGGAAGCGGAGGGTGCGACGCTGCGGGTAAGTCCGCATGCGCGACGGACCTTCTGCCGACGCGCGGCACGACGACGAGCGGCAGACTTCCGTCGAGATGGCAGGCATCGTGGTCGTCGGCACCGACGGCTCCTCGACGGGACGCGAGGCGCTTCGCTTCGCGCTCTCGGAGGCAGGCCTGCGCGGGGCGAAGCTTCGGGTTGTGCACGCGTGGACCGTGCCGCCCCTCACGACCGCCGGCATCGGGATGACCCCGACGTTCGAGCGACTGGCGGACGAGCTGGAGCAGGCGGCCGCCGAGACGATCGGCGCCGACCTCGAGCGGGTCGGCGCGGCGGACGTCGAGATCGAGCGCCGGGCGGTGCGCGGCGACGCAGCCGGCGCCCTCGTTCACGTGTCGGCGGACGCCGACCTGCTCGTGGTCGGCTCCCGCGGCCGCGGCGCCCTCGCCGGAGCGGTCCTCGGATCCGTCTCGAGGGCGTGCCTCCACCACGCGCCTTGCCCCGTTGCGGTCGTCCACGTCGCCCACCACGGCGAGCGCGCGAGGCTCGTCGTGGGCGTGGACGGCTCCCCCGGCGCCGCTGCCGCGCTCGGATGGGCTTTCGCAGAGGCGCGCCGCCGCGGCAGCACGGTGCACGCGGTCGCGGCCTATCACCAGCCCTGGGAGCTCTCGGCTGGATTGGTCGCGAGCCCGGGAGCGGCGCTCGAGGTGCAAGAGGCGCTCGCCGAGGACGCCGAACGAATTCTCGAAGAGGTCCGGCGCTCCGCGCCCGACGACGTCCACGTGACCGTCGAGAGCGTCCAGGCGGAGCCGGGGCCTGCGCTCGTCGCCGCGGCGGCCGATGCGGACGTGCTCGTCGTCGGCTCGCGCGGGCGGGGAGGGTTCGCGAGCCTCGTGCTCGGGTCCGTCAGCCAGTACTGCGCGACCCATGCGGGCGGCGTGGCCGTGGTGGTCCGCCCGCAGTGAGCCGCGCCAGACGTCAGATCTGTCGGGGAGGAGGCATTGACGTCCGTCGCGGCCTCCTCGGAGCGTCCGGCGGGGTGCCGAGCTTCCCCGCCCGCGACGCCGTTACGCGGCGACCTTGATCGCGGGTGCGGAGAACGACGGTTCCGTCGTCGGTCGTGTGCCGCCGATCATCGCGGCGAGCGGTGCGCTCGGCATCCGTACGTGCGCTGATCGCCACGTGGGTTCGCTCCCGACTCGCGGTCCGCGGACGGTCGGGACCGAATGCGTAGTTGGCCGAAGCGACATCCGGCCGCGCACTGATGCCGTCGCGGGCGGCGCGGGAGACGCTGTGGCCATGGCCAGCGCCGACCTCACCTTCGACGACACGCCCGACCACTCCCAGTGGCTGGAGCCACGCCGCGAGGAGTTCGAGCTGGACCACGCCGTCTCGCCGCACGCGGCCGCGCCGGTTTCCTCCGCGCAGCACGTCCTCGCCCTGAGCTCGGTCTCGTCCGCCATGCACCACGGTGTGATCACGTGCCACCCGAGCTCGACCCTGCGGGACGTCGCGCGGACGATGGCGAGGGCCGGCATCCACCTCGTCGTGGTCTGGGGGGACGAGGAGGACGACTCGGAGGGCGTCTGGGGCGTCGTCTCCGACGTCGACCTCGTCGCCGCTGCTGCGCGCGGCGACGCGCTGGCAGCCTCCGCGGTGGGCGCGGCGAACACGCCAGTGGTCACGATCGCGGCGAGCGAGAGCCTGGTGCATGCGGCGCACCGGATGGTGGAGCACGGGGTGTCCCATCTGCTCGTGCTCTCCGACGGCCCGCAGCGGCCGGTGGGCGTCCTCTCGACGCTCGATCTCGCACGGGCGCTCGCCCGGACCGCCTGAGCCCGGCATCCACCCCGGCCGGGCCGGTGCGGACTGCGCCCCCCGCAGCCATGCGTCGCGTGGGTAGATTCGGGCGGTGGAGCTCGAGTCGTTCGACCACGTCGCCCTGTGGACGCCCGAGCGCGATGCGCTCGCGGCGCTGCTCACGGACTGCTGCGGGATGCACGTGATCAGCCGGACCGACGCCTTCACGCTCGTCGGGGGCCATGCCCGCCGCGGGAAGGTGACGCTGTTCGCAGCGGAGGGCCCGCGCGAGCGCGGGGTGCTCGAGAGCATCGTCCTGCGGGTTCCCGACCGAGAGGACGTCCGGGCCCGGCTGGCCCGCGAGGGCTACGACGCGACGGACGACGGCGAGGCGCTTCGGGTCGACGGCCCGGGCGGGGTCCCGCTCGCGATCGTCGAGCGCGCGGAGACCGACGTCGCGGACCTCGACGGGGTCGTGTTACGGGTGCCCGACCCTGCCGCAACTGCCTCGGGCCTCGAAGAGCTCGGCCTCGAGCGGGACGGTGGGCAGCTCTCCGTGGACGACCGTCACGTGGTGCTGCGCCGGGAGGAGGCGCGGGAGGGAGAGCGGCCGCTGCTGAACCACCTCGCGTTCCTCGTCGACAGTGCGACGGTCGTCCAGGAGGAGGCGCGCGCACGGGGTCTGGACGTCGAGGAGGTCGTCGACGCCCCGAACACGCTGGCGGTGTTCCTGCGAGGGCCCGACCGGCTGCGCCTCGAGTTCGTGGAGCACAAGCCCGGCTTCTCGCTCGAGTGACCCGTGCCCGATCTCGTCATCGCGGGCGCCGGCATGGCCGGCCTCGTCGCGGCGGCCGAGGCAGCCGCGCGCGGGGCTCGCGTCGTCGTCCACGAGAAGGGCGATCGCCCCGGCGGGTCGATGCTGCTCTCGAGCGGTGTCGTCTGGCGCCATCGCGAGCTGTCCGACTTCCTCCGCGAGTGCCCCGGAGGGGGCCCCGAGCTCCAGCGGCTGGTGTACGAGCGCCTCGACGACGACCTCCGCTGGCTCGAGTCGCTCGGTGCCCGGGTGACCGGGCGCGAGACGGGGAACCCGAGGACGGTCGGCGTCCGCTTCGACACGGCCTCGCTGACCGAGGCTCTGGTTCGGCAGGGAGCCGAGATCCGGCTCGGCGAGCCGCTCCTCGAGCTGCCGGACGCCGCGTCCGTGGTGCTCGCGACGGGCGGCTTCCAGGCGAGCCGCGAGCTCGTCGAGGAGTGGATCACCCCCGAGGCCGGGTCGCTGGCGCTCCGAGCCACCCCGTGGAGCACCGGTGACGGGCTGACCCTCGGCGTCGGAGCCGGAGCCCGGCGGACGGGCGGGATGGACGAGTTCTACGGACGAAACATGCCCGCGCCGCCCGCACGCGTCGGCGAGGCGGACTTCGTGGGGCTCGCGCAGCTCTACGCGCGGCACGCGATCGTGGAGAACGCCGCCGGCGAGCGCTACGAGACGCGGACCTGGTCGGAGATCGACGTCGTCCAGTGGACGGCCCGACAGCCCGGGGCACGGGCGGTCTACCGGATCGCGGACGAGACGCTCTCGGAGAGGATCCGCGCGCGTACGATCGGCGACATGGTCACGGCGGCAGAGCGTGCCGGAGCTCCGGTGCGCCGGGACCGGGGTTGGATCGAGGTCGAGGTCGTGGCCGGGATCACGACCACGCTGGGCGGCCTCGCCGTGGACACGCGCGCGAGGGCGGCACCCGGTCTCTGGGCCGCCGGGTGCGACGTCGGCGGCATCGCCACGGGCGGCTACTCGAGCGGGCTCGCGGCCGCGCTCGTCCTCGGTCGCATCGCCGCCGCCTCCGCGCTGGAGGCGGGTTGACCTCGTTCGGCTCCGAGTTCACGGTCGGCATCGAGGAGGAGCTCCTGCTCGTCGACGAGCAGACGCTCGCGCTCGCTCCTGTGACCGAGGCGGTGCTCGCGGGGATGGACGTGGACGGCCGGGAGGCGGGCCACGACGCGTACGCCGCCCAGATCGAGCTCCGCTCGTCCCCCTCGCCGTCGGCCGCCGCCGCCGCGCACGACCTCGCCCGGCTCCGCCGGACCGCGACGGCCGCGGGTGCGACGCTGATGGGGGCCGGCCTGCACCCCGACGCCGCGCCCGACGACGCCGAGCTCGTCGAGGGCAGGCGCTACGAGATCGTCGCGGAAGAGCTGCGGGGCCTCCTCCGGCGGACGCCGGAGTCCGCCCTACACGTCCACGTCGGGCTGCCGGACGAGCGGACGGCGATCCGCGCCTTCAACGCCCTCCGCCTGCACGTCCCGCTGCTGCACGGGCTCGCGGCGAACAGCCCGTTTTGGTTCGGCTCAGACTCCGGGCTCGCGAGCGCGCGGTTCGCGCTCACGCGTGCCTATCCGGGGCGCTGCGTCCCGCGGGCGCTCCGGGACGCCGACGACTTCGAGCAGCTGGCGGCCACGACCCTCGCCGCGGCGGGCCTGCCGGACGGGACGTTTCTCTGGTGGGACCTGCGCCTGCACCCGACGTACGGCACGGTCGAGCTGCGCGAGATGGACGCGCAGGCGTCGCTCGACCACGTCGCCGCGCTGGCGGCGCTCGTCCGGGCGCTCGTGGTGGAGGCTGCCGACGCGCCGCCGCGCCCCGAGCTCCCGAGCGAGGCGCTCAGCTGGTCGTCCTTCCGCGCCGCGCGGGACGGCACGTCGGCGGTCGTGCTCGACGGGACGCAGCCGCGTCCGCTGGCCGACGTCGCGGCCGACGCGGTCCGCCGGCTCCGTCCGCTCGCCCGGGAGGCCGGTGACGAGGACGCGCTCGACGGCGTGCAGTCGATCCTCGAGGCGGGGGGCGCGGCCCGGCAGCGCGCGGCGTTCGGGAGCGGCGGCATGGCGGCGCTGCTCTCCGGCCTGGTCGAGGAGACCGCGCGCACCGACCTGGTCCGGGCGCCGCGCGGGTGACCAGCGCGGCGGCGACTCAGATCTGCTCGGGCACCATCTCGATCGCGCCGCTCGGGCACTCCGCGACGCAGATCCCGCAGCCCTTGCAGTAGTCGTAGTCGAAGGCGTAGTCGCGGCCCGCGGCGTCGCGGTCCGCGCCCGCGAGCTTGAGCACGGCGTTGTCCGGGCACACCCCGAAGCAGTTGTCGCACGAGAAGCAGTTGCCGCACGAGAGGCAGCGCCGGGCCTCGAACAGGGCGGTCGTCTCGTCCAGTCCGGAGACCACCTCCTCGAAGGTCGAGCGTCTGCGCGCGAGCTCGAGCGTCCGCTGCAGCGTCCTCGGCGCGTCGGTGTAGTACCAGGTGTTCAGGGCCTCGAATCCCGCCTCGGCGTGCTTCGGCGACGGCTCGTACAGCTCGCGGCGGAGCCACGCGTCGATGTGCCGAGCGGCCTTCTTGCCGTGGCCGACCGCGACCGTCACGGTCCGTTCGGCCGGAACCATGTCGCCGCCGGCGAAGATCCCCGGGTAGCCGGTCATCAGGTCGGGGCCCACGCGGACGACCCCGTCCTCGACCTCGATCCCCGGGAGGCCGTCGAGCAGCGAGAGATCCGACAGCTGGCCGAGCGCGAGCACGAGCGCGTCCGCCTCGAGCTCCTCGAACTCCCCGGTCGGCTGGGGGAAGCCGTTCTCGTCGAGCTCCATGCGCTCGAGGGTCAGCACGCCCTCGTCGGCGCGCTTGACCGTGGACAGCCACCGCATCCTGACGCCTTCCTCCTCCGCCTCCTCGACCTCGAAGTCGTGGGCGGGCATCCGGTCGCGGGTGCGCCGGTAGACGACCACGGCGTCCTCGGCGCCGAGGCGCCTCGCGGTCCGCGCCACGTCCATCGCGGTGTTCCCGCCGCCGTAGACGGCGACGCGGCGTCCCAGGAGGGGGCGCTCCTCGCCCTCCATGTCGTGGAGGACGGAGACGGCGTCGAGGATCCGGGCGGCGTCGCCCGCGGGGATGTAGGCCCGCTTGCCGATGTGGGCGCCGACCGCGAGGAAGACCGCGTCGAACGCTTCGTCCCGCATCGCGGCCACGACGTCGCTCACGGGCTCGCCGAGCTCGAGCTTCACTCCGAGGTCGGCCACCCGGCCGATCTCCGCGTCCAGGATCTCGCGCGGCAGCCGGTAGCGCGGGATCCCGTAGCGCATCATTCCGCCCGGGAGCACCTCGGCGTCGCGGACGACCACCTCGTGTCCGAGGCGCGCGAGGTGGTACGCGGCCGAGAGGCCGGACGGCCCGGCGCCCACCACGAGCACGCGCCGGCCGGAGAACGGTGCCTCCACTGTGACCTGCCAACCCTGCGCCAGCGCCTCGTCGCCGAGGAAGCGCTCGACGGCGTTGATACCGACCGCCGAGTCGAGCTGCCCGCGGTTGCACGCGGTCTCGCACGGGTGGTAGCAGACCCGCCCCATGATCGCGGGGAAGGGGTTGTCCTCCATCAGCTTGCGCCACGCGCGCTCGTAGCCCTCGCCGCCCTCCTCGGCCTCGTAGAGCCACGCCTGGACGTTCTCGCCGGCCGGGCAGGCGTTGTTGCAGGGCGGCAGCAGGTCACGGTAGACCGGGCGCTCGGTGCGCCAGCTGCCGGTCTTGTTGGCGAGGCTCGAGCCGACGTCGAGCGTGATCGCGAACGGCTTTTTCATGCGACGTACACCTCCTCGAGCAGCCCGAAGCGCCGGATGTTCCGGTCGGCGATCGCCTGGAGCCGCTCGACGACGTCCGTCCGCGGCGGGTCGCCGAACAGGTGGGCGAAGCGGCGCTGCAGACGGAGGTACTCCTCCACCGGCGCCTGCCGGCGTATCTTCGAGACCGCGACGACCTCGCCGCGCTCCGCCTCGAGCACGGGAAACAGGCCGGTCTCCTTGGCGAGCCGCGCGATCTTGATCGTGTCGCTCGCCGCCGCGCCCCACCCGAGGGGGCAGGGAACGAGCACGTGCAGGTAGCGGGCGCCCCGGAAGCTCATCGCGCGCTCGACCTTGGCCTCGAGGTCGTGCAGCTCGGCGACCGTCGCCGTCGCGACGTACGGAATCTCATGGGCCATCGCGATCAGCGCTGCGTTCTTGCCTTGGCCGAACGCCGCCCCCGGCTCGACGCCCACCGGCTTCGTGGTCGCGGTGCGCGCACCGGGCGGCGTCGCGCCCGAGCGTTGCACGCCCGTGTTCATGTAGGCCTCGTTGTCGTAGCAGACGTAGAGCACGTCGTCGTTCCGCTCGAACATGCCGGACAGGCAGGCGAACCCGATGTCGAGGGTGCCGCCGTCGCCGCCCTGCCCGATCACGCGGACGTCCGTCCTGCCCTTCGCCTTCAGGGCGGCCGCGACGCCGGCGGCGACTGCGGGCGCGTTGCCGAAGAGGGAGTGGAGCCACGGCAGCCGCCACGAGCTCTCGGGGTACGGCGTCGAGAACACCTCGAGGCAGCCCGTGGCGTTCGCGGCGACGAGCCTGCCCTCCGTCGCGCGCATCGCCGCGTCGAGGACGTAGCGCGCCCCGAGGGCCTCGCCGCAGCCCTGGCAGGCACGGTGGCCCTTCGTGAGCGCGTTCGAGCGCTCGCGATCCGCCTGCACCGAGCGCTCGCGCTCGTCGAGGAGACGGTTGCCGGCCGCGAAGCTCCCGACCTGGAAGAACTTGACGGGCGTGCGGGACATCAGTGGGACCTCGCCATCACCACGCCGACGTCGCGGAGGATGTTCTCGGCGTGCGGGCCGGACCGTCGGCGCTCCTGGAGCCGTTGCAGCTCGCGCTCGACGAGCCCCGCGTCGAGATCGAGGAAGTGCAGGCGGTTCGGCTCTAGCCCCCCGTTTCCGACGTCGGCCAGCAGCGCCTCCAGGGAGCGGCGCGTGACGGGGCGGCCACCCAGTCCCGCGACCACGTCGTAGACGACAGGCGGCAGGCCCGAGAGCGCCAGGCGGACGTTCTGCCCGACGATGCCCCCGATGCCGACCGCGAACGCGCGCTCGACCACGACCACGCGGGTCGCCTCCGCGAGCGCGGCGCGGAGCTCCTCGAGGGGGAAGGGGCGGAAGCAGGTGATGCCGAGCGCGCCGACCCGCTCGCCCTGCTCCCGGAGCCCGTCGACCACGTCCTCGATCGTCCCGAGGACGGAGCCGAGCGCGACGACAACCGTATCCGCGCCCTCGGTGCGGTAGCGGCGCAGGAGGCCGCCGGACGAGCGTCCGAAGGCCTGCGTGAACCTCGACGCGATCTCCGGGACGAGGTCGAGCGCCTGCATCTGCTTCGCGTGGGCGAGGTACCGGACCTCCGTGAACGCCTCGGGGCCGACCATCGCGCCGATCGTGACCGGCTCGTCGGGGTCGAGCACCTGTCGCGGGTCGTACGGGGGCAGGAACGCGTCGACCTCGTCCTGCGAGGGGACGTCGAGCGGCTCGACCGCGTGCGTGAGCACGAAGCCGTCCACGCACACCATGACCGGCAGCGAGAGCTCCTCGGCGAGCGCGAAGGCCTGCACGTGGAGGTCGATTGCCGCCTGGTTCGACTCGGCGTAGAGCTGGATCCAGCCGCAGTCGCGCTGCGACATCGCGTCCGAGTGGTCGTTCCAGATGTTGATCGGGGCACCGATCGCACGGTTGGCGAGGGTCATCACGATCGGCAGCCCGAGCCCCGACGCGTTGTAGAGCGCCTCCGCCATGTAGAGCAGCCCCTGGCTCGCGGTCGCCGTGTAGGCCCGCGCGCCGGCGGCCGACGCGCCGATCGCCGCGGACATCGCAGCGAACTCCGACTCGACGAGCATGAACTCGCACGGCTCGAGGGCGCCGGAGCGGACCATGTCCGAGAGCGCCTCGACGACGTGCGTCTGCGGTGAGATCGGGTACGCGCTCACGACCTCCGGGCGGCAGCGCGCGACGGTCTGCGCGATCGCGAGCGAGCCTTCGAGCTGATCACGCATGGGCCGTCGTCCTCTCCCGCTCGACGAGCGCGAAGGCGGCCGTCGCGGCGGCGACGTTGCCCTCTCCGGTGGCTCCGGCGAACCGCCGCTCGATGGCGGCCGTGACCGCGTCGAGCGAGACGACCCCGGTGAGCGCGGAGAAGGCGCCGAGGAGGGCGGCGTTCGGCAACGGCCGACCGAGGTGCTCGCGCGCGAGCTCGCTCGCCGGCACCGTCACGAGGCGCTCCTGGCGAAAGCGGTCGGCGAGCTCGGCGACGCCGAGCTCGGCCAGGGTCCGCCCGGTGTTGATCAGCACGTACGCGTCTGCCCCGGCGCCCCCGAAGACGTCGACCTGGTGCAGCAGCGTGGGGTCCTGGACGATCAGCGCGTCGGGCTCCACGATCGGCTCGCGTGCCCGGATGCGCTCGTCCGCGACCCGGCAGAACGCGGTCACGGGAGCCCCCGTGCGCTCCGACCCGAACGTCGGGAAGGCCTGCGCCTGCCTGCCCTCCAGGAAGGCCGCCACCGACAGCATCTCCGCCGCCGTCACGACGCCCTGACCGCCACGTCCGTGGATCCGGATCTCGAACACCCTGGAATCCTCGGTCGCCGGTCGCCAGCCGGCATCGGAGCGACTGCGGTTCGGGTTTCAGTAGTTCCCCACACGCTCCCCGCACGTCCAGGTCGGACCAGGTCCGGGCGGCTGGGCTGCCGCCCGCCGAGTCGGACGCCCGTGGGGGCCGTGGCTCAGCGTCGACGGCCGTTTCGTGCCAGCCGGTCGACGCTCGCGTCGCTGCCCGGGAAGTGGAGCGTCTCCTCGCCCGTGTCCGACCAGCGGACGCGGAACGGCGGGCCGCCGTCGGGGCCGAGCGCGTCGAGGATCTCCGCGTCGCGGACCCGCTCCCCGAGGTGGTGCGCGTGGATCACGAGCCGGTCCCCGCGATGTGCCTTCAGGTCACTGCGCACAGTCTCTCCTTTCGCTCCGACGATCGTCGAGCACGGCCGGGCAGGGCATCCGTCCGTGCGCCGATCCCGGGTTCGGCTTTCCCGCAGGTTTCGGCACCGCGACCGCCCCGGAAGGCGGTCGAGAGCGCCCGGTGTCGATCGGATACGCGACGGTGCCGGTTCAGGCGTCGGGCGTCGGGCGCACGCGCTCGCTCCCTCCCTGGTCGAGCCGGAACGGCGGGTAGTCGTCCGTCATCAGGGCGGCGTACGCCGCGACGCGGATCGCCCAGCGGTCGAGCCCGAGGACGAAGTCGAAGATCCCGCGCGGATAGCGCCCGGTGAAGAGGAGCGCGAAGCCCGCGATCAGCACGAGCAGCCCGATCAACCCGCCTCCCCAGCTCGACTGCCAGTGCTCTCCGCGCCAGCCGAGCCACGCTCCGCCGCCCGCGAACACGCCGACGACGAGGTAGTGGGGGATCGCGAGCAACCACCACTTCACGAGCGCGAGCCCGCGCGAGAGAGGCTCCTGGTAGGGGACCTCGAGCGTCGCCGGGTAGTCGGGCGCCGCCCCCAGCGTGAACGGCGGGTAGCGGTCGGTGCCGAGGGCGCCGAACGTGTAGAAGGCGACGCGCCACGTCCAGCGCAGCACGCCGACGTTGAAGTCGAAGAGCGCACGGGGATAGCTGCCCGTCGCGACGATCGCGACGAGCGCGACGACGCTGACGAGCACGAACGCGATCCACAGGAAGACGAGCACGATGTAGTGCGGGATCGCGAGCACCCACTTGACGAGCCAGAGCCAGCGGCTCAGGTCCGGCTGGAGCTCGCCCTCGATCCTGACCGGGTAGGGCTGAACGGTGGACACGGAAGCACCTCCTCGCAGGTGGGGCCGGGACTCGACGCGGCGCGCGCGGGCACGACCGTGACCCGAAGCCGGATCGTGCGGCCGTCGGCCGGCTGCGCTCCTCCGGAACCGTAAACGCCGGCGGCGGGCCCCGACCGGCCGCTCGCTGACGCGACGGCGGGAGCGGGGGAGGGCCGGTTTCGTCATTTCTCCACGTCACGTCCGCGGCGCCGGTCTTATCGGGGCGACGACGGATCCCACGGCGGAAAACTACGAATGACCCCTCGCCCCCGATTCGGGGACAATGGCCGGGTGAGCGACGTCGCCGACGTGATCCTGCGGGACGGGAGCACGCTCAGGCTCCGGCCACCGGTGCAGGAGGACTCGGACGCGATCTTCGCGTTCTTCCGCAACCTCTCCCGACAGAGCCTCTACCTCCGCTTCCACGGCTTTCCGTCGCTCGGCCCGAGCCTCGTCGAGCAGGTCGTCGACCCGGACTGGAAGGAGCGCGGCGCCCTGCTCGGGTCACTCGTCGAGGACGGAACCGAGCACGTCGTGGCGCTCGCGAGCTACGTGCGGCTGCGGGACGCGACCATGGCCGAGAGCGCGTTCGCGGTCGCCGACACGTACCAGCAGCGCGGAATCGGGACCCGGCTGGTCGAGCAGCTCGCGGGGCGAGCCGCGGCGCACGGCATCGAGCGGTTCGTGGCCGAGGTCGTCTCGGACAACCGCAGGATGCTCGGGGTCTTCGAGGCGCTCGGCTTCGAGCTGACGCGCGAGCGCGAGGGCGGCGAGGTGGAGATCACGTTCCCCATCGCGCGCACCGAGCGCTTCGAGGAGCGCGTCTCGGAGCGCGACCACGTCGCCGTGACCGCGTCCCTGCGCCCGTTCTTCGAGCCGGCGGGGGTCGCGGTGATCGGGGCCTCGCGGCGGCGCGGCACGATCGGCGGCGAGCTGTTCCGCAACATCATCAGGGCCGACTTCGCCGGCGCCGCCTACCCCGTGAACCGCGACGGCGCGTCGGTCGCCGGCGTCCGCGGCTACCGCTCCGTCGCCGACGTCCCCGACCCGGTCGACCTCGCCGTGATCTGCGTGCCCGCCACCGCGGTGCTCGACGCGGCCGAGCAAGCGCTGCGGGCAGGGGTCAGGGCGCTCGTCGTGATCTCCGCGGGCTTCGCCGAGACCGGCACGGAGGGTGTCGAGCGGCAGGAGCAGCTGCTGGCGCTCGTCCGCGCCCACGGCGCCCGTCTCGTCGGCCCCAACTGCCTCGGCATCGCCGTTCCCGGACGCGGGCTCGACGCGACGTTCGCATCGCGCTCGGCCGTCGCGGGGACGATCGGGTTCTCGTCGCAGAGCGGGGCGCTCGGGCTCGCGCTGCTCGAGGCGGCCGTGACCCGGGGCCTCGGGCTGTCCGCGTTCGTGTCGATCGGCAACAAGGCGGACGTCTCGACCAACGACCTGCTCGAGTGGTGGGAGGACGACGACGAGACCGAGGCGATCCTGCTCTACGTCGAGTCGTTCGGGAACCCGCGCAAGTTCGGGCGTATCGCGCGTCGCGTCGCCCGCCGGAAGCCCGTGCTCGCCCTGAAGAGCGGCACCTCCGCCACGGGGCAGCGCGCCGCGAGCTCGCACACGGCTGCGCTCGCGGGCTCGGAGGCGGCGGTCGACGCGCTCTTCCACCAGGCGGGCGTCATCCGCGCCGCGTCGCTCGAGGAGCTGATCGACGTCGCGGCACTCGTCGCCGGCCGTCCTCATCTGGACGGCCGCTCGGTGGCCGTGCTCACGAACGCCGGTGGGCTCGGGATCCTGTGCGCGGACGCCTGTGACGCGGCGGGCCTCGAGCTGCCGGCGCCCGGCGAGCCGACGGCCGCGGCGCTCCGCGAGCTCCTGCCCGCCGAGGCCAGCGTCGCGAACCCCGTCGACATGCTCGGGTCGGCGACGGCGCAGACGTACGCGGACGCCCTTCCGTTGCTCCTGGCCGACCCGCACGTGTCCGCGGTGGTCGTCCTCTTCGTGCCCGCGGTCAGCGCGACCGCGGACGAGGTCGCGGAGGCGGTCGCGGACGCGGCTCGGCGCGCGGCGTCCGACAAGCCCGTGCTCGCGGTGATCATGAGCTCGGAGGGGATTCCGGAGGCGCTCAGGGCCTCGCGGCACGTCGTCGCGTTCGCGTACCCGGAGTCCGCAGCGCGCGCGCTGGGACGCGTGGCCGACCGGGCGGAATGGCTGCGGCGCCCCCAGGGCGTGCTGCCGGCGCTCGACGCGATCGACCGCGCGGCCGCGGCAGCCGTCGTGGCGACGGCGCTCGCGCGCTCCGACGACGAGTGGCTCGATCCGGCGGCCACGCGCGAGCTCCTGCTCGCCTACGGCGTGCCGCTGGTGCCCGAGCGTGTCGCGGCCTCGGTCGACGACGCCGTCTCGGCCGCACGGGAGCTCGGCCTGCCCGCGGTCGTGAAGACCGCCGCGCCGGGAGCGCACAAGACGGAGACGGGGGGGATCGCGCTCGATCTCGCGAGCGACGAGGCGGTCGCCGTCGCCGCCGAGCGGATCGGCGCGCCGGTGCTCGTCCAGCCGATGCTCACCGGAGGCGCCGAGCTGCTCGCCGGGGTCGTCCAGGATCCGGTGTTCGGCCCGCTCGTCGCCTTCGGTCCCGGTGGTGTCTACGCCGAGCTCATCGGCGAGGCCGCGTTCCGGATCGCGCCCCTGACTGACATCGACGCCGAGGAGCTCGTCACGCGGGGCAAGGCCGGACGACTCGTCTCGGGCTTCCGCGGCGCGGCCGCGGCCGACCGGGAGGCGCTCGTCGAGCTCGTACAGCGCCTCGCGCGGCTCGGCGAGGACTTCCCGGCGGTGGCGGAGCTCGACCTGAACCCCGTGCTCGCGCTGCCCGACCGCTGCGTCGCCGTCGACGCCCGTGTGCGCGTGCGCGCGCCGGGCACCGTCGTCCGCGCGAAGTCCTGGTGACGCGCGCAGCGCGTCGGTAGTTCTCCACAGTCGGGACCGTGGCTTCGTCGCAGCACGCCGGCGAACGATTCCTGATGGCGGCGAGCGCATCGGCGGAGATGCTCCGGCCGTACATCGATAGTCCAATCGGGAGGAGGAGCGATGAACACCAGAAGGATTCTCGAATGGGGTGGCCTCGCAGCCAGCGTCGTCCTGATCGCGTTCGGCGCCGTGGCCATCTACATGGGTGTCGACGGCCGGAACACCGTCCGCGACAACCTGAAGCAGGAGCAGATCTACTTCGGAGACGCGACGGATCCGGCGGTCGCGAAGTACGCCGACCAGTGGGCCGGCGAGCAGCTCCTGACCGGCAACCAGGCGAGGGCGTTCGCGCAGGTCATGCGGACGCACGCGCTCGAGGCGAGCGGCGAGCTCACGTACGCGCAGATGGGCCGGTTCCAGGCTGCGTCGAATCCGAGCGACCCGAAGGGCACGAACGACGAGGCCGCGGCCGCGAAGGACGCGACCGGCTCGCCGATCGCGAACGGCGCCCGGAACACCTGGGTCACCGAGACCGCGCTGTCCACGGCGCTCAACGTGAGCTACATGGCAGAGCAGCTCGCGCTGTTCGGGATCGTGGTCGGTGTGGCGCTGCTGCTGACCGGCTTCGGCTTGATGATCCTGGCGCTGGCCGTCCTCGGCGGGCGCTTCCGGGAGGAGGCCGTGAAGCAGCCCGGGATCACGACGAAGGTGGCCCCAGTCGGCCACTGATCGCTCCGACCTCCCGGAGTGAGGGGCGAGGGCGGTGCCGGGAGGTGCCGCCCTCGCCGTCTGGTCCGAGGGCGGCGGGCCTGAGCGTTAGGCCGTCGCCTCGATCAGGCCGTTCTCGAGGGCGTAGCGCACCAGCTCCGCGCGGCTGGTGAGCCGGAGCTTCTGCATGATGTGCGCGCGGTGCGTCTCGGCCGTGCGCACCGAGATGTAGAGGAGCTTCGCGATCTCCTGGTTCGTGTGCCCGAGGGCCAGCAGCCGGAGGACCTCGCGCTCCCGCTCGGAGAGCGGATCGTCCTCGGCGCGACGGCGCTCCTCGGCGTCCGCTGCGATCAGCCGCGCACCCAGTGCGGGATGGACGTAGCGCTCTCCCGACGCCACCGCCCGCACCGCGCCAACCACCTCCGTGTCGGCAGCCTCCTTGAGCACGTACCCGGAGGCGCCGACCTCGAACGCCTCGCGCACGTACCGGGGGTCGTCCTGCATCGAGAGCATCAGCACCTTCACGCCGGGGACGGCCTGGAGGACGGCGGGAACACCCTCGATGCCCGACTTCCCCGGCATCACGACGTCCATCACGATGACGTCGGGCTTGCTCGCGAGCGCCTCGAACACGGCCCGGTCGGCCGAGGCGGCCTCGCCGACGACCTCGATGTCCGGCTCGGCGGAGAGCACGCGGCTCAGGCCGGAGCGGAGGATGGCGTGGTCGTCGACGATGACGACGCGGATGCTCACTCCGCGACGCCCTCGGCGTCCCGCACAGGCACCTCCGCCACGAGGGTCGTCCCGGCGCCCGGCGAGGACTCGACCGTCAACCTGCCGCCGACGAGCGCCACCCGCTCGCGCATGCCCGCGAAGCCGAGCGCGTCCCGCCGGGCGCTCGCCGGATCGAATCCGCGCCCGTCGTCCTCCACGACGACCACCGCTGTCATCCCCTTGTGCACGAGCGTGATGCTGACACGAGCCGCGGACGCGTGCTTGACGACGTTCGTCAGCGCCTCCTGGACGATGCGGTAGAGAGCCGTCTCGACGTCCGGCGCGAGTCGCTCCTCGCCGAGCCGCGCGACGACGTCGACGATCGGGCCGGCATGCTCGGAGACCGTCGCCGCGAGGCGCTCGACGGCGGGCACGAGGCCGAAGTCGTCGAGGGCGCTCGGCCGGAGCTCGACGGCGAGCCGCCTCACACTCTGCAGCGTGGTGACCACGAGCGTGCGCAGGTCCGCCGCGGCGGTCCGCGCCTCGTCCGTCTCGACCGCTTCCTCGAGCTGCCGGAGCCCGAGCAGGATCGACGCCAGCGCCTGTCCGGTCTCGTCGTGGAGCTCGCGTGCGAGCCGTGCGCGCTCGAGCTCCTGGGCCTCGACGACCCGGCGGAGCGAGTCACGGCTCACGCGCTCCGACAGATCGACGGCGATCGCGGCACGCGACACCAGCGACTCGGCGAGCCGCACGTCCTCCTCCACGAAGCGGGGGTCGGGGCCCAGCTTGTCGTGCGCAGCGACCACGCCGTACGGCCGGCCCTGCACGTGGAGCGGCAGGTAGATGGCTGAGGTGATCCCGAGCTCCCGCGCGACGCGCTGGTCGACCTCCGGGTCGTCGACCACCGCGTCGACCCGCTCGGTGCTCCCGCGCTCGAGCACCCGTCCGACCTTGGTGGAGCTCAGCTGCAGCTCGATGCCGACGAGGCGGTCGCCCCCCGCGGCTGCGGCCACGCGCAGCAGGCCGACGGCGTCCGGCACCGCGATCAGCACGATGCGGGCCCCGATCAGCTCGTGCATCCGCCGGGCGACGAGGTCGAGAAGGGGCCCGAGCTCGACCTCGGTGGCGAGCGCGCTCCCGATCTCGTTGAGGCTCTCGAGCTGCCGGAGCCAGCGGGTCGAGGACTCGTACAGCCGCGCGTTCTCGATCGCGACGGCCGCCTGCGCGGCGAGGAGCTGCGACAGATCCTCGTCCTCGGCGCTGAAGGGGGAGCCGCCGGCCTTCTCGGTCAGGTAGAGGTTGCCGTAGGCGACGCCCCGCAGCACGATGGGGACGCCGAGGAACGTCCGCATCGGCGGGTGGTTGCGCGGGAAGCCGACCGAGCGGGGGTCGTCGGCGATGTCGTGCAGGCGCAGCGGGGTCGCGTCGCGGATCAGCACCCCGAGGATCCCCCGGCCGCGCGGCAGGTCGCCGATCGCCGAGCGCGTCTCCTCGTCGACCCCCGTCGTGTAGAAGTGCTCGAGCCCGTGCCCCGTGCGGTCGATGACGCCGAGCGCGGCGTAGCGGGCTCCCGTCAGCTCCGCCGCGGCGACCACGATGCGCTCGAGCAGCGCCTCCAGCGAGAGCTCGGAGGAGAGGCTGATGCCCGCCTCGACGAGCACGCGCAGGCGGTCGACGTCCGCGGTTCCCCGCTCGGTGTCGCTGGTCGACCCGCCCACACGGCCGTTGTACCACCATTCGGAGCCGGGTCTCGTCCCGGGAGGGGCATGCCGCTTCGCTGCTACCCTTGCGGACGACCGCGATCGCGGCCGCGCGTGCTCTTCCTTCACGCCGAGCGGGGATCGCGGAGACGAGACGTAGAGAGGAGACCCATGGGCCTCACCAAGGAAGCGAAGCAGGAGCTGATCTCGAAGCACGGGAAGACCGACGAGGACACCGGCTCGACCGAGGTCCAGGTCGCGATGCTGAGCCGGCGCATCGAGGAGCTCACCGAGCATCTGCGGACGCACCCGAAGGACCACTACTCGAGGCGCGGCCTCCTGAAGCTCGTGGGCCGGCGGCGCCGGTTCCTCAACTACCTGCAGCGCAAGGACCTCGAGGGCTACAGGGCCCTCATCAAGGAGCTCGGTCTCCGCCGGTAGGGGACGAGCAGGACGGGACGGGAGGTGGACGTTTGATCGAGCTTCGCGCGGGCCGCGCGCAGCTGGCTCAAACCTCCACCTTCCGCCACATCGGAAGAGTGAAGACGGAGGACAGGGAATGAGCACGATGCAAGCCGGGCGACAGGCCACGGTTTCCGTCGAGGTGGGCGCGAGCGACTTGCGCTTCGAGACGGGCAAGCTCGCGAAGCAGGCGGACGGCGCGGTCGTCGTCCGCAGCGGGGACACGATGATCCTCGCGACGGCGGTGGGACGCCGCGACGCACGGGCCGACGCGGACTTCTTTCCGCTCACGGTCGACGTCGAGGAGCGCATGTACGCCGCAGGGAAGATCCCCGGCGGCTTCTTCAAGCGGGAGGGGCGCGCAACCGAGCGTGCGACGCTGACCGCGCGCATGATCGACCGCCCGATCCGGCCGCTGTGGCCGAAGGGGTTCAAGAACGAGGTGCAGGTGATCTGCACCGTGCTGTCGGCCGACCTCGTCGTGCCGCACGACATCCTCGCGATCAACGGGGCCTCGGCCGCGCTCGCGATCTCTCCGCTCCCGTTCCTCGGGCCGGTCGGCGCCGTGCGCGTCGCGCTGATCGACAGCCAGATGGTCGTCAACCCGACGTTCCAGCAGATGGAGGAGTCGGAGCTCGACCTCGTGCTGGTCGGCACGCGCGACGCGCTGACGATGATCGAGGCAGGGGGCGATCAGGTGCCGGAGGAGACGATGCTCGAGGCGTTCGCCCTCGCGCACTCGGAGATCATCCGGATCTGCGACGCGATCGACGAGCTCGCCCGCGAGGTCGGGAAGCCGAAGTGGATCGACGTCGACCTGAACGCCGAGCTCCAGGAGCGCTACGGAGACGCGATCGGCACGCGCATCGCGGAAGTCGGGCTGCGCGAGGCGGGTACGGTCGTCGAGGAGCTGCTCGCCGACGCGGCCCCCGCGATCACGATGGACTCGAGCGAGGACGACATCGTCCGCGAGGCGCAGGTGCGAAACGGGCTCCAGGCGCTGCTCGAGAGCAGGCGGCTCGCCTCGGTCGAGGGAGTCGTCCGGGAGCAGTTCGAGGACGACCTGAAGGCTCTGACCGACGCGGAGCAGGACTCCAAGGAGCTCAAGTCGCGCAAGCGCGAGATCCTCGTCGAGCGCATCCAGGAGGAGCTCCGCCTGCCGTTCCCCGTCGGGGAAGGGGAGGACGGCGTGAAGGACTCCGTCACCCGCGGATACGTCAAGAAGGCGGCGGATGCCGTCTACAAGGACCTCGTCAGGAAGAAGATCGCGATCGAGAAGCGGCGTCCCGACGGGCGTGGCACCGACGAGATCCGGCCGATCACGACCGAGGTCGACGTCGCGCCGCGGACGCACGGCTCCGCGCTGTTCACCCGCGGCCAGACCCAGATCCTCACGCTCTGCACGCTCGGCACCGCGAAGGAGCAGCAGCGGATCGACGACCTCTCGCTCGAGCAGGAGCGCCGCTACATGCACCACTACAACTTCCCGCCCTACTCGGTCGGGGAGACGGGCTTCATGCGCGGCCCGAAGCGGCGCGACATCGGGCACGGCGCGCTGGCGCAGCGCGCCCTCGAGCCGGTGATCCCGCCTGTCGAGGACTTCCCGTACACGATCCGGCTCGTCTCGGAGACGCTCGAGTCGAACGGCTCCTCCTCGATGGGCTCGGTGTGCGGCTCGACGATGTCGCTGATGCACGCCGGCGTGCCGATCGTCGCGCCCGTCTCGGGCATCGCGATGGGGCTCGTCAAGGAGGGCGACGACTACGTCATCCTCACCGACATCCAGGGCGCGGAGGACCACCTGGGCGACATGGACTTCAAGGTCGCCGGCACGGCCGAGGGCATCACCGCCCTCCAGATGGACATCAAGATCACCGGCGTCACGCAGGAGATCATGCGGACGGCGCTCCAGCAGGCGAAGCAGGCGCGGACGTTCATCCTCGACAAGATGCTCGAGACGATCTCCACGCCTCGCTCGGAGCTCGCCGGCCACGCGCCGCGGATCTCCTCGATCCGGATCAACCCCGACTTCATCGGGATGGTGATCGGCAAGGGCGGCGAGACGATCCGCTCGCTGGAGGGGGACTACGACGTCCAGATCGACATCGAGGAGGACGGCACGATCCTCGTCTACGCCACCGAGGGCACGAACGCAGACGCTGCGATCTCGGCCATCCAGGCGATGACCAAGGAGCCCGAGGTGGGGGACACCTACACGGGCCGTGTCGTGAAGACGACCGACTTCGGCGCGTTCGTCGAGCTGAAGAAGGGCACGGACGGCCTGCTGCACGTCTCGAACGTCGGCCCCGGCCGGGTCGCGCACATCGAGGACGTGCTCACCCGCGGCGACACCCTGGACGTGGTCGTCCAGGAGGTCGACAAGGAGCGGGGCCGCATCGGGCTGAAGCTCGTCGCGAAGCACGAGAACGGCGAGCTCGTCTCGCCGGAGGTGCTGGTCGAGCGCGCGAAGGACGCCCCGCCCCGCGAGCCCCGACCTCCGCGTGAGGACCGCGGCGGCCGCGGGCGCGGCGACCGAGGACGCCGCCGCGACTAGAGGTCTGGGTGCGGCCCGGCGTCGGCCGGGCCGCACCCGGATCTAGGATCGCGTCGTGAGCGACCCACGGATCACGACCCTGCCCGGAGGCGAGCGGGTCGTCACCGACCGGCTGCGCGGCGTCCGCTCGGTCGCGCTCGGGCTCTGGATCGGGACGGGCTCCCGCGACGAGCCGCGCACGCGCGCGGGCGTCTCCCACTTCATCGAGCACCTGCTCTTCAAGGGCTCGTCGCGCTACAGCGCGCAGGGTCTCGCGGAGCTGTTCGACACGATGGGCGGCGAGCTGAACGCGGCGACCTCCCGGGAGACCACGGTCGTCTACACCCGCGTCTCCGACGGACATCTCGCCCGTGCGCTCGACGCGATCACCGACATGGTCTTCGCACCGAGGTTCGACGACGTCGACTCCGAGCGCGAGGTCGTCCTGGAGGAGATCGCGATGGTGGACGACAACCCCCAGGACCTGGTCCACGACCTCGCGTCCGAGGCCGTCTTCGGCGCCCACCCGCTCGGGCGGCCGGTGATCGGCGATGCCGAGGTGATCGCCCGGGTCTCGCCGCGGGCACTGCGCGAGTGGCACGGACGCGCGTACGGCGGCCCGCGAACCGTGCTCGCCGCGGCCGGGAACGTCTCCCACGACACGCTCGTGGAGCTGTTCGCCGGCTACCGCCCCGCGGCGAACGGTGCGCGTCCCGCGCCGAGACGGACGCCCATGCGGCGCCTGCCCCGGCCCGGCTACCGGTTCCTGCGCCGCAAGACGGAGCAGTACCACGTCGTGCTCGCCGCGCCCGGGATCGCCCACGACGACGAGACGCGATACGCGGTCGCGCTCCTCGACGCGATCCTCGGCGGCTCCGCGTCGTCGCGGCTCTTCCAGGAGATCCGCGAGGCACGCGGGATGGCGTACAGCGTGTACACGTACGGCTCGCAGTACTCCGAGACCGGCCAGGTCGGGATCTACGTCGGGACGCGCGAGGACAACCTCGACGAGTGCCTCGAGGTGATCGCCACGGAGCTGGGCGACGTGGCGGCGGGGAACCTCAGGGAGGACGAGCTCGACCGCGCGAAGGAGAACCTCGAGGGACGGCTGCTCCTGTCGCTCGAGAGCACGTCGAACCGCATGAGCAGGCTCGGCAAGGCGCTCGTCACCGAGACGGAGGTCGTCTCGGCGGAGGAGACCCTGCGGCGGCTGCGCGCGGTCACCGAGGCGGACGTCGTGGACGCCGCACGCTCCCTGTTCGCGCCCTCACGTCTGTCCGCCGCAGGGATCGGCCCGAGGGAGAGCCGCTTCCGTCGGGCGGTCGCGCGGCTCAACCCGGCCCTGGCGGAGCGCCGTTGAGGGTCTGCCTCTTCGGAGCCAGCGGCAAGGTGGGCGCCGTCCTGGCTCCGGCCCTCGGCTCGGCCGGACACGTGGTCGTCGACGGCCGGGCCGACGGCCCGGCGGCGTGCGACGTCGCCGTCGACTTCACGCGACCCGACGCCGTGCTCGCGAACGCGACCACCTGCCTCGCTGCGGGTGTCCCCGTCGTCGTGGGGACGAGCGGCTTCGACGCCGACGCCCTCGACCGGATGGCGAGGGACGCCGGCCTCCCCTGCTTCCACGCACCGAACTTCGCGCTCGGCGCGGTGCTGATGATGCGCTTCGCGGAGGAGGCGGCACGGTCGTTCCCGAGAGCCGAGATCGTCGAGCTCCACGCGGAGACGAAGCTCGACGCGCCCTCGGGCACCGCGCAGGCGACCGCCGCCCGCATGGGGGGAGGCGTCGCGATCCACTCGGTCCGGCTGCCCGGCCTCGTCGCCCACCAGGAGGTGATCCTCGGCGGTCGGGGAGAGACGCTGACGATCCGGCACGACACCACCTCCCGCGCGGCGTTCGCGCCGGGTGTCCTGCGGGCGGTGGAGGCCGTGCGGACGCTGCCGCCCGGCCTGACGGTGGGCCTGGAGGCGCTTCTCTGAGGTTGTTCGCAAGCGGGATTCCGCGGGAGCGGAATCCCGCGCTCGGATCCCCGCCTGCGGCGGGGCACATCCCTGAAGGCGCCCGCTGGCGCGGTCGCAAATGCCGCCTCGTTCGCAAGCCGGATTCCGCAGACGCGGAACCCGACGCTCGGATCCCGCCTGCGGCGGGGACGAGCCCTAACGCGCGCGCAGGGCCGCGAGCAGCTCCTGGTGGCGGCGCTCGTCGTCGGAGACCTCCTCGTCGGCCGGTTTGCGGACGCGGGCCATGATCGCGTCCATCGGCCTGACGACGAAGAAGAAGACCGCGCCCGCGATCGCGACGAACTGGATCACGTCCGTGATGAACGCGCCATAGCGGAACACGGCGTCGTTGACGGTGAACGTCAGGTCGGTGAAGTCGGGCTTGCCGATGATCATCGCGACGACCGGCATCACGAGATTGTCGACGAGCGAGGTCACGACCGCCGCGAACGCGACGCCCATCACAAACGCCACCGCCAGCTCGACGATGTTGCCCCGCAGCAGGAAGTCCCTGAACTCCTTGAGCATCGCTGCCTCCTGTCCTCGGTGTGGTTCGGGCGCAATCCTTAGCGGGAAAAGCGGAGCCTCTACAATCGGCGAGGTGCTGGGCGAGATCCTGACCGCGATCGTGACCCCGTTCCGCGAGGACGGCTCGATCGACCTCGACGTGTTCTGCGGGCTCTGCGAGCACCTGCTGGACAACGGCTCCGACGGGCTCGTGGTCACCGGCACGACCGGAGAGGCGCCGACGCTCTCGGACGAGGAGCGGATGACACTGTACGAGGCCGCGGTGGAGACCGTGCGCGGTCGTGGCTCCGCCGGGACGGACGGAGAGCGCGCAACGGTGATCGCGGGGACCGGGACGTACGCCACCGCGCACTCGGTGCACCTCACCGAGCAGGCGCACGAGCTGGGCGTCGACGGGTTCCTCGTCGTGACGCCGTACTACAACAAGCCGCCCCAGCGTGGGATCGTCGCGCACGTCGAGGCGGTCGCGGCCGCCACCGACCGGCCGGTGATCTTCTACGACATCCCGAGTCGCGTCGTGGTCGACGCCGAGCCCGAGACCGTTGCGCGGCTCGCCGAGATCCCCAACGTGACTGCGGTGAAACAGGCGAAGCCCAGCCTCGACGCCGCCCGCCACGTCGTCGCGTGCGGGCTCGACCTCTACGCGGGTGACGACGACCTCATCCTTCCGTTCCTCGAGGTCGGCGGCGTCGGCGGCGTCTGCGTGCACACGCACGTCGTCGGTGCGCGGGTCAAGGCGATGGTCGCCCGCTACCGCGAGGGCGACGTGGACGGCGCCCGGGCGCTCGACGAGGAGCTCCGGCCCGCGATCGAGATCCTCCGTGTCCAGTCGAACCCGATCGCGATCAAGAAGGCACTGCAGCTCCTCGGCCACGAGGTCGGCGGCCTCCGGCTCCCGCTGGTCGAAGCCGACGCGGCCGAGACGGACGCGATCCGCGACTGCCTCGCGCGGCTGGGCCTGCTCGCGGCCGTCGCCTGACGGTCTCGGGCCTCCCCACGTCGGGCCGCCCGTAGACTCCGGCCGTGAGCACTCCACTCCGGATCATCCCGCTCGGCGGTCTCGGCGAGGTCGGCAAGAACATGACCGTCCTCGAGTACGGGGACGATCGCATCGCGATCGAGGCGGGCCTCGCGTTCCCGCGCGACGAGCACCTCGGGGTAGACCTCGTGCTGCCCGACGTCTCCTACCTCGAGGGTCGACCGCTCCGGGCGATCGTGGTGACCCACGGCCACGAGGACCACGTCGGCGGCCTGCCCTACGCGCTGCGGCGGATCGAGGTGGGCGAGGTGATCGGGACGCGGCTGACCCTCGCCCTCGTGAAGTCGAAGCTCGACGAGCACGGGCTCGGCGCCACAACGGTGCTGACCGAGGTCGAGCCGGGACAGCCGGTGCTCGAGCTCGGCCCGTTCAGGCTCGAGTTCGTCCGCATGGCGCACTCGATCCCCGACGCGATGGCGGTCGTGGTCGACACGCCCGCCGGGCGGATCCTCCACACCGGCGACTGGAAGCTCGACCACACGCCCGTCGACGGTCTGAAGACCGACGTGGGTGCGCTCGCGGAGCTCGGCACCCGCGGCATCGACCTCCTGCTCGGCGACTCGACGAACGCGGAGCGGCCGGGCATGACCGGCTCGGAGCGGCTCGTCGGCGAGGCGTTCCGCCAGCTGATCCCGCTGCGTACGGGGCGGATCGTGGTCGCGTCGTTCGCGTCGAACATCCACCGCGTGCAGCAGGCCGCCGAGGTCGCGATCGCGCACGGACGCAAGATCGCCGTGGTGGGCCGGTCGATGCGGAAGAACATGAACATCGCCCGCAACCTCGGCTACGTCGAGCTGCCGGACGAGTCGGTCGTCTCCCCGAAGGAGGCCATGGACCTGCCTCCCGGGGAGGTGCTGATCCTCTGCACCGGGAGCCAGGGGGAGCCGATGTCCGCCCTCACGCGGATCGCCTACGGCGACCATGCGAACGTCACGGTCGAGCGCGGCGACACCGTGATCATCTCCGCGAAGCCCGTGCCGGGGAACGAGCTCCGCGTGCACGACTCGATCAACCACCTCGCGCGGCTCGGCGCCGAGGTCCTCCACCAGGAGATCGCGCCTGTGCACGTCTCCGGCCATGCCTGCTCCGAGGAGCTGCGCACCCTGCTCTCGCTCGTGCGGCCCCGCGCGGTGATGCCGATCCACGGCGAATACCGGATGCTGGCGGCCCATGCTCAGCTGGCCCGCGAAGCGGGAGTGCCCGACGAGCGGATCGTGATCGCCGAGAATGGCTCCGTCGTCGAGCTCACGCCGGCCGGAGTCGGGCTGGTCGACCACATCGCCGCGGGTGTGACGTTCGTCGACGGGCTGGGCGTCGGGGACGTGGAGGACGTCGCGCTCCGCGACCGGCGCCGGCTCTCGGAGGACGGCGTGCTGATCGTCGTCGCGACGGTGTCGCTGGAGGACGGTGGCACCGTCTCGCCTCCCGAGCTGATCGCGCGCGGGGTGGGCGAGGACACCGGGCTGGTCGACGAGCTGCGGGAGGAGGCGGGCAGGATCGCGGCCGAGCTCTCGGCGAACGGGCTCGCCGAGATCAAGCTCGTCCAGGAGCACTTCCACGACGCGATCGGTCAGGCGATCTACGATCGCACGCGGCGCCGTCCGATGATCCTCCCGGTCGTGATCGAGGTATGACCGGCTGGGCGGACGTGATCGAGTCCCAGGCGGCCTCGCCCGCCTCTGCGCGCAGGCTGGTCAACCAGCTCCGGGCGTGCGAGGCGGCGGCGATCGCGTTCTGCAGGCTGCTCGAGCGGTGGGGGAGGGGCGACGCCGTCCCGTCGACGGCCGGCTCCCGCTCCGCTGCGCTGCGGCACGCCGCGGACCGGGTCGAGACGGCGCTGGCGGGTCTCGAGCGTCCGCTTTCCGCCTACCTGCTCGAGCTCGAGCCCGAGCGCGCCGAGGGTCGCTCCTGGTACGGCGGGCCCGGTGCCGGTGAGCTCGTCGAGTGGCGTCCCGTGCTCCAGCGCGCCGGTGTCGGTGCGTGCCCCGACCGGGTCGCGGCCGTCTACCTCGAGCTGGCCGTGCTCGTACGCGCCCTGCAGGGGCTCGACGACGCCGCGCGGATGGACGCCGCGCCAGACCGCTCGTCGCTCTGGGCGGGACTGTTCGACCTGCGCGACACGCTCTTCGCGGCGACGGTCGAAGACCTCCGGGCGCTCGCTGCCTGAGCGCTCACCTGAGGTGTCCGACGTCGTCGGACAACGCGGTGAGAGGATGGTGCGATGCGACCCAGGATCGTCGTCGTCGGGTCGGTGAACGTCGACCTCGTCGTGCGCGTCCCGACCCTGCCGCGGCCCGGCGAGACGGTCGGCGGCGGCTCGTTCGCCCGCGTGCCCGGCGGCAAGGGCGCGAATCAGGCGGTCGCGTGCGCCCGCCTCGGCGCGGACGTCAGCCTGATCGCGGCGGTCGGCCGCGACGCGAGCGCCGGGGAGGCGCTGGCGGGTCTCGAAGAGGCCGGGGTGACGCTGCTCCTCGAGGAGCGCGACGAGCACACCGGGGTCGCGCTGATCCAGGTCGACCGTGCCGGCGAGACCACGATCTCCGTCGCACCCGGTGCGAACGCGGCACTCGGCCCGGTCGCGCTGCCCGACCACGATGCAGTCCTCTGCCAGCTCGAGGTCCCGGACGCCGCGGTGCTCTCGGCCTGGGAGGCGACGACGGGCACGTTCTGCTTGAACGCCGCGCCCGCCCGGGCGATCGCGATCGACCCGGACCTGACGGTCGTCAACCGTCACGAGCTCGAGAGCCTCGCCCGGCGCGACGGCCTCGTCGCCCTCACGCTGGGCGCCGAGGGGGCGGTGCTGCTCGACGAGGGCCGCGAGATCGCCCGCGCCACGCCCCCGCCGGTCGACGCCGTGGACGGGACGGCCGCCGGTGACGCGTTCACCGCCTGTCTGCTCGTATCCCTGCTCGAGGGGCGAGCCGAGGACGAGGCGCTCGCGCGGGCCTGCGCCGCCGGCGCGCTCGCCGCCTCCCGCTTCGGGGCCCAGCCGTCGCTGCCGACGGCGCGCGAGGTCGACGAGGCTCTCTCGGCGTAAGGACGACGGGCGGGGCCGCTCAGACGAGCTTGTGTTGAATCAACACGAGCGTCCCGGACGGCCGTTCCGTCGCCGCGATGGATAATCCCGCGATGCCGACGCCGATCGTGCTCGACTGCGACCCCGGTCACGACGACGCGATCGCGCTCCTGCTCGCGCTGGGCAGCCCCGAGCTCGACATCCTGGGCGTCACGACGACGTACGGGAACCAGACGGTCGAGAAGACGACGGCGAACGCGCTCCGGGTGCTCGAGGTGGCGGGCCGCGCCGACGTCCCGGTGGCGAGGGGGGCCGCGGCGCCGCTCGAGCGGCCGCTCGTCGTCGCGGCGCACGTCCACGGCGAGAGCGGCCTCGACGGTCCGATCCTGCCCCCGCCCAGCATTTCGCCTGTCGCCGCGGACGCCGTGGAATGGCTTGCGGCGACGATCGGTGCGTCCGCAGAGCCCGTCACGCTCGTCCCGACAGGCCCGCTCACCAACGTCGCGCGCTACCTCGAGGCGCACGGGACGGCAGGCATCCGCCGGATCGTGCTGATGGGCGGTGCGATCGCAGAGGGCAACATGACGCCCGCGGCCGAGTTCAACGTCTGGGCCGACCCGGAGGCCGCCCAGATCGTGTTCGACGGAGGGCTCGACGTGACGATGATCGGGCTGGACGTCACGCATCGCGCGATCACGAACCGCGACGTCGAGCGACGCCTCCGAGAGGCGGGCTCGGTGGGCACGTTCGTCGCCGAGCTCGTCGACTTCTTCAACGTCTTCCACCGCGAGACGTACGGCTGGGACGGGTCGCCGATCCACGACGCGGTCGCGGTCGCGCACCTCCTTCGCCCCGGGCTCGTCGAGACGAAGTACCGCAACGTGGAGGTCGAGCGCGTCTCGGAGCTGTGCCGCGGCCGGACGGTCGTCGACCTCTGGCGCCGAACGGGGCGGCCGGCGAACGCCCACGTCGGCGTCGAGCTCGACCCCGACGCGTTCTTCGACCTGCTCCTCGAGCGGATCGGGAGGCTGGGCTGAGCTGCGACGCAAGTTACAACTTGTAACTTGCAACGCGTGGCCGACGTGACGATGTTCGTGGAGGTGCCGTCCGGGTCGCGGAACAAGTACGAGGTCGACGCGGAGACCGGCGAGCTCGTGCTCGACCGGCGCCTCTTCACCTCGATGACCTACCCGGCCGACTACGGCTTCGTCGAGGGAACGCTCGGCGAGGACGGCGACCCGCTCGACGCGCTCTGCCTCGTCAGCGAGCCCACGTTCCCGGGCTGCCGGATCCGCGCCCGGGTCGTGGGCGTCTTCCGGATGACGGACGCGAAGGGGCCCGACGAGAAGATCCTCTGCGTGCCGCTGCGCGACCCGTCGTGGCTGCGGGTGCACGATGTGCACGACGTCACGCCCGAGCTACGGAACGAGATCGAGCACTTCTTCCAGGTCTACAAGGACCTCGAGGGCGAGAAGGTCGAGACGCGGGGCTTCGGCAACCGCAGCGAGGCCGAGGCGCTCGTCGACGAGGCGCGCGCACGGCTCCGCTGAGCCATTCGCCGGCGGGCTTCGCGCCTACGGACCTCGAGCTCGTCGACCGGACGCTATGACGCTGGGGCTCGTCCGCCGGCATCGTCCTTGCGCAGCTGGCCGGTCATCCAGTCGACGCTCGCAGCGATCGCGCGTCTGGACGCGTCGGTGTCGTCGATCGTCTCGAATCCGTGCTCGGCGTCCGCCACCTCGAGCACGTCGACAGCCGGCTTGGCGCTGGTCGACGCGTGCAGAAACGCAGCCTGGGTCTCGGCGATCCAATCGCGTTCGCGCTCGACGCGGACGAGCAGCATCGGGACGGCGATGGTTCGGCGTCGGGCCACGGCCACCGGCGTCGGTACCGGGGACGCACCCTCCTCGCCGGCGTCCAGCAGCGCGTAGGTGGCGGCGACCGCGCGCAGCCACGAGGGCTGCGCGGAGAGCACGTCGCCGAGAAGCACTCCGCCGGCCGAGAACGCCCAGACGGCGATCCGCTCCGGGTCGACGCGCGGGTGCCGCCGCACGTCGCCGATGCAGCGCCGCACGTCGTCGATCGCGCGATCGAGGCTCGTCGGGTCACGGAAACGGTGCTCCAGCATCGCGGCCACCACGCCCGACGAGGCCAGCAGCGACCCGTACCCCACATACGCGGGCCATTCGCGCGGCCCGACCGAGCGGTCGGCTGGGATCGGCCCGCCGTGCACGAGCACGACTGCGCCGGCCCGGTCGCCCCCGGTCGGCAGGTAGTAGTCGACACCGTCCAGCGTCTCGGTGACCACGTGGTCGTGGGGCAGGACGAACGGTCGCAGGAACGGCGGGAGCTGGGCTTCGTGGGTCATGGTGGCTTGCGACCTCCGCCGCGCGCCATGTGACGGTATCCGCCCGCCCGGATCGCCGGGGTGAATCGCAGGAGACGCGACGGACATGCAGAAGCAGCAAGCCCATGGCCACGAGGAAGAAGCGACCGGCCCGGCCGCGGAAGCCGCGGTCGCCGGCGCGCGTGCGCAAGCGCGCGAAGAAGACCCGCGGACACCATCACCCGGAGCTCTGGGGGCTCGGCCTCGTCGCGGCCGGGCTCGTGCTCGTGACCGTCCTCTGGCTCGGCTGGGACGGCGGGCCCGTGGGCTCCCGCGTGGCCGACTGGCTCGACGCGGGGCTCGGCGCCGCGGCACCGCTCGTCCCGGTCGCGTTTCTCGGAATCGGCGGCCTCATGCTCGTCCGGAGCGCCCTCGTCGACCTCCGCCCGTTCAGGACGGGGCTCGCGGTCGGCGTGCTCGGGCTCATGGTCGCGCTCGGTGACGAGCACGGCGGCCGCGTCGGCTCCGCGCTCGGCGGAGGGCTCGCACGCATCGTTGGCGACGCGGGGGCGCTGATCGTCGGCTGCGCGCTCGTGCTCGCAGGGACGCTGCTCGTAACGGGCGCCTCGGCGGGTGCGCTGCTGCGCCGGTCGGGCACGGTCGTCCGCCGCGCGGGCAGCGTCGCGCGCCGCTCGCTCGAGAGCCTCGAGTGGGCGGACTGGGGCGATGCCGACACGGCCTCCGGCTCCGAACGGGCGGCGCCGCTGCCCGCGTCGGTGGGGCGCGAGGCTCCGGTCGACGGGGTCGAGGCGTTCCCGGACGTGGTCGCGCCGGGCCCACTCTCCGCCGAGCCGCCTCAGCTGCTCCCGCCCGAGCCGGAGGCGACCACGGGGGAGGACGAGCTCGTGTTCGACACGTCGGCCGGCGGAGCCGAGTATCGGCTCCCCGATCGTGCTGCGCTGCGGGCGAGCCCGCCGGCGCGCGGAGACGCGGCGGACGTGAGCGAGCGGACGGCACGGCTGCTCGTGGAGACGCTTGCGAACTTCGGCGTCGAGGCGACGATCGTCGGGACGATCGCGGGCCCGCGGGTCGTGCGCTACGAGCTCCAGCTCGCACCCGGGACGAAAGTCTCCAAGGTGGCGGGGCTCAAGGACGACCTGTCCTACGCGCTGGCCACGACCGAGATCCGGATCCTCGCGCCGATCCCCGGCAAGCAGGCGGTGGGCGTGGAGGTGCCGAACCTCGCGCCGCGGATGGTCACCCTCGGGGACATCTTCGACGACCTCCCCGGCTCGGCCAGCCCGCTCTCGGTCTGGCTCGGGAAGGACATCTCCGGGAACGCCGTCTGGACCGATCTCGCGCGTATGCCGCACCTCTTGATCGCCGGCACGACCGGGTCGGGGAAGTCGGGCTGCATCAACACGCTGCTGACCTCGATCCTCCTGCGGGCGACGCCCGACGACGTGCGGATGATCCTGATCGACCCGAAGCGCATCGAGCTGAACTTCTACGAGTCGATCCCGCACCTGCTGACGCCGGTCGTCTCGAGCCCGAAGGAGGCCTCCGCGGTGCTCCACAACGTCGTCGCCGAGATGGAGCGGCGGTACGAGCGCCTCTCGCTCGTGCGCGCCCGCAACCTGCCCGAGGCCAACCGCGCCTTCCGGGCGCGAGGCGAGGATGCGCTCCCGTACCTGCTCGTCGTGATCGACGAGCTGGCCGACCTGATGATGGTCTCGCCGCAGGCGGTCGAGGACGCGATCATCCGGCTCGCGCAGAAGTCGCGCGCGGTCGGCATCCACCTCGTGCTCGCCACGCAGCGCCCGTCGGTCGACGTGATCACGGGGATGATCAAGGCGAACGTGCCGAGCCGGATCGCGTTCGCGGTCTCCAGCCAGACCGACTCGCGGGTGATCCTCGACGGCTCCGGGGCGGAGAGCCTGCTCGGCCAGGGCGACATGCTGTTCAAGCCGCTCGGCACGTCACGCCTGCAACGGGTGCAGGGCGCCTTCGTGACCGAGGAGGAGATCGCGCTGATCGTCGAGCAGTGCCGGGCGCAACGCGGGCAGGAGCTGGACGAGACGCTGCTCGAGGTGCCCGAGGGCGCGTTCGAGGACGACGGCGGCGGGGAGGGCGAGTTCGACCCGGACGAGGACCCGCTGCTCGACCGGGCGATCGAGATCGTCGTCCAGACCCAGACGGCCTCGGTGTCGCTTCTCCAGCGCCGCCTGCGGGTCGGGTACACCCGCGCCGGGCGGCTCGTCGACATGCTCGAGCGGCGGGGGATCGTGAGCCCGTACGAGGGCTCGAAGCCGCGCAGGGTGCTCGTCGAGGAGCACCAGCTGGCGACGCTGATCGCCCCCCGGGCGTAGGGCAGCTCGGCAAAGCCCTAACAACTTCCGGCAGCGCGACCGTTTACGATTCCGCCGTTGCCGCCGGGGTCCAACTTCGTGTTGAATCCCGCGTCACAGTGCGGGAGCCCCGTCAATCAGCACCACCAAGGAGGGAATGTGGCGATTCGCAAATGGACGGTCGTGGCGTCGCTCGCGCTCTGCGCGGCGCTCGCGCTGACCGTCGCCTCGGTCGGCTCGGCCCAGCCGGCGCAGGCGCACCAGGCGCAGGCGATGTCCGGCATCAAGGTCGCGCTCGTGACCGACATCGGCGGCCTGAACGACAAGAGCTTCAATGCTCTTGCGTACAAGGGTCTGAAGAACGCCGAGAAGAAGCTTCACATCGACGGCCGCGTCTTCATCTCGAAGAGCTCCGCCGACTACATCCCGAACCTCTCGACCGGGGCGCGCAGCTATGACCTCGTGATCGGCGTCGGCTTCCTGATGGCCGACCAGCTGGCCGCGGTCGCGAAGCGGTTCCCGGATACGAAGTTCGCCATCGTCGACTACCCGGCGGCCGCCCTCAAGGGCGCGCCCAAGAACGCCCGCGGCATCCTCTTCGCCGAGCAGGAGGCGGGCTGCCTCGCGGGTGTCGCTGCGACGACGGTCTCGAAGACGAAGGTGATCAGCTCGGTCGGCGGCCAGAAGATCCCGCCGGTCGACGCGTACATCGCCGGCTACCAGTACTGCGCGAAGAAGCTCAACAAGAAGGTCAAGACCCTCAACGGGTACTCGCAGGACTTCGTCGCACAGGACAAGTGCAAGGAGATCGCGCTGAACCAGATCGGCGAGGACTCCGACGTGGTGTTCCAGGTGGCCGGTGGGTGCGGCCTCGGTGCGCTGCAGGCGGCGAAGGACAACAAGGACTGGGGCATCGGCGTCGACGCCGACCAGGGCTACCTCGGCAAGCACATCCTGACGAGCGCCCAGAAGAAGGTCGACGTGGGCGTCTTCACCACGATCGCCCTCGCGGGCGGCAACAAGTGGAAGGGCGGGGTCGACGGCCTCTTCAACGCGAAGAACAACGGCGTCGGCTTCGGCAAGGTGAGCAAGGCGGCACCGCACCGCGTCGCGCTCATCAACCTGCTGGGCAAGTGGAAGAAGATGCTCGCGTCCGGCAAGGTCAAGCCTCCGCGCACGGTCAAGGGCTAACGGCCCGACCAGCACGGTGATTCGCCGGTGGGCGGGCTCTCGAGCCCGCCCACCGCGTTTCCACGACGACGGCGCGGGGTATCCCAATCCCAATGGCCCGCCGCCTGCCGCAGCTCGCCGCAATCGCGCTCCTTGCGCTGCTCGCAGCCTCCTGCGGCGGCGGGGGGAGCGGCGAGGCCGGCGGAGGGGAGAGCTCCGCCGTCCGCGTGGCGCTCGTCACGGACATCGGCGGCCTGAACGACCGCGGCTTCAACGCGCTCGCCAACAAGGGTCTCGAGCGGGCGCAGGACCAGCTCGGAATCGAGGGCCGTGTCTTCATCTCGCACTCGGCCAGCGACTACGTGCCGAACCTCTCACAGGCGGCGCGCGGGGGCTACGACCTCGTCGTCGGCGTCGGCTTCCTGATGGGCGACGCGCTCGCGAGCGTCGCGCAGCAGTTCCCGGACACGAAGTTCGCGATCGTCGACTACCCGTGGTCCGCACTCGGCGGCAAGCCGCAGAACGCCCGTGGCCTCGTCTTCGCCGAGCAGGAGGCGGGCTACCTCGTGGGCGTCGCCGCCGCGACCGTCGCCAAGGGCGGGACGGTGAGCGCCATCGGCGGGCAGGCGGTCCCCGCCGTGGTGGCGTTCCTGGCCGGGTACCGCGCCGGGGCGAAGGCGACGGATTCCTCGGTGAAGGTCCTGCAGGGCTACTCCCAGGACTTCGTCGACCAGGCGAAGTGCACCGAGCTGGCGCTGAACCAGATCGCGCGGGGCTCCAAGGTCGTGTTCGCCGCGGCCGGCGGCTGCGGGCTGGGAGCCCTCCAGGCAGCGAAGGAGCGTGGCATCTGGGGCATCGGCGTCGACAACGACCAGTCGTTCCTCGGCCCGCACATCCTCACGAGCGCGACGAAGAAGGTCGACGTGGCGGTCTTCGACGCGATCGGCACGGTGCAGAAGGGGACGTTCGAGGGTGGCGGCGACGCACTGTACGACGTCGCGAACGGCGGCGTGGGCTACGGCAAGGTGAGCCCCGACGCGCCGAACCGCGCCGCGCTGCTCGCGAAGCTGGAGGACGTCTCGCAGCAGATCGCCGGCGGGGACGTCGAGATCCCCCGCAGCTGACGCCTCCAGGCTTGCCGGGCCGGCTCCATCGTCGCCGCCGCGCGGCTTAGAATCCCGCGGATGCCGGAGCGCGCCCAGGTCCTCGAGATGCGGCACGTCACGAAGCGCTTCCCCGGGATCGTGGCGAACGACGACATCGGGTTCGACCTCCTGGAGGGCGAGGTGCACGCGCTGCTCGGCGAGAACGGCGCGGGCAAGTCCACGCTCATGAACATCCTCTACGGGCTCTACCACCCGGACGAGGGCGAGATCCTGATCCGCGGCAAGCCGGTACGCCTCGGCTCGCCGAACGCCGCGATCGACGCCGGGGTGGGCATGGTCCACCAGCACTTCATGCTGATCCCGGTGATGACCGTCACCGAGAACATCGTGCTCGCGCAGGAGCCGACCACGGCCGGCATCGTGCTCGACAGGCGCGAGGCCGAGCGCCGGGTCCAGGAGCTCTCCGATCGGTACGGGCTCGCCGTCGACCCGCATGCCCGGATCGAGGAGATCTCGGTCGGCCAGCAGCAGCGCGTCGAGATCCTGAAGGCGCTCTACCGCGAGGCCGACATCCTCGTGCTCGACGAGCCGACCGCGGTGCTGACTCCGCAGGAAGCGAACGAGCTGTTCCAGGTGATCAGGAGCCTCACCCAGCGCGGGAAGTCGATCGTGTTCATCTCGCACAAGCTGAACGAGGTGCTCGCGGTCGCGGACCGGATCACGGTGCTCCGGCGCGGGAAGCTCGTGGAGACGCTGCCCGCCGCGGGCGCGACCGAAGAGAGCCTCGCCCGGCTGATGGTCGGCAGGGAGGTGCTGCTGCGCGTCGCCAAGACACCGGCGCATCCCGGCGAGCCGCTGGTGGAGGTCGAGGATCTGCACGTCGTGGACGACCGCGGGATCGAGAAGGTCCGCGGGATGTCGTTCGAGGTGCATGCGGGCGAGATCGTCGCGATCGCCGGGATCGACGGGAACGGTCAGACCGAGCTGATCGACGCCATGACGGGGCTCCACCCGGTCGCCTCCGGCACGGTCCGCGTGGGTGGGGAGAACGTCACCGGAGCCTCCGCTCGCGGGCACCTGGAGGCCGGTCTCGGCCACATCCCCCAGGACCGGCAGCGGCGAGGGCTCGTGCTCGAGTACTCGATCGCGGAGAACGTCGCGCTACACGACTTCCGCTCACGGCCGGCGTCCCGCTTCGGCTGGCTGTTCCCGCGTCGCCTCGTCGAGCGGGCGCGGGGGCTGATCCGCGAGTTCGACGTCCGCGGCGGGGGGCCGACGACCCGTGCCGGCGGGCTGTCGGGGGGAAACCAGCAGAAGGTCGTGCTCGCCCGCGAGATCGACCGGGACCCGAAGGTCCTGATCGCCGCGCAGCCGACCCGCGGGCTCGACGTCGGCGCGATCGAGTTCGTCCACCGCCGGCTGATCGAGGAGCGCGACGAGGGCCGCGCGATCCTCCTGGTCTCGCTCGAGCTCGACGAGGTGCTCTCGCTCTCCGACCGCGTGCTCGTGATGTACGAGGGCGAGGTCGCGGGCGAGTTCCCGCCGACGGCGACCGAGGAAGAGCTCGGCATCGCGATGACCGGGGGTCGCCGCGGCGGGGTCGCCGCGTGACACGGGCGTCGGCCGGGCGGGGACGCGGATGAGCGTCACGCCCCCGGGCGGCGTTCCGCCCGCCCAGCCGTACGGGCAGCCGGATCAGGTTCCGCCGGAGCCGGACGAGAGCTTCGGGCAGCGCCTGGCGATCGCGCAGCGGGCCGGCGGCGTCGTCGCGCCACTGCTCACGGTCCTGATCGCATTCGTGATGGGCGGGCTGGTCGTGCTCGTCACGACGGGCAAGAACCCGATCAAGACGTACCAGGCGATCTTCGAGGGCGCGGGGCTCAACTGGTTCTTCCAGCTCCCGTGGGACTTCGACTCGATCGCCGCCTTCAACCTCCAGCAGACGCTGATCCAGACCACGACGTTCATCCTGGTCGGGCTCGCGGTCGCGTTCGCGTTCCGCTGCGGCCTGTTCAACATCGGCGGCCAGGGCCAGTACCTCGCGGGGGCGATCCTCGCCGTGTGGATCGGCTCGTCCTTCCAGGGCCTGAACCCGTACCTCCACGTGGGGCTGGCGATGGTGATCGGCACGCTGGCCGGCGCGCTGATCGCGGGCATCGCCGGCTTCCTCAAGGCGACCGTCGGGGCGCACGAGGTGATCTCGACGATCATGCTCAACTGGATCGTCCTCTGGGTCGGGGTCTATTTCTTCGGGCTCGGGGGGCCGCTCCAGAACGACACACAGCAGTCCGTGCCGGTCTCGAACGACATCGCCGAGGGCGCGAAGCTGCACGTCTTCTGGGGTGACCCGCTGCTCCAGGGCCTCCACATCGGGATCTTCTTCGCGCTCGGCGCGCTCGTCGTGTACTCGCTGATCCTCAACCGCACGACGCTCGGGTACAGCGTGAAGGCCGTCGGGTTCAACCCGGAGGCGGCACGCTACGGCGGGATCAGCGTCGCGCGGAACTACTTCCTCGCGATGGCGATCTCGGGCGCGTTCGCCGGGCTCGCAGGCGCGATCGACATCCTCGGCTGGCAGTTCCGGCTCTCGACGGGCGACGTGCAGACCTCGGTGGTCGGCTTCACGGGCATCGCGGTCGCGCTCCTCGGGCGCAACACCGCAATCGGGACCGGCCTTGCCGCCCTGCTGTTCGGCGCGCTCTTCACGGGCACCTCGACGCGGAACCTCGACCCGGACGTGTTCCAGCCGGAGCTCGCCTCGAACCTCACGCTTCTGATCCAGGGCCTCGTCGTGCTGTTCGTCGGGGTCGACGTCCTCGTGCTCTGGGTGCTCGGGCGCTTCCGCAGGAGGCCGGCCGCCGCATGACGAGCCTCGCGGTCGCTGGCCGCCGGATCCAGAACCCGCTGCGGGCGCTCGCCTGGGCCGGGATCGTGCTCGGGCTCCTCGCGGCGTTCGTCGCGCTCCCGCCGATCACCGCCCGATCCTGGGTCTGGAGCCTCCTGATCGGCCTCCTCGCCGCGCTCGCGGGGGTGTGGGCGATCACGCGGGGCGAGCGACGGTTCGGCTGGTACGCGATCGTGGCCGCGGTGCTCGGCTTCGGGCTCGCGTACCTCGCCACGCGCTCCGAGGTCGGGAAGCTCGAGACCGTCGTCGTCTGGTCGGCGCTCTTCGCGGCGATGCTCCGCTACGCGACACCCCTGATCTTCGCCGCGCTCGGCGGGATGTTCTCCGAGCGCTCCGGGGTCGTGAACGTCGGTCTCGAGGGGATGATGCTGATGGGCGCCTTCTTCGGGATCATGGCGGCGGACAAGCTCGACTCGTGGCTGCTCGGCCTGCTCGTGGGGGTCGCCTCCGGCGGGGCAGCGGCGCTCCTCCACGCGATCTGGGCAGTCCACCTCCGCGTCGACCAGATCATCAGCGGCTTCGCGATCAACTTCCTCGCGCTCGGCCTGACCGGCTACCTCTTCATCGACGTCTACGGCCAGGAGGGGACGCCGACCGACATCCCGAGCATCCCCAACGTCCGGCTCTCGTTCCTCGACGGCGTGCCGTTCCTCGGGGACATCTTCGGGAACCTCAACCTCATGATCTGGATCGCACTGATCCTGGTCCCCACCTCCTGGTTCGTGCTCTTCAAGACGCCGCTCGGGCTCAGGATCCGCGCGGTCGGCGAGCATCCGCGCGCCGCGGACACGGTCGGGATCGACGTCTACCGGATCCGGTACGGCGCAGTGATCGCCTCGGGGATGCTCGCCGCGGCCGGCGGGGCGTTCCTCTCGATCGGATTCGTGAACTCTTTCAACGAGAACATGACGGCGGGTCGCGGGTTCATCGCGCTCGCCGCGGTGATCTTCGGCAACTGGCGACCGTTCGGCGCGGCCGCCGCCTGCTTCCTGTTCGGCTTCTCGAGCGCGCTCGCGCAGCGTCTGCCCGAGTACTCGGAGTCTGCCGCGGTCCTCTTCCAGGCGCTGCCGTACGTCCTCACGCTCATCGCGGTCGCGGGGGTGATCGGACGGTCGATCCCACCGGCGGCCGACGGCCGGCCCTACCAGAAGCAGTAGTGGCGGCGTCCGGGGCGACGCGTTCCTCGGGGAACGGCCGGGCGGCTGCGGCCGTCGGCGCCGGCCTCCTGTCCGCGGCGACCCTGCCCGTGGCGATCCTCGCGACGCGGTACTCGGCGTCGTACGAGCTGCTGCACGCCGGGTTCGCGATTCCCGTCGCGGTCGCGCTCGGAGCCCTCGCCATCTGGCTGGGCCGCACCGCGCTGCGCCACGACGACGCACGACTCGGGCGGGCCGGCGGACGCCGGACGGCACGTCTGGGGCGCGCGCTCGGCGTGCTCGGGATCGCGCTCGCCGCGACCGCGCTCGTCGCGCTGTGCGTCTACGGGCTGCTGACGTACCTCGGCGAGCGGTAGCGATCGCCCGCTCCGGATCGCGTCTAGACTGGCCCCTCCATGTTCAACATCGGCTCGAGCCTCCACGAGGCGCGGACGCGCCAGAACCTCGACTTCGACGAGATGGAGCAGCGCACGAAGGTGCGCGCGAAGTACCTCCGCCTCCTCGAGGAGGAGCGCTTCGACCAGCTTCCGGGGCACGCGTACACGAAGGGGTTTCTCCAGGCCTACGCCAGCGCGCTCGGCCTGGACGGCCGCCTGTACGTCGAGGAGTACAACTCCCGCTACGTCACGGGCGAGGACGACGCCTCGCCCCGGCTCCCCCGGGGGCCCGCGCGGTCGCCGCGGCGGCGCCGCGACCGGCGGGAGACGCGTACGGTCGCCATCGCGCTGGCCGCGATCCTGCTCGTCACCGCCTTCGTGATCGCCGCGTGGCGCTTCGGCGGCCACGACACGCCGCAGGTCGAGGGCGTGCCGCCGGCGCGTGCGGCGACGTCCACCCGTTCGGCGCAGCAGCGCGTCACGGTGACCGTTACCGCGCTGCGGCCGTCGTTCATGGAGGTTCGCGCGATGGCCGAGGACGGCACTCCGCTCTACACCGGAACGCTCGAGAAGGGCCAGATGCAGCGCTTCACGAAGAAGGGGCTGTTCCTCTCCGTCGCGCGACCGCGGAACGTGGTCGTGAAGGTCGACGGGCGGCGGATCCCGCTCGGCCCGAGCGGGCGACTGACCGTCTCCGGGGCCACCGTCACCGGGTGAGCCGCCCGCGCGCGGCGATCGTCGTCACGGGCAGCGAGCTCGTGCGCGGGGAGCGCACGGACCGCAACGGCCCGTTCTACGCCCACGAGGCGCTCTCGCTCGGACTGGTGCCCGACCGGATCCTGATCGTCGGCGACGACCCTGCAGACCTCGAGGGGGCCCTGCGCTCGGCGAGCGAGGCGGACGTCTGCCTGGTCTCGGGTGGGCTGGGGCCGACCCACGACGACCGGACGGTCGAGCTCGTGGCGCGTGTCGCCGGTGCCGCCCTCCGCGTCGATCACGGGCTCGAGGAGGAGATCGGGCGCATCTCGCGGACCGTCGCGGAGCGACTCGGGCGGCCCTACGCGGACTTCGCGCCCGGCGTGACCAAGCAGGCGACGGTGCCCGAGGGCGCGGAGGTGATCGGGATCGCCGGCACGGCACCGGGGCTGGTCCTCCGCGGCGGCGACTGCGTCTTCGTCGTGCTTCCAGGACCGCCGGGCGAGCTCCGCCGGCTCTGGCCGTCGGCGGTGGCGAGCGAGGCCCTCGGCTCGGTCCTCCGGCACGCCGTGCCGCCGGGCCGGCATGTGTTGCGGTTCTTCGGCGCGAGCGAGTCCGCGGTCGCGCGCGCGCTCGCGGAGGCGGGCGGCGACGGCGACGGCGTCGAGGCGACGATCTGCGCGCGCGACTTCGAGATCCACGTCGACCTCGTCGTCGAGGCCGGGGCGGAGGACCGGGCGAAGGCGCTTGGCGACGCGTTGCGCGCCCCTCTCGCCCGGTACCTCTTCGCCGAGGACGAGCGACCGATCGCGGAGATCGTGCTCGACCTCTGCCGCGCCCGAGGGCTACGGCTCGGTACCGCGGAGTCGTGCACGGGCGGGCTCGTCGCCGCCCGCCTCTCGGACGTCCCGGGCGCAAGCGACGTTCTCGCCGGAGGCGTGGTCGCCTACGCGAACGACGTCAAGACGTCCGAGCTCGACGTGCCCGCCCAGCTGATCGCGGAGCACGGCGCGGTGTCGGCGGAGGTCGCCGCGGCGATGGCGGCGGGCGTTCGGGCACGCCTGCGGGTCGACGTCGGGATCGCGGTCACCGGCGTCGCGGGCCCGGGTGGGGGGACCGACGAGAAGCCTGTCGGGCTCGTCCACTACCACGTCAGCACGCCCGAGGCCGAGGAGGGTCGCGAGCTCTCCCTCCCGAGCGACCGGGCGACGATCCGCTCGCGCGCCACCGTCGCCTCGCTCCACCTCGCACGGCGAGTCCTGACACGGAGTCGGCACGAAGACGGATGACCGCGGGCGCTACCGTCGAGGGAGATGACCGTCTGCGGCTCTTCCTGGCGCTCCAGCTCCCAGCGGAGACGCTGGACGTCCTCGAGCGCTGGCGCGACGAGCACCTCGCAGACGGCCGGGCGCTTGACCGGGCGAGCCTTCACGTCACGCTCGCCTTCCTCGGCTCCCGCCCTGCCGGCGACCTGCCCGCGATCGTGGGCGCGCTCCGCGACGCGGCTGCCGCGACGGAGCCACCGCCCCTCGAGCCCGACCGCTGGCGCGAGACGCGGAGCGTGGGGATGATCGTGCTGCGCGACCCGACCGGGGAGGCGACCGGCCTGGCCACGCGGCTGCACGGGCGGCTCTCCCGGCTGGGGGTCTATCGGCCCGAGGCTCGCCCGTGGCTGCCGCACCTCACGGTGCTGCGGTTCCGCAGCCGCCCGAGGCTCCGGCCGCCGCTGCCGGAGACGGGAACATTCGTTCCGTCCGGTGCGGCTGCTTACCTATCCCGACTGCACCCGTCCGGCGCCCGGTACGAGGTGCTCGAACGTGTCTCGCTGAACGCAGGAGGATGAACCGATGAACCGAGAGGAAGCGCTCGACCTCGCGCTCGGCCAGATCGAGCGGCAGTTCGGCAAGGGCTCCGTGATGCGGATGACCGACGCCGCCCACGTCTCCGTCGGCGCCGTCTCGACGGGCTCCCTCTCGCTCGACCTCGCCCTGGGCATCGGCGGTCTGCCGCGGGGCCGCATCGTCGAGGTCTTCGGGCCCGAGTCGTCCGGGAAGACGACGCTCGTCTACCACGTGATCGCCGAGGCGCAGCGTCGCGGCGGGATCTGCGCCTTCATCGATGCCGAGCATGCGATGGACCCGACCTATGCGCGCCGGATCGGGGTGAACATCGACGACCTGCTCGTCTCCCAGCCCGACACGGGAGAGCAGGCGCTCGAGATCGCCGAGCTCCTGATCCGCTCAGGGGCCGTGGACGTGGTCGCGATCGACTCGGTCGCGGCGCTCACCCCGAAGGCGGAGATCGAGGGGGAGATGGGCGACAGCCACGTCGGCCTCCAGGCGCGGCTGATGAGCCAGGCGCTGCGCAAGCTCGCCGGCACGTTGAACCGCACGGACACGATCTGCCTGTTCACGAACCAGCTGCGCGAGAAGATCGGGGTCATGTTCGGCTCGCCGGAGACGACCCCGGGGGGCCGGGCGCTGAAGTTCTACTCCTCGGTGCGCCTCGACATCCGCCGCATCGAGACGCTCAAGGAGGGCACGGAGGCGATCGGCAACCGTGTTCGCGTGAAGGTGGTCAAGAACAAGGTCGCGCCGCCGTTCAAGCAGGCGGAGTTCGACGTGATCTACGGCCAGGGGATCTCGTGGGAGGGGACGGTGCTCGACGTCGGTCTCGAGCGCAAGATCGTCTCGAAGTCGGGCTCGTACTTCTCCTTCGGGGACGAGCGGCTCGGCCAGGGTCGGCAGAACGCCACGGCGTTTCTCCAGGAGAATCCCGATCTCGTGCAGGCGATCCTCGCGCGGATCCAGGCGGAGGCGGGACCGGAGCAGATCGTGTCCGCGAGGCTGCTGCCGCGGGCCGCGGACGCGGTGCCCGAGGCGATGCCCGCCGAGGAGGAGGTCGCCACCGGCGTGTAGCGCCGTCGGGCGGAGGTGCGATGGCCACGGTGACCGGGTTGCGCGAGCGCGGCGACAGGGTCGCGGTCGAGCTCGACGGCGCCCCGTGGCGGACGCTGCCCGTCGCCGCCGTCGCCGAGGCGGGCCTCGCGGTCGGCCTCGCGCTCGACCGCGAGCGGGCACGGGTGCTCGCCCAGGCGCTCCGCCGGGAACGTGCGACCGGCGTTCTCGTCCGCGCCGTCGCCCGGCAGGACCGCTCGCGCGCCGAACTGGAGGCGCGTCTCGCACGAGCCGGGGTGGGCGAGCACGAGCGGCGCGAGGCGCTCGAGCGAGGCTCCAGAGCGGGGCTCGTGGACGACGTCCGGTTCGCCGCGACGCGGGCTCGCACGCTGGTCGACCGCGGCGCCGGTGACCTTCTCGTGCTCGACGACCTGGGTCGGCACGGGATAGCCGAGGAGGTCGCCCGGAGCGCGCTCTCCGAGCTCGAGCCCGAGCCGGCCCGGGCCGCCCGGATCGTCGCGACCCGCGGACGATCGGCACGGACGCTCCGCTATCTCGCGGCGAGGGGGTACACGCCGGAGAGCCTCGACGGCCTGATTGCGGAGGTCGAGAGCGGGGCGCTACCATGAGTGAGCTTCATCCGAGGTAGTTCCTGCAACCAGCGTAGTTCCGAAACCGTTGAGCCTGTGACCCTCGTGTCGAACACCGACCTCGCGAGCGAGCGGGCGCGCGTTGCGCGCACGCAGGAGGCCGCACCGGCCTAGAGCCACACAACGCAGCGGACCGGGACCCCGCCTGGGTGGGGGAGGTGCCGGATGTGAGCTGTCGCGGCGCTCGTCGTGACAAACAGGGTCAACTCCGGGAGGAGTCGGGATGCTCACGGTGATCGCTGCGCTCGTCGGATTGGGGATCGGTGCGGTCGCCGCAGCCGTCTGGCTGCGCTCGTCGAGCAACTCGACCGTTCGCCGGAGCGAGGAGGAGCGGCGCAGGGCGGTCGCCGACGCGGAGCGCGAGGCCGAGACGATCCGCCGCGAGGCGCAGGTCGAGGCGCGTGAGCTCGCAGTCAGGCTGCGGGCACAGGTCGACGGCGAGGTGCAGGACCGCCGGGTGGAGATCGCGAAGGTCGAGGAGCGCGTCGCCCAGAGGGAGATCGAGCTCGAGCAGAAGCTCGACGAGGTCGTGCGGCGCGAGCAGGGCATCGGCGACCGCGAGGTGCACCTGAAGCAGCTGCAGGAAGAGTTGAAGGGCGCGCGCGACAGCGCGCTCACCGAGCTCCAGCGCACCTCGGGGATGACCCTCGGGGAGGCGAAGGCTGTGGTGCTCGAGCGCTCCCTCGACCTGGTCAGGCACGAGCTGGCGCGGTCGGTGCGCCAGATGGAGGAGGAGGCGCGCGCCGAGTCACGCCGCCGCGCCCGTGCGCTCGTCGCCGATGCGCTCCAGCGTGTCGCCGCGAGCCACACGGCCGAGACCACCGTGACCGTCGTCGAGCTCGCGAGCGACGACATGAAGGGCAGGATCATCGGCCGGGAGGGCAGGAACATCCGCGCGCTCGAGCACCTCACGGGCGTCGACTTCATCGTCGACGACACACCCCACGCGGTCGTCCTCTCGTCCTTCGACGGCATCCGCCGCGAGATCGCGAAGCTGACGCTCGAGAAGCTGATCGACGACGGGCGCATCCACCCCGCCCGGATCGAGGAGATGTACTACCAGTCGAAGGCCGAGCTCGAGGAGCAGATTCACCAGGCCGGGGCGCAGGCGGTCTTCGAGGCGAACTGCGGCGAGCTGAGCGAGGAGCTGGTCACGATCCTGGGCAGGCTGCGGTTCCGCACGAGCTACGGCCAGAACGTCCTCAAGCACACGCTCGAGGTCGTCCATCTGGCGGGAATCATGGCCGCCGAGCTCGGCGCCGGCGTGAAGACCGCGAAGCGGGCCGCGCTGCTGCACGACCTGGGCAAGGCGATGACGCACGAGGTCGACGGCTCGCACGCACTCGTCTCCGCCCAGCTCGCGCGGCGCCACGGCGAGTCGGACGGAGTCGTGCACGCGATCGAGGCCCACCACTACGAGGTGCAGCCGCAGACCGTCGAGGCGGTCCTGCTGATCGCGGCCGACGCGATTTCGGCGTCACGACCTGGAGCGCGCGGCGAGAGCCTCGAGCACTACATCAAGCGTCTCGCAGCGCTCGAGGAGATCGCGAGCTCGAAGCCGGGCGTCTCGAAGGCCTATGCGCTCCAGGCCGGCCGCGAGATCCGCGTGATCGTGGAGCCGTCGGAGGTCGACGACGACGGGACCGCGCTGCTCTCGTACGAGATCGCCCGCCAGATCGAGGATCAGCTCGAGTACCCCGGGCAGGTCAAGGTGACCGTGATCCGGGAGTCGCGGGCCGTCGAGGTCGCGAAGTAGACGGTGGGGCGGCCCGACCTCGGGCCGCTCGCGGCGACCGCCCACGAGGTCGCCGCGGAGTGGGGGGTCGAGCTCGGCCCGTCGTTCGTGCTCGCCCGCTACTCGTTCGTCGCCCCGGCGGGGCGCGACGCGGTGCTCAAGGTGACGCCCGTCGAGGACGACGAGGCAGACGAGGAGGCGGACGCGCTCGCACGGTGGGCGGGCGACGGCGCGGCCCGGCTGCTGCGCCGCGACGTACCTCGCCGGGCGATGCTCCTCGAACGGGCGCGACCGGGCACCGACCTCGCCGGCGTGGAGGAGGACGAGGCCCTCGCGATCGCCGTGGACGTCGGGCGCCGTCTGTGGCGGCCCGCGTCGGAGCCCTTCCGCTGGATCGGCGACCACGTGCCTCGCTGGCTCGACAACGCCGCCAGACGCGGCGCACCACTCGCGCAGCTCGCGCGGTCCCTCTACGACGGGCTGGACGTCGGGCGCAGCACCCTGGTGCACGGCGACTTCCACCACCACAATCTCCTCGCGGACGGCGAGCACTACCTCGCGATCGACCCGAAGCCGATGCTCGGGGAGCCCGAGTACGACGTGTACTCGTTCCTCGTGAACCCGCTGAGCTCCCGGTTGCGGCGGGACGTGACGGAGCGCCGGTTGTCCGCGTTCGCCGCCGCCGGCCTCGACGAGGGACGGATGCGGACGTGGGCGGTGATCCGTGGCGCGTACCTGTCCGGTGACGAACACGTCGAGGTGCTCCGCGCGCTGCTGTAGCCGC